>Ga0210406_10001096_pt1 | contig 34503 bp, 60 predicted proteins | sample IncBWC30MmetaG_FD_155454 | JGI IMG/M metagenome (GOLD analysis project Ga0210406, IMG submission 155454) | Forest soil microbial communities from Barre Woods Harvard Forest LTER site, Petersham, Massachusetts, United States - Inc-BW-C-30-M | ecosystem: Environmental > Terrestrial > Soil >... | reverse complement strand
CAATGAAATAAAGAATTCTACCAATCCTATATTAATAAATATAAAGGAAGATAATCACATAATATTACTTGCTATTATCCATTACTATAATAGTATTAAGAAAAATAGAAAAGAAGAAGTATTTTTTTTTAATAAAGGAGCTGATAATATTTACTTCAAATTTAAAATAAAAAGTGTAGTTTATTTTAGTATAGCTACAAGAAAAGTTTATTTATTTTCAAAAAAATACATATTTTATTATTTTTTAAATAGAATAATTATAAGAATAAGAAGTTTTTTATAATTATTTGGAGTTATTAGTGATGAATACCACCGAACAATTAACAGATGATGAAAAAATAGCACCTAAAATATGGAAAGTAAATATTTCTGATATTGAAAGAGCTGCACTATTATGCAAAACAGATTTAACAACAAAAATGGTCATTGAATTTCCAGAACTACAAGGAATTATGGGGAAATATTATGCGATTAATGATGGAGAGAAAGAAGATGTTGCTATAGCTATAGAGCAACATTATTGGCCGATAAATGCTGAGGATGGAATACCAACAACTGACATGGGGAAAATATTAGCATTAAGTGATAAACTTGATACGTTAGTTGGATGTTTTATAATGAATTTTAAATGCAATGCAAGTAGTGATGCTTTTAAAATGAGAAGAAATGCGATAGCTATTATTCGAATAATAATTGAAGGAGAAATAAATATTTGTCTAAAAGAACTTATAGAAGAATGTATAGAAATTTTTAAAAATAATAGTAACAAAGAAATTAAATTAAATAAAGAAGACATTACGAATAAAACTCTTGATTTCATAAAAAATAAATTAATTAATTATTACGAAGAAAAAAAAATTAAAAATGATGTTGTGAAAGCTGTTCTTGCTATAGAATCAAATAATTTATTAGATATTAATAATCGTATAATGGCATTAAATAAATTTTCTTCATCAGAAAAAGGTAAGAAAATTATATCTACTTATAAAAGAGTTGATAAATTATTAAAATCATATAAGGAACCAATAGAAGCTACAAGCATAAATCCAGAATTATTCGAGCATGAATCAGAAAAAATATTATATAAAAAAATCAAGGAAATTTCAGATGAAAGAAAATAAAGAAAATTTGCTAAACCCTTATGATATTGTAAGAGATGCTGCGAAAGGTAATGATTTCATTAAAATAGACTTAGAAACTTTAATCCAAATATTGACTTTGTTTTTTCATAGATATAATAATTTTTCAGAAGAATATAAAATAATAATTCCTTACATCTATTATAAATGCGATGAAGAAGATGAATTAAAACAAAATGGCTTATTTCCCATTAACCTTATTATTAATGATCTTATACAAACCTGCTCCAAAAAGGATTGATACTAAATGGAAAATATCATTTGAACTCATAGGGAATGGTAGTACTTTATGAGCGTGAAGACAATTATCAGCCCACAAATATTCAATAATAGTAATTTGAGGAAGGTAATAAAGTCCCACACAGAGCCCTGATATCCAACCCATCCATGATTCCCATCCTGCTTCAAAGACGCTAGAAGAACTTGCAAGTACTTTATTAACTTCAATTTGAGCCAATTGAGGCTGTTCAAGAGTTTCATCTAGTTTCTGCTCCCCTGCTAATCGTTCCTTGTCTGTTGTATATAAATTTGAAATGGCATTGATCGGTTCTGCAATTTCCTTTCCAATCCCTAGAAAGTTTAAAAGTCCCATTAATAATCTCCAGAATAAAGCATTTCTGCTAATTGTTTATAACGCGCAGGGGCTTGCTCTGCTGCTTTCGTATTTAATAAATCGATGGAAGCATTTTTAAAATCTCCACTTTGAAGGAAATTCAAAAAAGTAGTAAATTCTAAAAGACCATTTATTCCCAGGTTAACGCACATACTAATTAATACTATTTTTACTTCGTCTGAGGAGTTTTTGAATAAAGGAAGTTTAAAATACAATCTACTAGTAAAATATGGAATATCATTATTAAGCATCATTCCTGCTTCATCCTGGAATACTCCACGAACATCTAAGTTCCGTCCGTATCCAATTGTGGTATTACCTGTCGTATCTTTATAAGGAAATTGTCTAAATCCTTCTTGAGATTTTAATAAATTAAGGCACTTTTCATACGCTTCATCACTTAAATATTTTGGAATAGTCATAATTTTATCCTTAATCAATGTTCTACGTAGAACATTTACGCTTTAATGTAATTCTGAGTTATTTTCCTTATTTTATCCAAATGAAACCGAGCCACTTCCGGATCAGCATTTTCCTGTTTTGAACTACTATAATTTATATCGAGTTGCGAATGACCTTTGGCGTAGCGGAAGAATTCCATAACATGCGGAGGTTGAGCGCTTTTATCTTGGGCATGGCGTTTACAGTGAATTAGAACATCTTTGATTTGTTCATATGTAAGACCTTGCAAACCATTTTTCCAAACCGTTTTTAATTGATCTTTTCGATTATTATAATTGATGATCGCGTCCCATCGTTCACCATAAAACAATTGCATGCAGTTAAATAGCTTATCTATCCATTCCATAGGAATTTCAGTCATACCAGTCATCCTTAACTGAGTTGAAGTCAACGATCATCGAAATCGCAGGAAACGATGATCGTTTTGCATGGAGCTGACTTCACAATTATTATATGAGATGTTTAAAAACAAATCAAATGACAATAAAACCTATTGTTTCTTTTAGTGGTTATAGTGTTTAGCGGTATCACTTAATAAGAAAAGTAAAACACTTATTTATAAAACTGTGGATAAAAGTAGGATAAGTGATAAAAGAGAAATTTTTAGTGAAAATTAATAATAAATAATTAGGAAATTTGCTATAGAAAAATATGATTTTATGTGAATTAGATATAGAAATAGAGCAGTGTGATTACTGAAATAGTGGTGACAGTGTAGACACTATTTTATGTGGGAGGAGGCTTACCTAAACGTCTACAAGCTTCGATCATTGCAGAACGCGCATCAGGATATATTTTTTCTTTTAATAGCTGCATGGTGAGATAGGTGATTTGTTTATCAGAAGCAGCATTATATTTTTGAGAGTAATCAGGACGAAGACTATTAGATAAATCGCGAATAGGATTTTTAATATCTGATTTATCTTTCATAATCCTCCTTGGAATGTATAAGTTCTTTCGTCGTTCATTATTAGATGCGATTAAGTTTCTCTTATGAAATCTGATAGAAACTCTTTCACGATCTTTTAAAAATTCCTCATATAAGCCGAACGTTTTAAAAATATCATCTGATAAAATTATCATTACTTTTTCAGTAATGAAATGACCATCATTCAATTCTTTGATAATAGGCTGAACTGTTACCCATCCTAAAAACTTCAAAACTTCAATTGATCGTTTGATACGTATCTCTGAGCAACCGGTTACTTTTTGAATATAACCATAATCGTAATTATTAAAAGTATTGGAGTGATGAATATATTGCCCATATTGCATGTTATGAAGATTGCAGTCATGAATGAGTGCGTATAACACCAGGGTCAATATAGATTCTTTTGCTTCGGAGCGGCGTTTACGGCCATTAGCACGATAATATAACTTACCTAATGTTTCAGATTGAAAATCATAAGAGAGATGTGATTGAGTGATTTTACGCTTTAATTCTTCTATGACGTGATAGCGGCGTTGATGATTTGCCTTGAAAGTAGGAAAGCGATAATTTTTCTTGTCATGTCCACAACGATTCCCATGCAGAAAAAGTTGATTCTTTTTGTGAGATTTAGTAGTATCGTTTCCGACATGGACTTGTAGCACGCCTGTATTGTTTTCCCCCGGTAAAGGTTCATCAATACAGGCGGGCATCCTACCCGAATTCATAGCTTTATTCCTAAGTCATTGATTCTCATCCATTGAGAATCATTTAAATAATGTAGAACAAGAGATTGCAGCTAACTATAAAAAAAGTCAATTAAAACTAAACATCTCGCTTAGATAAATATTGAATGAGTATTTCATTCAAAAGGAAATTCATACTCTTATTTTCATGAAATGATCGTTTTCTGAGATTTTTTAATACTTGCTCTTCTAGACGAAAAACATAACGGACTATTTTCTTATGGGTATTTTTATCCTTAAGTATACATCTTTTAATCATGGTTAAAGTCCTAATTATAAAATATTCGTGATATCATCTTGATATCACTTTATTGATATGATACCTTTATTTCGATGATTTAAAAATCGCGTGATAAAAGTGATGGAAACACTGATACCACGCTAACCCATCAATCTAAATTGGAGATCAATAGGCTATGGATATACTAACAATTGAAGCGTTAAACAAAAAGAAAGAATTGCAAAAAAATCTAATTTATACCGGAATGATGATTTGTGTATATTTAGATTATCAAAAAGATAAGAGATTTTCTAAGAAACAAATAAGTATTCGTTATGGGTTAGATACTCTTAAACAGAGATATATGGATAATTTGCTTGAAATGGAAAAGTTAAAATAATATACTAAAAATTCTTCATAGTAAAATTTCCTTTTAAAAAGTCCTTATACGCCGATTTTCCTCATGATCGGCTTTTTTTTATTCATCTTCATCATATTTATCATCTAATCCTTTTAATTCAGAGGAATCATATTTAGAAGGATTTTCTTTTAAAACACAGCGAACAAATTCATTTAATTCAGGAAATTTTTTTATGAATTGTTTTAATAACCGATTAACACAAACTGAACACTTATTATCAGCAGTCATCATTATTTTAATAATTATTTCGGCTTCATCATTAGTCATATTGCTTCCTAAGCATTAATGTAAATTTTCATTATTCACATTTTCATCAAAAAAAATATCTAGTATCTTAGTAGAGCATTTTGCTTCGATAGAATCAAAAATTAATTTTTTAAATGTAAGTAAATTAATTAATTTTTCTCTTTTATTATCATTTAATTCTAAATATAAATCGAATATTTTATGAAGAGAAATTAAAATAGCATTCATATGAAGATTAATAACATATATACAACTCTCACCATGCGGAGTATCAATCGTATAATTCCCGATTAAATTCATTATTAGCATAGATAATTTAATAATGTCTTTTTCCACCGCTTTTTCTTGTTCATCTGAAAGTTCATGTTTCATATTATTTATGTTCCTTGTTATAAATCATAATCAGATAACCACCATGGTGATTTTTCCGCTGCAATATACATCCAATGTGTTACAAAATTATGGATTTCATTATTGAAACGATCATTCTCATGAAAAGTAGAATGAATCAAGAATGCGGTTTGAGGTTTATGATTAGGAGAAAAATGCCATGCACAACATTTTACTAGTACCCAAATTTTTTCTCTTGGCAATTTATCTTTTACATCTATCCAACTAGTCCACTCTTTTTCATCAAATTCAATTTTTGCCTGATGGATATCACTAATATCTCTAGATGCTTTTCTAATTTGATCTAAAGCTTGAGATATTTTGTTGTTAAATTTTTCATTAAAAAATATATAATTCATTTAAACATCCACCTTTATTTTTGGCAAAGGAATCCAGTGAGTTACTTCATCACTATAACTATTCTCTCTATCAAATGATGAATAACTATACTTATCATTATTTATATCGTAGCCGTTATAAATTCCATAAATTATATCTTCATCAACAGTCATGAAAATAATACATTCCATATATAACGGTAATTTATCTTTTACATCTATCCAGTATATGTTTTCCGGTGGACGAGCTGACCGATAAGTAAACGCAGCAAATATTGACATAAATTGAAAAGTATATTCAGGCGTACCAGGTTGGAAACTTAACAAGGCTATTTCGTCAGCCACTTCGCATAATTCATTAGCCAATTCTTTTATGTTCATATTTGATCATCCAAAAAATCGTTACTAGAAATATTAATTTTATGCTTTTCAGCAATAGAGATTATTCGTGAAATATTATCGTGACGAGGATGGCGTCTATCATTTTCCCAATGATTATAAGTCATAACAGAGCAGCCAATCTTTTTGGCGAACTCAGCTTGAGTTAGTAATAATCGCGCTCTTAAGCGTCGTAAAGTTGCAGATGCTTTAATGATAAAACTCCCATATAGGTTTTTTTCAAATTTATATCACTTATTAAATATGAAAGAAAGTTAAATATTTGTTTATAATTTGTTTATAATTTGTTTGTATTATGTTTCTAATTAGGTTATCATTCTCTTGCACCAAACATTAAGGAGAACTGAAATGACTAATTTTAAATCGCAGGAAATAAGAGAGCCAGAGTATGGAGATTGGTTGGAGAGAAGTGTTTTAGCGGACTGTTTTAGAGATGCAAATTTAGTAGGTATGGCAGAAGCTATTATGGAATATCCATTAAATATAGCGACTACTAATAAATTAATCTCTATAATTAAAAAACATGCTGAATTAAATCATCAACATACGATATTAATTCGGTTATATAAACATGGACTAATTCAAGGTTAAGGAGAACCAATATGAATACCATTACGCCATCAGTTTATCAAAAACAAATATTTAATTTCATCAAAGACAAAATAGAAAGTGGTTATTATTCTTTTGAATCGCTATGCGATGATGATAAAGAAAAACTAACGGTACTTTTTATCGATTCATTTGAAGAAGATGCTTATGCAGTTCTTATTGAAGGTGAAGAAACTCATAATGTCATAAAACATTTAAAATCATTTTTAATCACAGCAGATATGGATAATGGATATCAATTATTAAATTCACTTAAGAAAAATGCAATTCAGTCTTGCTGTTCTACATTAGATTTTATGTTTGAAGAATTAACAAATGAATTCAACAACGAAAGAAATAGAGAGCATGGCTTAAAACCTTTTACTGACAACATTAACGGAGAAATATCATGGAAGAGATCAGCATGAGTGATCATATAAAACCATTTGAGCGCATTAAAAATCCTAAAGTCAGATCATTAATTAAAAATTTAGGATGGACAATCATAGTTATCGCAATTATGTGGTTCTATGCTTATAAAATTACTTATTTATTAGGAGGTGTATGATGTCAATGTCAAATGTAATCGTATTAAATCAACATAAAGTTTATGATGAAAAATCAATGGCCTTATTAGAAAAGGTAATGATTAAAAATGACTTTTCAGGTCTATCAGGAAATGAGAAAGTACAACATATAAATAATGTTTGTTTAACGCTTGGTCTTAATCCAATGACCAGGCCTATTCAATTAATAAGTTTCAGAAATAAAGAAGTACCTTATTTCACAAAAGATGCTACAGAACAATTAAGAAAAATAAATAATGTTTCCATAAATAAGATAGAAACTAAAATGCTAGATGGTGGATTATATGTCGTCACTGTATATGCTTCCACTCCTGATGGACGTCAGGATAGTTCTACAGGAGTTATTGTGGTAGGAGGCATGAAAGGAGACGATCTCGCAAATACGATGATGAAAGCTGAGACTAAAGCCAAAAGAAGGGTAACATTATCTATTTGCGGTCTAGGATTTATAGATGAGTCAGAAGCAGACTCAATTCCGCATGCAAAAAAAGTTGACCTTTATGAAGAAAAACAAGAAGATACGATTTTTGAGAATGGGTACGAAAAAGATAGTATACAAATAGACTTCGTGAATTATCTTCATGAAATAAAAAATGCTTCCACCTTAAGTGAATTACAATCTATATTTAATCAAGTTAAAAAAAGTTCTGTTAAAAATATAACTGATCTATTCAATAAAATCATTGAAGCAAAAGATCAGCGCAAAAAAGAATTAAGTGTTATTGAATCGAAATCAGAAGACGTTAAAGAAAATAATATAAATGAAGAAACAGGAGAAATTATATTATGACAGTATTTAAATTGTTTGAAAAATATAAGGATTAAAATAAATGAGACACAGTGAAAGTGAAATTAAAAATAAACTAAATGAAAAAGAATACGCGAAATTTAGAGCGGAGACTGACCAGCTTATGTATTATATCAAAATAAAAATTGACAGATATTTAAAAAATGCGCATGGTAAAAAAAGAGAGATTGTATCATTATATTTAGATAATGTATTTCATGTACTTAATTTCATTTTATGTCAACTCATTCATACTATCTCAGATAATGAATTTTTATTTGCCGAGCAATTTTATGACGAAATTAAATCAACTCTTAAATATATTATAAGTAATGATAAGAAAAAATAAAAAGAGATGAAAATAATCTTAAATAAGAGAAAAATAAATGACAAATGAAAAAAATGAATTAAGCACTTATCTACAAACAATAAATTTTAATAATTATATTATGTTAGAATTTCATTTAAAATATTACAATTTATTTGATAATGAGCATGAAAGGATTGACTTTATCTTATCAACATTTAGTAAAATTTTGAAACATATAATTTATAGTTATAAAGTTTTACATGATGAAGAATTAAAAGAACATATTAATTCATTTATTTATAATCTTTATGAAATGAATAATAAGAGCCAGTAATCTTACTTACCGGTTATTTAATTTTATAAAAACGGCAATAGCCGGCAGTGAATGGCAGATACTGCAATGGCTACAGTAGTGCGCACCAGACTTCTGCTACGAAGTATGTGAGTTCGAGTCTCACCTATTGCCGATTGAGATTGATATGAAATTTAAAAATATTTTATTTATAACATTATTAACAATAATCACAATAATATTGTTTATGGAATCTTTTTATATTATAAAAATAATTATAATGCTTCATAAGTTGCTTTATACCGATCATTGAATGGAGATTAAAATGCCCTGCTATTGTGATACACCAGATGATGATGAACAAATTGAAATTGAAAGAAGATGTAAAGTAAATATGTATTTTGATGCTCAAAATATTCTAACTCATGAACAAATAGAGGAATGTGATAGAAGAAATCTTAAACAATTTCCTAGTAATGATATCAATGATCATTTATGCAAAATTTGTCAAATACTCACAAAAGAACAAATGGAATCTATATTAGCAATTTATTTTTTAATAAAATGGTCTCATAAAACACTTTATGATTGGTATGTCCAACATTGTAAAGATGATGAAAATAATCTATGAAAAAACATATTCATGTAAATAAAATAGATTTTGATGAAAATAAAATATATTTAGGATGTGTACCTGTAAGTGTATTTAAAACAATGCCTACTGATCAAACACCTTGCACTATTGAAAAATGCCCTACCTGTAATGAAAAAATTTGGGTAAGCGAATTAAAAAAATTTTGGCGATCGAATAAAAACAATGTAGAAATATATTGTTTTTCATGTCTAGTTTTTTCAGGGAAAGCACAAGGTGTAGATGTTGCGATGAGTATGGTTGAATTAAAAGATATGAAGATGTAAAAAATTTATCCCATTTAATCGACGATAGATAGGAATTGCACCTATTATTGAGTTTTAGCGATTCTTGCCAAAACACTAACTCTATATATTTTGACTATCTCATAAATCTGTAGGCATAACCATGGTTCATTAGCCTAATGCTCCTTTATGATTCATAGTTATTTCAAACTATTGATAGTGAATCCGGCTTCACTGTCAGCCTGCTATCGTCATGAATATTATTTTTTGTGTGCTTTCTTAGATTTCATTTTAACTTCTTTATGTTCCATCTTTTTTTCCATATGAGCTTTATCCATATGATGCTTTGCTTTTTCATGATGATGCGCTGCTTTTTCCATATGTTTTAAAGCTTTCAAATGATGTGACGATTTCATAATTAACCTCTTAATAAATGTTGATTTAAAAGAAAATTTATTATATATAAAATATACATTTAATCAAACTTTAAAAGGAAATTATCATGCCATTAGTTAAAGGAAAGAAAGCAAAGAGTAAAAAAGGATTTTCAGAAAATATAGAAACTGAAATAAAATCAGGAAAACCACCAAAACAAGCAAAAGCAATTGCTTATAGTGAAGCTAGAGAAGGTATGAAATCTCATAAGAAAAAGAAAAAATAAATAACTGTATGTGTAGCTCAATGGTAGAGCAAACGGCCGATAATCGTTAGGTTCTAGGTTCAAGTCCTAGCACATACAAATCTAAATAAATAACAAATAGGCCGTTAATAATCTTAACGGCCTATTCATTTCATTTTTACTAAAATGAAGCAGTAGAATAGAAAATATTAAGAGTACTAACGCCAGGGTCAGTATTAAATGCAATACTTAAAGAATCAGTACCCGAAATACATTGTACTAAATAGGCAGGATTACCCAGAAAACGTGGTGTTATAATAGCTACTGCAGCAGCCGTAAGTCCTGGAATTGGAATTGAATAACTTGTACCACCTCCAGGTATTGTGAAAGCACCTATCGCGTGTAATGCAGCGCCTCCATCTGCGACCGTCCCAGCAGCATCAGCAGCTATAAGAAAATCACCAGCAACTGTAGCTCCACTAACGCTAGCGACCTCTGGTAATCCAGGATTAGATGGGGTAATTCCACTATCTGCTAGACTACCATTTACATCAGAAAATGTTGCTATATCACCAATAACATAAGCACCTGTGACAGAAGCAAGACGAGGGTCAGCATTATTAGAAGCATTTTTAAAGGCTGCTGTTCCTAATGCTTGTGCAATTTGATTGGTTGAAGAATCAAATCCAATAGGAGATAAACCGAACTGTTCAGGCAATGGTTCAACCAAAGTATAAACAGCACCGCCATTTACAGTACCAGCAGCAATAGAAACATATTGGCCTTCTTGTAATTGCTCAATGTTTTGGAAATCTTGTGCACGTGTCAAAACCCAAGAAATACTTGCTGAACCAGGATTGGTGATAGTATAAATACCGTTTTGGGATGATGCTGTTTGACCAACCAATAAAATACGATTACCTATCTCTAATGTGACGCCATCAACCACAAGTGCTGCTGCTATCGTTGATGTAAGAGTTGCTCCTACACCATTGTTAGTTTGTCCGTTAAAATAATTCCCATTTAAATTTGCCGTAGAAACTACTCGGCAAGCAGTTAAAGTTGGATTGATTACATATGATCTAATTGAGAGTGTCATGATATTACTTCCTTGTTTAAAAATTAAAATTATTTCATTTTTTTCAAAGCATTAACTTTTAAAAAATGATTTTTTAGAAGTTAAAATTAAAAATTACTTTCTCTAATTGCTTGAAAATAAGTTATTGTACTATCATTACTTAAAGGTTGATTAAATGTTGATGTATTTGATTCAAATGTAAAAGCTTCTATGTAATCAGTAGTACCATTAAATTGAATCAATCCAGAAGGTAACGCATTCATTGGTGTTTCTGTTGCTTGAAATAGATTATTCTGCAAATATGAACTTCCATTTTTATAAATATCCATTGTAAATTCATTATTAACTGTACCACTTGCTACTAGAAGTTGTCCGCTTAGATAACAAGAATAAATACCAGGATATAACGGAGTAAATCTGAAATTAGTAACATTATCGTAAAATCCACCAGTATTAAATGTTGTTAAATCAAATGGAACTTTTATAAAAGTAAGATATGGTACAATGATAGGCGCACTTAAGGTTGCAAAAAAACTAGGTTTAAATAATTTCTGCCAGATAACACAATAATTAGTGCCATCACAATAAAGCGTACAACCTTCATTAGCACCATAAATTATAGAAGCTTGACCGTCTATAGTTCCACTAGGAGGCAATAAGGTAACTAATGCGTTTGCAGTAGGAAGAAAAGTGAAATCAATATACTTTCCTGCATTACCTGTTGGAGATGGTAATGTTAGAGTATAGGATGCAGCACCTGTACATATTTCCATTTTTCCAAAGTCCGCAGCAGTCAATGTATTTGTAGTCGTTTGGCTTATTTGAGAAAACATCGGAGTAGTAATACTATTAAAAGTAACATTGCTCGTTGTCCCTAATCCTAAATTAGTAGCAGATACAGAGGCACTTTGAACATCAGAAAGATTATTTATTGCCTCTAAAAATCCTACTGGCATATTTCCAGAACTTGAAGAAAATATTATTGGACTTATTCCAATTTTTTGAGGAGTTGGTTCAACAATTATAAAAATACTGCCAGCATTTGTACCACCCGTAATAGATATGTATTGTCCTTCTTTTATTTGCTCAATACTTTGAAAATCAATACGTCTTGTTAATATATATGGTGTTCCCAATGTACCTGGACTTGTTACATTATATATACCATTTTGGGTTGTATCAGATTGATTGGTTAATAAGATAGAATCATCTTGATTTATAATGAATCCTTGAATGGATAAAACACCAGCAGTTAAACCAGTTAAAGTAGCTCCTATTCCATTATTTAATATTCCATTATTATATACACCCGCAAGATTAGTTTCTAAACCAATACGACAGGAATTTAATTGATAATTTATATTAATATATCCTTGATTTATTGCCATGATATATATCCTTATTCCTTAAATTAAATAATTGTAATCCCACCTTCTGGTGAGCATTGTGTATTCCATGTTGTATTAGTAACAACACACAAAAGTTTAATGGAATTAAATACAGTCTGAGAGCTAATATTTCCTACAACTCCAACAGTTGTTGAAGTGGTTCCTACATTTATGTTTTGACCTGCATTTTGTAACACTACCCAATTTGTATTATTTCCATTAATTTCGATAATATCTCCAACATTAGATGTGAGTGGTAATGTAAATGTGACTGATGTTCCATTATTTGCGATATAACCATTATCAGAAGTCATTTGTATTGGAGTAGTTGTAATATTATTCCAAGTAAACACAACAATATTTCCTGATTGATTGGGAAAATTATATGTAACACTTGATGTTAAACTTGGGAAATTAAAACCAGCAGCAAAACTATTTGTATTACTATTAGGAACAAATCTTGCCACGACAGTATTTGTAGGAGATAGAAAAACAAGACCACCAGTCCCTTGACCATATAACGCTAAATTTATATTAGCATCACTACCAGTTGCCGAAAATGATGGATTGCTTCCTGTAACAGCATTTGTAGATGCAATATAATTTACAGCATTTGGGGTATAACTAAATGCTAAAATTCTATTACCAGAAAAATCACCAATAAAAGTTGGTTGTTCTATCGCACCTGTTAATCCAGTTAGATTAGTTATAGAAACTTGGAAGAGAGACATTACTTGATTCAATGTCTCTCTTCCAGTTGAACCACTATTATCAATAGGAAAATAATCACTTAATGTTGGAGTTAATATAAGTGGTAACTGACTAATTGGTATACCTGGTACTATTACTGCCATTTATTTCAATTCCTATTTTATTCATTAAGACAAAATGAAAGAGATAGGAAATAAACCAAATTGTTCAGGCAATGGTTCGATTAGTGTCCAAATACCGCCACCACCTACAGTACCAGCAGCAATAGAAACGTACTGCCCTGCTTGTAATTGTTCAATATTTTGGAAATCTTGTGCACGAGTTAAAATCCAAGAAATACTTGCTGAACCAGGATTCGTGACAGTATAAATACCGTTTTGTGTATCTGCTGTTTGAAAAGATAACAAAACACGATCCCCCATATTTAATGTCACACTATCAATCACAAGCGCACCAGCAGTGGTTGATGTAAGAGTAGCCCCTACTCCATTATTTGTTTGTCCGTTAAAATAACTACCCGCTAAATTTCCAGGTGAAACTACTCGGCATGGAGTTAAGGTAGGATTGAATACGAATGGTCTAAATGATAATGTCATGATATTACTTCCTTGTTTAAAAATTAAAATTATTCCCGTTTTTTAAAACAGTAACTTTTAAAAAATCATTTTTTAGAAGTTAACTTCCCACTAAAATACCTGTTGCTGTCGTTCCAACACTATTAATCATTACTGAACCAATCCAATGTAAAATCCCTGGAACTAATCCTACTAAAACATGAGTAGTTCCATCCCAAGCAACAAAGGAAACATTACCAGCAGCTCCTACGTAGATATATCGCATAAATTCACCATATTGAACATCAACTGTAGGTGTAATTATCCTTACCATTCCACCATCCATTCGTGTAGGTCCTGTAAAACCATATCCATCAAGAGGTGGAACATTTAATATTGTTTGCAAAGTCATAAAATTAATTCCTTATAATTTCATAAATACATTCATGTAAGTGACAGGAACTTGAATGTTCATTGGTACACTACTTCCATCAGGCGTAATCGATATATTTGCAAATGAAGTTGCACCTGCTGTGGTAAAAACATTTTGAGTTGGAGCAGCAACGCCGCGAGGAGTAAGAGCACCTACTAAAATTGAACCAGGATGATGATGTGTAGCCAATTCTGTTTCTAATTGGGTATGTAATTCATAACCAGTCGTTTGACCGATCGCCCAATTAATACCAGTATTTGAACCATTTGGAATGGTGTCACTGTTAATACTTGGTGTGCCAATTCCCGCAAGCATTCTTCCTGCTGCTTTCGTTAATGAAATTTGATTACCATTCTGAAAATCTAATGACGGGTCTGCTCCATAAGTAACAGGAGCTCCACCACTTGTAAACATAGGTGCAAAATTTTGAGTTGATTGAAATAGAACCCATATTTGATAAAACAATGGATAAGTATCTATATTTGCGCGAGTAGTCGCATTAGAACCTAAATTACCAATAGTACCATCATTCATAATCACCCATCCGAATAGGACGGGATTAAGAGTAACTCTTACATCTCCAGTACGGGGAGAACTAATGATTGCATTGATTCGATCATTATTAGTGAAATCTGCATTTGGCAGTAGGTTTCCTAAATACATTGAAGGTTTTACAATATCAATACTAGTCGTAACACTTAAAGGATATTGAATAGCGAGATAAAGAGCATCATTTCCAGCTTGTCCAATTGTACCAGAAGGATTAGGAGTCGTAGTTGGTATAAAATATCGTGTCAATGTATTTGTTAATGTAATAGTTTGAATAGGATTAAAAACTAATCCTGATGATGCTGTTCCTTCGCCATAATTTTCTATGAATGAAAGATTAAGAATATTATTTCCTGAATTACATTTTGCCCATATAGATACACCTACAGAAGCATTTTCTAAATTTCTTAAATGTGAACAGAGAGGTATTTGAATGTATTTAAATGTTTCACCACCAATACCCGCATTAAAGCAAGTATAATTTAGATAAAATTCTGTAGATATATCTCCAGTTAATGGATTTGACCCTAATATAAATTGATTAAATGTCAATTGATCAGTAGCAGACATATTACTTTTTACAAAAGTAATATCAGGGCGAGTTGTACCACCAAATCCATCATGCAAACTTGGAGCAATAGTCAATACAGAGGGAACAGGATTTGCAGATTGACCTATGTTTCTCCAAAATTCGCCATTAATAATTTGATTTTCTGTATTGATAGCAGTGGTAATATCACTTCCACCTCCACCACTTCCATTAGGTAAATAAAAATCCATCGTCCATTGTAAAACGCCATTACGGTCATAGACTTCTATATAATAAGTTTCTTGAGGGTCAGTTGAATCAACTTGAAAATAGATAGGGCCAGCTGTCCCATTCTCATCGATTAATAGAGGGTCAGTATAAGGGAAATTACCACCTGGGTCTTGATAAACAAATTTTTTCTGTGTTTTATCAAGACTTCGATAGGTAAACATTTGGCCTGCGCCAAGAGGTTTCCCAAAATTATCAACAAAGTACCATTTAGGATTAAATCCTAAACTATAGGACAACGTCATTTGATTTCGCTTCCTTGCGAAAAGTTAAAGTAAATTCTATCTGTTATTCAAACTATTTTCTATTCCAATTTGACCTAATGGTCGATAGCTCTTAGATAATAATTTTCCAGTTTTATTAAACAAATTTGTATTCTGAATTGCATTCATTATCTTAGGACTATAATGAGCTCCAGTTGCAGCCCCTCCTAATTCAATTAAAGGTCTATGAGTTAGATTTCCAAGTAAATAACCTAAGCCACCACCAACTAATGATTGAACACCCTTTCTTAATTCTTCTTTATTTTGTATTTTATTCAAAGCATTAACATTTTCTTTTAATTCTGGTGTGAGATATTCTGATAATCCTCTTTTAGTAAATGTATTGAGAGCATTTTTTAATCCTTCAGAATCAACATTATAATTTTCTTTGCCTATTCCTAAATGAACAATTTTATTTTTAAAATCTGGCGGCATATGTTCAACTACTTTATTAATATCTTCTTCTGGGTCTTTGAATATATTAATAATTTTATTAACTCCAGGATTTTTTATATCTCCCTCGCCAATCTTAGAAAGATTTTTTTTATAAAAATAAGGCACCATTTCTCTTTCATAGTCTTTAGTCGTTTGTAAATAATCTTTTTTAACATCTGGATTAGCTTTTTCAAGATAAGAATGAATATCTTCTTTAGTTGCTGATTGCATTTTTTTATAAAGATTTAATCTACGACGAGAAGCATCATCAAGATTTTTTATATTTCCCTCTAAAAATCTTTTTTCTTTACCTAAATCACTTTGAAAATAGTGCATATTTTTAAATGTAGGATTTTTTAAAACATTTTCGTATTGTTCGCGTAGAGAACTATCTTTTAAGTCTTCAGCGGGATTTATTTCTAATTTTTCTAATTTTCCTGGTTTTGATATTCCTTCTAATGGGTGCAATCTGTCATAAACAAAATCACTACCCACATTATTATTGCTAAAAATATCAGCATATCGCCTCGTAAATTTATCTTTAATATTACTATAACTATTTTTGATATCTTCAGCGATTGATTTTCCACTATCTGTTAGATTACGTCCACTACTTAAGGAATTTATAATCTTTCCAGCATATTCATCTGGCTTTAATGAGGTAAATAGTTTCTTACCTAATTTAAAAGGATAAGGCAAAGTTTCTAATGCAGTATTTGCTAGTGCATTTTGACCTAAATTCTCTTTAAGCGATTGATCAGGATTATAATCGAGTGCAGTTGTTATACCTGTTCCTGTCCCTATTCTGCCAAGATAATTGGCTATTCCTTTTGCTGCTGCTGGCAATTTAGAAAGAGCTTTCAATCCGCCTAATTCTGGTTGAAGAACACTTGCTAAACCACCTGCTGTTGCCATGCCTACTGAACGAGGAGTGTAATCAGGAGATATATTAGTTAATTGTTGTTGATAATAATCATCACTACGTGCAGGAAATTTAGCAGATGCAACAGGTTTAAATCCTTCCGCATCTGGGTCAAATGAATTTTTGACAAGTGGATGTCCTTCTTTATCAGGGTCAAATTGAAAAGCCATTATGCTCTTTTCCATCCTTCAGATAATGCAACTTGTGCTCTACCAACTGGAACAGTATATCGTTTTCCTTCCCATTTACTGCCTTTAGGGCCAATCATTTCAATCGTTTCAGATTTATAATTTTCGCCCTCTTTTTTAACCGCATTCTTCACTTGTTCATTCGTGACATTATTAGAGGGTTTATTTTCATTTTCAGAAACATTCAAACGAGGTGAATAAGGTTCACCATTCATGGTTGCTTGAATGGCTTGTGGCGTAAGATATTCTTTATAACTACCTAGATTTCCTGGAATTGGTTTATCTTTATCATAATCATAAACCGGCCGTTCATTCATATACTTAAGCCATAATGGTTCATATTGTTGTGGAGTTAATCCCATTTTTCGAGCTAATTGATAAAACCCTGGACGTTCATTAATTCTTTTTGTTAATTCTTTTGTATAATTAGAAAAAGTTTTAAAAGCTGAGTCTGTCGATTCACGAGTAGGCGTAATTTTACCAAAATAATTAACATCTCTATCAGTAATATGACCGCTTGATTGCAATTGTTTTAATTGATTCCCACCAAAAGTTGTGGCACCTCTATCAAAATTTTGTGCTGCTGTAGAAAAAGCATGACCTTTTCCTACTACAGGGCCTTTCTCTAAAATATTAAGATTCTTTCTACTTGAATCCATTAATTTTACTGCTTCATTCATTGAATTAGCATGATCAGCCGATTGATTAGCTTCGCTTGATAATTTATTACCTAACTCAACATTTGCTAATGCTTGAGCTTCTCTAGTTTTATAAGCTAAAGGGTCAATTTTTTGTTGAATCAATGAATTAATATTAGGACTAGGATTAGAATTATCTTCTTGTCCTCCTGGCATTCCACCATTTAATGGATTGATATTATTCTGATTAGGATTGGGTTGATTATTCTGACCTTGATTTAAAGCATTACTATATAAATATGCTTCAGGATTTTGATAAATAGGGTTTTCTAGCTTAAATTTATTAAGTGCAGTTTCAGTAACTAACGCATTAATGGCAGCATTTGTCTTTGGCACATACATTTTATTTTCAAGCTGTTGCATGTGATTTTTCAAATTTTGTGCTGCAATCTCATTACCAGCGCCAATGGCACCTAACATTGCACCACCAGCACCAGGAGAAATAGAAGGTATATCCATAATTCACCTATCCGAATAATCCATTTTGAAACATTCTAATTCCACCACCAACTAGATTTCCTAAATTCACATTTCTCCCTTGTTCTTCATTATATCTAGCTCCCCCTAAAAATGGAGCAGCTTGTTGATAGCCAGCAGTCATTTGATTAGCAGCATTTTGACCGGAACCTATTAAGTTTTGCTGACCTTGTAAATATTGATTGTTCACTCCTAAAACTTGTGATAACCAATTATTCATGTCTGCTGATGAAATATCATGCGAATATTGTTCTCCAGCTTGCTGATAAGGTGTACTTCCTATTGTTCCTTCTGCACTAGCTTTATTAGTATTATATCTATCAGCCTGTTGCTGCAAAAATTTAGCAAAAGGAGACATCTGATAATTATTCATCAATTTATTGATAAATTCATCAGGATGTTGATATTTTGCTAAAGCATTTTCGTAATTGGGAATAGCACGTGTGCCAGCTTGATAAAAAGGATTTTGCGTATTAATGCCTTGGTTAAAGTAATTCTTATATTCATTGCCAGCAGCTTTATAAGGAGTACCGGTATCTGAAAATCCCGAAAGAAATTGCCCTAAACCAGACCCAAAATTTGTATTGGCTTGATTGCCTGGATTATCTTGATAACCAGGATAACTTTGATTTCCTGAAAACATACTAACTTCCTTGTTAGATGTAAACGATATTAGTGTTTTTGTTTACATCTTTAAAAAGTTGTAAACGTTTTCCATGCACCGGCTTGATAAATTTGAGGAGCATCTATTGTTGAATTATAAATGGTTAATCCATTTATAGGATTAATAATAGAATCTCTTTGCACGGTCGTTAATATTGGTAATTTTATACCAAATTGAGTTAAATAACCAACAAGTGAATCGATATGAGTATTCCACCATCTAACAAAATCATCACTGGCTTTATTAGTACCAGGTTCAATTAACTTGTCATAACTTGTAGGATAATCAAAATCAAGTGCCATAATTACTCCGGTAATATTTCATAATCCCATGCCGCACCAAAAATAGCGAAAGGATAATTATTAAAAAATTCTATTTTGCAAACAAATGCTTGACCTCTAACAGTTGTTCCTAATTTTCTCCACACTGTTCTAAATGTACGATCACCAACTTGTCCCATTGGAGCTTTAACTAAATATCCATATGTCTGACCACCATCTTTAGAAATAGATAAAAACACTTCTAAATCTTGTGGAACAGCATTTGACGATATTTGTTCAATCAAAATTTCATCACCACTTTCAGTTAAAATAGGGAAACCACTTTCAGTTAATAAAACTAAATTAGTTGTTTGATTTTCTAAAGCTGCAATGTTCCCTTGCAACATATCAATTTGTAATCGATTAGTTCGGATACGTTGATAACCAGAAGGAACAATAGGTCTTGGTATTCTCATGCGACGAATTGGTTCACCATCATTAGTTGAAGCAAATGAACTTGAAATAAACATAGTAGGTGATTTATAACTACCATAATAATTATTACCTAAGAAATAGCCATGAGTTTGTGCTAAATGGCGATTGCCTCTTAAATCTTCTTCCTCATGCCATTTCAAATTTTCTTCTGTACTCATTGTCGCATTAAAAACATATGTGTGATTAGCTAACGTAAAATTCAATCTATAAAATATGATTCCATTTTCTCTTGTGAGAATTCCTCTTGCATCTGCAACTCCTGTTAAAGGATTTGAAGCATATTGAGCTAATTGATTATCTAATGCAGTAGTACTTACAGGAATTGCACCAGTTCCTGTCACTTCCATTACAGCACCAAGACCATCTCTATCTTGAGATAAGAAAAACATTTTATCAAATCCAGTAGAAATACTTCCAATCGCTGGGGTGCCGTATTCCATTAATAAAATGTTATTTCTACGAAATGGTAGATTTGTTCCTATACCTGCATTTTCCCAAACTTCTATATAGAAAAGACTAAATAAAAACAAACGTCGATGCAGAGTTCTACAGCCAACTATATTTCCAGGATGCGAAGTAATCGCACCTTGTTGAAGCTGTCCAACCACTGAAACAGAATTTACACCAGTTCCAGTCGTCGTTAATGTGATAAATAATCCTGCAAAAGCATTTTGTTGAGTAGTAGCAACTTTAATATGTGTAGAATCAACAAAAATCGCATAATAAGTATCTAATGTATTTAATGGTGCTGGTGGTGTTCCAGTCGTTGAAAAAGTAATAGGAACACCAGTTTGAAAATTAGCAGTGCTCGGAACAATTAAAGTATTTGCAAATGGACCTGCAATGACTGGAGTGAACGTCGTTGTAAAACCACCCCATACTAAACCATTATTAAAACTTGATAATCTAAAGATATTTGTATTGCCTTGAGCTACGACAAAGAATCCATCTAGATAACACACATCAATTGGATTTAATGGAAAATTTGTATCTGTAATTTGTTGAAAAACTCCAGGTGTCGTCTCCCAAATATAACCATTTAATCCATCAACAAAAATAACTTGAGGAATACCAGCATTATTTGCATCAACTCCAACATATCCAGTCGCAGTATTTAATTTGCCAATCAATGAGACAGACATATTAGGTTCAATGATATAAACGCTATCACCAATTACTTCATACATATTGCCATTAAAAACAAATGTGGCACGTGAACCACCGGTTGCACCTAAAAATGTAAAATTAGAATTGATCAAACCATTCGTAGAGATTAACGAACTCTTTTTTTTACCTAATGGGTCTAAATATTCAAAGCAATTAACTGACCGTTCTGGGTCAATAGTAGTTATTCTTTCATTATTAAAACTACCAACTACTGGATAATCTTCAATCACGTTAATACGCCAAAATATTAGGCCAATAAAACGGCTCAGGAGCAGTGAGAATTACAGAAGGACGAATAGTTAAATCTGTTTCATTCGCATTTTTGAAAGTATTGTAATAATCCTGATATTCATCCTCATTTTGTTGAGGCCAATTACCAGAAGGAAAATAAGCTAAAAATTTACGCGCTAACGCATATTTAAAAAATCCATAATAATTAGGTGGTAGTTCTCCTAAATCATCTTCATTCCCTAGAGAATTTATCATTGATTTAGTTTGAATAAAAAATGGATAGGGTTGATCAGGAGATGGATAAACAGTAATAAAACTTTCTAACGGTTGTTTATCTAAAAAAATAAATCCAGGACGAGCTAATAAATTATTTAACCTCACAACACCATAATAAGTGGCTTTATTAATAATTTTTAGAGGATAAACAATCGGTTGTGAACCTGTTGGCTGAACAATATAATTTGCAAAACTTAAATCAACAATTCGATCTGCAATAATATTAGTGCCAGCAATCATATCAGAGATTGAATAAGTCGCTTGACCTACCACAAACGTTGAACTAATTGTAGTGAGATAAGGAATATAAATACTATCTGCCGCAAATTTATCAAGTAACTCATTTATTAGTTCAAGACCTGTCGTCAACATGAATGCCGTTGGCGTTTCAAAACCAACGGCTAATTCACCTAATAAATACAATGAATTTACAATAACATCATTTGTCGTCCTGACAACTTGCGGCATAGCATCGTATATCCTTTAATCCTGGCTTTTATCAGGAGTTTGACGTACTGGATAAGCAACGTGATCGATATTTTTTGTTAAAGCTTTAGCAAATTCTTGAGCGTGATAACCATTGCTAGTCATGCAAGCATCAAAATTGTAATAGCGCTCTTCCATTTTTGGTGGACGACCTGCCATTCCTTTTACGGCTGCTTGTTCTTGACGAACAAACTCATTTGCATTGCTATGTTGCTGTTCCGCCATCTTGGCTCTGTTGTTCGAAATTACATTTTCTTTTCCTGGTCTTAACGTGTAATCCTTGTTTCTCATGATTTATTCCTTTTTCATTTACTTTAGATGGATGATCAAACCATAAACCCGATGCAATTAAAGTGTTATATTCATCTTCATCGTCAATCACTTTCATCTTATGAGTAGCATGATATAAACATGTTAATTGCATTTAATATTTCCTATTAAGAAATTAATTTAGTGACATATTGTGGATGCCATAAAAAGCCGCACAAAACATCGATACGCATATAGTTTTGATAAGCATTAATGTCACCACTTTGAGTCACTGCTAGTGATAATCCAGTTTCTGGGTCAACTGACACACTTGTATAAGGAACTTGCAACTTATACAAAGGTGGGCAAACTATGTCCAATCCGCGTGAAGGATAAGCAATATTCACGTTATAATTTGGAACTACTGTAACAACTGCACCGTTAGGAATTGGATTACTTACATTCTGTAATGGATTCATCGTGTCACTAATAATTGTAGGAGCAACTGTAATCGTGACAGCACCACCAGCAGTTGAGTTTGCTGATTGTTGAATCACAAATTGGCTATTCTGACCTGTTGAACTTAGATTTAATGGGTTAATACTTTGGACACCAGCAATCGTGATTAAATCACCAGGCAAGAAATAGTTAACAATACTAGCTGTAGCACCAGCTAATACAATGACATTACCAGCCGCAACGGCACCATTAACCGTTAAAACATCACCAGGATGATTTTCAGGACCAGCCCCAGCAATGTGCTTAACAATATTTTGAGATTGGAAAATATCGAAATAAGATAAATGACCAATCGCTGATTGTCTTACAATTTCTTCGTTGAATACTGGAGTAAATTGATTTAATAACGCTGATTTTAAAGCCGAACCATCACGCACAGTCATTGCTAAATATGCGTCAGAGGAAATATTAACCCCTTGTTCTAGGAGCTTCGCGCCGGCCAAATCTACTGTGCTAAAACTATTAATTGGCGTACCTGCTGTACCTTGATAAAAATAAACTTCTTGTTCAGCAGCACGACAAATATCGCCTTCCATTTTTGAAACGATATCTTGAATAGCAGGTTGCAAAAACATCCTACTAAAATCTTCAATTCGTAATGTTAAATCTTGAACGGTATAAGCAATGAGCGCGTGGTATTGATGCGCAACAGTAATATTTTCAACTGTCTCAATAATGCTTTGTGGTGTTGCAACAGAACCATCACCGATGATGAAATTGTTTTGACGTCTAACTTGTAAAGTGTCACCGATTTTATAACCAGATGATGTGAAGTCATCTTGATATATACGTGAACCAGTTTGAATAAAAGGGGCATTGTTTGCAAACATTGCAAGCGCAGTATTGCTCACGAGTTGTGTCGTGATAAATTGATTAGGCATTTCCAGTCTCCATTAATTCCGTTTAATGGCGTGACGAAAATAAATTATTTCCATCCAGCCTTCATTTTTTTTCGCAAATCACTAATAGAAGTAGATTCGCTAATTCCATGAGAGGAAACTGGATTGTTCTTAATGTGGCCTAATGGTTTGTGAGCAGATGATGCTTGATCATTACCACCTTTAAGAGCAACCGATAGTTTTAAAACCTCTCGTGCTTGTTCTAAAGGATGGAGTGATGAGATACGCTGAAGTTCAGTCCTATTTTTTGCAAGTTTATAAGCTACATCGGCAGCATTGTCGTGAGGCACTATAAGCAGTGCATCTCTGATGGTTTTAGTAAAAGGGACATCATTTCTTCTTACTACATCATCAAAGTCTTCATATTTATCACTCGCATTATCTAACTTTTCTTGCAAGTTTTGATATTGCTTATGAAAATGTTGAAGATTTTGTTCTTCACGTGCTTTTTGCTCTTCAACTTCTTTTTGCTTAAGAGCAAAATTTACTGCCTTCTGAATATGATCTTCGACACTACCTTCATGGTTTGTCGAATTGTAAGGATTAACTGACTGATCATGGTTATTATATGGATTGCTTGTATTAGAACTAATAGCATTATGTAAATGCTGTATTTGCTCTTGGAGAACCCGCATCTCCTTTTTATGCCTTTTCTCTTGTCTTCCTAGCCGTTCCTTGGCTACAAGTGGCAATTCATCCTTGGCACCATCCGTGTGCTGAGTGTCAGAACTATGTGTTCCATCACTCTTTTCCGAGGGTTCTCCTAAACTATCCATCACCTGATCAGCAAGATTATCTTCACCTTGCATCGATAATTCGTTCGCTTCCTGCATATTACAACTCCATATGGCATCAACTGCCCCGAAGATTACTTTGACCCTTCGTTAGCCCCGAGAATCATTCTCGTATCTCTCTATAATAAATTATTTTCAACGTCCTGAGTTAGCACTTTTTTTGTGCAGATCAGCCATTATCTTTGCCATTCTTGCCTTATATTCTAGCTGTGTTTGTGTTAAATCCATTTGATGATCATATTCATCCATCTTCATATCATTTGCGATTTTATGAGCTTCCATAACTAATTTTTCTCTCTCTAGTGCTGCCGCCTCTTCTTCTATTTTTAATTTTTGTGCTTTTTGCGCTAGTTCCTGCATTTTTATTTGCTGCTCAAATTGCATTTGCTGTTCTTGAGGCGAAGGCTGAGGAGGAGGCATTTGTTTGCCCTGTTCTTTTGCAAGAATCTGAGGCGGAACAAGAGTTTGTAAACGATCTGATATTTGCGGCATAAACTGTACATCTAAATTTTTAGCCCAAAGATCGGCAATTAATGGAAAAGTCTCGGGAGATGCCTGAATAGTTTGCTGTAAAAATTCTAATGCAACTTCTTTTTGAACAGAGAAAGAAGGCCCTGTATCAATTTCAATATCATAATCACCTTTCTCAATTTTATTAGCTATTGTTCCATTTCTCTCTTTTTTATTTAAAACAATTGATTCAGTTTTTCCATCTTTTTTCTTTAAAATTACATAACGTTCATCATCACTCATAGTATTCGTTAATAAATCTAAAACAATTCTTCCACCTTGGGCGACAGCTTGTGCATGGTTATCGTGATAGACATAAGAATTCATACTGACATCGAGTTGTCGTTGTTGTTTAGCTCGTCCTGAAATATCTCTACTTCCATTTTGATTTGATTCAGCCATTCCGAGTATTTCTCGTATATCCTGACTACCTCTTTGGAAGTTTTCCATTAATGCTGGTGATAAATCCCAGGGAGGCATTTTAGCTGGCATTTGACCTGTTTTTTGATCAGGTTTGCATAATAAAATACCATTTTGTAATTCAGGATTACGCCAAATTTGCTCATTACCAATAATATTATCAGGCGTTCCTATCCATTGTTCACGACGTCTATTTTTAATTTCAGATATTATTTCAGAACCAATATAATTAATTGCTTTCTGTGAATCACGTGCCTCATGGATATAAGATTTAGTATATTGCTTTCCATCATAATAATGAGAATTACCGTCGTTAAATACAATAGGAAGATGTTTAGAAGGCCATTCCATAAAGCCAATGATACGGTCTTTAATTAATCTATAACGCATGATCTTATAATTTTGTGATTTACGTTCATCAACTATTTTTGGTATCTCATTCATGATAATACCGTTCACTTCTAAAGAAGAATCAGCAACCTCTTTCATGATTTTAAAATCTTTCTGCATGCCTTCCCATTTTTCTTTTGTAACTGACATCCCATTTGATAATCTATAAATAGTAATGGGATACCACTCTTTTTCAGAATAATCACAAATAACAACGATATCTTTTGTTTCCCAGTTAAAATCTAAAAGAGTACGAGAATCATAGTAAGAAGTGGGATGAATGATATTAGGATAAGTCACATGGAATTCATTAAGACTCATACTATAGTTCAAGGAGCAAAAGTTGCCATCACCTTTATGAGGTAAGATAGCTTGAGCGTCGAAAGCTGTTCTTGTGGGGTCTGTAATTAATCTATAACGTGGTGAAAGATCAAAACTCATTGGATTTTCATAATCCAAATCTACCATATAAGCACCATAACCTAATTCAATGGCGCTTCTAAATGTAGTCTGATATATGAGATCGTTTTCAGACTTATAGCAATAAGTTCTTAAAAGATCAGAAAGTAAATTTATTTGCTCTTGAGACGATTTACCCGTTAATGATCTAACCATTAGATCAGGTTTATTTTTTCGTTGCTCACCAAGTATCTTGGTAACTTCAGGATAAATCTTATTGAATGTCATTGCAGGTTTAAATAAACGTGTGAACTCTCCACGTTCTATAGCAGTCCATTGATCTCGCAAAAGGAAATTCGCATCATCCTTTCCTCGAGTAATATTCTCATTAAAATAATTATTCCATACATTTAGATTTTCTTTAGCGGATGCTAAAACTTCTAACTCATCAATTCCAGCATCGTCTAACTTAGATAATCTTTCTTCTTCCATCTCATTAATTTGAGAAGGAGTAAAATCGGTAAAATCATACGTCCTGTTTGATTCCATAATAAGCATCCTTGCTTAAGGTTTTAGATGAAAATATTAATCTATAGGATAACATCTCCTAGACAATTCATCATTAACTTCTTGAGTATATTTATTTTCTACAAAACCTATACAATAATTTATTATTATTAAATATCCACATAAATTGCATCCTTCTATGCAAGTTAAATGATGTTCATCCTCATCCAAATATTCATATGTATCTTTTTTATATACTTCTAAAGCAACATTAAGAAAATTTGCATCCATAAAAAATCTCTTAAATCCTTTAGAATCTTTATATTTTCTAATCATAATAAAATCTAATAATGATGAAGCATTTACACTTTCTATAGTTACATGCTCTTGTAATTGCTTAAGTTGAGAACAACATCCGCAATCATCATTTAAACAAAATCTCATAAATGTAAATTTCATTCCATGATCTCATATACTTGATTCAAATAATCCATCAATTCTTTCACATTTTCTTTGTTAAAATAGAAAAATTCTTCTCCTTTCGATCTCATTAAATTTGGTAAGATAATAGGTACACGAAGTCGCAATGAATTATCAAATGTTTTTAATTCAAAATGACATGAATTTATTTCTTTGAAGTTATTATTATCTTTCATAATTTACCATAATCTCCAATTATTATTTCTTCAAGTAGTTCAAATGTAAAATCATTTTCAACAAATCCTATTCCTTTACTATGTAGCTTAAACTCTCTTATAATCGGATTACTCAAAAAAGAACAATTACATTGATGTATTCTTTGATGCTCGTCATTCGCTTCTTTTACATTACGAACAAATGCAACCATTAAAAAATTAGCATTCATGTAATAACATTTAAAATATTTTTCATTTCTATAACTTTTTATTTCATCGTTATTCAATAACTCACTAGGTTTATCAAATTCAATAGGTTCATATCGAGTCCCTGTACATGGCCCAGGTCTTCCATATTCATATATTTCTCTAACGAAATTAAAAATATTCTTCTTTTTAATGTATGGCTCATTTTTAGGATTAATATGACGAGTTTGTGCAATCACATCAACATTTATAATATTATCATTCATATCATCTTATCCCATAATGAAGTCAATCCATCTATCAGTTGTTTAAATTCATCTTTATTAAGAATATTTGACAAATGTTCTGACCATTCTCTAACTTCAATTTCAGTTTTATTAGGAAATAAATTAAAAGAAACAACATTAGGTATAATTTTATCATCATCATTAGATGAATTAATTTCTACTAAATTTTCTGAAATAATTATTTTAGGAACATATTCCACTAATCCACTTCCGTGACAATAATCACATTTAACTTTAATTGGAAATCCAGGATTTCTAGGATAGATTATATCTTTTGTTTCTGGATTTATTCTAATAGTTCTAACCTGAAATAAATATGAACCAGTGCCATCACAATCATGACATTTTACTTCCATATAACACCTGTTCCATTGCAAGGATTACAACCATAAATAAGATTTATTCCCTCATGAGAGATCACCACATTTGGATTATTATCCCCATTACACTTAGGACAAACATATGGTCTTTTATTTAGATTATCTTTTTCTTTATTTTTAGGTTCATTACAACCACGACTTATATGATCGACAATCCATTGTTCAATAGAATTTTTATATTCTTCTTTTAGAATACAATCCTTAATAGTTCCAACTGCTGCATCTAATTGTTCTGATAAATCTTTAACCTTTAGGGTTAATGATTTTATATCGAGATCAATTTGATTAAAGCGCGCCCATATTTTAATTTCTAACCTATTTATACAATGGATAGTATCACTAGTTGATACACTTTCTTTACTATTCATAATCATATTAGAAAGTATGTTCACACACCTAAAACATGAATTATCCATATCTGTAATTCCATTACAATTCAAATCATCACAATAACGTTTTATTTCATCTTTCATAGTCAATCTCCTTTAATGAATCCAACGGCATCTATACAATTTATAGATGTTTTAGATGAATTATGAGAATACAAATCTCTTCTTATTTTATAAAGCAAATATTCAATATTGAATAAAACCTTAATTGCTAAGAAAAAACACATAGCAACAATTCCGAGCATTAAAGAATTTATAATTAAAATTATTTGTATATCAATCTTCATTATTTTTATTCCTAACGATTATTTATCATTGAGAATATCTGCATTTAAAGAACTCCTAATTTTTTCGGAATACTCTAATGCTTCTTTACAAGCGTCTGCCATATCTTTTTGATTAATGGGGCGATCTTTATTATTTAACTTAACTAATTCTGAATGTATTTTATCTAGAAAGCAGAATTGCTCCATCTTAAATTCACTACACCATTGTGTATATTTTTCATGTAAATGTTGATTAAGAGCGGTATTTTGTTTATGGTTTATATGATAAGAAAGAATACTTTTATTTATATCAATTAATGTCTGAATATTATCAGTAATATTTCTCAGATGAAAAGAAATTACAATGAATGCACCGGCAAGTAAAGTGATTAATAAAGAAAATTGATAATTCATAATTCTACCTTAGTATTTTGATGTATATTATTTAGATGATCATTTACAAATTTCTCAAAATATTCTTTAAATTCTTTATCAAAGTTACGATTTATTACATATAACTTAAAATTTATGTCTTTTAAAATATATGCTATTCTTGCAAGACTATAAATAATAATTAGAAATACAAGTCCAAATAATATTAAATACTGGATATTCATTATTCATCTCAATTGAAAATTCGCATCACGGGATTATACATATCAACTTTCTTATTATCATAATTATTTTTCATTAAACACTCACTAGCAAAATCCATCGCAACATATTGCAAAGCATCATGAGGATGAGATGCAAAGTTCTTATCTGGAATATCTCTGTAACGCTCTTCATTCTTAATATTTACACGTTTAAAGCAGTAACTTTTAATAAATCCATCCCGCAATATAGGGCAACCTTTTCGGGATAATAATAAACCAGGCCTTCCATTAGACATCCTGTTAAGAAAAAAACGCACACCATTGAGACGAGTGTCAATTTCATTTGAGTATGCTCCTTCCGTGATAATACCCAATTTATTTAGTATTCCATTACATGACAATTCTTCCATAATTTCGTCACGTTTGGAACCAGCAGGGTCATCACGAGAAATCCCTATTTTACAATAAGGAAAATCACGTCGGAGAGAAGGAATAACAATAGATTCAGCAAAATTCTTTATACCCATATCTTGGGTGGTATATTCTTTCAATAGTCGCAATTGCCCATCAGCAGAGAATTGAACTACTACACAAGCAGGAGTTAATCCAAAGTCCCAACCAAGATGAATACATTCACCCTGAATAGCAGCTATATCATCAATAGAATGCACATCATCGTTATATTCAGAATAAACACGCTTCCCAATACTGACAATTCCATACTGTCCAAGGCAGAATACTTTAACAAATCCTTCGGTCTGACCTTCGGCAAGCTTGGTGTAATAGTCTCCTGCCAAGTTTTTACGATTATCGCAATCTGGGTTTTCAATCCACTTATTATCTGCATTTTTTATTAATCCGGGTGGTTGTTTGAAGAGCGTATGACTTTCAAGATTTTGCAATTCAAAGAGATTATGAATCCAGTGATCATCAGAAGGGGGATTTGTATCAGCAATGATACCACAATCGTAACTATCAGAGCAAAACGCAATAGGCGGATACCGATGATTGACGCGTCCCTTAAGATGAGGCAATACACTTTGTGGAACTTCAGATAGCTCATTAATATAAGCACCCGTTGCCTCCAACGATTTAAGCTTTCGGACATCATCTTCTCTATCCAATGCAAGAAATAAGACTTCAAGTTCAACTACTCCATTTCCATCATTAAACATATGTTCATAAGTTAAAATAGGCTTTTGACGTTTCTTAATTGAGCCTAATCCTTCAAACCATGTCACCCATGTTTTAAGTGTTGTCGAGTATAACTCACCACTTGTATTTCTAATAATAATCCAACGAGATCGTCTTCTTCCATGATACCAATAAGGCATCTCACATGCTTTCTTAACGATATCATTCATTAACATTGTTGATTTACCAGAACCATAAGCTCCCATAATCAATTTAACAAATGATTTATCACTATGAAATAACTTGCCAGTATCAGAAGGAACATAAATCCTATCATCTTCAATTCCCTTAATAATTGTCTTATCAGGTAGAAACTGAATATGTGTTTCTTGAGATTGAGAAATAGAATTTAATATTTTATTGTTTGCTAAGAGAATTTGACGAAGATTCACGAAGGGCATCCTTGCCTATAAATTTTATATCGTCTATATAAACCTTTTCACGAGTAGTTATTTTCTTATTGCAATTAATACATTTCCTCACTCGATACATTAAATTTTGTCCCTTACTATGATAACGAGTTACTTCTTGCATATTTCCTATATTGCAAGTTAAACAATACATAAATTAATTCCTTATCATAACAATTTATCTGTCATTTCTAATAAAACTTTTTTTAATTCTTCCAGGTTTTCTTTAGATAAATTTTTATCTAACTTCTTAGTAGCAGTAATGAATTTACTATCTTTGTTAGTTATATGATTAAAAATAGAATCCATTGATACTTTCACCATCACCATAAACAAACAATCTTCAATAGTATTAGGGTATTCAAAACAAGTATTGTAACAATTGGATGAATCATCCACATCGGTTAAGAGTAATTGAATAAATTTTTTATCATTTTCTTCTTTGACATCAAGATCAAAACGATATCTAAATCTTGTGATTTTATGAATATCTGTCATTTTTTAAATTCCTTGAATTCCTTTGCTAATCTAGCACGACTAGCTAATTTCTTATTTTTAGAATGCTCAGCTTTTTCTAGCTTCTTTTCAGGAATGTCTTTGTCTCCTTTGATATGAAGTGCTTTACGCAATGCACCTTTGTGTTTTATTGCACCTTGAATCCATTTCTTAGGTTTTTCCATTTGATTTATCTCCATTGTATTTAGATAAAATTAATTGATGTTGCTCCATTAATTGTTGAATTATTCCTGCATCTTGCCCAAAATGCTCACGACAAAGTCTTTCTAAGAGTGTCATTCTTGCTTGCCATCTTTCAGTCTGCATTTCACAAGCATCAATATGAGAAATAATTTTTTTTGCTTTTGCCTCTTTTAAATCATGCAAAAATTGAACAAATTCTGAATCTCTACCTTCTTCTTGATCTTTCTCACCTTGATTAATCCAATAATACAAAGTGCGCGGTGCTAAACGTGCATAATTAGCAGCGATTTCATAAGGACAATTGTGATTAATAGCTTCGAGTATTTTTGCGCGGATTTCAGGACAAATCTTAGTGGGACATCCGACCTTGGATTTAAGCATTCTGCAATTCCTTTGCAATTAAAAATTAAAATTTAATCTATTTAAATTTATATCTAAATTCTTTATTCATCATCTTCAACCAAAAACTCATCAAAACCTTTCATTGATTCTGACCATTTTTTAGCTTTTACTAAAAATTCTTTATAAATTCTCGCATCTTCCTTTTCATTTGGAGGATACAGTTTATTTAATTCAGCTAATTTCTCTGAAATGTATGATGTAATATCCATAATTCATCGGACTCATTATCGCACTCGCATAAAATAATCAAAATATCCAACTTCATGTTGCCATTCTATAATTTTTTCTAATACATCTTCACTTACTTTAGCAGATACTTCTTCATCAGAAAGCTCAGGATACATTTTTTTTAACTCAGCGAATTTTTCAGAAACATATTCATCAATATCCATAAAACCTCCGATGTCCAACAATTATACACAATACTATTAAAAATAAAATAGATTAAATAAAGTTTGCATTATTATTATATTAATAATATATTAATAACTATAAACTTAAGCCAAAGGATTAATCTTATGAAAAAATCAAATAACATATCCAAAAATCAAAAGAATCTTCACGAATCAAATCATGTGCAAACAAATGATGATGAAGAAGAGGATTATTCTTACTTTACATGTGAATCTTGTATTAGCGATGTAATAGTAAAATATGGTCTTTTTTCCACTAATGAATCATTTCATAAATCATTAGAAATGAAACATTCAATAGAATATAAAGGACAAAAACCAGAAAATTTATAAACAACTTAAGGACTAATATCATGAAATTCGAAGAAGCTTTTTCACAAGCAAGAGAAGGCAGGATTATATATTTACCCATACTAGAAGGAAAAAAAGAATATTTTTTCATTATGGGAATAGATAAAAAAACCATAAATACTAAATGTTGGTCGTTAGGCAGTAACATAACTTTTCATTCAAAATTAAAAAAACAATATTTATTACGAGAAGACTGGAAAATTTTAGAAACATTATCAGAATCTCTAGATTTTTTAAAAGAGGAATAATCATGAAATTTGAAGAAGTCTTGCCAGCATTGCGAGAAGGTAAAATTATTTATATTCCAAATAAAGATAAAAATCATAAATTTTCTTTATGTATCAATGATAATGAAATTATTTTACTTTCAGAATATGAAAATTTTTCAACATTGAGACCAAAACCACATTCAGCTTATTTTATTTTTGAAGAATTATTATCAGAAGACTGGCAAATAGAGGAATCCAATGAAAACAACTAAAAAAATCCTCTCCACCGCTCTAACACAAGAATCCATTGAACAATTAAACGCGCTTAGTAATCATTTCCAAGAAAATAATAGCCAAATAATAAGACGCGCAATATGCTTGCTTTATAAAACAATTTCATTAAATAAAGAAATTTTAATTTCTTCTAATGATTCAACCTTCTTGACAAAATAAAAAGGAAATTTAATATGAAAAACAAAAGTAATGATGAAAAAGAACTACGGGAATGCACTAATGAATTGCTTGAATCAATAATGTCACTCGGAGATATGTATTATTACTTAGATAAAAATAATAATGCTTTTCCTTGTAGATCACCTAAAGAAATAAAAGATACATTATATTATTATTATGAAGCTCCGGGAGGACGTTTAAAAAAACATATAGGAAAGTCTAGATTTATTTATAAAAATGAGGAATTATTTATTTCTACAATTTTTTTAGTTTGTGATCATAATTATTATATATTTCCTGATGGAGAAAAAAGACCAATATTATTTGAAACAATGCTATTCCATAAAGATAAAAGCATAGATAATTGGATGATGCGATACTGCACCTATGATGAAGCTTTAAAAAGCCATGATAGAATAGTAAAAATATTTGAATATTTAGAAAAACGTTATCTAAGGAAAATAAAAAATGAATTTAAGAAATGATAATGATTATAGAGAAATTGATATTAAAATACCTTTCGATGTATTAGAAAAATTACTTTATATATGTTTAGATTATTCACCTTATGAAAAAGAAAAAAACAATCAAGAGTTGATAAATTTTTCAAAAATAAAAAATGGCGGGATGCTGAATGATTTGTTTAGCGAAAAATTCCTGAAAACAATAAATGATAAGATAAGAAGAGCATTATGGAGTTCCAGGATTTTTGAAATATCAAATCATATGTATTTCAGTTTTACTAAAGAATACAAAGAAAAAGTTATTGATAGTATATTAAAATTAAAATATAAAAAATATTTTATTTATAAAATAGCCATTACAGAAAATGCTTTATATTATTTCAATGAAATAAAGAATTCTACCAATCC
>Ga0210406_10001095_pt1 | contig 34508 bp, 33 predicted proteins | sample IncBWC30MmetaG_FD_155454 | JGI IMG/M metagenome (GOLD analysis project Ga0210406, IMG submission 155454) | Forest soil microbial communities from Barre Woods Harvard Forest LTER site, Petersham, Massachusetts, United States - Inc-BW-C-30-M | ecosystem: Environmental > Terrestrial > Soil >... | reverse complement strand
CACGAGCCCGCGGGCGACATCGACATTGCAGTGGTGGATAGCCTGAAAGCGCTTGACCTCAAACGGCCGATTAGAGAAGCGGACATCGCTCGATGCAGTCGGCATGTCGCAAATGTGCCAATGAGCGAAATCGCAGGCTTGGCCTGATAAGAGGCCGTCAACTGACGTGGCCCCTCATCATCTCAGACGAACACGTAAGGTTGCCCACCCGCCAAACCTAGCGGTCCTTGGCAACGGCGCTTATTCTTGGCGCGGATTGGTCAGTTCTTGAACGCCTGATTGCTGCAGAGGCTGACGGCAGGCACTCGGTTCGGGCGGCCGTACAGCGCGCCTTTTTCGGTGCGGTAAGCGACATATTTTTCCACAGCAAATGTGCAGGGGCCTCAGGAACCGAGCGGGGTTCGCCGCGTTGCCTTGCCGCTTCATGGGAGGGGTTCACCATATGATCAAGACACTCGCGTGCGCGTGCGCACTTGTGATCGGCGCGGGCCTGACGTCAGCAACAGCCGCTGAGCGAGAGCAGGTGCGGATGGTCATCAATCTGATTTCCGGAGTGAAAATGCCGTACCCGGAAAACCTGCGGAACATCGTGGCGCATACCGAACGGGTCTACCTCGACACCAATGGTGCCACTGTCGCCTGCCTGCGGCTCGATGACAAAATCAGGTGGTGCTATGAGCATATCGCTCCTGTGGGCAACCGCGCGGAGATGCTGCGCATCCGCAAGGAGCCCGTGCCGGGGCCGCTGGTCGGCCAGCCCTATCAATATGTCGACGATTTCGATCTCGATGGCACGATCGACATTGGGAGCACGACCACCCTCGAAGGTGAGCCGTACGCGCCGGTTGGCAGGATAAGCCAGTTTTTCTATCGCGCCGCAGGTCGCGGCGACCAATTTCGCGGCGACTTTCAGGCCCTCTATGACGAAGGCATCCAGGTGGCACTCAAGTACCTGGGTGAATAGCGACACTTGAGGCCCGCGCTCCTTTGGAAACTCTACCGACGGAAGGATTCACCCACATGTTCCAGCCTAAGTCTCTCCTCGTGGCGAGCCTATTGCTCGGCGTTGCCTTGACTTCAGCCGTTGCAGCGGAGCGCGAAGACGTGCGCAAGGCCATCAATCTCGTGACCTCGGTGAAGATGCCATTCCCCGAGAGTCTGTCGAGAAATCGCGCGAGGACGGAGCGCGTCTGGCTCGAACGTGAGGGGGCCACGACCGGGTGCATCAGGCTCGAGGATCGCCGGTGGTGTTACGACCACATTGCACCCAAGGGCAACCGAGCGGAGATGCTCCGCATCCGCAATGAACCCTCGCGCGGCCCCTACATCGGAGCGCTTTACTATTACATCGTCGACTATGATCTTGACGGGTTGATTGACGTGGGGTCGACGACACAGATTGAGGGGGAGGACCGTCGGCGTGAGACACTGATTGCGCACGTCACCGAGTTTTTCTCACGCAGCACCAAGCGTGGGGACCAGTTCCAAGGAAAGTTCCAAAGCATGTACGACGAGGGCATCCAGATCGCGCTGAAGTATTTCGGCGAGTAGTGGGGACGCGGCCGGAGGCACGCTGCAATTTTGAATGCTAGTCTTGCCTCCTCGCGCCGGCATGCGCCTCGGCGATGTTCGCGAGCTGGCGAAATGATCTTCACTTTTTCAACGGCTGTCGCACGTCGACCGGGCCGTTAACATTCACTCTGCCGGCGACTGGCACTTCCTGGATCCAGGTGTACCAGGCTACGGACTTCGGGCTCAATTTCCATAGCGCTCCGTAGGCGAGCACCATTCCCGTCACCGCAATCATCGTGCAGATGCCAACGGCGAGGTGCTGGATCGGTAGCGACCATGCCTGCCAATTGTGAAAGTAGGCGATTATGGCTCGCCCGAGAGCGGGCCCAAGAAGGAAAAGGGACAGCAGCGTAATTAGCGTTAGAGCATTATCGAGGAAACCCATCCCCGCGACTATGCGCTCGCGGCGCTCCGGAGCAAGCCGAAAGAGACGCCAGCCCTAAAGACGGAACTGAAAGCTGTCCACACAATCCACCGGGCAATTGCAATCACTTTGACGCCGGATTGAGCAAGACGGCTGGGGCGGCCCAGCAGCGCTCCCCCTCGGCCACGCCGCCCTAGCACTTTGCGGTCGGGCGGCGCGGAGAAACTGCATCCAGCCGGCCTCAGATATTGATCAGGCTCGATGTCTCAGATGTGCCCCACAAGCGGACATCGCCGGCTCTACTCGATTACCTCATCGGGCGCGCATAGAGGAAAAGTGAAGGAACAATATCGCTGACAGTGCTTTTTCTTTCCGGAGCGCGTCATGGCCCGATCACGGCGCGAAGGGCCAGGCGCGGCATATGCGCGGCGGTTCCCGGGCGCCAGTCCACCGATCAGCTGAGTGGACTAGGGCAATACGATTCCCACCGACGCTTCCCTGCATCATTCAGGACTCTGGGGGTAGGCATCAACTGAGGCAACTTGCCGGAGGGTTAAAATGCGTTGGCTTCGAAAACAGCCCCCCATCGTCAGGACCATGGTTGGGTTCGTGGTGACCGCGACGGTGTTGTGCTTGTTTTTTGGTCCCCGCGGCATTCTGTACGCAGTGGGATTGGAGATTCTCTACCTATTGACGATTGGCTTCGCGGCGATTTTGGACCCAGACGTGTACTAAGACCGGCCTGCCATCGGATTCAAGGCCGTCGCATTCAATAAGGATAACGTGACCGTATAGCGGACAGGCAACATATCAAACGCTTCGATTCCATCAGCTTCCCGGCGTTGACGCCCGGTACGTCCATCGGGCAGCAATCCCGACGGCGGATTGTTCGGCGCGTTTCCGGTCGGGCGCGGCGCCAGATCATGAGGGACACCTGTGAGGCCCGCATCCTCACGGCAGCGCCGCGCGGCGCCTTGGCGCGCGGGTGGCGGGATCTTGTCCACAGGATTGCCTAAAAGATGGACTTACGGTAACCTACTAAAAACTCTAAGCATTCGAGCTAGGGGTAACGGAGTTATCCACAATGCCGACTAACTGGACTCTGTCAACAATTGAGGCGGCGCTCTTTGTTGCGTTGGTGGTCATTCTGGCCGGTGCCGGAACGTGGGCGGCCATAGGCTGACGCCCGCTTCGGAAAATCGCTCACCGCGACCGAAAGCGGCTCCGTCCCTGGTCGCGGTTATCGGTGAACAGCGGCGGCGTCGCCCTCAGAGCGGACCGAGGATGGCCCATCGGGGCTCGCAGAATTCCTTCACGGCCGCCGCGACCCCGCTTGAGATGATGTTCCGCCGTTCAGGCGATTCCATCTTGAGCTCTTCGTCCCGATTGATGATCGAGCCCGCCTCCAAGAGGACGGCAGGCATCCGGGTCGTTCTCAGCACGACGAGCTCGTCATGGCCATAGACGCCGGTTTCCTTGTCCAGCAGCGGATGCTGGTAGCGGCCCATGATCGGTTGGGTATATTGCTTCGCGTATTGCAGGCCCTGCGCCTTCATCTCCTTAGCCACCAATTCGGCGAACGAGAAGCTCGTCTTGAAGTCCGGATTGTCGCGCGAGACCCAAACCGAGTAACCGCTGAAGCGGTCGCTGAAATGGCTCTTCCTGCCCTCGAATTCCCAGTTCTCGAGCAATTTGTCGGGCACGGAGTCATGGTGGATCGACAGGAAGAGACTAGCGTGCAGATTGTCGGCGGTAGCGACGCGCCTGGCGAGGCTGGGCCTGGCCTTGCCCTGGGTTACCAGAAGCCTGGTCTCGGCAAAGCCTGCGGCCTTCAATTTCTCCTCGATCCGCTGCGCAAGGCGCAGATTGAAATTGAATTCCGGAACGTTGCGGGCGCTGGTCGCGCCTTCTGATTCGGCAGTATGTCCCACATCGAGAACGATCCGGAATTTCGCGGGATCGCACATTGTTGCGACCGGTTTCGAAGCGGGAGGATTCAAGGCGAACGGCCCCAGGGCGGCAAGCTTTGCCATGTGGAGCTTAGGCGAGGCGGGAGGCTTCGCCAAGGTGGCTCGCTTTGGCAAGCTGGCCGGCTTTGGGGAAGCGACGCGCTTTGGCGATTTGCCTGGCTGTGACGAGCCTTTGAACATGTCCTGCAGCCAGCCGGCTTCACCGACCTCGATCGGCAGCAGCACCAATGCCGCCATCGCGGCGATGATGGTGCGACGGCCGGGCCAAGCGCCAAAGCCTGAGCGTGCGAATTTTCTCGTCAACGACTGCAACCCCTACTCCGCCGCCGCGGTGCGCGGCCGTCCGACAAAACCTGTCGCATCACCAAAGCGCTCGACCATGACCGCCGGCAGATCCTTGGTCTTGTTGGTGACGCAGGCGCCGGAGCGCACAGTGTAGCGGTCCTGATGTCCTAAATGCGGCGGCGCCTCGCCCTGCTGCAGCGCGCGGGCCGCATCCATCACCGTTTTTCGGAAATGCATGATGCCCAAATCAGTGGGGCCGAGATGCTCGCGGGTACGATCCGCGATCGGGCCCTGGCTGTCCTGCACCGCGGCGTCCTGCTCGGACACGCCCTTGATGCCGGTATAGCTGTTGGTCTTCTGCAGCTTGCGGTCGATCAGATAGTCGTTTCCCTTGTGGCGCAGCGGCACGTAATTATCGTCGACCTCCGAGATCACGCCGTTGCCGGCATCATAGGCGGCGCGTTCGGCTTGCGTCAGCGGACGCTCCGGATTCCAGGCATAGGTGAAGATCCAGCAATTGGTGTCGGTGACCGGCACAAAACTCTGGCCAAAAATGCTCTCGCCCGGCATCGCGCTCGGCGCGTAGGAATGCAGCGGCATCAGAAACTGGGCGATGCGCCAATAGATGTTGTCGCTGCCGGTCTGCCGGCCGCCCGCGATCGTCAAGCCGGCGTCATGCGAATTGATCTTGATGACGGGGCGCGGGTCCTCGGCGATCCAGCGCATGTGATCGGTCGCGACCCTAACAAGCGGATTCACAAAATGCTTCTTGATATCGAGGATCTCGTTTTCTTCTTTCTCGAAAGAAAGATGCGCGAAGGTGAAATGCGCGGTGTCGATCGAGCCTTCCAGCGCCTGCACCCAGTTGCAGTCCTGCCATTTCTTCGAGACGTAGCGATGCGAGGCCGGCACCAGCGCCATTTCCAGCGCCGGCAATTCCGGCATGGCGTCCGCCGGGCCCATATAGGCCCAGATCATCTCGCCCCATTCGCGCACCGGATAGGATTTGATCCGGATCAGGTCTTTCGCGGCAAGATCGGGATAGGAGGTCGGCATGTCGACGCAGTGGCCCTCGGTGTCAAATTTCCAGCCGTGATAGACGCAGCGGATGCCGCATTCCTCGTTGCGGCCGAGCCAGAGATTGGCGCCGCGGTGCGGACAATGCTGATCGATCACGCCGACCACGCCTCTGGTGTCGCGGAAAGCGAGCAGCTCCTCGCCCATCACGACGATCTTCTTCGGCGGCCCGTCGGCTTCCGGCAGCTCTTCCGAAAGTAGCACCGGGATCCAGAACCGGCGCAGCAGCTCGCCCATCGGCGTTCCCGCGCCGCTCTCGGTCAGGAATCTGTTGTCCTCTGCGCGGAGCATGGCAGACCTCCGGTTTTATGTTGGGCCCGGCCTATTACCTTTCGGCGAGCTTGGCGCGGGGCGGCAGGTGCGTCAATGCTTCGGCGCAAACCGAAGGCGGCCGCCGCGATCAACCGGACGCGTATTCGCAGATCGCAACCGGCGCCGAAATGCCCTTGACCTGCTCGGTGCCGATGGGACGGACGCGGCTGCGGTCCGTTAGCGCTTGCGCAACGATTTCGGATATCACGCAGCGGACGTCGTGGGCCCGCGCCGCCTCTTCCATGCGGGCGGCGATATTGATCGCATCGCCATAGATGCCGATCGATCGCTTGGCATCGCCCTGCTCGCTGACGATGACGGCGCCGCCGTGGATGCCGACGCGAAAGCCGGGCACCACGCCGAACAGGCGCTGGTAGGCCTCACGCTGCTTTGCAACGGCAGCGAACATCGCATCGACGGCCTTGAGAATGGCATCGGCCTTGACAGCGTCAGCCCAGTTCCAGACCGCGATCAGGCCATCGCCCTTGTAGAGATAGATTTCGCCGCCGCAATCGACGATGGGCTGCGATACGTCCGAAAGAAACTTGCGGACAAAGCTGCGCATCGTCAGCGCCCCGAGCCGCTCGGCGAGCGCGGTCGAGCCGTTGATATCGAGAAACAGCAGCACTTTTCGCTCCTCGACCGGGCGATGATAGGTGCCGATCATGAGGTCGAGGAGCGTGCGCAACCCGATGAAATGGGCGACCCTGATCATCAGGATGCCGACGATCGAGAATGTCGTGAAGAACGTTATGCCATAGGGCAGCCGTCGGTAAACCACCGGAAGATCGTCGAGCCGGCCGAGAACGAGGTGGGTCACGTGCAGGGCGATGAGATACAGCACGATCACCACGAGGATGTAGATGAAGATCGCGCGCAGCGGATGCATCTCGCGCATCCAGTTGCCCCGTGAACCCTGAACGTAGAACTCTTCGAACAGGCCGATGCCGGCGCCGATCAGGACCGCGTTGAAAGCGCCGATTTCCACCGGCCGCCCGACCGCCGCGGTGGTCACCGCGCCGAGGCAGGCGAAGATGATCATTGCCATCAGCACGGCTGCGAGCTTGCGGCGCGTCGTCGCGGTCATGGCAAACGTGGCGTCCCGCTCACACCGGCCGCTCGCCCTTGACGGTGACGCGGGTGCCGGCGCGCGTATGCGGCCAGTAATCCCACATCGCACGGTGCTGCGCGCAGCGGTTGTCCCAGAACGCAATAGCGTTTTCGCTCCAGCGGAAGCGGCACTGGAACAGCGGGTTTTCCGCGTGCTGGTAGAGATAGGCGAGAACAGCGTCACTCTCATCGCGCGGGATGCCGACGATATAACGGGTAAAACCGCGGTTGACATAGAGCGCCTTCTTGCCCGTGACCGGATGGGTGCGCACGACGGGATGCTCAGCGCGCGGGTACGACGGGCGGTCGGCGACGCCATAATTGGCGTAGAGCCCGCGATAGGCTTGCTCGCCGTCATGCAGCGCGGCGAGCCCGGCAAGATAGGTCTTCATGCGGTCCGACAGCGCTTCATAGGCGGCATACATGTTGGCGAACAGCGTGTCGCCGCCGCGCGGCGGGCACTGCCTGATATAGAGGATCGAGCCCATCGGCGGCTCGAGGTCGCAGGACACATCGGTGTGCCAGCCCTCGCCATTGGCGCGTGGTGAATCCTTGTCGGCATAGATCTTCATCAGCGCGGGATCGTCGCCCTCGTGGGGTGCTGCGGGATGGACATGCAGTTCGCCGAATTTGCGGCCAAAGGCGAGATGCTGAGCGGGCGTGATGTGCTGGTCGCGAAAGAAGATCACGAGATTTTCGGCGAGCGCGCGATGGATCTCGTCGATCTGGTGGTTGGAACGCGATTCGTCCGAGACGAGATTGCCGATATCGACGCCGGAAATTTCCGCGCCGATCACGGGCGTGAGCTTTTCCACCGCGATGGTCTCGTAGGGCCCGGTGTCGTCGCTGACGTGCCGATAGCGCGGTCCCTGCTTGCCTGACAGCGAAGACATGGGTGGCCTCCCAAAATTCCTGATTGGGATCATCGTAGCTTGCGCGATGCGAAGCGCAATGCGGACGCAATTCAATTTTGTCGTCCCGGCCTTGAGCCGGGACCCATCAACCACAGGTGATCGTATTGAAACAGGCTGTGGCTCCATGAGGGGCCAATCACGAACGCCTGTGGTTATGGGCCCCCGCCTTCGCGGGGGCGACGAGAGGTCACTCCGCCGCCGTCACCGTATCAGCGGCCGGCTTCGCGCCGCTGCCGTAACGCTGGTCGATGTAGTCGATCACCAGCGCCTTGAAGTCGGCGGCAATGGTCGGGCCGCGCAGGGTGCGGAATTTCTTGCCGTCGACGAACACCGGTGCGGCCGGCGCCTCTCCGGTGCCGGGCAGGGAGATGCCGATATTGGCGTGCTTGGATTCGCCGGGGCCGTTGACGATGCAGCCCATCACCGCGACGTTGAGCGCCTCGACCCCCGGATATTGCGTCTTCCAGCCCGGCATCTCGTCACGGATGAAATCCTGGATCGAGCGCGCCAGTTCCTGGAACGTGGTCGAGGTGGTGCGGCCGCAGCCGGGACATGCCGCCACCAGCGGCACGAAGGTGCGGAAACCCATAGTCTGCAGCAGTTCCTGCGCGACCTGCACTTCCAGCGTGCGGTCGCCGCCGGGCTCGGGCGTCAGCGAAATCCGGATGGTGTCGCCGATACCTTCCTGCAAGAGGATGCCGAGCGCGGCGGCTGATGCCACGATGCCCTTCGATCCCATGCCGGCTTCGGTCAAGCCCAAATGGATCGCGTAATCCGAACGCCGCACCAGTTCCTGATAGACCGCGATCAGATCCTGCACGGCGGAAACTTTCGCCGACAGGATCATCTTGTTCTTGGGCATGCCGAGCTCTTGGGCGCGGCCAGCCGACAACAGCGCCGACTGCACCATGGCTTCGCGCGTCACCGCGCGCGCATCGCGCGGGTCCGGCGAGGCTGCGTTTTCTTCCATCAGTTTGGTGAGCAGTTCCTGATCGAGCGAGCCCCAGTTGGCGCCGATGCGCACCGGCTTGTCGTTCTTGTTGGCGATCTCGATGATGTCGGCAAATTGCGTGTCGCGCTTGTTCTTGAAGCCGACGTTGCCGGGATTGATGCGGTACTTGTCGAGCGCTTCGGCGCAGGCCGGATATTCGGCGAGCAGCTTGTGGCCGATATAGTGGAAATCGCCAATCAAGGGCGTGGTGATGCCGCGCTTGCGCAAGCCATCGCGGATACGCGGCACGGCGGCGGCGGCTTCTTCACGGTCGACCGTGATCCGCACCAGTTCGGAGCCGGCGCGCGACAGCGCAGCGACCTGCGCTACCGTGCCTTCGACATCGGCGGTGTCGGTGTTGGTCATCGACTGCACGACGATCGGCGCGCCGCCGCCGACGGCGACATTGCCGACCATGACTTGCGTGGTTTTATGCCGGGCGCTGGGGCCGGCGACGTCGACGGATAAAGGTTTTTCAGGCTTGTTCATGGGGTCAACCGATTATCAGGTTTTGGTGACATTCACCAAGGGGACGGCTCGGAACGCATCCGTTCGAACCGGAAATGGAACATCGGGCGTCGGCGGCGAGGTATTTTCTCTTGCTCATTCAAAGGCTTCCGAAGCTGATTTCGAGCGCCCCACCCCACTATGCTAACCGCTATATTGGACCGGAATCCGCAAGATTAAAGGGCGGACGCGGACGGGCATCGGCTTTTCATGATTGACTATACGCCGCAACGACAATTTCGGGAGGATGGCGATATGGCGCGGCACGACGGGCTTGTGACGACAGCAGACCTCGCCGGCATCCTCAAGAGGCCCGAACTTCGGCTGTTCGATTGCACCACCACTCTCGAATACCAGCCGGAGGGCAGCGACATCCCCTATATCGCCGTGCCCGGCAAGCACACGTTCGAGGCGGGGCATATTCCGGGTGCGGATTTTCTGGATCTGCAGGGCGAGTTCTCCGATCAGAACACCAAGCTCCACTTCATGATGCCAGAGCTCGCCCAACTCGCGGCCGCGTTCGGCCGGCACGGCATCGGCGCGAACAGCCAAGTGGTGCTCTATTCCATCGGCACCATGATGTGGGCGACACGATTCTGGTGGATGCTGCGATCGCTCGGCTTCGACGACGCCTCGGTGCTGGACGGCGGTCTCGACAAATGGAAGGCCGAGGGCCGCGCCATCGAAACCGGCCCTGCGAAAGGCTACCCGTCGGCGACGTTCACCGCGAAACCAAAGTCAGGATACTTTGTCGGCAAGCATGAGGTTCTTGCCGCCAGGGGGGATCGCAACACCGCCGTGGTCAATGCGCTCAACCCGCAACTGCACCGAGGACTTGAGCCGAGCCGTTACGGCAGGCCCGGCCGCATCCCCGGAAGCTGCAACGTTTCCGCCGCAACGCTGATCGATCCGGAGACCAAGGCCTTCGTTCCATTATCGGAAGCGGAGGCAAAATTCGCCGCCCAGGGCATCACCAAAGACAAGCGCGTGGTCGCCTATTGCGGCGGCGGCATCTCGGCGACGGTCGACCTGTTCCTGTTGCATCGGCTCGGTTACGACAACCTCACCCTTTATGACGGTTCGATGGGCGAATGGGCCAAGGATGCGTCGTTGCCGATCGAGACGGGTTAGCGATCGCGTCTTGGGGCGGATCGATGCCGGCTCGCAGACTCACACATTGGGATCAGGAACGATCTTCGCCCCGGTGAGTTCGGGCCGGTTGACCAGATAGAGCCCTGCGATCACCAAGAGCGCCGCGGCGCCGAACGCTGGCGTCAACGTATCATGCATGATGAAGTAGCTCGCGACCACCCCGAACAGCGGCGTGATGAAGGTGAACGCGGAGAGCTTGCTCGCGGAATAGCGCTGCACCAGCGCAAACCACATAGTGAAGGTCAGCCCGACGACCCAGATCGCTTGATAAGTGACGACGGAGATTGCGAGCGGGCCAGGCACATGAGTGAGAGTTTCGCCTGACAACCACGCCGCCGCCGCGAGGATCGGGATCGAGATCGCGACCTGATAGCCCAGCGCTTTTTCCGGCGCGGCGAGCCGCAGCGCCGTGCCTTTGGCGATGACGGTGGTAGCACCCCACAACGCGCCGCCGCCGACGATCAGGAGATCGCCGAGCAGCACGCTCGCATCGACATTGGGCTGCGGCACGCCGATCGCGAGCGCGACTCCGGCAAAACTCAGGGTGAGTCCGGCCCATTGCGAGGCGCGCAGGCGTTCGCCGAGGATCCTGTAGGAGCCGAGCGCGACAAAGAACGGTGCGGTGTAGAGGAACACCACCGCGCGCGACGCCGTGGTGAGGCGCAGGCCCTGATAGATCAGCACGAACTCGATGCCGAACAGCACGCCGGCGACCAGGCCGGGGCCGAGCGTGCCATCGCGCAGCGAAAAATTCGCTCCGCGCAGCCAGCCGACCATCAAGAGCACCGGCAGCGCGCCGATCGATCGGAATGTCGCCTGCATCATCGCCGGAATATCGGGAAGTGCCAGCTTCACCGCGATCTGGTTGAAGCCCCAGGACAGGCAGAGCATCAGCATCAAGGCGACGGCGCCCGAGCTGAGCGGGCGCCCGGCGGAAGGGTTCGACTGGCTGGAAGACATCGTTCCTCGTGGCCGGCTTGTCGCCGTGTTCTTTCTTCTACGCCGCCTGCTGGCAGTGCGCGCAGATGCCGGTGATTTCGACGACCGACAATTTCGGCGCGAAGCCGGTGGCGCGCGCCGCCGAATTGAGACCCTGCGCCGCGGGGACAGCGGGAATCTCCCCAACCGAGCCGCAGCGCTCGCAGATCAGGAACGCCACCATGGCGGCGGCGTCATGGTCATGCGCGCAGGCGAGAAACGCGTTGCGGCTCTCGATGCGGTGCACCAAGCCGTTTGCCATCAGGAAATCGAGCGCGCGGTAGACCGTGATCGGCGCCGGCCGCGGCATCGATTTCGCGAGCTCGTCGATCACCTCATAGGCGCCGAGCGGGCGGTGGCGGGACAGCAATGCCTGCAACACCTGGCGGCGGATCGGCGTGAATTTCTGCGCCCGCGCCGCGCAGACCCGCTCGGCATGGGTCAGCCCGTCCGCGGTGCAGCGGTCGTGATCGTGGTCGGGCGCGGGAAAAGCCGGTTTTGCCGGGGTCATAGCAATTTGTAGCATTTTGCGCAGCGATCCCAAAGCCCTGCAGGCCCGGGGCTGCAGCCATGTCCTGAGGGCGGGGCAGCCCTCAATTTACTTGTCACGAAAAATTAATAAGCTAGCTTATTATATCCAAAGCTTATCGAGGCAAGGGCGAGAAAACCATGCGCGGTTCCGTCGATATGAACTTCCTGTTTACGCTCGGCGAGCTGCAGCGCCTGGTGCGCGCCTATGCCGACAAGGAGGCCGCGCGCTTCGGCATCACCCGCGCGCAATGGGCCGTGCTGGCCAAGGTGGAACGCAACGAGGGCATGAAGCAGTCGGAACTCGCCGAGCAGATGGAAATGCAGCCGATCACGCTGACGCGGTTGATCGACAAGCTTTGCGGCAATAGCTGGATCGAACGCCGCGGCGACGAGACCGACCGCCGCGTCAACCGGCTTTATCTGCGCAAGGCCGGGCGCCAGCTGCTCGGAAAATTGAGCGGGCTGCGCTCGGAGCTGACGGCGACCGCGCTCGAAGGCATCAACCCGGCCGACGCCCACCGGCTTCTTTCGCAGCTGCAATCGATCAAGGAAAACGTCCGCAACGCCATTCAGAATACGACGGGCGAACCACCGAAGAAGGAGCAGCGCTATGGCTGATCCGGTCCTGAAATTTCCGCCCGAACAGAAGGGCACCCCAAAGGCCGAGCCGGGGATCAGGCTCGCCACGGAGCCGCGGCGCCGGCTGATGGCCGGGATGCGGCGCCATCGCCGCTTTCTGCTGCTCGTCGTGTTGCCGATTCTCGCTGTGATCGGCGGGCTGGTGTTCTATCTCACCGGCGGCCGCTACGTGACCACCGACGACGCCTATGTCGGCGCGCAGAAGGTGCTGATCACGCCGGATATCTCCGGCAAGATCGACAAGGTCGTGGTCAAGGAAGGCCAGCATGTCAACGACGGCGACGTGCTGTTCGAGATCGATCCGGTGCCGTTCCAGCTGGCGGTCGACCAGGCCAAGGCACAGCTCGAACAGGCCAAGACGACTTACGACAATCTGGTCGCCAACGTCAAAATCTACGGTCAGATGCTCGACCTGGCCCAGCAGGGCATCGACCTGAAGCAGCGCGACGTCGACCGCAAGCAGGCGCTGGTCAAGAGCAATGTCGGCTCGCAGCTCGACCTCGACAATTCGGCGACCGGGCTCGTGACCGCGGGCGCGCAGGCCCAGTTCGTCAAGCAGCAGCTTTCCAACGCAAAAGCCCAGTTGCTCGGCAATCCCGATCTGCCGCTGGCGCAATTCCCGCCCTACGCCCAGGCCAAGGCGGCGCTCGGCATGGCGGAACGCAATCTCGATCACACCGTGCTGCGCGCGCCGATGGCGGGCATCGCCACCCAGGTCGAGCAGATCCAGCTCGGCCGCTTCGTGGCCGCCGGCACGCCGGTGTTTTCGATCATCGATGTGGCAAATCCATGGGTCGACGCCAATCCGAAGGAAAGCGACTTCACCTATGTCGCGGTCGGCCAACCGGTCACGCTCGACGTCGATGCCTTCCCCAACCACATCTTCAAGGGCTATGTCGGCTCGCTCTCGCCCGGCACCGGCGCGCAATTTGCGATCCTGCCGCCGCAGAACGCCACCGGCAATTTCGTCAAGGTGGTGCAGCGCGTCCCGGTGCGGATCTATTTCGACAAGGACGACAAGTTCGTGCAGAAGCTGAAGGCCGGCATGAGCGTCTATGCCACCATCGATACCAACCATCGCCGCTCGCTCGCCGCATTGCTCGGCTTCCGGCCTGCGGTCGCGAACCAGGACTAGCCGGCCATGGCCACGATGGCCGCAGCGCCCATTGCCGTCCCCGGCCTGCGCCGGAACATGGTGACGATCTGCGCCATGACGGCGACCATCATGCAGGCGCTGGACACCACCATCGCCAATGTGGCGCTGCCCTATATGCAGGGCACGCTTTCGGCGTCGCAGGACCAGATCAACTGGGTCTTGACCTCCTACATCGTCGCCGCCGCGATCATGACCGCGCCGGTGGGCTGGATCGCCAACCGTTTCGGGCGCAAGTGGATCTTCATCCTGTGCTCGGGCGGATTTACGATCGCTTCCGTGCTGTGCGGGCTCGCGCAGGACATCAACCAGATGGTGCTGTTCCGCCTGCTGCAGGGCGTGTTTGGCGCGGCCCTGGTGCCGCTGTCGCAGGCGGTGATGCTCGACTCCTATTCGCTGCAGGAACGCGCGAAAGCGATGTCGATCTGGGGCATGGGCGTGATGATGGGCCCGATCATGGGGCCCTCGCTCGGCGCTTGGCTGACCGAAACCTATTCCTGGCACTGGGTGTTCTTCGTCAATCTGCCGTTCGGTTTCTTCACCGTGCTCGGCCTGATGATCTTCATGGACGAAACGAAAAAGGACCTCAACCTGCGCTTCGACTGGTTCGGCTTTGCCGCGCTCGCGGTCGGCATCGGCTCACTGCAGCTCGCGCTCGACCGCGGCGAACAGCTCGGCTGGCTGGAATCCAACGAGATCATTGCCGAATTCATCGTCTCTGCGGTCGGCTTCTATTATTTCTTCGCGCATTCGTTCACGACCCCACGACCGTTCATCCAGTTCACATTGTTCAGAGACCGGAATTTCGTAACCGGCTGCATTTTCATGGCGGTGATGGGGCTTGTGCTGTATTCGACGATGGCGCTGGCCTCGCCTTACCTGCAGAACGTGATCGGCTATCCCATCATCACCGCGGGCGTGCTGCTGGCAAGCCGCGGTTGCGGCACTTTCGTCGCCATGATGATGGTCGGCCGCCTGATGCGCTATATCGAGGCGCGCACGTTGATCGTTTCCGGTCTTGGCCTGACCGCGCTGTCGCTGTTCTACATGACCGGCTGGACCGATCAGACCGGCGTGCCCGAGATCGTCACCTTGAGCATCATCCAGGGCTTTGGCTTTGGCCTGGTGTTCGTGCCGCTCTCCACGGTGGCATTCCTGACCTTGCCCAACAATCTGCGCACCGACGGCACCTCGATGCTGACCCTGATGCGCAATGTCGCGAGCTCGATCGGCATTTCCGTCGTGATCGCGCAGCTCACCGAGGGATCGCGGCGCATCTACGCGATCCTGTCCGAGCACATTAATCCATTCAATCATGCGATGCAGATGCCTGACGTGACCGGCATGATCAACATGAACACCGACCAGGGCCGCGCCATGGCGGATGTGATGGTTGGATTGCAGGCGCAGATCATCGCGTTTTCGCAGGACTACCAGCTGGTGATGTTGTTCATTCTTGTCACGATCCCGCTCGCGGTCATGATCGGCTCGACCAAGGCCGCGCTGCGCGCCCAGGCGGCGCCGGAACATGCGGTGATGGAGTAGCGTTAGGTCGCGGCGTTTCCTTCCCCGCGTCATGGCCGGGCTTGTCCCGGCCATCCACGTCTTTCCCGCGGCAATCACTGAAGGACGTGGATGCCCGGGACAAGCCCGGGCATGACGAAGAAAGAGGAGCCTCACACGTCGAAAAACACCGTTTCATTGTCGCCCTGCAGGCGGACGTCGAAATGATAGACGCTCGCCGCGCCGGCCTTACGTGTCGCCATCAGCGTGCCGCGGCGCTCGGCGGGCACCAGCGCCAGCACGGGATCGGCGGCATTGGCCGCCTCGCCGTCGAAATAGATGCGCGTATAGAAATGCATCAACATGCCGCGTCCGAACACCGCAAGCAGAATGTGGGGCGCCTGCGCCGTTCCGTCGGGATCGGGCACCTGCCCCGGCTTGATGGTGTCGAACGAATAGCCGCCGTCAGCATCAGTGCCGCAGCGGCCAAACCCTCTGAACTTCGAATTCGGCAACGCGCGCTTGTCCTGCGGATCGGCAAAGTGCCCTTGCGCATCGGCCTGCCAGATCTCCAGCATGGCGTCCGGCACCGGCACACCGTCGCCGTCGAACACGCGGCCCTCGATCCGGATGCGCTCGCCCGAGCTGTCCGGCGTGGCGAGGTTGCCGGTGAAGGCGTCGTTCCAGTCATATTTGCCGTCGGGCGTCAGACCATATTTGAAAAACGGGCCGACGGTCTGCGATGGCGTAATCCCTGTCGTCTCCCGCACTATTTGGTCTCCATCGGAGTCGCATTCCTGCCACGCAACACGATGTCGAAGCGGTAGCACAGCGCCCATTCCGGCTGGGTGTTTTCCAGATCGAACGAGGAGACCATCCGCATCCGCGCCTTCTCGTCGGTGACCGAATTGAAGATCGGATCGAATTCGAACAACGGATCGCCCGGGAAATACATCTGCGTCACCAGGCGCGCGATGAAGGCGTGGCCGAACACCGAGAAATGGATGTGGGCCGGCCGCCAGGCGTTGTGATGGTTGCCCCAGGGATAGGCGCCGGGCTTGATGGTGACGAATTTGTAGTAGCCGGAAGCATCCGACTGCGCGCGGCCGGCGCCGGTGAAATTCGGATCAAGCGGCGCCGGATGCTGGTCGCGGACGTGGATATAGCGGCCGCAGGCATTGGCCTGCCAGATTTCGACGAGCGTGTTGGGCACGCCGCGGCCGTCTTCGTCCAGCACATGGCCGTGCACGATGATGCGCTCGCCGAGTGGCTCGCCCTTGTGCTGGGTGGTGAGGTCATGATCGTTCTCGCGCACGGTCTCGTGGCCATAGACCGGGCCGGTCAGTTCCGACAGCGTGTGGCGCATCGCGATCAGCGGCTTTTGCGGCGCCCGCTTGATCGAGCTTTTGTAGGCCGGCGAAAGCGGCGCCGGATGCGCCGCATTGCTGGCGGTGGGATAGACGAGGGTCATGGTCAATAGTCCTCTATCTCCTCATGGTGAGGAGGCGCATCTTCAGCGCCGTCTCGAACCATGAGGCCCCCTCGTCATCCTTCGAGACGCGGCCGATTGGCCGTTCCTCAGGATGAGGAGCGGCCAATTAGTTCAGCTTCTCGATCGCCATCGCAACACCCTGGCCGACGCCGACGCACATGGTGGCAAGGGCGCGCTTGCCGCCGCGCTTCTCCATGCCGTGCACGGCCGTCAGCGCCAGACGTGCGCCGCTCATGCCCAAGGGATGGCCGAGCGCGATCGCGCCGCCATGCGGGTTGACGAAATCGGCATCGTCCTTGACGCCCAACTGTCGAAGGCAGGCGATCCCCTGGGAAGCAAAGGCTTCATTGAGCTCGATCAGGTCGAAATCGCCGATCTTCAGGCCGAGCCGTTCCATCAGCTTGCGGGTGGCCGGCACCGGGCCGATGCCCATGATGCGCGGCGGCACCGCGGCCGAGGCGACGCCCAGAATACGCGCCCGCGGCGTCAAGCCGTGCTTCTTCACGGCCGCCTCGGAGGCCAGAATCATCGCGGCCGCGCCGTCATTGACGCCGGAGGCGTTGCCCGCCGTCACCGTGCCGGGATTGCGCACGATCGGCTTCAGTTTTGCGAGACCCTCGAGCGTGGTTTCGGGGCGCGGATGCTCGTCCTTGTCCACGGTGACGGGACCGGCCTTGCCGCCGGGCACCGATACGGCAACGATCTCTTCCGCGAAATAGCCCGACGCGATCGCAGCACCCGCGCGCTGCTGCGAGCGGATCGCGAACGCATCCTGATCCGCACGCGAGATTTGAAATTCTTCCGCGACGTTCTCGCCGGTCTCGGGCATGGCGTCGACACCATATTGCGCCTTCATCAGCGGATTGATGAAGCGCCAGCCGATCGTGGTGTCGAAGATTTCAGCGGAGCGCGAAAATGCTTCCGGGGCCTTGCCCATCACGAACGGCGCCCGCGTCATCGATTCGACGCCGCCGGCGATCGCAAGATCGATCTCGCCTGAGCGGATCGCGCGGCCCGCGGCGCCGACGGCGTCGAGCCCCGAGGCGCAGAGGCGGTTCAGCGTCTGGCCGGGAACCGATTCCGGCAGGCCCGCCAGCAAAAGCGCCATCCGCGCCACGTTGCGGTTATCCTCGCCGGCCTGATTGGCGCAGCCGAAAAAGACCTCATCGACTTCCGACCAGTCGAGCTTGGGGTGCTTTGCCATCAAGGCCTTGATCGGGGCCGCGGCGAGATCGTCGGCGCGCACTTTTGCGAGCGACCCGCCGAAGCGGCCGATCGGGGTTCTGACGGCATCGCAGACGAATACATCACGCATGGACTCTCTCCCTGGAATGCCGCGCTCGGCGCCTTGAACAACCGGATTGATGGCGAGTTTTAGGAGCGGCCTCGCGGCAGGTCAATTGACGCTTTTGCACCCTGGCGGGGACGGATATGCAAGGATGGCCCACCGGGCGTGGAAAACGCGCAGGGCGATAGCAAAGCGGTAGGACCGGGCGGCGAAATTTTGTAGGTTGCGCGCGCCCATGACGATCCAGCAGTCCGTTCCCGCGCCACCAGACGCCACGCCGAGCGCGGAGCCCGCGCGCGTCACGCCGATGATGGAACAGTACCTCGAGATCAAGACCGCCCATCCCGGGCTGCTGTTGTTCTACCGGATGGGCGACTTCTACGAACTGTTCTTCGAAGACGCCGAAATCGCCTCGAAGGCGCTCGGCATCATGCTGACCCGGCGCGGCAAGCACCAGGGCATGGATATCCCGATGTGCGGCGTGCCGGTTGAGCGCTCCGACGATTATCTGCACCGCCTGATCGAAGCTGGCCATCGCGTCGCGGTCTGCGAGCAGATGGAAGACCCGGCAGCGGCGCGCGCCCGCGGCAACAAGAGCGTGGTGCGGCGCGACGTGGTGCGGCTGGTGACCCCGGGCACGCTCACCGAGGACACGCTGCTTGATGCGCGGACCAACAATTATCTGCTGGCGATTGCGCGCGCCCGCAGCTCCTCCGGCGGCGATCGCATTGGGCTTGCCTGGATCGATATTTCAACGTCGGAATTCATGGTCACGGAGTGCGCCGCGGGCGAACTTTCGGCGACGCTTGCGCGCGTCAATCCCAATGAGGTCATCGTCGCCGACGCGCTCTATGGCGATGCCGAGCTCGGTCCGCTATTGCGCGAATTGCCGTCGGTGACGCCGCTGACCCGCGATTTCTTCGATGGCGCGACCGCCGAGCGGCGGCTATGCGACTATTTCGCGGTCGCGACCATGGATGGGCTTGCCGCGATGTCACGGCTGGAAGCAACGGCTGCTGCCGCCGCCGTCACCTATATCGACCGCACCCAGGTCGGAAAACGTCCGCCATTGTCGCCGCCCACGCGCGAAGCCTCGGGCACCGCCATGGCGATCGATCCGGCGACCCGCGCCAATCTCGAACTGACGCGCACGCTTGCCGGCGAGCGGCGCGGATCGCTATTGGACGCCATCGACTGCACGGTGACGCCGGCCGGATCGCGGCTCCTTGCGCAGAGGCTGGCGGCGCCACTGACCGATGCCGAGCAGATCGCGCGGCGGCTCGATGCCGTCAGCGCTTTCGTCGCCGATAGCGCGGCGCGCGAGGATATCCGTAGCATCCTGCGCGGCGCGCCCGATATGTCGCGCGCGTTGGCGCGCCTGTCCGTCGGGCGCGGCGGCCCGCGCGATCTCGCAGGGCTGCGCGACGGCATCATCGCCGCCGACCAGGCGCTGGCGCGGCTTTCCGGGCTCGACCAACCGCCGCAGGACATCGCCGATGTGATGGAGGCGTTGCGCCGGCCGTCGCGCGAATTGGCCCACGAATTCGCGCGCGCGCTTTCGGAGCAATTGCCCCTGATCAAGCGCGACGGCGGCTTCGTTCGCGAAGGCTTTGAGGCCGCGCTGGACGAGGCGCGCAATCTGCGTGACGCCTCGCGCCTCGTTGTCGCGGCGATGCAGGCGCGCTACGCCGATGCGACTTCCATCAAGGGCCTGAAAATCCGGCACAACAATGTGCTCGGCTATTTCGTCGAGGTGACCGCGCAGCACGGCGACAAACTGATGGCGCCGCCGTTGAATGCGACCTTCATTCATCGCCAGACGCTGGCCGGACAAATCCGCTTCACGACAGCCGAGCTCGGCGAGACCGAAGCCAAGATTGCCAATGCGGGCGATCGTGCGCTCGGGCTGGAGCTCGAGATCTTCGAGCGGCTGTGCGCGCTTGCCACCGCCGCCAGCGATGATCTGCGCGCCGCGGCTCATGCCTTCGCGCGGCTCGATGTCGCAACCGCGCTCGCAAAACTTGCGGTCGACGACAATTACGTGCGGCCCGAGGTCGACGCCTCCTTGAATTTTGCCATCGAAGGCGGCCGGCATCCGGTGGTCGAGCAGGCGCTCAAGCGCGACGGCCAGCCTTTCATCGCCAACGCCTGCGACCTCTCACCGGTACCCCCACCCTACCCTCCTCCGCAAGCGCGGGAGGGTAGGGTGGGGGCAGGCCAGCTTTGGCTGATCACCGGCCCCAACATGGCGGGCAAATCGACCTTCCTGCGCCAGAATGCGCTGATCGCGCTGCTGGCGCAGATCGGAAGCTACGTTCCGGCCTCGCGCGCCCGGATCGGCATCGTCGACCGACTGTTCTCGCGCGTCGGCGCCGCCGACGATCTGGCGCGCGGCCGCTCCACCTTCATGGTGGAGATGGTGGAGACCGCCGTGATCCTCAACCAGGCCAGCGAGCGCTCGCTGGTGATCCTCGACGAGATCGGCCGCGGCACCGCGACCTTCGACGGGCTGTCGATCGCCTGGGCGGCGATCGAGCATCTGCATGAGAGCAACCGCTGCCGCACGCTGTTCGCCACGCACTACCATGAGCTGACCGCGCTCTCGGCAAAACTGTCACGGATGTTCAATGCCACCGTGCGCGTGAAGGAATGGCAGGGCGACGTGGTGTTCCTGCACGAGGTGCTGCCGGGCTCGGCCGATCGTTCCTACGGCATCCAGGTGGCAAAACTCGCCGGGCTGCCGCCGCCGGTGATCGTACGCGCCAAAGCGGTGCTGGCAAAACTCGAGGCGCAGGACCGCGGCCAGACCGCGCGTGCGCTGGCCGACGACCTGCCGCTGTTCGCCGTGCCCTCGCGCGCCAGCGCCGAGGCCGCATCATCGAGCGAGGCGGAAAAACTGATCGAAGCCATCAAGGCGCTGCATCCGGACGAAATGTCGCCGCGCGAGGCGCTGGAGGCGCTTTATGCGCTGAAGGCGAAATTGCCAAAACAGTAAGACTCCTCATCCTGAGGAGCCGCGAAGCGGCGTCTCGAAGGATGGCCACAGCGTGGCTCTCATGGTTCGAGACGCGCCAACGGGTCCGCGCAAAGCGCGGCCCGATGATAAACTCCGACGCGCTCCTCACCATGAGGATTACATCGTCACCGCGCAACCCTCCGCCGTCCGTTCCACCACAAAGCCAGATTCCAGCCGATACCGGTCGCAAACGCAAGACTTAGCCCGATCGCGGAGCCGAGGTGAAGCGTTGCGACATGCAGCACCGCGATCGCGAGCCCAAATCCGATCAGGCCCCAGCCGCTATTGGCGATCACGGCCGCGGTCGGCGGCCCGCCGATGCGCGGATGCAGGATCAGCATCATAGAGGTGAACACCACCGGAAACAGCGCGAGGATGCCGCTCGTCACCGGGCCGAGCCAGGTCGACAGCGTGACGACGGTGGCCACCAGCGTTGCGACCAGTGACGCCCGCAGCGGGATGTCGTACCAGCGCCGCGTGATCAGCGGCATCTTGACATGACGGAAACGCTGCAACAGCGGCACGCAGATCGAAAAAGCGACCGCGTTAGCGAGCAAGCCACCCGCGAGCGACCACTGCACCGTCCGCGCCATCAGGGCGAGCGCAATCCATAGCGTTACCGCAGCACCACAACTGATCAGCGCGCTATAGCGCTGCGCCAGCACGACATAGGTCAAGCCCAAGAACATCGTCGCGGCATTGATCGGCAGGCTTGCCAGCGCGCCTTGCGCGATAAACGCCGCATCATGGTCGAGCGCGAGGAACACATAGGAAGGGCCGGCCGAGATCGGCAAGGTCGCGACCAGCGCGCCGATCACCGGACCGGAACGCTCGGCGATGACAGACGCCGTCACCACGAACGCCGCCGTGATCGCCATGCGCAGGCCGAGCGTCAGGATGAAGATGAGTTCGGGGGACATGGCGGTGGTCGTCATCCTGAGGTGCCCGCGCAACGCGCGGGCCTCGAAGGATAGGCAGCAAAGTCGCCCTTCGAGGCTCGCTTCGCTCGCACCTCAGGGTGACGGGACGGAGGTTGTGGCCACTCTCAGCGTCACACCCGCTTCATGCTCACCGAAACCTTCGGCCCGTTCTTGATGGTCTGATAGACCACGCAATAGCGCTCGGTGAGTTTCAGCAGCAGATCGAGCTTGTCCTGCGGCGCGTCGGTTTCGACGTCGAAACGCAGGCGGACTTCGGCAAAGCCGACCGGCGCTTCCTTGTCGACGCCGAGCGTGCCGCGGAAATCGAGGTCGCCCTCGGCGATCACATTGCCGGTCTTCAGCGGCACTTCGACGGCTGTGGCCACCGACTTCAAGGTCACGCCGGCGCAGGCGACCAGGGCTTCCAGCAGCATGTCGCCGGAGCACAATTCAAGCCCGGAGCCGCCCGACGCCGGATGCAGGCCGGCTATCGCCAGCGCACGGCCGGTCTCGACCTTGCAGGCGATGCCGTCGTTGTCGATCGAGCCCTTGGCTTTCAGCGTGATGATGGCGGCCGCAGGATCGGACTTATAGCGTTCCTTGATCGGGGCCTGCGTAGCGCGGAGTTCGGCGGCGTCCATTTTTTTCTCCCGGATATTCTTGTGCCGCCGGATTTAATGCGGAATCGCTCCCGTGTCACCACCACATCGCTTCACCGGCGGTCGATTTTGCGTCTCGGTCCGGCACGCTGCGGTCGAGCGAGCGGTCGAGCGCCGTCAGCACGCGGCGCTTGAAATTGTCGAAGTGGGGCGAATTGCGGTCGCGCGGCCGCGCCAGATTGATCGTGATCTCGTCGAACAGCCGCCCCGGCCGCGGCCGCATCACCAGCACGCGATCGGCCAGCACCACGGCCTCATCGACGTCATGCGTCACCATCACGAGCGTCGGGCGCGTATCGGCCCAGAGGTCCAGGAGATGGTCCTGCAAATCGCGCCGCGTGAAGGCATCGAGCGCGGAGAACGGCTCATCCAAGAGCAGCACTTCCGGCTGCGGCACCAGCGCACGCGCGATCGCTACCCGCTGCGCCTGGCCGCCCGACAATTCGCGCGGCCAGGCGTTGGCCTTGTCGGCGAGCCCGACCCGGCTAAGCGCCCGCGCGACCTTCTCGCGGCGGATGCTGGCCGGAAGATCCGACACGCCGAAGCCGATATTGTCGGCGACGCTGAGCCAGGGTAATAGCCGCGGCTCCTGGAAAATGATGCCGATCTTGGCATGCGGCGCCGAGATCGCGATGTCGTCAAGCGTCACCGTGCCCGAGGTGGCGCGGTCGAGGCCGGCGATGGCGCGCAACAGCGTCGACTTGCCGCAGCCGGAGCCGCCGATGACGGCTGCGATTTCGCCAAGCCTGATCTCGGCCGAGAAACGCGCCAGCGCGTTCACGCCGTTGGGATAGATCTTTCCGAGCCGATCAAGCGCGAGCATCTAGTGCCCTCCGCCGTGTCCGCCGAACGCGTCCTGCCAGCGCAGCAATGGCGCGCTGGCGATCTCGATCAGCCAGTCGGTGGTCTTGCCGAGGATGGCGAAGATCACGATCGCGGCCAGGATCTGCGCGGGCTTGCCGAGCTGCTGGCCGTCGATCAGGAGGTAACCGAGGCCTTCGGATGCGCCCATGAATTCGGCGGCGACCACGAACATCCAGCCCAATCCGAGACCGACCCGCAGCGCCACCACATAGGCCGGCAATACCGCGGGCAACAGGATACGCCGGATCATCGCGGGACCCGAAAGGCGGAAGATGCGGCCGACCTCGACGATCTTGCGATCGACCGACAGGATCGCGCCCATCACGCCGAGATAGACCGGGAAGAATACCCCGACCGCGATCAGCGCGACCTTCGAGGTTTCGAAAATGCCGAGCCACAGGATGAACAGCGGCACCCAGGCAATCGACGGGATCGCGCGCAGCGCCTGCACGGTCGGATCGAGCAGCCGCCGCGCCAAGCCCCAATAGCCCGAGATGGCGCCGAGCACCGTGCCGGCAACCACGCCGAGACCGAAGCCAGCAACGACGCGCGTCAGCGTCGCCGCGACGTGGCGCGTCAGCTCGCCGCCGCGGGCGAGTTCGACAATGGTTGCAAATAGTTTGCTCGGCGGTGGCACCAGCCTTCCGCTCGACCAGCCGAACCAGACGATCAGCTCCCAGATCAGCGCCAGCCCCACTGGCAGCAACAGGCCGAGCGCCGGGCGCGCATAGCGCCGCAGCCGCGCGGTGGGCGCGCTGCGTGGCGCAATCGCATCGGCCTGTTCAAGTGCCGGCAGTTCGACGGTCATGGCCATAGCAAGACGCTTCTCGGGAAGGATTGCAAGGCGGTGAATGGGACGACGTGAACTCTCCACGGCCGCCCTTCCTTCTCCCCTTGTGGGAGAAGGTGGCGCGGATAAAGTCCGCGCCGGATGAGGGGTTCTTTCCGCGGAGACAGACCCCTCACCCGGCTTCGCTTCGCGAAGCCACCCCCTCCCACAAGGGGAGAGGGAAAAGAACCTCAATTCATCGGCAGCGGAACCTGATCGTCGATCAGCGAATCCAGCGCGGCCTTGACGTCGACCTTGGCATCGATGACGCCGGCCTGTTGCAGCGCCAAACCGGCGGCAAGAATGGACTCGCGCTGCGGCGCGCCGATCCGGCTGTGGGTCAACTCGGTGCGCTCCTTGAGCTGCTTGTCGACCACATTGTCCGGCAGTTTTGTTACCGCGATGAAGGTCTTCTTCAACTCGTCGTAGTTCGCCAGCGAATATTTGCGCGCCTCTTCGTAAGTTGCGAGCACGCGGCGGACGATATCCGGATAGTCCTTCAAAAACTGCTCGCGCACATTGAGGATGCCCCAGGTGTTGGCATCCGCCTTTCGGTAGAACAGCTTTGCGCCGTCCTCGATTTCCGCCTGCGCCATCATCGGATCAAGCCCCGCCCAGGCGTCGACGTCGCCGCGGATCAGCGCGGTCTTGCCGTCGGCATGCTGCAACAGCACCGGCGTGATGTCCTTCTCGCTCAAGCCGGCGCCGAGCAGCGCGCGCACCAGGAAGATATGCGGATCGGTGCCGCGCGTCACCGCGACGCGCTTACCCCTGAGATCGGCCACCGTTGCGATCTTGGAATCCCTGGTCGTGACCAGCGCGGTCCACTCGGGCCGCGAATAGACATAGATCGACTTGATCGGGTTGCCGTTGATTTTCGCGACCAGCGCCGCCGAGCCGGCGGTCGAACCGAAATCGATCGAGCCGGCGTTGAGGAACTCGAGCGCCTTGTTGGAACCGGCCGATTGCACCCAGACGATGCTGATGTCGTCCTTGGCGAATTCCTTCTCCAATAGTCCCCTCTGCTTCAGCACCATCGACACCGGATTGTAGGTCGCCCAGTCGATGTGAATTTCCTTGAGCGTGTCGGCGGCAAATGCTGTGCCAGGCAGAAGCATCGAAACCGCGATCGCCCCGGCCGCGGCGCGCCGTGAAATAGCATTCATGTCCGTCCCTCCCTAAAAAACCTTGTGTTTTCTCAATGAGGTAATAGATCACGTCAACCAGAAAATAGCTGCGGCAAACCGGGCACGACGAGAACAGGCTTGCTCAAAACGCTATGAATCCAGCATGGATTCACTGCCGCGCCAGAATGTCCCGTGACAGTGCAGGCCACCTCCTTTATCGGTTTACACCATGGACAGCGTCGTGGAAGAGGCCCGCCCGGAAGGCGACGAACGTTTCGACAGCGCGCGAATCGCGGCGGCGGTCGACGCGCTGGCCGAAAAACATTCCGGCCGCGAGGATGTCTTTCGCTCCAGCGTCGCGCAACTCTTCAAGGCCGAACTGATCGCGGCGCGGGCCACCGCGCAGGCCGTGCTGCTGAAAGATCGTCACGGGCGGCGCTGCGCCGAGCGGCTGTGCTTCGTGCAGGACGAAATCATCCGCATCCTGTTTTCCGCGGCGACCCGCCATCTCTACCGCTCGCCGATCCCCTCCGGCGCCGAACGCATGGCGGTGGTTGCCACCGGCGGCTATGGCCGCGGCCTGATGGCGCCGGAATCCGACATCGATCTGTTGTTCATCCTGCCCTACAAGCAGACCGCCTGGGGCGAGCAGGTCGCGGAGGCCATTCTCTATTGCCTGTGGGACATGGGGCTGAAGGTCGGTCACGCCACGCGCTCGGTCGATGAATCGATCCGGCAGGCGCGCGGCGACATGACGATCCGCACCGCGGTGCTCGAGACCCGGTTCCTGACCGGCGACAGGCCGCTCTACGACGAGCTGGTCGCCCGTTTCGACAAGGAAGTCGTCCAGGGTACCGCGGCCGAGTTCGTCACCGCGAAACTTGCCGAGCGCGAGGAGCGCCATCGCCGCGCCGGGCAATCGCGCTATCTGGTCGAACCGAATGTCAAGGACGGCAAGGGCGGCTTGCGCGACCTGCACACGCTGTTCTGGATCGCGAAATACGTCTACCGGGTGCGCGAGACCGACGAACTCTTGGAGCGCGGCGTGTTCGACGCCCAGGAGTACCGCACCTTCCGCCGCTGCGCCGATTTCCTGTGGTCGGTCCGCTGCAATATTCATTTCTTTTCCGGCCGCGCCGAGGAGCGGCTGTCGTTCGACATGCAGCGCGAGATCGCGATCCGGCTCGGCTATACCTCGCATCCGGGCATGCAGGATGTCGAACGCTTCATGAAGCATTACTTCCTGGTCGCCAAAGACGTCGGCGACCTCACCGCAATCCTGTGCGCGAAGCTCGAAGATCAGCAGGCCAAGCCCGCGCCGGTGCTGAGCCGCATGATGGCACGGTTGCGGCCGAGCATGACCCGGCGGCGGGTCGCCGAAAGCGACGATTTCATCATCGACAACAACCGCATCAACCTCGCCGCGCCCGATGTGCTCAAGCACGACCCGGTCAACCTGATCCGCATCTTCCGGCTGGCGCAAAAGAACAACCTCGCCTTCCATCCGGACGCGATGCGCAACGTGACGCGCTCGCTGAAACTGATCAACACGCAACTGCGCGAAAATCCGGAAGCCAACCGCCTGTTCATGGAGATCCTGACCTCGAACGACGCGGAGACGGTGCTGCGGCGGATGAACGAGACCGGCGTGCTGGGTCATTTCATCCGCGCCTTCGGCAGGATCGTGTCGATGATGCAGTTCAACATGTACCACCACTACACGGTCGACGAGCACCTGATCCGCTGCGTCGGCTTCCTGCAGGACATCGAGCGCGGCGGCAACGAGGAGTTCACCCTCGCCAGCGATCTGATGCGCAAGATACGCCCCGAACATCGCCGGGTGATCTATATCAGCACGCTATTGCACGATATCGCCAAGGGCCGCCTCGAAGATCATTCGATAGCGGGGGCCAAGGTGGCGCGGCGGCTGTGCCCGCGGCTCGGCTTTTCCGCCGCCGACACCGAGCTGGTGGCCTGGCTGATCGAAGTACATCTGACGATGTCGACGATGGCGCAATCACGCGACCTCTCCGATCGCAGGACGATCGAGAATTTCGCCGCCGTGGTGCAGTCGGTCGAGCAAATGAAGCTGTTGACGATCCTGACCACCGCCGACATCCGCGGCGTCGGCCCCGGCGTCTGGAACGGCTGGAAGGCGCAGCTTCTGCGCACGCTGTATTACGAAACCGAGCCGGTTCTGACCGGCGGCTTCTCGGAAGTGAACCGTGCGCAGCGCATTGCGGTGGCGCAATCGGAATTCCGCGCGGCTTTCACCGAATGGCCGGAAGCCGAGCTCAACGCCTATATCGCACGGCACTATCCGGCTTACTGGCTCAAGGTCGAACTGCCGCGCAAGATCCGCCATGCCCGTTTCCTGCGCGCCAGCGAACAGGCCGGCCACAAGCTTGCGATCAATGTCGGCTTCGACGAGATGCGCGGCGTCACCGAGCTGACTATCCTCGCCACCGACCATCCCTGGTTGCTGTCGATCATCGCCGGCGCCTGTGCCTCCGCCGGCGCCAACATCGTCGACGCGCAAATCTACACCACGACCGATGGCCGCGCGCTCGACACCATCGCGATCTCGCGGGAATACGCGCGCGATGAGGACGAGGCGCGCCGCGCTACCCGCATTGGCGAGATGATCGAGGACGTGCTGGAAGGCAAATTGCGCTTGCCCGAGGCGATGGCGCGGCGCGCCGCCGGGCACGGCAAAATGCGGCCGTTCGTGGTCGAGCCGGAAGTAACCATCAACAATCAGTGGTCGGACCGCTATACCGTGATCGAGGTGTCCGGCCTCGATCGCCCCGGCCTGTTGTATCAGCTCACAACCGCGATCTCGAAGCTCAACCTCAACATCGGTTCCGCCCATGTCGCGACCTTCGGTGAGCGCGCCCGCGACGTGTTCTATGTCACCGACCTGTTGGGCGCGCAGATCAACGCGCCCACCCGGCAGGCCGCGATCAAGAGCGCGCTGATCCATCTGCTGGCCAACGACGAGGCCGCGGCGCAACCCGCGGCGTAGTCGGCGTTCATCACCCAGCAGGCCCATGTCGATCATTACGCTGCCCCGCCAAGCCACGCCGTCATTCTCGACATGGATGGCCTGATGTTCGACACCGAGGCGCTATACCGCGACGCCGTCATTGCCGCAGCCGCCGACGGTGGCCATGACATACCGCTTCACTTCTATCTTTCGACGGTCGGAATGTCCCTCGATGCGACCCGGACGGCGTTTCGTGAACGCTGCGGAAACGACTTCGATTTCGACCTGTTCCGGGCAGCCGCGTCGCGGTTCCGCGAGATGACGAAGTTGCAGCTGTGCGTGAAGGTGGGGCTGGTCGAACTGCTGGATTTTCTGGACGACGCCCGCCTGCTGCGCGCCATCGCCACCTCTTCGCGCCACGAAGACGTGCAGCACAACCTCGGTCTCCACGGCCTGGTTGACCGGTTCGAGACCGTGATCGCGCGCGGCGATTATTCGCGCGGGAAACCGCATCCGGAGCCGTTTCTCAAGGCAGCCGAGCGGCTCGGGGTCGAGCCCGAACGATGCCTTGCGCTAGAGGATTCCTATCACGGCGTCCGCGCCGCCTCCGGCGCGGGGATGATGACCATCATGGTGCCGGACCTGTTGCCACCAACGGCCGAAATGGAAGCGCTGTGCGTATGCATCGCCCGTGACCTCCACGAGGTTCGCGCCTTGATGAGGTCACCGCGAAGCCCCTAGAATTCGGTGATCGGCTCCAGTTTCTCGCCGGAACGAAACGCGCGCAATGGCGCGGTGTCGCTGTAGACCCGCTCCTCGGCGACCTTGCCGTCCCGGATGCGGAATTTGTCGACGCCGCGCCACTCGAACCGGATGCCGTTGACGTTGCGCGTGGTCTGCCATTCGATGACCACCACGTCGCCGCGCGAGGTCCAGTCGAGCAGTTGCCAGACGAAGTCCGGCGCCGCCGCGGTTTGCACCTCCATCAGGCGCACGAGCTCGTTTCCTTTAACCGGCCTGTTGACGAGCGGGGTGTGCAACGTCCCGTCGGGATGCCAGAGTTTTAGAAACGCATTGCCGTCCCGCGCCGCCCAGGCCGCCGCAAAACGGGTCACGAAATCCTGAACTTCTTCGTCGGTCATTGCCTTGTCTCCAGGTTGGCTGCGATGGAGACGCTACTACCGGGATCACGGTCACTCGTCTGGCGATTAACGGACCTGACGTTTTCTTGCTGCAGATCGTAGGGTGGGCAAAGCGAAGCGTGCCCACCAACCAAGCTAACGGCTTGGGAATAGATGGTGGGCACGGCGCAAGCGCGCCTTTGCCCACCCTACGTTCTGGCGATTAACGGACCTGACATTTCACGTCCACGCCCTCATGCGCGAGCAGCCATCGCTTGCGCTCAAGCCCGCTGCCATATTTGACCAGCGAGCCGTTGGCGCCGATCAGGCGGTGACATGGCACGACGACGCTGAGCAGATTCGAGCCGTTGGCATGCCCGACCGCGCGCACCGCTTTCGGCATGCCGAGCTTTGCCGCCAACGCGCCATAGGTCATGGTCGTGCCGGGCGGGATCTTCGGCAAGCTCGTCCAGACCTTGCGCTGGAACGGTGTGCCGGCCACGCTCCATTTGATGGTCTTCAGAGAAGCGAGATCGCCCTTGAAATACGCTGACAGCGCCGCCCTGGTGGCTTCGGGGGCGCGCGCGTCCTTCAAGATCACCGCGCCATATTGCAACCGCAGCAGCTCTTTCACGCGCGAGGAATAATCCTCCCAATCGAAGGCGCGCAGGACGGCGTCGGCGTCGGCGATTAGCAGCGCCGTGCCGATCGGCGTTTTCAGCCGATCGAGCAAGAATGTTTCAGGCCGCTTCGCGCTCATGTTCGCGCCTCTGAATTTTCCCGGACCCTGCCGTGGGCTGCGTGCCTGCCGCCCACAGATGCAGCGCCGCGTAAGCCCGCCACGGCCGCCAGCGTTCCGCGCGCGACAACAGTTGAGCCGGCGACGGACGTCTACCATCGGCGCCGGCCATCGCGCGCAGCAAGCCGATGTCGGCGGCCAGGAATGCGTCGGGCTCCCGCAGCTCGCGCATGGCGATGTATTGCGCGGTCCATTCGCCGATTCCCGGAAGCGACCGCAATTTGGCGATGGCCTCTTCGAGACTTGCTCCGCGGCCGAAAATGGTGGGATCGGCCGAGATCGCCTGCGCGAGCGAAGACACCGCCATCGCCCGCGCCGCCGGCATGCCAAGCATTGCAACGTCGGCGCCAGCGATGCGGGCAGGCGATGGAAAGAGATGGCTCAACCCCTCGCCATCCCTCATCGCCGCAGGCAGCGGCGCGCCGTATTGCTGCACCAGCCTGCCGAGCAGTTTTGTGGCTGCCAAAACGGTGATCTGCTGGCCGAAAATCGCGCGTACCGCGAGTTCAAAGCCGTCCCATGCACCAGGCGCACGCAAGCCTGGCCGCGCCGCGACCAGCGGTGCCAGTATCGGATCAAGCGAAAGATGCACGCCGATCGCATCGGGATCGGCGGCAAGATCGAATACCCGCCGAACGCGTGCGATGATCTGCGGCAGCGCCGCCATGTCGGGAAACCGGACCGTGACGGCGACCCGGTTCTTGTCCGCCGGCACGACCGTGACCACGCCGCTTTTTTCGCCAAAGGCGATGCTGCGCTTGTAGCTGTCTCGCGAAACCACCTCGACGCCGGGGATGGCGCGGTGGCCAAGAAATGACAGCATCGCGTCCCAGTCATAGGGCGGCCGATAGGCCAGACGAACCGACAGCGTACCTGCCTCGCGTTTCCCCCGGTCGCGGACATGGCGCAGCGTCACCGGCGAACGCCCGAACAACTCCCGAAAGGTTTCGTTGAAGCGGCGGACGCTGTTGAAGCCTGCGGCCAGCGCGACCTCGGTCATCGGCAACGACGTCTCGCGGATCAATTGCGTGGCGAGCAGCACGCGCCGCGTCTGCGCCACTGTCACCGGCGACGCCCCGACATGCCGGTGAAACAGCCGCCGCAATTGCCGGGCGCCGACGCCGAGCCGATTGGCCAACCCTTCGACATCATCGTCATCGAGCCCGCCGGCTTCGATCAACGCCAGCGCGCGCGACACGGTGTTGGAGGTCCCGCGCCAGAACGCAAGCTCCGGTGAGATTTCCGGCCGGCAGCGCAGACAAGGCCGGAAGCCTGATTCCTGCGCCGCCGCGGCGGAAGCAAAGAACGAAACGTTCTCGAATTTCGGGGTGCGCGCCGGGCAGATCGGCCGGCAATAGATGCCGGTGGTCTTGACGCCCACGAACAGCCGCCCGTCGAAGCGGGCGTCGCGCGTCGAGATCGCGCGGTAGCAGGCAATGCGGTCCATATCCATCATCGGACTATCGCCCACGCGCGTGGTGGCTGCACCGTCAGTTCTGAAAGATCAGGCATGTGGTTGTGCCATGAGCGAGCAACCGCCCGTCGCCGTCTGTGATCCGCCCTTCGGCGGTGCCGACCCGCCGGCCCCGGGACAATACAATGCCCTCCGCCTTGATCGCCCCTGTCTCCGGGGTGATCGGCCGCACCAGCGAAACCTTGAACTCGAGCGTGGTCTGGCCAACGCCCCTTTCCAGAGTCGACTGGACGGCCAGTCCCATGCAGCTGTCGAGCAGCGTGGCCGCGAAGCCACCGTGCACCGTACCGGCCGGATTGAGATGGATACTACCCGGTGCCGCAGTGACGACGACGCGCCCGCTCTCCACCTCGCTCACATCGTAGCCCAGGGTCTGGGCTATCGAGTTGAGAGGCAGCGTCCCGTCGACGAGCCCCCGGACAAATTCCAGGCCGCTCATCTCCTTCTGCCGATCGGCGCTTACAGTCCCATATGTCTTGCTCATGGGAGAACCATCGTCGATTGCGACAAGCCTGTCTCGCGATTTTCGGACATCATCATTTCGAAGGAATAGCACGCGAGAGACCGTCGCACCTTTGACCCAGCGCGTGCTAGCGTCCACCCGAAATCTGGGGGCTGCAACATGATCTGGATCGCCAATGCGCTGGTGGCGCTGGTCGCCGCGCTGCACGTCTATTTTCTCATTCTCGAAATGTTTCTCTGGACCAAGCCGCTGGGCTTGAAGACGTTTCGCCAGAGCCTCGAAAAGGCCACCGATTCGGCGGTGCTCGCCGCCAATCAGGGCCTCTATAACGGCTTCCTCGCCGCCGGCCTCGCTTGGGGGCTGGTCCAGGGCGTTCCCGCCTTCGCATTCCAGATCAAGATATTCTTTCTGCTCTGCGTCATCGCCGCCGGCATTTACGGGGCCGTGACCGTCAGCCGCAGGATCCTGCTGGTGCAGGCCTTGCCCGCCGCTATCGCACTGATTTTGCTCAGTTTGGCGTAAGCCCGTCCACCTTTCCGCCCCGCCTGATCTTGCATTGCGGAATGGCTTACTCCACTATCGGGGTAGCGATGGCATCCCCGGATCGGCACCAGAATCTTGAGGGCCAAGACCATCGGCGCAAATCCACACAGATGAGGAGTGGAAACGACATGAGAAACGGGATTTTTCACCTGGCGACCGGCGTGGTGCTGGCAATCGCGCTGTCGGCGTCATCGGCCTACGCGCAAAAGAAATACGACACCGGCGCGACCGATACCGAGATCAAGATAGGCCAGACCAATCCGTTCAGCGGCCCGGCCTCCGCCTACGCGACCATCGGCAAGACTCAGGCCGCCTATATCAAGATGATCAACGACCAGGGCGGCGTGAACGGCCGCAAGATCAATCTGATCCAGTATGACGACGCCTACTCGCCACCGAAGGCGGTCGAGCAGGTGCGCAAGCTGGTCGAGAGCGACGAAGTACTGCTCACGTTCCAGATCCTCGGCACGCCGTCGAACGCCGCGGTCCAGAAATACCTCAACGCCAAGAAGGTGCCGCAGCTGTTCGCCGCCACCGGAGCGTCGAAGTTCACCGACCCGAAGAATTTCCCCTGGACGATGGGCTTCAACCCGAACTATTTCGTCGAAGGCCGTATCTACGGCCAGTACATCATGAAGAATTATCCGAACGCCAAGGTTGGAATCCTCTATCAGAACGACGACCTCGGCAAAGACTATCTGAACGGCATCAAGGCCGGTCTCGGCAACCAGGCGGCGACCATGATCGTGGCCGAAGCTTCGTACGAAGTGTCCGACCCAACCGTCGATTCGCAGATCCTCAAGATCAAGGACGCCGGCGCGGACCTGTTCTTCAGTGCTTCGACGCCCAAGCAGGCGGCGCAGACGATCAAAAAGATCGCCGAGCTCGCTTGGCACCCCGTGCACATCCTCGACATCAACTCCACCTCGGTCGGCGCCGTGATGAAGCCGGCGGGGCTTGAAGCCTCCAAGGGCGTCATCAGCGTCGGCTACGGCAAGGATCCGCTCGATCCGACCTGGAAGGACGATGCCGGCATGAAGCGGTATTTCGACTTCATGGCAAAATACTATCCCGACGGCGACAAGGACTCGAGCTTCAACTCCTATGGCTATGGGACCACACAGTTGCTGATTTACGTTCTCAAGCAGTGCGGCGACGACCTGACGCGCGAGAACATCATGAAGCAGGCCACCAGCCTGAAGAATGTCCAGCTCGACCTGTCGCTGCCTGGCATCCTGGTCAACACCGCACCGGACGACTACCGGGTCAACAAGCAGTTGCAGATGATGAAGTTCAACGGCGAGCGTTGGGAACTGTTCGGCCCGATCCTCGAGGACTCCGGCCCGGCGGGCTAAAGACAGTTCGCACCAAACAAGCGATCGGCGGCCTGAAAGAGGTCGCCGATTTTTTATTTGCGGCTTGATTGGGTGGGCAAAGGCGCGGTTGCGCCGTGCCCACCATTTGAAGGAGGTGGTGGGCTCGCGGAGTTTATCATCGGGCGCGCATTCGCGCGACCCGTTGGCTCAGCCCACCCTACGATGTCCCCTCTAGCTAGGTATCTCCCCAAACGTCTTCCCGATCGGCAACACCGCGTGCCGGATCAGGCGGGAATCCTCGACCGCCGCCTGGCGGTGTTTCACCGCTTCCCGATAGACGGGATCGCGGATCATCTCGGCAAACGCACCGACATCAGGATATTCGGCGATGAAACAATGGTCCCAGCGCTCTTCCCCTGGCCCGATCAGCATCAATTCGAACCGGCCCTGCCAGACGATCCTGCCGCCCAGCCGCGCAAACACCGGCCCGCTTTCCCGGCCAAAGGCCGCATAGGCCTCCTCCCCCGTCGCCTGGCGGCCGTCGGGATAGGCC
>Ga0210406_10001094_pt1 | contig 34532 bp, 29 predicted proteins | sample IncBWC30MmetaG_FD_155454 | JGI IMG/M metagenome (GOLD analysis project Ga0210406, IMG submission 155454) | Forest soil microbial communities from Barre Woods Harvard Forest LTER site, Petersham, Massachusetts, United States - Inc-BW-C-30-M | ecosystem: Environmental > Terrestrial > Soil >... | reverse complement strand
GACAGACTCTAAGACAATGGATAACGCCAAGGTCGACATGGGAGGCCCGGCCTCGAACGATTCCTTAGCGATTGCGGGACACCTGCCTGGTCAGTCTAGTGCCTGGCTTGCGAAAAAACAGCCTTCGCTACAGGATCGATCGGCCATGTCTGCAGCCAACGCTAGAAGAGCGAGAAGCGGCGCGAGCAGGGCCCAACCGGAACTGCGGGGACCCAACCGACACCGACCCAGGCGATGTTATCGCTCTAAACGAAGGGCTTGAGGAAATCGTCCATCGAGCCCTTGGCGTCAAACAGTTGGAGCGTGGTGATAACGAAGGAGTGGCAAAGCACGACGATCCAGCATAGCCGAGGGTGTGACCGAAATTCTGGATTCTTCTAGCTCTCCCGCTGCGCGTTCCTCTGGTCCGGCATGGGCGACTCGTATCGTGTTTTTCGCTGCGGGATTGTCTGTGTCCGCTTGGGCGCCCCTGGTGCCCCTGGTCAAAACTCGTCTCGAGCTTAGCGACAGCCATCTTGGGCTGCTCCTGCTGTGCCCTGGCGTCGGTCTCTTCGCGGCCATGCCGGTTACTGGCGCTCTGACGGGTCGTTACGGAACCCGCCGAGTGGCGCCAATCGCCGGCGCGGTGGCCGCCTGCACCTTGCCCGCACTGGCGTCCCTCGATCACATATGGCTGCTTGGCCTTGTCCTCGTTCTGTTTGGGGCGGCGGGAGGAATGACGGACGTGGCTATGAACGTTCACGCCATTTTGGTCGAACGGACGACCGGACGGGCGATGATGTCGACTTTCCACGGGTTGTGGAGCGTCGGCTGCGTCGCTGGGGCGGGTCTCGTTACGTTGATGCTCGAATTCCGTTATCGCCAGGTGTCGGCGAGTATCGTCGTGAGCGCCGGCGCCCTTTTGCTGCTAGCGGTCAGCCGCCCTTTGATGCTGCCAGGTGGGGGCGAGCCCGGCGGCCCGGCATTCGTCATGCCGCACGGGATCGTGCTGCTGATGGGCGTCTGCTGCGCCGTTTTATTCTTGGCTGAGGCATCGGTCCAAGATTGGAGCGGCGTCCTTCTGACCACGACCCGGGGCGTCGAGGAATCTCATGCGGGTGTCGGCTACGTCGCATTCGCCTCGGCTATGACTGTCTGCCGTCTCGTGGGCGACCCGATCGTTCGGGGGCTTGGGCCGTCACGGGTCGTCGTGCTGGGCAGCCTAACCGCCGCCGGCGGATTCATGCTCGCCGCCTTGTCCCCATTTCCATCCATCGACATCATTGGTTACGGCTTGTTCGGCATAGGAGCGGCCAACGTCGTGCCGGTCATGTTCTCCGCAACAGGGCGCCAGACGGTGATGCCGGCCAACTTGGCCGTCCCCGCAATGACGACGATGGGATATGCCGGGTCTCTGATTGGCCCGGCTATAATCGGGCTGCTATCCGGGCTGTTCGGCCTTCCTGCCAGTCTGACCGTCGTGGCTGCACTGCTTGTCGTCGTCGGCGTAGCCTCCACCAGAATCAAACTCTGACAAAAAATGAGAACTCGGTGCGAAGACGCGTCGTGATGACGCGCGCGAATTCCGATATTCGACGGCGCCACGGCTCGAGAGGAATTTGTCTTTGATCCATGATGTCGTGATCGCCGGCGCCGGCCCTGTCGGCTTGTTCCTCGCCTGTGAACTGCGCCTCACTGGAGCAGGCCGAGGACCCGCGCTCGCCCCTGAAGCGGCTTCCCTTCGGCATGCGCGGCCTTTCCGCGCCCACCATCGAAGCCTTCTACCGTCGCGAATTGCTGGACGACATCACAGCGCCGCAGCGCGTAAACGACTCGGGTACCAGGAGCACGCCACCGGCGGCGCATTGGATGCAACAGGCGCGGTCCCCGGGCGGCCATTTCGCCGGCATCCAATTCTACCTCGACAACATCGACAGCTCGAAATGGCCTTATCGACTGCCAAGTCCGGCTGTGACCAACATGGCGGCTGAGATGGAGCAGATCGAATCCGTCTTGGCCGATCGCGCGAACGCGATGGGCGTTGAACTTCGGCGCGGTCTCGGCGTCGAAAACCTCGAGTCGTCGGACGAGGACGTGACGATTCGCGCCGGCGCCGAGACGTTTCGCGGCCTCTGGCTGGTCGGATGTGATGGCGGCCGAAGCACCGTGCGCAAGGCCGGCGGTTTTGAGTTCGTCGGCACGGATTCCGAGTTCACGGGCTAATTCCGTTGAAGTTTCTCTTCGTTACGATCTTGGCGGCAGCCATCCCCTGGTGGGTCGCAGCGCCCCGGATTTTGAGCTGCTCGACGGGACGAAGCTCGGCGAACTCCTCAGAAACGGAAAAGGCCTGTTGCTGGACTTTGACGTGTCTGGCCCATTTGAAGCGCTTGCGAGCCGCTGGAGCGGCAAGGTCACGTATGTCGCAAGCGACGCGAAGGATCGGCTAGCGCACATTGCATTTGGGTCGAACCGCAATCGTCATTGCGAGCGAAGCGAAGCAATCCAGGGGAACGTAAGGCGCGCACGTTCTCTGGATTGCTTCGTCGCTGCGCTCCTCGCAATGACGATTCCATCCGAACGCAGCGCGCCCTAGGCCTGAGCGCTCTGCTCGTGCGTCCCGACGGCTTCGTCGCCTGGGCGGGTGAGACGACCCCAGACCTTGACGAAGCTGTGCAGGCCATGTCGCGATGGTTCGGCGAACCCGATGAGGCGCGTTGATCTCCCGAACGAGCCGACGCCACCGCCCTGCGGTGCATTTGGTTCGATTGATAATCCCGACCGGATTTCGGCGAAGCTTTTTAGGACATGGCGCAGCAAGCCGCGGCGCCCCTAGTTTGCCATCGCGCCCGGTCCGGGAATCGCGCCAGGCGGGCATTTTCCCAGGATGATCATGCCGAGCACCTCGTCCTTGGTCATGTCCTGAACGCGGCCGGTGCCGACGACCTGGCCGTTCTTCATCACCGTCACGCGGTCGGCGAGATCGAACACGTCGTGGATGTCGTGACTGATGAGGAAGATGCCGAGGCCCTCGGACTTGAGCTGCTTGATGAGCTCGCCGACCTGCGCGGTCTCGGCCGGGCCCAACGCTGCTGTCGGCTCATCCATGATGAGCACCTTGGCGTCGAAATGGATCGCGCGCGCAATGGCGACCGACTGGCGCTGGCCGCCGGAGAGCGCCACCACCGCCTCCTTGAAGCGGCGGAAGTTCGGATTGAGCCGCCCCATCACCTTGCGCGCCTCCGCCTCCATGGAAGCGTCATCGAGCGTCCCCCAGCGCGTGAGCAGCTCGCGACCGAGATAGAGGTTCGACGCCGCGTCGACATTGTCGGCAAGCGCGAGCGCCTGATACACCGTTTCAATGCCATAGTGTTTGGCGTCGCGCGGGTTGTCGATCTTGACTTCCTGCCCGTCGATGAAGATCTGTCCGCTGTCGCGCTTGTAGGCGCCGGACAGGATCTTGATCAGGCAGGATTTGCCCGCGCCATTGTGGCCGAGCAGGCCGACCACCTCGCCCGGGTACAAATCAATGTAGGCGTGGTCGACGGCCTTCACGCCGCCGAAAGCGATCGAAACATCCTTCATCTCGACCAGAGGAGTTTGGGCGTTAGCGTCCATGGCTCACCCCTTGGCGGTCCTGCGGCGGTAGAAGGTGTCGATGCCGACCGCGCCAACGAGCACCACGCCGACCACCATCTGCTGAAAGGCCGAGTCGAATCCGAGCAGCACCATGCCCGATTGCAGCGACTGAATCACAAGCGCGCCGATGATCGCTCCGTAGATCGTGCCGACGCCGCCGGCGAGCGACGTGCCGCCGATCACGGCAGCCGCAATCACGTAAAGCTCATCGAACTGTCCGAGCACGTTGGTCGCCGAATCGAGTCTGGCCGAATCGATGCAGGCGGCAATCCCCGCCAGCGCGCCCATCAGAGCAAAGACAAGAATTGTGATCCGCTTGGTGTTGATGCCGGCGAGTTCGGCGGCTTCGGGGTTGCCGCCGATGGCGTAGACATAGCGGCCGAACCGGGTGCGCCGCGCCAGGAAGGTCATCGCGATGCCGATCACCAGCGCGATAAGTACGGGAATCGCGTAGCCGGTCGAAATGAAGAGGCCGCCTTCCGGCACGGGAATGTTGTGCTCTTCCGCGAAGCGCGCGGCGACTCGCTCGGGCCACGGATAGGCGTTCACAATCGCGGTCGCGCCTGCGACAATGAAACAGCCGATGACGCCAATCAGATATTCCGCCCACATCGGCCGCTGCGGGAAACGAAAGCGCGCCCGCCTCTGGCGCCCTGCGTAGATGCCGAACACGATGGCGGCGCAGGCGAGCAAGGCCAGCAGCCAGCTGGCCACGGCGCCGATCGAGCCCTGCGGGCCGCCGCCCATCAGGGCGAAGCGGTCGTCGAGCGGCGAAATGGTCTGGCCTGTCGTCACCCACCAGGCTGCGCCGCGCCAGAACAATTGGGCGCCCAGGGTGACGATGAACGCGGGAATGCCGAAATAGGCGACGAGCGAGCCGTGAAAGGCGCCGATCGCCGCGCCGAGCGCCAGCGCGAGGACAACCGCCAGGATCCAGATCGCCGGGTTTTCGAGGCCGAGATAGACCGGCAGAATGTGAACCTGCGCGACGCCGATGATCGTCGAGACGAAGCCGATGATCGATCCGACCGAGAGATCGATATGGCGCATCACTATGACGAGCACCATGCCGGTCGCCATGATCGCGATCGACGACGTCTGGACGCTCAAATTCCACAAGTTGCGCGGCGTCAGGAACAAACCTTCGCCACTCGCGATCAGCGTGTAAAGGTTCAACCCGATCCAGATCAGCGCCAGCGCAGCGATCATGCCGATCATGCGGGTGTCAACCTCGGTCGCCCTGAGCAACCGTCGGATAGGCGGCTCGTTCGGAGCCGCGCTGGTCGCGCTCGGCGCCGCAGAGGTCATGCTCCCTCCCGATCTTATCTTAAGCCGCCGCCATCAAGGCGGGCGGCGTTGCAACAGAAAGCCGCGCCGCTTTTAAGAACGGCGCGGCCCCTCTTTTGTTTCATTCCGTGCTGGCGCGGTCAACTCAGCCGCAGAACTTGACTGTGCCGGGCTTCACGCCGGCGCAAACTTGCGCCTTGGTGATCCATCCCTTGTCGACAATCACGTTGAGGTTGTCTTTGGTGACGGCGAGGGGAGTCAAGAGGATGCCGTTGACCTTGACGCCCTTGGCGCCGCCAGAGAAGGGCTTCACGCCGGCGATCTCCGTCATCTTCTTGCCGTTCCCGAGCGCGACGGCCGCCTCGCCCGCGGTCTTGCCGAGGTCGCGGCTGTCTTTCCAGATGTCGACGGTCTGGGTGCCGAGCGCGACCCGGTTGATGTTTGCATGGTCGCCGTCCTGGCCGGAAACCGGAACGGAGCCGGCCAGCCCCTGCGCCGCTAGCGCGGCGACGACGCCGCCCGCCATGCCATCGTTCTCGGCCACGACCGCGTCGACCTTGTTGTTGTTCTTGGTGAGGATCTGCTCCATGTTCTTCTGCGCGTTGTCCGGCTTCCACCCGTCGGTGTAGCTCATGCCGACATTCTTGATCTTGCCGGCGTCCATCGCGGGCTTCAGCACTTCGCTGATGCCGGAGAACAGGAAGTCCGCATTCGGGTCGCCCTGGTCGCCCTTGATGAAGGCGTAGTTGCCGGCGGGCTTGGCGGCCAGAACCGCCTTCCCAATCATGCGGCCGACGCCGACGTTGTCGAAGGTGACGTAGAGCACGTTCGGGCTCTCGATCAGGCGGTCATAGGCGATGACCGGGATGCCTTCGTCCGAGGCCTTCTTAACCGCCGGCAGAATGGCTTCCGAATCCTTCGCGAGTATGATGAGCACGTTGGCGCCCTTCGAGATCAGGCTCTCGACGTCGGCGAGTTGCTTCGAGGGCGAATTTTGAGCGTCGGCGGAGATGTATTTGGCGCCGTGCGCCTCGAGCGCCTTCTTGATGGCGGCCTCGTCAGTCTTCCAGCGCTCCTCCTGGAAGTTCGACCAGGATACGCCGACCGTCAGGTCTTTCGCCATCGCGGCGAGCGACGTCAGGCCGACAGACGCTGAAAGCGCCGCCCCCAAAACCAGTTTATTGAGAGTTCTCATTGTTTTCCTCCACTTGAGGTCCATGAGGGACCGACGAAAGGTCTGACCGGGCGATCGGGCGACGCGACGACACTATTCATGCGTGGAACGCCCGCGCAACTAGCCAAGAGTCGAATAAGAGGATCGCGCTTCAAGGCAAATTGTCCCTCATCACGATATCGATACGGATCTTTTCCTGTTCGGCGAGAATCGGCTCGCCCCGGACCAGGGACAAGAGCACCCGCATCGCCGACCTTGTCTCGTGGCCCGCGTCCTGGGCGACGACGGCGTCCATCACGCCGCGGAGCAGGCACCTGCGGGTGACGTTGCTGAGATCGTGCCCGATGAAGGTGATTGTCGATTCCCGACCCGCGTCGGTGATCGCCTTGGCGACTCCGGGGGTGCCCGCGCCCACGTTGTAGACACCAATCAAATCAGGATGATCGGCGATCAACCTCATCATGAGAGCCTCACTCTCACCGTCATGATCGTTTCCCTCAACGGGACTTAACACGCCGAGATGCGGAAACTCCAAGCTCATGACCTGGTTGAAGCCAAAAATCCGCTCCGCGTGGTCGCGCAGCGACTGCGACCCCGCAATGACGCCGATTTTGCCGGCGCCCGTCCGGACAAACCGCCCCATCAGCGAGCCAGCGGTTCGCCCCGCGGCGACGTTGTCGATGCCGATGTAATGATGGCGACGCGAGCTGGGCACATCGGAGACGAGTGTGACGACATAGGTTCCGCCCGCGACGAGATCGTCGATCGCGGCGCGAACGCTTTGGTGATCGAGCGCCACGACGGCGACCCCGTCATAGCGTCCGGCCAGAGATTCCAAGGTCCGCGCGAGCCCCGCGGGGTTGAAGACGTTGGTCTTGTTCGTCTCCACGCTCGCCCGTCTCGCCGCCAGCCAGCCCGACATCTCCGCAACATGGTCTAGGATCATCGACATGAAGACGTTCGAGCCTTCCGGCATCACGAATGCGAACTTGCTTGATCGGCCCTTGGCCAGTTCAGCGCCCGCCGCGAACGGACGAAATCCGTGCCGATCGATGGCTTCCCGAACACGGCGGGCGGTATCCTCCCGCACTCCGGGCCGGCCATGCAGCACACGGTCCAGGGTCGCCACGCTAACGCCTGCCTCCCGAGCAATGTCCTTCAGAGTGAGATGGCTCGCCGCCATTTCCCTACGCATTGGGCATGAGCCCTAGCAATCAATGTTGAGGGACGCAACTCAAATCTTGACGGCGACCGCGCTCCAGGCACAGTTCGCCCTTGCGGCCAGAGCCAGGGTCGTGACAAAACGGCGGATAACGATCCGCCGCATCGAGCGGCGAGGCGCGAGGGACATGAAACGAATCCGGGGAGCGGCTTTCGCGTCGGGCGCGTTGGCCAGTCTCGTCGTCGGCGCCGCATTGGGTGCAAGCTGGGACGAGCGCGTCTTCCCCCCGGGCTCCCATCTCGATTTCGATGCGATCGCCGCAGCCGGCCCATCGGCTCTCCCTGCCCTCATCGAGCGCGGGCGTGAGCTGTTCAAGGCCAAATTCACCACCGTCGATGGCGCCGGACGGCCAAAGGCGACGCAAGCAATCATTCCGACCAAGCGCAAGAACGGCGTCAATCCGCCTTTCAGTCGCACAAGCGGGCCGGATTCAAATTCCTGTTTCGGTTGCCACAACGATCCGGTCATCGGCGGCTCCGCCGACGATGTCGCCAACGTTTTCGTGTCGGAGGGGTTCGAGAGCGCACAGTTCGACTCCATCGACCCTTCGTTCTCGAGCGAGCGGCACACCATCGCGCTGATGGGATCAGGGCTCGTTGAGCTTCTGGCGCGCGAGATGACTGCGGACTTGCAGGCGATCCGCGCCGCCGCGATTGCGGAAGCCTGCGCGAACGGTAATGACGCACATGCAGACCTCGTGACCAAAGGCGTGCGGTTCGGTTCGATCGTCGCCCATCCCGACGGCATCGTCGATCTCGACGCCATCGACGGCGTCGATTCCGATCTCATCGTCAGACCCTTCAGCCGCAAGGGCGTGTTCACGTCGCTGCGCCAGTTCACCATCAATGCGCTCAACATCCATCATGGCATGGAGGCGGTCGAGCGGTTCGGCGTGCGCTGGACCGGCAGCCACGACTTCGCCGAAAGCGGCGTGCCCGACTCCATCACCGCTGGCGATGTCTCGGCTTTGGTCGCGTTTCAGGCGACACTGTCCCCGCCGACGGTGAAAGCCGATCTGCCGAACGATTGGCGCGAAGGCGCCAAAGCCGGCGCCGAGACGTTCAACGCCATCGGCTGCGCCTCGTGCCACATGCAGACCTTGCCGCTGAAGTCGCTCGTCTTCACCGATCCCGCGCCCTATGACATGGCGGGCACGCTGCGCTCAGGCGAGGTAAAGGCGCCGATCCATATCGATCTTGCCGCCCTGCCCTTCGCCAAGACGCTTCAGAAGAACAACAAAGGCGAGTGGCTGATCCCGCTCTATAGCGACCTCAAGCGCCACCTCATCGTCGACGAGACAGTCAACGCGCTGGGCAACGAATTGCAGGCGCAGCGTTTCGTCGAGCGCGACGTGTTCCTCACGCCCCGCCTTTGGGGCGTCGGCTCGACCGCGCCCTATGGCCACAACGGCTCGTTCCGCATGCTCGACGAAATCATCGCCGCGCATGGCGGAGACGCGCGATTTGCGCGCGACGCGTACATGGCGCTCGATCCCGAGAAGCGCGACGACGTCATCGCTTTCCTGCGGTCGCTCGTCATCGAGGCGCAATGATGCGAATCGTGGTCTGCATCCTCACGCTTCTCATCGGCCTCGCGGGAGCGCGCGCCGGGGAGGAGCGGCAAAAGCCACTGGGCGACGTGCCCCTCATGCATGAAGAGTCGGAAGCCGCCGGCCTGCACAACGTCTATGACGGTCCGTGGGAGTTCTTCGTTGGCGGAGGCGGGGCCGCGTTCGATTGCGACGGCTCGGGCTTTCCCTCTGTGTTCCTCGCGGGGGGTAAGAATCCGGCGCGACTGTTCGTCAATAAATCCAAGGCTGGCGGGCCGCTCAAATTCGAAGAGAAGGCGCTCGACATCGGCGCCGATGCGAAACTCCTGACCAAGGTCATCGGCGCCTATCCGCTCGACATCGACGGCGACGGCCACATGGACCTGTTCGTGCTGAGGGTCGGTGGCAACCTCCTGCTCAAGGGTGGTCCCAACTGCACGTTCACCCTCGCCAACCACGAGTGGAATTTCGACGGCGATTTAGGCTGGACCACTTCGTTCGCCGCTGAATGGGAGCCGAGGCAGAAGTTCCCGACGCTCGCGATTGGCCATTACGTCGACCGCGACGCGCCAGGCTCGCCTTGGGGCACATGCGCGGACAATTCGCTTTATCGCCCTCAAGGCGGCGACAAGCCCGACTATTCCGTGCGCACGCCGCTTGCGCCCGGCTTCTGCGCGCTCTCGATGCTGTTCACCGACTGGAACAAGTCAGGCGTGCCGTCGCTGCGCGTCTCCAACGATCGGCAATATTACCGCGGCGGCGAAGAGCAGATGTGGCGCGTCGAACCGGGCAAAACGCCAAGGCTCTACTCGCGCGCCGACGGCTGGCGTCATTTGTCGATCTACGGCATGGGCATCGCCGAAGGCGATCTCGACGGCTCGGGCTACCCGCAATATTTCCTCACCTCGATGGGCGACGAGAAGCTGCAGAAGCTCGATCCCGATGAGGGTGGCCGCGGCGAAGCGCCCGTCTATCGCGACATCGCCGGCGAAGTCGGCGTGACCGCGCATATTCCCTATGCCGGCGGCGACAAGCGGCCGTCGACCGCCTGGCACGCCGAATTCGCCGATTTCAACAATGACGGGCTTAGCGACATCTTCGTCTCCAAGGGCAACCTCGAGCAGATGCCCGACTTCGCCGCTTACGATCCAAGCAATCTGTTGCTTGGCCAATGGAACGGCAAATTCGCCGAGGCCGGCGACGAAGCGGGCATCGCCTGCAACGCCAAGGGCCGCGGCGCGCTCATCGCCGACTTCAACCTCGACGGACGGCTCGACATCCTGCAGATCAATCGCGGCTCAAACGCTCTGCTCTACCGCAATCTGGGCGCTAAAAACGGCGACAGTCCGCCGCTGCCGATGGGCAATTGGACCGAAATCCGACTGATCGAGCCCAACCTCAATCGCAGCGCGGTCGGGGCCCGGATTACGATCAGGACCGGAACCCGCAGCCAGACGCGCTTCGTCGATGTCGGCGGCGGCGACGCCTCCGGTCACGCGGGCTTCATCCATGTCGGCCTCGGCACAGCCGAGCGCGCGGAAATCCGTGTGCAATGGCCTGATGGCGACCAGAGCCCATCCTATCGCGTGTTCGCCAACCAGTTCGTGGTCGTCGACCGCACGAAGCCGCAAGCCGCCTACTGGTATCCAGGACGTTGAGCGATCGGACAGGCGTATCCTCTCGGTCGCCCAAGCCTTTACCTGCCGCGCCGCGGCGTCCTCGAAGCGATCTTCCGGGAGGCTCTCCGCGTTGCTGCGGCTCTCGTCGACTTCGTCCGCGCTATTCTGGACTTTGGGGGGGCCTTTTTCGCAGGGGCGCGCCTCGTCTTTGCGGGAGCCTTCTTGACGGCGGCGCGCCTCGATTTTGCTGGCGTTCGTTTCGCCGGTGCGGCTTTCCGCCTCGACGCTGTTGGCTTGGCTGAGCGTCGGGCCGCCTTCGGTTTTGCTTTCTTTGCCGGTGCCTTTTTTGCGGCGGGGACTGATCGAGAGGGCTTCTTTGCGGATTGCGACGGTCCACTTGCGGTCGCGGCCCGAACTTCCGTGCCCCCCGGCGTCGGAGCCGCTACGGGCGCCCCGGCGGACGGGCCTTCTCCGAGCCAGAACTTGATCTCGGTCAGATCAGGGCCGCCGGGCTTGAGATAACTGTCTTGCCAGGTCGCGTTGTCGACAAGGCCATGCCACACCACCGGGTCTTTGGCATGAGCGTCGACGTAGGTGTTCCAGCGATAGGTCTGGTAGATAGCGATGATATTGGCGGCGTAGGAGGCGGCGAGCGGCGCGTTGTCTTCCACGATCATCATGTTGTCGTCGTTCTTGGTCGACGCTTTGTAACCCAGATTGTGCGAGCCGGTGATGACGACGGGGTTCCTGCCAAATGGGTCGATCACAATGACCTTGCTGTGCACGTGCACGCCCTGGTTCATCACTTCGCTGGCCCAGGCGTGGAAGACATCCTTGATCGCCTTCGGCACCATCGACTCGTAAGGAACCGGAATCGGGGCCGTCTTGCCGCCGTCATACAGCTTCACTGGGCTCGGATTTGTCGGATCGGCAGCCGCGTGCTTGCTCGGCTTTTCGGGACCCTCCGTGGTGAGGCCGGGGATCTCCTGGTTCACGACGCCGTGGATGTAGAGATCGGCATCGTAGTTCGACGATCCCTGCTGGTGTCTCGCCAGAATGTTTTGCAGGAGCGTCCACCGCTCCGGCTCGTCGTCCGGCTCAAAAGCGCCTGGATTGAAGAAAAGAAACAGAATGCCTTCTTGCGCGCCGTTGATCAGTTTGCGCGCGTAGTCCAGGTCCTCGCCCTTGTCGGTCGGCGCAAACCATTGGGTGATCGAGCCGCCATCGACATTGAAGGCCTTCGATGTCGCGTTCGCTTGCATGAGCGACGCGGGATAGGCGTTTCCGGCGGCCTTGAGCAGATTCCATTGATCGATGAAATGCGCCCCCAAATCCGGGTCTTCAACGATGATGCCATTGTTGGCCTGGGTGCAGAGGCCGGTCTTCGTCCAGTTGGTGCTGCCGGACAGGACACGCTGCGGCTTGCCGGATGAATCGCAGGCGACGACGAATTTGTTGTGGGCAAAATGACCGTTGGAGACCAAGCGATCGTGCAGGTCGACCTTGCCGTGCAGTTGCGCCCGCACCGCGCTGTTCTCGTCAGGTTTCTTCGAATTGAAAGCGCCGTTGGCGAGGATGAGATGGCATTTCTGGCCGAGCGCAACGAGCGCCGGAATCAGTTCCGGATCATTCAGCTCATAAAGCGCCGCGTAAATCTCACCGCCGTTCTTTTTGACGTCGTCGAGCATCGTGAGCAATTGCGGGCGCAAGAGGCCGCTCAACGCATTGCGCAGCGAGTTGCCGGTTTGCGCGATCAGGGCGTCGAGCTTGGCGCCCTTGCCGACGCTTGCGAGCGCGCGTGACACCCACTGCGCCGAGACGATGCCTTTGTTGAAATAGGCTGAGATGTGGGCCGACGCCTGCCCGGTGATTATCATGGGCGGCGTCTGCGCACTGGCGTCAGCCAGCGAGAGCGTCAGATGGTCCTTGTCGGGTCCGACGACCGGGACGATCGAATATTGCACCTCATCGCCGGGCGAGACGAGGTAGTCCCACCACATATAGCGCTGCAGGGGGTGTTTCCACGTCGCGTTGGGATCGAGCTTGTCGTCGTCGGAGAATCCGACAAACCCGTGCAGATAAGTGTCTTGTGCCGCCCCTTCCGCGGCTGGCTTCAGCGTTCGGTGAATCGTGAAGCCGCGGCAGTTCGGAATCGCCTGGGCGCTCGTAGGCAACCAAACCAAACATGTATGATCGCCGTTGTCATAGACCTTGAGTTCAATCGTCACTGTAGCCCTCCCCGCCAGCCTGCGCCCACATTAGGAAACCTGTGTTTCTTTAGGATGTCAGGGGATGTCTTGACTGTGAGCAGGGTCACACGGCGGACGATAGCGCGCCGTACGGCGACGCCCGCGCGTTGCGGGGCGGCGGCATTCGCGCCGCCAATTGGCGACGCTACAAATTCAGTCCTTGGCGAGCCTCCGGCTTCAGCTTGCCATCAACTCGTTCACTTGCATGATCGGTTCGATCTTCGTGTAGTTGGCGATGTCGCCCACGATCTCCGCGCCATGCTTGGCGAGCGCTTTTTGAAGTTCATCGGCCGAATTGAACTTGAGATAGGCGATGGCGAGATAGGGCGCTTTGCCGCCCGCGGGATCGGACACGCCCTTATCGAATTCGCAGCTCACCATCCCTTCGGGCTTGAGCCGGGAGACGAGGAGCTTGTGATGAGTCCCGAAATAATAATCGTAGTTGAAGGCTTCACCGTCCTTCGCCGGATAGAGAACCGTCAGTCGATGCATCGCTTCCTCCTTGATGTTGAATCACCGGGCTGTCATACGATCGTTCGTCGCCGCAAGCCCTTCGCCAAACCCTAACGCCCGCCGCGTCGCAACGACAGCTTCTATTGTCTCGCGCAGACGATCACCGCCTTTACTCCGCCATCGCAGCTTGCGCCGGTCGTCCCATCGATGCGCACGGCAGCTCCGCCCGCGCAATAAGCGCTGGCCATGATCTCGCCCGCCCCGCACGACGCCTGACCGGAATCGCTGACCACCCTGAAACTGGCGCCGGCTCCAGGCGAGCCTTGCGCTCCGGGAGGTCCTGCCGGGCCTTGAGGACCAGGCGGGCCCACCTGCCCTTGCGTTCCAGCCAGTCCGGGGGCGCCGGGCGGCCCGGAAGGACCAATATGCCCTGTCGGCCCTTGAGGGCCGATCGCGCCGGTTTCGCCCTTAGGCCCAGGCGGCCCAACCGCGCCAGCCTCCCCCTTGGCTCCCGCAACGCCGGCTTCGCCCTTAGGCCCCGCCTCTCCAGCTTCGCCTTTCGGCCCAGCGGGTCCCACGGGGCCTCTGGCTCCAGCCTCGCCTTTCGGCCCTGCATCCCCGGCGTCGCCCTTCGGCCCAGGTGGGCCGGCTGCTCCAGATGATCCGGCGACGCCGACTTCGCCCTTGGGTCCTGCTGCGCCAATGTCGCCCTTCGCGCCAACTTCACCCTTTGGCCCCGTCGCGCCCGCTTCGCCCTTTGGCCCAGGCAGTCCGGCGGGTCCCCTCGCGCCGACCGCGCCAGCGCTTCCGATCTCGCCTTTTGGCCCAATGGGTCCTGCCGCTCCCGCCGGCCCAATCTGGCCGGAATCGCCCTTCGGTCCCTGCGGTCCAGTCGGCCCCTCTGGTCCGGGCTCGCCCCTGGCTCCCTGCAGCCCGGGCGGTCCGGCGCCTCCGAGATCTCCTTTCGGCCCTGACGGCCCATCAGGGCCTGACGGCCCTGGCGGTCCTGGCAGACCGGCTGGGCCGGTTTCGCCTTTCGGTCCCGGCGGCCCGTCAGCGCCCGTATCGCCCTTCGGACCCTGCGGTCCGATGGCGCCGACCACGCCCGGCTCGCCCTTCGGCCCGGCGGGGCCGGCAGGACCGAGCTGTCCCTGTTGCCCCGGTTGGCCTTGCTCGCCTCTGTCGCCCTTCGAGCACCCCGAAACGGCGAGGAGCGCCGCAATGGCGACGCCGGCGACAGTCAAGCGCATTGGTTTCTCCCCGATGAGACGCGTCCCCACGCCTCATGCAGATGTGGCGCCGGATTATGATCGGCATGTGTAGACGAGGCGCCCCGCGTTGCGCCAGAGCGCAGCCTACCCTACCGGGTTTGAAGAGCACAGACCCTCGTGCCTCTCCCGGTACGCACCTGTTGATCGCGAATGATGACCGCGCCATCCGCTCGCCTCAATTATGCGGCGGATCGCGACCCTCCAGATTGGAGGCGAGACCATGCACCGACGTTTGTTCCTTGCCGGCCTCGCGGCATCAGCCGCGTGCGTTCGTGCGCGGGCCGCTGCCCCCTCAACCGAGGAGCGCCTGACCCTCGCCAACAAGCGACTCGCAGAAATCGAAGCGCGCGAGGGCGGCCGCCTCGGCGTCTTCGTGCGCGACACGGGGACCGGCGCGACGATCGAGCACCGCGCCGATGAGCCGTTCCCGATGTGCAGCACGTTCAAGCTTCTGACTGCAGCCGCGGCGCTCAACCGCGTGGACGAGGGCGCCGAGCGCCTCGACCGCAAAATCGCCTATGGCCCAAGCGACCTGCTCGAGTATGCGCCGATCGCCAAGGCGCATGTCGCCGAAGGCGGCATGACTGTCGCAGATCTCTGCGCCGCTGCGATCGACTGGAGCGACAACACCGCGGCAAATCTCGTTCTGCGGACAATCGGCGGACCGGCTGGGTTTACGGCCTTCGCGCGCTCGCTCGGCGATAATGTGACGCGGCTCGACCGCAATGAGCCGACTCTCAATGAATCGCTGCCTGGAGACCCGCGCGACACGACGAGTCCACGCGCCATGGCCGCCAGCATGCAGAAGGTTTTGGTCGGCAATGTGCTGTCGGATGGGTCTCGCGGCCAGCTCCAAGCTTGGCTCGTGGGCGACAAGGTTGGCGACAAAAGGCTGCGCGCCGGGCTACCGGGTTCATGGCGCATCGGGGACAAGACCGGCACCGGCGAGCGCGGATCGACGAATGCGGTCGCGATCATTTGGCCGCCCGAGCGGGCGCCGCTTATCGCTACGGTCTACTACACGGAGTCATCCGCGCCGATGGAGGCGCGCAACGCGATCCATAAGGAGGTCGGCGGCCTGATCGCGGAGACGTTCTAACAAAAAGGGCCGGCGCGAAGCCGGCCCCCCATCAACTTACCTCTGCTGAAGCTTAGCTGCCACCGCCGACGCAGGTGTCGGCCGTCTTGGGCGTGCAGACGTCGAGACCGGTATAGGTCGGGTCAGTGGGCGCCGCCTTGCCTTCCTTCATGTCCTTGAGGAAGTACATGGCCTTGTATCCCATATCGAACGGCCGCTGGCCGACCTGGCCGGAGGAAAGACCCTTCTTCATCGCCTCAATCTGAATCGGAAGGGTATCGGCGACGACCAGCGCCAGCGCGCCTGAGGCGATCTTGTCCTTGTACTTGCTCGCGACCTTCTCGTTTGCGTCGGGTACGAATTGCCCGAAGCCGCCTGTCGGGATGAAGGCGTCGAGGTTGGGATATTTGCCGAGCAGGTCCTCCATCTGCTGCACCGCGAGGGGGAAGTCGTCGTTGGTGTAGAGCGGGCAGCCGTCCACTTCCTTCCAACCGTTCTGGCCGGTCAGGCGGGCGCCCGGCGATTCGGCGCTCTTCGTCCCCGACAGCGTGTCCCGGATGCCCTGCATGCGCTCGTTGTGGTTGGCCGCCGCCGCCCCGCCGGACTGGATACAGATTGTCCCGCCCTTGGGCTTGATCTGCATGGTGAGCTTGGCAAGGTTGACGCCGATGTCGTAATTGTGCGTGCCAACGTAGGCGGCGCGCAATCCCTTGTCCTGCGGGAGAAGATCCGAGTCCCAGGTCAGCACCGGGATCTTGTTCGCCGCCGCGTCCTTCAACGCATTAGCCATGGCGGGCGCGTTGGCGGGCGAGACGGCGATGCCGTCGACCTTCTTGGTGACGAGGTCGGCCACGATCTGGGCTTCCTCGTCGCCGCCGCCGTGCTCGCCCGGCCCGATATAGAGGCACTTGACCGCGCCCTTGAGCTCGGCTTCGGCCTTCTTGCAGCCCGCCAGCGCCTGGTCGAAGAACGGATTGTTCGTGGCCTTCGGCACGAGCGCGAAGGTGTACGGGTCGGCGGCTTGGGCCGACGCGGAGACCGCGATCAACGCTCCGACAGCCACGGCCCCCGTCAATAACAACTTCAACATTACCTTGCTCCTCCCAGTTAGACACGGCCCGCGCGGGCCGGTTAGACGCGGCCCCACAATGGGGTCACTCGCGTTTCGCTCCCCGGATCTTGCCGAGGTAAACTGCCGCAATCAGGAACAAGCCGACAAAGGTGCCTTGCCAGTTCGAATCGACACCCGCCATCAGAAGCGAATTGCGGATGACAAAGATGAGCGCGGCGCCGATGAAGGCGCCGTAGGCGCTCGCTTCGCCGCCCATCAGATTGGCGCCGCCGATGACCGCGGCCGAGATCGCGAGCAATTCGTAGCTCGTCCCCAAGGCGTTGATCGCGGAGCCAGACCAGCCGACGTTGAGGATCGCCGCCACGGCTGCCGTTAGGCCCGAGACGACGTAGACCTGGACCTTGACCCGGTTGACAGGCACGCCGGTCAGCAGCGCCGCCTGTTCGTTCCCGCCGATCGCCAGCACGTGCCGGCCCCAGCCGGTCATTTTGTAAACGACCGCAAGGACCGCGGTCAGGACGATCAGGAACAACAGCGGATAGGAGAGCGCGAACGAATGGCCGAGCGATAGCTCTCCGCCGCCCAGAATCTTGAACTGCACGCTGCCCGGGCCGAACTTATAGAGCATGCGGTTGCCCGAAAGCACTACCGCGGCCGAGCGCGCGATCGCCAGCATGCCGAGGGTGGTTACGAAGGGGGAGATGCCGGCATAAGCGATGATGAGGCCGTTGACGAGGCCGACAACAAATCCCGCGCCCAGGCCCACGGCCACGGCTGCCCACCAAGGATATCCTGCCTCCAACGTGAGACCGCTCGCCACCGCGACCAGTCCCATGATCGACCCGACCGAGAGATCGATCCCGCCCGTCGCAATGACCGCGGTCATGCCCAGCGCCATGATGCCGATGAATGAGAAATTGCGGGTTATGTTGTAGAAGTTCTCGGGCGTCGCGAACGAGGCCGGCTGCAGCCAGCTCATCACGATGCAGATGATGATGAGCGCGACCGTCACCCAGAACGCTTGCGATGCCGTGATACGCTGCCAGAAATTGTGTTGCTGGACGCCCAGCACCGATTCGATCGAGACGTTGGCTTGCGGCGCTTCGCTTGCCATTGGAACGCTCCTCAGGCCGCGTGGATCGCGCCGGTGATCAGGCCGGTCACTTCTTCCGGGCTCGTCGCCTTGATCGCCTTGTCGGCAACCTTGTTGCCGCGCCGCATCACCATGACCCGATCGCAGACGGCGAACACGTCAGGCATGCGATGGCTGATGAGGATGATCGCCATGCCGGCGTCCTTCAGCCGGCGTATCAGGTCAAGCACCTCAGCCACCTGCCTGACCGAGATCGCGGCCGTCGGCTCGTCCATCAAGACGAGTCGCGCCTTCGACAGCCGCGTGCGGGCGATGGCGACAGCCTGGCGCTGCCCGCCAGACATCTGACGCACGAGGTCGCGGGGCCTGGTCTCGGACTTGAGCTCGCTGAACAGTTCGCCCGCGCGCTTGGCCATCGCCTTGTGGTCAAGCCAGCGCAGCGGACCCGCGCCGCGCTTGATTTCGCGCCCGAGGAAAACATTGGCCGCGGCCGACAGATTGTTGCAGAGCGCCAGGTCCTGGTAGACGACCTCGATCCCCTTCTCGCGCGCCTCGACGGGCTTGTGAAAGTGGACCGGTTCGCCGCTGAGGCGGATCTCGCCATGAGTTGGGGGAAAGTTGCCGGCGATGACCTTGACCAGGGTCGATTTGCCGGCGCCATTGTCGCCCATAAGCCCGAGCACTTCGCCTTCGTCAAGCGTCATGTCGACTTCGTTTAGCGCATGAATCGCGCCGAAATGCTTCGACACCGCGTTCAATTCAAGAATCGGCAAGCCGGCTTCCTCCCCTTCGCGCGCAGCGCCGCTAGGCGGTCGGTACGTCCGGCCGCATTTATCCTACTCATTCTGGCATGTCAGCATCGGATAGATCGAAGCGGCGCGCAAGGTCTAAAGACGCCGCATACGACTTGGGCTGTTCAATTCGCGGGCAGCAAAGGAGATTGTTTAGCCCGCGATATAGGACGCCTTGATTGTCACCGTGACTGCATGGTGGCCCGTGCGTTACAGTTTGTCGTCGAAGACAGTGCGGATGAAATCCAACAATTGGCGCAGAGATTCCGCTTTGTTAGAAAGCAGCCAGTTTGTAAGTTCGACGGAGTGCGTCGTCTTCCTATACTCTAGCTTTGCCTCAGTTAATTCCGAAAATAAGTCCTCGAACAGCTTCGCCGCATGTACGTTCTCAATCCAGCCCGCTTCGCCGACGCGGTCCTCCAAAGGCTTGGCGAGATACTTTTCGGAACCACCATTTTCTTCGATCCAGCGCATGATTTGTGAGGGATAAGTCACCTCTTCTCGCAAGTTGGGTTTATCACCGCAGCAATCGCTTCGCCGTCTATCAAGTAGTTCTCATACATCATCCTCTGCAATACAAATACCCGCCCACCACCTTGCCTCTTTAGGTCACTTATCTCTCTTTCGCTTCTTCCTTCCCGATCAAAAATAAACGCAATCGACGGAGGTATAAGCGCGTTTGCACGACTGAGCCGCTCGTAAATCTCAAAGGCCATTCTAGCCCGGCTTCGTTTGCCCTCAAAATCTCCTGTATGCAGGACCGGGACGACCGCCACCCCCGGCGGGAGCGCAAGTCCCGCTACTGTAATAAGCAAGGGAATGCATATTTCCTCAGTTTGCCCTTCCACCCAGACAATCCGATCTGCGCCGAACAAATCTGAGAGCCGAACACCGACCTCAGCAAGCGCCTTCTTGATTTCAGAGACGTCCGCTGAATTTAACGATTCGAGTTTGCTTCGAGTAACATCCCACTTGACCAAGTAAAACGTGTCAGGCTTAGTTCCTGAAATGATTTCTGGGGCGTGAGTAGATATAATATATTGATGGTCGTATCGTTGCAAAATGTCTAACAATTTTTTTGACGCTGCCGGATGCAAAAAGCTGTTTGGTTCGTCAATAATAATGGTTTTTGGTGAACTATTTTCAAGCACCACATAAAGTATTGCTAACACCTGACCAACTCCGGTCCCGCTATCAATCAGCTTTATCTTCAAATCATCTCGACCCGTATCTGGGCGAACATTCCAAAGATAAATTTCTGCCTGATTTGAGTTGACTGGTTCGACAGAGACACTCAAGACAGAAGGGAATACGTTGTTTACAAGTTTAATAAAAGTGTCAAATCTCCAATGACTTGCCTGTAACTGGAGAAGACAACTTGCTAGATTGGTCGCATTTGGCTGCAGCGGCTGATTCGCTGCAATGGGTGAACTGCCGACGTTTAGCCTTTCGGCCCTGAAGACATATATTGAGTTATTTACTGCTGCACCAAGTATGCCGCACACTTCGTCCACGCCAGCTTGCATTGGTCCCTGAATTTCGTAGCTCTGCCGGTCAGCCGAGGGTATGAAATAAAACAGATTAGTTTGCGCTGGCGAGGGAAATTCAAATCCCGATTGGTGGCCTCCCGCTTGCCAGCCAAGGTTTTGTATTGCCTTCAGATTGGCCAAAACCGAGCTTGAATTGAACAAACAATCTATTTTTGCATTTGCCTCTCGAACGCTGTAGTCACGTAGCTCGATTGAGAACCTAAATGGATTTTGTGAAAGAAATTCTTTACGTATCTCTTCACCGGTGAAACTGACTACAATCTCCACGGAGGAAAGTGGATTTAGCACCGGTGACTTGTGTGCAATGCTACGGTGAGGCTTATTGTTGAATCTAGACTTGTCAAGGCATTCAAAGAGCGCTGTTTTTCCAGAGTTGTTTTGACCAGTTATTATATTGAAGCGCTCACCAAACATTAGTGAACCCGAATCGTCAAAACCTTTGTAGTTAAATATTCTCATCGATTGGAGTATCATAACAACCACCTGCTAATAATATTCAAGGGGGTAAATCTGAGTCTGAGGTCAAGTTAAGCCGCGAAGCATCAGTCTCTCACCGCCACATCGCCCGCATGCGCGCCTGAAGATCGACCCGCGGGCCGTCGGTCGCCGCGCGCCGCGGCGCGGGCTCGGCCTCGGGCCAAGTCTGCCGGTCGAAGTGCTTCAAAAGCGGCGGCGGGATGAAGCGTGTGCGGCTCGCGTACACGCTTCGGTCGCCATTGCGCGGCTGCCCGTGCACATAGAAGCGCTGCGGCACGACGAGCGCGAGTTCGTCCTTCGCCCGCGTCATTGCGACATAGAGCAGACGGCGCTCCTCCTCGATCTCCTCGGATGAGCCGGTGGCGAGGTCGGAGGGAATGCAGCCGTCGACACAGTTCAGCACAAACACCGAGCGCCATTCCTGCCCCTTGGCCGAATGGATGGTCGAAAGGATCAGAAAGTCCTCGTCCTTCAGCGGCGGTCCCGCTTCGTCGCTGGTCGTGTCAGGCGGATCGAGCGCGAGCTCGCTCAAGAACCGCTCGCGCGACGGGAACGAGGCGGCGATGCGCTCGAGCGCCTCGAGATCGCCCATCCGGACGCGAGCGTCGTCGTAGCGGATCTCCATGAGCGGGCTGAGCCATGCAACAGCGTCGGCGATCTCCGCCGGCCACGGCGCGGCGCGCGACGCCAGCCTGCGCATGAGATCGGAAAAGGCAGGAAAGCCGTCCCGCGCCCTGGCGGGAGTCGACAAAGCCGCCATCGTCACGAAGCCGTCGTCGGCGGCCGCCGCGGCGACGATCGTCTCGGCCACCTTTGGCCCGACGCCGGGCATTAGCTGGGCGACGCGAAAGCCCGCCACCCGATCGCGCGGATTTTCGGCAAAGCGCATGAGCGCAACAGCGTCCTTGACATGAGCGGCGTCGAGAAACTTCAAGCCCCCGTATTTGACGAACGGCACGTTGCGGCGGGTGAGTTCGAGCTCGAGCGCGGCGCTATGGTGGGAGGCGCGAAACAGCACCGCCTGAGCCTTGAGCGACGCGCCCCCCTCGCGATTGGCGAGCACACGGGTTGCGACGAAGCGCGCCTGGTCGGCGTCGTCCGCCACCGTGACCAGCAGGGGAAGCGGGCCGTGGGGCTGATCGGTGTGAAGGGTCTTGGCGAAGCGCTCGGGCGCGAGCGCGATCACGGCGTTCGCCGCAGCGAGGACCGCGCCACTCGAACGATAGTTGCGCTCAAGCGTCACTACATGCGCCGGGGGATCGAACGCGCGAGGAAAATCAAGGATGTTGCGCACTGTCGCGGCGCGGAAGGAATAGATCGCCTGCGCGTCGTCGCCGACCACGGTCAGGCCGCGCCCCAAAGGCCTCAAGCGCAGCACGATTTCACCCTGCAGCGCGTTGGTATCCTGATATTCGTCGACGAGCAGATGATCGAAGCGCGCCGCGATTTCCGCTGCGATCGCGGGCTCAGCCAGCATCTGGGCGAAATAAAGCAGGAGGTCGTCGTAATCGAGGACGTTCTGGCGCTGCTTCATCTCGACGTAGGACGCGAACAGCCCGCGCAGCGCGTCCTCATGCGCGGCGACCCACGGAAACCATTTGCCGAGCGTCGTCTTGAGATCGCCTTGCGCGTTGACGACGCGCGAATAGATCGCAAGGCACGTCGCTTTCGTCGGGAAACGCTCCTTCAGATCGCCGACGCCCATTTCATGGCGCCCCCAGTTCATGAGGTCGGCCGAATCCTCGCGGTCGTGGATGGTGAATTGCGGATCGAGGCCAAGCCGGGTCGCATATTCGCGCAAGAGCCGCGCGCCGATGGCGTGGAACGTTCCCGCATAGGCCGGCGTCGCCGCGGCGGCCGCCTCAGGCGCGAGACGGCGGGCGAGCAGACGTTCGACGCGACGGCCCAGCTCCGCCGCGGCGCGGCGCGAAAAGGTGGCGAGCATGATGCGCTTAGGGTCGGCGCCCGAGAGGATGAGCGCGGCCACACGATGTGCGAGCATCGCCGTCTTGCCCGATCCCGCGCCGGCGATGACAAGCAACGGCCCCGAGCCCTGCGGGTCGCCAAGCCCGTGCTCGACCGCGAGCTGCTGCTCTGGATTGAGTTCGACGGCCGGGCTCGAGCGAATCAGGGCGAGCGACATGGGCCGACGCAACCATGTTTCCTGCTTTGTTCGCAAGCGCGGTGGACACGCGCGGAGGTCTTAGCTAACGTGTGGACTAAGGGTGGAGCGCATAATGTCCAATGTCACCCTCCACGCCGCGAAGACCAATCTTTCCAAGCTTCTCGCTAGAGTTGAGGCCGGCGAGGAGATCGTCCTTGCCCGCGGCAAGACTCCGATCGCGCGTCTCACCCCGATCCACGCGCCGGCGGCCACGCGCCAGTTTGGCGCATTCAGAGGTCTCGTGAGCGTTGGGCCGGAATTTTTCGAGCCAATGACCGACGCCGAGTTGGCGGAATAGGAATGAAGTGACGCGGCTCCTACTCGACACGCACGCCTTGCTCTGGCGGCTGGCGGGAGATGAGAGACTGAGCACAGGCGCGATTGAGACTTAAGCAGTCTTGCCTGCAATGTTCATCAAGCTTTCGGATTTCCCTCCTCATCGCAACGATCCGCCAACTTCTTCATGAACCCCTTGACCGCTACGAAAATATGTTCAGCCTCGTCGTCGCTATATCTTTTTTCTACATGCATCGTAGAATTACGCCATGGGTTTTTAACTGCGTCTAGTGACGCATAGAGCCGACGTCCGATCGGTTGGTCTTGGCCACTTGGCTTCAATCCCCTTCCAAATACTCTTCAACATTGCGCCCCAATTCCGCTCACCGGGTTTAACTGGATCCGGTATATTAAGGCAACGTGAAAGCGCGCGGATTCCTATTTCCATTGCCCGCATAAGATGAAAAACCGCCGCAGTGGCACGTCCGAAGGCGATACATTTAGCGGCTTCATCAATCTCAAAAATTCCATCAGATCGAAATCGCGACTCAAAATTGCTTCCGAACAACGGAGACGATGGTTGATACAAGTGGCGTTTTTCTGACTCGACGACAAACATACCAACTGAGGCGAGTTCACTTTCCAATGTCTTTGTAATATATTTATAGTACTCAACAAGCTCCTCTGCGCTTGTTTTTAAATTACTATTCAGCTGCCAAATATGCTCTTCTACAATTCTAGCCGTGACAGTCGCACCCATCTCTAGCACGTGTCCATGAATTAATTGCGCTCGCCGCAAGAGTGTTCCGAGTGTCTTTGGATCCGCGATCGATTCGGAATAAGTGCCGTTGTCTTTGCTGCGCTCCTCAAGAAGAAGCTGCGCGCGATGAATATCGAGATTTACTCGATAAAAACCCTGGGCGTTAAACCGCAGCACGTCGCACCGGCCTCCTGGCGTTAACGCGTCTACTTAGATTTGAAGGCCGATCAGAACCGCAGTTCCAAGAACAAGTTTTACTCTCCTTCATAGCTTTCACGTACTGTTCTCAGGAGAGTTTGCGGGGCGACTACTTGGCCGTCCGCGTCAAGAACATCGCACGTAAAGCCGTGGTAAGCAGCCTCAAAACGATCTCGCCGCCAATCTGATACGGTCTTGGCACCTTTTAGACTCTTGGCATAAGGATATGGCCCAATAACTCCGTTCTCTCGCGGATTTAAATCTTTGCCAGTCTGTGCGTTCTTTATGACTATATCAAATCCTTCCAAATCTGCGATTTCTCGCTCCCGAGTGACGACGGTCGTCATTTTGAGGATGGCTCCGATTGACGCGATGGGAAAACACCAAACCCTAGTCAATATCCTGCGAATTTTCAAACGAACGCATTGCCTTTAGCACTGGCCGATTGTCATACGTCTGTGGTACGCGGCGGCGCAAAGGGCCATTCACGGGCGGCGCAATGCCGGGAGCGGAATCGCACTATGTCCACCGCACCGCCTGGCTGCGGGCGGCGGTCCTCGGCGCCAACGACGGGATCATCTCGACCGCAAGCCTCATCATGGGCGTCGCAGCGGCCACGAGTGGGCGGGCCGAAATCCTGACGGCGGCGGTTGCGGGATGGGCGGCGGGCGCAATGTCGATGGCGGCGGGCGAGTATGTGTCCGTCAGCTCGCAGGCCGACTCCGAGGCCGCTGACCTAATGCGCGAGCGGCGCGCGCTTCGCGAGCGACCTGTCGAGGAGAGGCAGGAGCTTGCCCATATCTACGAAGAACGAGGCTTGAAGCCGAAGCTCGCACAGGAGGTCGCCGGCCAACTCATGGCCAAGGACGCTCTTGACGCTCACGCGCGCGAGGAGCTCGGCATCAGCGAGAACGCACCGCCGAAGCCCATTCAGGCGGCCTTCGCATCGGCGCTCGCCTTCTCGATCGGCGCCGCGCTGCCGACGCTGGCGGCGTTTCTCGCGCCGCCAGGCGCCATTGTTAAAGCCGTCCCCGCCGCTGCTTTGGTTTTTCTGGTCGCGCTCGGCGCGCTCGGCGCTTGGGCAGGCGGCGCGCCGATGGTGAAGCCAGCGCTGAGAGTCGGCTTCTGGGGCGCGCTGGCCATGGCCGTGACCGCTGGGATCGGCGCGCTGGTCGGCAAGGCCGTCTAGCTTGCCGAGGCGAGCACGAAGTTAGCCTGCCTTTCGGGTCTGATGCGGGAACAGATGCCGCTTGGCCTCGTCGTCGAACTCTTGCTTGAAGGCATGCTTTTCCTTCAATTTGTTGACGCGAGCGACGGCCGGGCGCAGGTTGATCTCGTCAACGAGTCGCTTCACATTGGCCATCTTCGACCAAGTCTCGGCACCCAAGAGGTATGGGGCGGCGGAGCTCCAACCCCAAACCGACATATCCACAATCGAATAGACGTCGCCTAGCACGTACTTCCGCCCGGCCAGCCGGTCGTCGAGGATCTTCCAGTGCCGGTGCGTTTCGAAATTGTATCGATTGATCGCGTATTCGATCTTCTCGGGGGCCGCGACGTTGAAGTGGAAGGACTGGCCGGAATAAGGGCCAACTCCGCTCGAGACGAAGAAGAGCCACGACAGGAGTTCGCCCCGCGCTTTCGGCGTATTCTCAGGCAGGAAGCGCTTCGTCTTCTCGGCGAGATAAAGCAGGATCGCGCTCGAGTCGAAGACGGTCGCTTCGCCGTCAACGATCGCTGGCGTCTTCGCGTTGGGATTGATCTTGCGGAAATCTGGCGAGTGCTGCTCGCCCTTCCGCGTGTCGACCGGAACGACCTCGTATTCGAGGCCAGATTCTTCAAGGAATAGGGCGACCTTCGCCGGGTTTGGCGATGGGTGATAATAGAACTTGATCATCAGAACGCTCCGAGAAGCATGCGGTCAGGCCGCGGCGCAGCTAGTAGCGTAACCATGCTAGTTACGCAATCTTGCGTGGCCCCGCGCGCCGCTTGCGATGATTACGTTTCCACGCTCTGCGCTTCCTTGCTTCGGGCAAGCACCGCGCCGGCTAAATCGGCAATTGTAGCGCGCGACAGCTCTTCCTGCAGAGCCTCGACCGCGGGCGCTGTCGCCTCCCGCAGAACAGGGAGGATATGGGCGCCAACCGGACAGGATGCGCTCGGAGGCGACCGATGCTCGGTGAAGAACTCGCCGCTCTCCAACGCAGTAAAGACATCGCGCAAAGTGATGTCGCTCGCCGGCCGCGCCAATTCGAAACCGCCTCCCGGACCGAGCCGAGCGCGGATCAATCCGGCCGTCGTCATCAGCGAGAAAAGCCGGCGAACCACGACCGGATTGGTGTTGGCGCTATCCGCCACATCCTCCGAACGCAACACCCTGCCCGGATTGGCGGCCAGAGCCGTCAGCAAATGAACGCCAACGGCAAATCGGGTGCTCGTTCCCATCGCTCACTTGTCGCACGGCGCGCGCCAATCTTGCAAAGCCGCTCCCGTTCACCGCTCCGGGTAAACGACGGAGCCAACCTACTTCGGACAGGGCGGCAGCCCAGGCCTCCCGCACGCTTGCGGTTGCCCGACCGGCGGCTGGACTCGAACAGCGGGCGGCGGCTGACGAAGCGCAGGCGGCAGAGCCGCTGCCGGCGGCGGGGGAGCGTGCACGACCGGCGGCGCGGGCGCAGGCGCCGGGGTCGCGTGGACCGCCGGCGGCGGCTGACGAAGCGCAGGCGGCAGAGCCGCTGCCGGCGGCGGGGGAGCGTGGACGACCGGCGGCGCGGGCGCAGGCGCCGGGGGCGCGTGGACCGCCGGCGGCGCAGGATGAGGCGCGGGAGGCGGTGCGGCCACAGGCGCCGCGGGCACGCGCATCGCCGCAGGAGCCGGACGAGGCGCGGACGGGGCGAGCGCCGCGGGCGCCGGAGCGTGAAGCGCAGGCGGCGGAGCCGGAGCGCGCGGCGCGACGACCGGCGGCTGAGCTGCGACATTGGGCTTCCGCCCCGGGTTGCTTGCTGGCGCTGGCGGCGGCTTCGGAGCCTGGACAGGGACCGTTGGGGCTGTGAGTGCTTTGGTTGTGGTCGGTGAGGCTGTCGGCGCCGGCGGTTTGCCGGCGGGTGCAACCGCGGCGCCCGCGGCTGGAGCCGGCGCCTTCCCCGCGGGTTTCGTCGCGACCGGCGCGGCGGCTGGACCCGCTGCGTTTGGCGAGGGGACCACGGGCAGCGGCTTAGCGCCGGGAACGACGGGAGCGATTGGCGCAGCGGCGGCGGCGGGAGGCGCTATCGGAGTCGGCAGCGGCTTACCGCCTGGCGCCACTGGCGCGTTGGGCGCAACGACGGCGGCAGGAGGAGTCGGCAGAGGCGCCTTCCCCGCCGGTTTCGTTGCGACCGGCGCAGCGGCTGGACCCGCTGCGTTTGGCGAGGGGACCACGGGCAGCGGCTTGCCGCCCGGAGCAACCGGAGCGGTGGGCGCAGCAGCGGCGGCAGGAGGAGTCGGCAGAGGCTTGCCGCCCGGAACGAAGGGAGCCGCAGGCTTCGCAGCGGTCGCTGGCGGCACGGCGTTGCCTTGAGGCTTTGGCCCGGCGGCCGGGAGGGCGGCGGCGGGCGGAGTGGCGGCCGCTGGCGGGACCGGAAGCGGCTTGGGCGCCTGGCCCGGAGCGGCGGAGGCAGGGGCCGCAGCGCCTACCGGGTTTGCCGGAGCACCGGGCGCCGAGGGCGGCGGAGAGCCGCCGGGCTTTCCTGGACCTCCCGGCCGACCGCCCGGTTGGCCAGACCGCCCGATCGGCCGGAGCGGCTTGACGACAGCCGCGTTGCCCGCAGGAGCGACGGCGACCGGCGCGGGCGGCGCTACCGGTTTGATGTTGGCGGGCAGCGGCGGAGGCGCGGGCGGAGGCTGCCGGAATCGCGCCTCTCCACGCGGCGCGATTCCGTCATGGTGGAACCGCCCTTGAAACGCGACCGCGCCAATGGCGATCGGAATCGCGACACCCAATACCGGAAGCACGCCAATTTCCGGGGGCGGCGGAGGCGGAGGCAAGTCGCGCCAATCGTCGTCTTCGACGTAGACATATTGGACCGGCGGCGGCGGAGGGGGCGGCCCGAAATCGTCGAAAGCGTAGATCGGCTGCTCCTCATAGAAACGCTCGTCCGGGGGCGGCGGCGGAAGATCCGCGAAGGTCTCTGGTCGAAAATCGGCCGGCGGCTCGAAGCCGGCGGAGAGCATCGCAAGGCGGCGGCGCGCGTCGGGGATGTGAGGGCCTTTCGGGTAGGTATGCAGATACGTCCAATACGCGCGCGGCGTATCGGCCCCGACAGTGCGGCGCCAGTAGGCTGCTTCTCGCCGAACCGCGAGAATCGCCCTCACCCGTCTCGCCTGGTCAGAGTTCGGATAAGCCGCGAGGAACTCGCGATAGCCCTTGAGCGTGTCTCGCTCAACGGCGGCGGCGTAGGCGTCCGCGGCCGGAAAACTGGAGATAGGCCGACGCTCTGTCTGCGCGAATGAGAGAGCCGGAGGAGGAACGTCGGCAGCGCGCTCGAAAACGTAAAATGGGCCGTCAAGTTTGGAAGCGCTCCACGGCAGTAGAGCGCCTTGCGTCTCCGCGTTGACCGACACGCGCGTTTGATCGAACGCCTGGGCGATATCGACGCCGCCCTGCCGGATCGCGCCGGAGAGCGTCTTGCCGTAGACCCCATACGGACCTTCCTCGTCGCCGGCCAAGGTGCCCGGGGCCGCGTTGAACGCCATCAGTTCGCCGGGTTCAGGATCGACCAGAGCAAGCCCTGGCGCGAGCGGCGAACCCTGGGTGGCATAGGGATTGGCGCGCGCCGCATCGAGAACGATGATGCGCGCTCGTCCGGGCGTCGCGGCAAGAGCGTGGCTGAAATCGGCAATGCGGATCGCTTCGATCGGCACGTCGGCGTCGCGATTGATCTGAGCGTCGACCGGAACGAAGTAATTGTCGCCGTTATACTGAACCCCGCGGCCGGAAAGGTAGACGAAGGCCTGCATGTCCGGGCCAGCCGCCGATGCTTTCTGCAGAAAGTCGCGGAACGCCGTCCGCAAGGATTGCCCGTCAAGGTCGCGCGCGCCAACCACGTCGAAGCCCGCCGCCTGCAAAGTTTGAGCGACGAGACCGGCATCGTTGGCGGTGGTCGCTAACGCTGCGTCCCGGTACGTCGCATTCCCAATGACGAGAGCAATGCGGGGATTCGGCGCCGGTTGTTGAGCCTCCGCGGCCAGCGCAAGAAGGCCAGAGGCCAGAACCACAATAGCAGCGAAAACCGCGTTCAGGCGTTGCGCCATTCTACCCCTCATTGTCGAAGAACCGCCGGCGCTTCGATTCGTTCCCGCCCGACGAGAATCGCTAGTGTCACATCGTGTCCGAACCGTGTCCCCGCCGCAGCGCCACAGAGAGCCTAGCTTACCGTCTCGGCGCTGTAGCGAGCGATGAGGCCGTTGCGGATCACCGCGCGATAGACGGCGAAGAAGAACATGCAGGCGAGCACAAGGTAGACAAGCGCCAGCGCGCCGCCGATCGCCAGGCGATCCCAAGGCGCGCCTTGTCCGGCGACGACCGAGCGCATCCCTTCAAACACGTAGGCCGGCGGCAGGATCAGCGCGATCGCCTGCATCCATCCGGGCAAGACGGTGACGGGATAGAACACGCCCGCGAATGGCGAGATCAACATCGGGATTGGCCAGATGAGCCATTCGGACGCGGGCCCGAGCCTCAGCACTAGCGCCGCGGCGGCGACACCGAGCGCGATGCCGGTGACGAACAGCACCATGAGGAAAGGGGCAATCGCCAATCCGTAAGACACGAAAGACAGCCCGAACGCGATTTGCGCAAGCACGAGCATGGCGACGAGGCTCAACCCACTTGTGATGATCGCAACGATCAGAAGCCCGATCAGATATTCCGAGGTGCGCAGGGGAGAGGCGAAGAAATTGAGGAAATTGCGCGTCCAGACGTCCTCGAACAACGTCATCGTGATTTGCTGCATCACCCGGGTCAAAAAATCCCAAAGGAGGACCGCGCCGAGCAGCGCCGGCACGAAATTGAAATCGGCATGCGAGACCGAATTGAGGTAGCGGGTGAGAAAGCCCCAGACCAAAATATCGATCGCGACAAAGATGAAGATGGGAAAGATGCGCTGCGGGCTGCCGCGATAGAGGTAGAACATCCGCACGACGATGGCGCCGATGCGCGAGGCGTTCAACGGCTGCTCCCATGCAGCGCCTCTTGCGCGACGTTGACGAACAAATCGTCGAGAGTCGCGGCGCCGTGCTCCTTGGGCAGCGTCTTCGGATCGCCCTCGAGCACGATCCGCCCATGCGACAGGAACAGCACGCGGTCACACACCGCCTGCACCTCGTACATGTTGTGGCTTGTCCACAACACGCCGCAGATTCCATTGTCGACGAACTTGGCGATGCCGGCGCGAATGTCGCGCGCGTTCGAGGGATCGATGGAGGCGGTGGGCTCGTCGAGCAGGAGCAGACGTGGCTTATTGAGCATCGCCTTGGCGAGGCTGAGGCGCGTCTGCTCGCCGGACGACAGAACCCCCGCCTTGGTCCGTCGGTAACGCACGAGATCATAGACCTTGAGCAGCTTCTCGATTCGCGCCGAGAGATCGCGAACGGCGTAGAGCATGCCAAACACGCGCAAATTCTGCTCGACCGTGAGATTGCCCGGCAGCGGCGCGTACACAGCGGCAAAGTTGGTGCAAGATAAAGCTTTGGTGCGGTCGGCCGCGAGGTCAACACCCTCGATCTCGATCTGGCCGGCGCTCGGCTCAAGCACACCCAGGATCATGTTGATCGTCGTTGTCTTGCCGGCCCCGTTTGGGCCAAGCAGGCCGACAATCTCGCCCGGCGCGACGTGAAAGCTCACACCGTTCACGGCCCGCACGTCGCCGAACGATTTTTCCAGGCGCTCGACCTTAAGGACGCAGGGAACAGGCGGAATCATGCCGCGTCGTATCAGGCGGCCCGGCGGGCGCGTCAAGCCGCGGTCGAACGCCGAGCTTAGATGACGCGCTTCCCATACGCCCTCACGGCTGCCCGCTTCCTCCGGCGGAGCCATAGACCTGACCAGTCGCGAAGCTTGCATCCGACATGGCCAATTGCACATAGATGGATCCAAGCTCCGCAGGTTGGCCAGGCCGGCCGAGGGGAGTCTGACCGCCGAACTTCTCCACCTTTTCCTGGGTGGCGCCGCCACTGACTTGCAGCGGCGTCCAGATCGGCCCCGGGGCGACCGCGTTCACGCGAATGCCCTTTGGGGCAAGCTGCTTCGCGAGGGACTTCACGTAGTTCATCGTCGCGGCCTTCGTCTGGGCGTAGTCGTAAAGGTCAGGGGACGGGTCGTAGGCTTGCTCGGAGGCGGTGCCGATAATGGCCGAGCCCGGCGGCATATGCGGCAGCGCCGCCTTGATGATCCAGAACGGCGCGTAGATGTTGGTTTTCATCGTCGCGTCAAAGTCCTCGGTCGAAATATCGAGGATCGAGGCGCGAGTCTGTTGGCGGCCCGCGTTGCTGACAACGATATCTAAGCCGCCAAGACCGCCCACCGCTTCCTCGACGAGGCGCTTGCAGAAGGCCTCATCTCGGATGTCCCCGGGGATCGACAACGCCGTTCGACCTTCGGCCTTCATAAGCTCGATGACCTCGCGAGCGTCCGCCTCCTCTGTCGGCAGATGGTTGATCGCGACATCGGCGCCCTCGCGCGCGAACGCGATCGCGGCGGCGCGACCCATGCCGGAGTCGCCGCCGGTGATCAAAGCCTTTCGGCCGGCGAGCCGACCCGAGCCGCGATAGGACGTCTCGCCGTGATCCGGACGCGGATCCATCTTGCTCGCCAGCCCGGGCCAAGGCTGCTCTTGCCGGCGAAACGGCGGCTTCGGATGCTTGGTTCGTGGGTCTTGCAGGGCTTCCGGGGCCGGCGTGTCACTGCCTTTCGAGACGGGCGCCTCGTTCGAACTCTGCGCAAAGGTCGGCGCGGCGGCGGCCACGAGGCCGATGCTTCCAGCGCCAACGATGGCGCGGTGGGAATAGGGAAAGCGTTGGTCCGAACTCATAGGCGATCTCCACGATTTCCTGGAGAACGCTCATTTCCCTCGTTTGTTGCGGCTCTGCCGTCTGGGACGAATCGACGGCGTTAACCGACCCCTGGGCTCTCAAGAAGATCGAGCGTAAACAGCTCCTGCGGCCTTCCCACGCCGCGCAAAGCGAACCGTCCGACAGAAGCGAATGCGCGCCGCTGCTCGGTACAGGATTCTGCGAACACCGCGGAGATCAGGATTGGCTGGTCCACGGACCGACACATCGCCGCGATGCGGCTCACCTCGTTGACGGCGGGCCCAACGACCGTGAAATCGAGGCGCTCCTTGCTGCCGATGTTGCCGTAAAAGACCTCGCCGAGATGCAGCCCCAGATACATTTCAGTCGCCGGCAGGCCCTTCTCGAACCGGCGCGTGTTGAGCACCGTCACGGCCTCCTGCGCCGCCCTCGCAGCATCCAGCGCGGCGGCGCAGGCGCGGCTCCGTTCCTCCGCGGGAAAAATGGCGAGCACGCCGTCGCCGATCAGCTTCAGGACGTCGCCGGCGTTCTGCTGGATCGACGAGACAATGGCCTCGGCATAGTCGTTGAGCAGGGGAATGATCTCTTCCGGCGGAGAGGTTTCGGAGATGCGGGTGTAATTGCGCAAATCGCTGAACCACAGCACCGTCTCGATCCGGTCCGCGACGCCGCGCTCGATGCGGCCGCGAAGCACCCGCCGGCCGGCGTCGCGGCCGAGATAAGTCTCGACTAGCGTCTCGGCGATGCGAGCGAGCGAGGCGGCTTTGATCGCGAGCCCCAGGAAAGGGGTGAGGCGCTTCAGCGCGCCGAGTTCATCATCGGTGAATCCATCGGCTCGATCTGTCATCCAATAGGAATACACACAATCCATCTCGCCGATCGCGCCGTCTTCGGCGAAGCGGTTGATGATCGCGACATAGTCTGTGAACTTCGCCTCACGAAACTCCGCGAAGGACGGGAATTCGGCTTCGGTTTCCGCGGTCACACGCAGGCGCAACACCGATTCGCCGCTGTTCAAGAGCCGGTAAAGAGGGCTTGTCCGCCACCGTTCCGCCGCCTCCCCCTCAGCGGTCCGGCCGTATTCGGTCAGCGTCACGTCGGGCTTTTCCTTTTCCCAGCGAAACGCCCGCCCCTCGTGAATAGGGTGGAGCGTGTCGATGAGCATCATCACGCGGGCGAGCGGCAATCCGCCCGCAACAGCGCGGCTGCAAAAGCCCTCGACGAGAGCGGTTTCGGTGCGTCCCTCGAGCCCTGCTTTCGCGAGCCAGGTCGCAAGCTTGGCGATCTCGGCTTCGGTCATGGGAGGATCATAAATCGTCCGGAACAGAAGGCCAATGTCGAATAGCTCGAGGTCTCGAGCCAAGGGGGGTCCGCGCGAAATGATCGTCGACCGGCCACGTCGGAACTATGTTAACGGACGCATTGTGTGTGTCTGTCGGGCATGCTAGGCGAAACCACCTCGGAGGCGCCCCCATAGGCTCTTCCCAGATCGAAATAGCTTCGTGGGAGGAATCCATGTCCCTTCGCCTCAACGACACTGCTCCCGACTTCACCGCTGAAACGACGCACGGCAACATCAATTTTCATGAGTGGATCGGCGACAAGTGGGCGATCCTGTTTTCCCACCCCAAGGACTTCACCCCCGTTTGCACGACGGAACTCGGCTACATGGCGAAGATCGAGCCTGAGTTCGCCAAGCGCAACGCCAAGCTCATCGGTTTGAGCGTTGACCCGAGTGAGTCCCACGCGCGTTGGCTCGCCGACATCGAAGAGACTCAAGGCGCGAAAGTGAACTATCCGCTCATCGCCGACAGCGACCTCAAGGTCTCCAAGCTCTACAACATGCTGCCGGCCGAGGAGCCGGGCACGTCGGATGGCCGGACGGCCGCGACCAACCAGGCCGTGCGCTCGGTGTTCGTGATTGGCCCCGACAAGAAGATCAAGCTCACATTGACATACCCGATGACCACCGGACGCAACTTCGACGAGATCCTGCGCGTGCTCGATTCTATGCAGCTCACGGCGAAGCACAAGGTCTCGACGCCCGTGAACTGGAAGCACGGCGACGACGTCATCATTGCTGGCTCGGTCAACGACGATGACGCCAAGAAATTGTTCCCGGAAGGCTGGCGCTCGCCGAAGCCCTATATCCGCATCGTCAAGCAACCGGTCTGAACCGTGGGACGCTCGCGGCCGCGCTAGTATAGCTGTCGCCTCGCTTGCTTATTCCGCCAAGCTTTTCTTTTCCGCCCGTGGAATGCTGTTTTGGGGTCAGTCCCAGCCAGGCTGCAAAATGACGTCCAGAGGCGAAATTGCGAGGATCTCCTACGGTTGCGGCGATCGCGGTGGCGATATAGGGGCCAATCGATTGCACCGTCATGAACCGCCTGCAAACCTCGTCTTCCTTCGCCAGCGACAGGATCCTTTGCTCGAAAATCTTAAGCCTGCTCTCAATGTCGTGGATTTCCGCGACGATATATCCGAGGGCCTCTCGAGCCATCGGCGGCAGACGTTCGTCGTCTCCAGCCAGGTGCATTGGCATTGTCACATCTGGCAAGAAGAGGCTC
>Ga0210406_10001093_pt1 | contig 34533 bp, 33 predicted proteins | sample IncBWC30MmetaG_FD_155454 | JGI IMG/M metagenome (GOLD analysis project Ga0210406, IMG submission 155454) | Forest soil microbial communities from Barre Woods Harvard Forest LTER site, Petersham, Massachusetts, United States - Inc-BW-C-30-M | ecosystem: Environmental > Terrestrial > Soil >... | reverse complement strand
AATACGAATTGGAGACTCTGCCGACAGAGTCTGTCGTGGCCTGACAGGGTTATTGCTATGTTATTTAGGAATCATTATACTAGTAGATGCTCTGAGGTTGGAGCAAGAAGATCGCGCGGCGGCCCCATTCCGAAGCATTCTATGGGGCATTCAGGCGTGCATCGTACTGATTGTATTGGGCGGCGCCTTCCTGTTGCTACACGCGATCAAGATCCTACCGGACGACAGCGCCGTCGTAATGGGCGCGCTGCCGATGGCGCTTGGTATCGGGTTTGGCATTGCTGCTGGAGCAACCTATGTCATCTCGCGAAACTTGGGTCTGTTTAGCGACCGTGGGCGGTCCTAGAGCCGCAAGCTGTCCCCTAGACAGACTGATGGCGGAAGGGCACGTCGAGAGCGAGACCGGGATGGATGAGCAGCAATTTCAAACACTCTATGAGGCTACGGCTCGCCCAATCCACGCCTATTTGCTCGGAGTAACCGGAGAAAGAGATGCGGCTGACGATGTGTTGCAGGAAACCTACTTCCGGTTCTTCCTGCATCAGCCCGCGGAGATGCCGGCAACTGACACGCGGCGGTATTTGTTCCGCATCGCGACCAATCTGCTCCGGGACCGATGGCGCAGGAGGAAGGATGCGCAATGGCCGGCGAACTTTGACCATGGGTTTTCGCATGACGTGAATACGCAACTGGATGTTCGACAGGCGATGAGCGCATTGAAGCCAAGAGAAAGAGAGCTACTCTGGCTGGCCTATGTGGAAGGAATGAGCCACTCCGAGATTGGGAGCATCACTGGGCTAACAGTCTCAAGTGTGCGACCGTTGTTGTTCAAAGCTCGAAAAAAAGCAGCAGGGTTGTTGCGACCAGGGGAGGATGTTCGTGACGAACAACAGATGTGAGCGGGAATCGTCGGTTATTGCGGCGACACGTTCAGGGGAATCGACGGTTGAACTGGACAGTCACGTGGCCACTTGTACGACCTGCGCGGAAACCCGTCACCTGACTCGGTCTCTCCTGCTGCACGCCGCGACAATCGGGGCTCGAAGTCAACCGCCTGCGGGCGACCGGGTTTGGCGCAAGATGGAGGAACGAAAACAGAAGTTCGCACAGACGCGAGCTACGAGAGGGTTAACTGCGATGTGGGTCTTGGCAACAGTCTATTTTGTTGCTTTGTTGGCACGCTATCTGCCGGCGCTTTGGCATGCGCAGTCTGCAAACTTGGAAGTAACGTTTAGGTTTCTCGAGAACGGAGTGCCTCTTTTAGGCATCGTGATCTCTGTTGTCTCTGTGGCTCTCGGCTCGTGTTACCTGCTTGTCAGTGGCAGACGGATCGACGCCCGTCTGCTCTGAACTAAAAACAAAACAAATCGACAATCCTCCTAGAGGCAAACGGCAATCGGAGTGACGCCCCGATTCGAGCGGGAAAGTTCTGTCTTACGGAACGCAAGACCAGCGGTAAAAAGACGTTCCTTCAAGGAGAACCAGCCATGCTGTTCATCTTATTCCGGATTGAGGTTTGGACTTCAGGGCTGATCAACCGTTTCGGACAACGGCCAATTCTCGCGGTGATTGCCTCCGCGATACTCTTTCTCTCATTCCCGGCTCTTCTCGGTGCGCAGGAATCACAGTCTGCGGCGACTGCCGCAGCCACCTTTGAGTTGGGCATCATCAAGCCAAGCAAGCCCGACGCACAAGGGAATACGTTTCGAGTCAGGGGTCATCGCTTTGCGACCACCAATACCTCTTTAAGCGATCTCATCTCCTTCGCATACGGGATTCATGCAACACAGATTATCGGTGCTCCAGCGTGGGTCGCGGCGGATAAATACGATTTGACTGCTCAGTCAAGCATCGTAGGCCAGTCAAGCGAGATGCTCTGGAGGGGTATGTTGCAGAAGTACCTCGTGGAATGCTTCAAACTCAAATTTCACCGTGATACACAGGAACTGCCTCTCTATGTGCTGACCGTCGGCAGGACAGGTCCCAAGCTCACCAAGAGTAAGGAAGATCCTAATGGGATTCCCGCGCTGTCGGTGACACTGGGGGCGAGGAATCCCGCGAACGCGAACCTGGGTGCGGTTGCCGCTACGAACGCAAACATGGGAGACTTTGCCAGAGTGATGCAGCGTCTTGTGCTGGAGTGGCCTGTGGCAGATCGAACAGGAATTGCAGGAAGGTACGACTTTGCGCTGAACTGGACGCCCGGTGGCTCTCAGTTCGGAGACATACCAGGCAAGATTCCTGCCCCGACCGATAGCGCAAACGCGCCACCCGACCTGTTCACCGCTCTCCAGGAGCAGCTCGGGCTGAAGCTTGACCTGATTTATGCACCCTCCGCCATACTGGTCATCGACCGCGTCGAACCGCCTTCGGACAATTGATCCGGAATGAAAGGGCACTGGTTTGAGAGCTGACAGCTACACCGGCAACTGATCCTGCATCCACCCCGGCGTCTCGGGCTTCGGATCGGTGCTCAAATCCATCACCAGTCGTTCCAGCACCATGCGCTTGCTCACGGGATTCGAGCGCAAGGCCAAGTCAGCCTTGGCCACCAGACGAATGGCTCGGGTCAGTTCGCGTCGGGATTTGTAGCGTCGGGCCTGCTTGATAATGTCGTCGGCGGCGAATGGGGGCACGCGAAAGCCCTGCCACAGCGCGGCCCATAACATACGCTGATCGCGGACGTTGCGCTCCAGAATCACCAGCATCTGGCGAAACGTTTTCGCCAGCATGTAAATGTGTCCGATGGCCGCCTCTTCGCCTTCGCCCGACATCAGAATCGCGTTCAGCACTTCCAGCGCGCGCACCGGCTGTTTCGACGAGATCGCGTCGGTCAACTCATAGAGTGAGCGCTGCTTGGCCGCTAGCACCATGGTTTCTACGTCGGCCAGCGTGATGCGCTTCCGTTCGCCAACATAAAGAATCATCTTCTCCAGTTCGTTGGAGATCATCATCATGTCGCTGCCCAGCGCGTCCACCAACTCGCGAGCGCCGTCGGCTTCGATCTTCACTCCCACTCCGCGGCCGGCGCAGTAATCCGAAATCCAGCGGACCGCTTCGCTCTCTGCCACGCGCGCCAGTTCCACGATGCCGCAATACTGGCCCATGGTCTCGCGGATGCGCTGGTAGCGTTCTTTATCCTGCATCTCCATGCGGCGCACGTCGGCGGGAATGCTGATATGGTCGGCGACAAATACGAGCAGCGCGTCGGGATTAGGATTCTTACAATAATCCTCAAGGGCGGCCAGCTTCTGTTCAATGGACCCGCGGCCAAAAAGATTCTTCACCCCGCGCACGAAGAAAACCTGAAACGGCGCCATCAGCGACGGCGTACGGGCGCGGTCGAGAACCTCCGCCAAATCGTTTTCCGCAAGATCGAACTCGAAGAAACTGAATTCGCGCAGATCGGCCGGCACCAGATGCTCGAGGATGGCATCCCGAAAACGCTTGCGGAAAAAACCCTCGTCGCCCACGAATACATACGCCGCGCGCAGCTTGCGCGATTCCAGTTCGCTGACAAAGCGCTCGGCCTGGGCGAAGGCCCGCATCAGTTTCCCTCCGTTATGGCGAAGGTCATCATGGCGAAGCTCATTGCTTCCGACTCTAGCATCGACAACCCGATCCGCACAGTGATCCGGGGTGTGCGGCTGCCAGGGCAAAATGCCCCCGCAACGGCGGGCGGGACGCTGGCGCTACTCCGCTGAGAAAACAATCGCCTCACGTTCTAAAATCCCTCCAGGATGTTCGAGACCAGCGTACGCGCGAAATCCTGCGACAGTCTGCGGAAGGCGGGGGAATCTTCCTCAAAAAAGCTACTCAAATCCTGCGACACTTCGTATTGCTCACGAAACACATACGCCGGATTCTGGTAAAGCAACTTCCCGTTCCGGTCGGTGAGCGTAACCTTCATGCTGACCACCACCAGGATGCTGGCGGCCTGCCCCGTCGAGGTGTCATAGGTAAGCGGGGAAGCCGCAGTGGAGAGAACCGTCCCGCGCAAGGTCGCGTCCGCGCCTTCGCCAGGGTCGTTGAGGATGCGGTAATGAGTGCGCGTGGTAAACTCGCGAACCACCGAAGCGGTCAGCATCTGTTCGATGCGGTAGGTGAGTGTCTCGTTCTTGAAAGCCGGCACGGCGATGGTCTTGACATTCTCGGGAAGTTGCACCACGTGACCAGCGGTGTGATAACCGCAGCCCGCATTGATATTGATGAGGAGGAGCAAGAGGAAGAACAGGACGAGAACGAGCGCGGACAACCCGGGCAAAGCCAGCGCTCTCCGACGCGCGCTTTTCATCGAATCTTCCCCGTCATCGAATCCCCGTTATTGTATCTTCCCCGTCGGGCGGGTGGCCATCATACTCTCTGCGCACTCCACCGCGGTCAGTGCCGAGATGCGAAGATTGTCCGCGGCCGCCCACAGCCAGACGCCATTCGGCTGCGCCGCATCGACCTTCAGCGAGAGCTGGATGTCCGCCTGTCCCGCGGCACTCACGTTGCTCGGCGGATCTTCCTCTGCGCCAGGAATGGCTACGTGATCGCCAGCCAATGCCAGCGACAAAGTCTTTACATCCACCGGGCGGTCCATTTCTACCCAGGCCGCCAACGCATGAGCGTGGAATACGGGGGCTTGGAGCAGCAGGAGTGAAGGCTCGGGAGAATCCGCCCCGGCGATTTTCCGATAGTGGCGGAGAATACGGGCCTGGATGGAACCGAGTGTGGGCTGCGACTTATGGCCGTAACTCGCCACCATGTTGAACGCCACCTGCGCGTCAAAAACGTCTTTGGGCAGCGGCTGGAAAGAAAGCAGATTCACGGTCTGCTGATGCAGTTCGTCCATGCCGCGCTGTCCATGCTCCGATGCGGGTTCAAAAATTGTAGCCACCGCGCGCTGGACCACCCCTGCTTTTTTGGTCCGCAACAGAAGCAGTGCTAGGACCACCGCGACCGGATGCGCGGTTACGCAGGGGCCGGGTTGCAGTTCCGGAGCGGGAATTTGGCCGCGTTCCCGCTCCGTCCACAATGACCGCACGCTGGCTCCCGGTTCATTTTCGAACGACGCAGACAGATCAATGATGGCGCTACCGGCATCGCGAGCATCTTTTCCGTTCGCCTGCGTGCTCTGTTCTTCCGAGGCGAAAAAAGTAAAGTCAACATTCTCAAACTGCTCCGCACGCACCCGCTGAATAAAACTGATCTGGTCGCCCATGGCCTCGAGTTGGCCCATGGATTCCTCGTCATCGAGCAAGCGGATGTCGGCCGCGGGGAAATTACGTTCATTCAGCATGTCCGCGACTTCTTTCCCCTTGAGCGAGGCGGCGCCCACAATCGCGGCCCGATATAGATTGCCGCGAGCTGGGAAGGGGTGCGAAGCAGACGGCGATTTGACGGAGTCGTTCATGACACCGGCGAAGCCTCTCTGTACGACGGTGGTGGCGGACTCGGACGCCTGCGGAAAATCCATTGCAGCCGCCAGAAAATACCGGAGATCATGTAGAACAAAGCGATCACAAAAAGCATGAGGCGCGAAAAGAAGAAGATGGAAGCAAAAAGCGCAGCCAAAAAAAGAATCAGCCGAAAGGGATGGCGGGAACGGAAATCGATGTCCTTGAAGCTGTAAAAGCGCCACGTGCTCACCATCAGGTAGCCGACAGTGGTCACCATCGCAACCCAGGTCAGCGCTGTGTACCACGACACCAGAGGTTCTCCAGCCGTGAAATGAACCACCGCAGAGATCACGCCCGCGCCCGCGGGGATGGGCATGCCGACAAAATATTTCTTTCCGGGACGACCGGGATTCGAGGGCTGCGGGTTGCTCGTGATGTTGAACCGTGCCAGGCGGCTCGCCCCCGCCATAAGAAACAAGAAACTGGCGATCGCTCCCAACTCGGTCAACTTGATATGCCACTCGGTCAGCAAGACGGTGGGCATCAGGTTAAATCCCCAACTCCACGCCAACATGGCTGGGGCCACACCGAAAGCGATCACGTCGGCCAGAGAGTCCAATTCTTTGCCGAAATCGCTGCTGGTGCCGGTCATGCGCGCGATGCGCCCGTCGAGCCCGTCGAACAGCACGGCGAATCCAATCGCTTTGGCAGCGTTGTCGAGGTGCCAGTACTCACTCGCGGTGGCGTGCATAACCTGCAGAATGGCGTAGTAGCCCATCGCCATATTCGCGGTCGTAAATAACGATGGGAGAATGTACATCCCTTTGCTCTGCCGGCCTCGCGGTTTGAGTGCAGTCTGTTCCATCAATGCGCCCTCTCTGCTGCAGGTGCACTGGCTGCGGCCGTGAAATCGCGGTGCGGTTCGAGGTACGCCAACACGCTGGCCCCGCCCTTAACCCGATCTCCGACTTTCACGCTCAGGCGGGCAGAGGCATCGAGCAATAGGTCCACCCGCGAGCCAAACTTGATCAGGCCCACGCGTTGACCGCGTTCCAAGCGGTCGCCAACTTTTGGATAAAACACGATTCGCCGCGCCAGCAGACCCGCAATCTGCTTGAATACAATTTTTTGATGTTGGTCTTCCAGGGTAACAATATTCTGCTCATTCTTCTCGGCCGAAACCGCGTTCATGGCGTTCAGAAACTGGCCACGCTGGTAGCGCACATCGCGAACCACGCCTCCGATCGGCGAGCGGTTTACGTGCACATCAAATACGCTGAGGAAAATGCTGACCCTCATCTGCTTCTCGTTTCCTACCGTCACCGTTGAAATGTCAGTGACCCGGCCGTCGCCGGGCGAAACCACCGCGCCTGCCTCCTGCGGAATCGCGCGCTCGGGATCGCGAAAAAACCAGAGGAAGAAAATCGCCAGCAAGCCTGGAATAATCGCCCAGGCCGGGCGAGTCAGCCAGCCCAGCACAACTGCGGCGGCGGACAAAGCCAACGCGTAGAAGTATCCGTCACGAACCATGAGAGACTTCAATTATAGAGCAGGCCGCCCAAGCTCCGGACGTTTTGGACGGTCGTTTAGGTTCCGTTCCCGGCTCGCCGATTCTGTGCCCAGAGGAGCAGATCCTCCGGAACGGGCGACCAATCGCGCTCGCGGGCCCGAGCCTTTCATTCTGCTCTTCCGCCCGAACGCTAGCGCTTCCCTTGGGGCGTTGTTCGAGGGCCCGTGAGCTGCAATCCGGGTGGAAATTCCGGTTCTGCCGAGCCGTCGGTTCGCGGGTCGGAGGCGGCGAAGTTCATGCCGGTTTTTGTGTTGTGGTCGATCGCCTGACCGCGACCCATGTAAAGTGAGAAATCCCCGCGGAGATCGAGCTGATGACCCATATCCGTGAGTTGCTGGCGCACTTCGCCGGGCACCCGATCTTCCATGAGAATCTTGCAGCCGATATTGAAATTGCTGCGCACCGTGAAGCGGGCTGTCTCCATGGCGGCTTGAAGATTCATGCCGTAATCGACCACATTGGAAACGAATTGGGCGTGCGCCAGCGGCTGGTTGGCGCCGCCCATGATGCCAAACCCGATGTGGTCATCGCCGCGCTCCATGAACGCCGGAATAATGGTGTGGAATGGGCGCTTGTGTCCGGCGAGCGCGTCAGGTTTGGTCGGATCCAGCAGGAAGAGTGCTCCGCGATTCTGCAGGGGAAATCCCATGCCTCGTACGGTAATGCCCGAGCCAAATCCTGAAAAATTACTCTGGATGAGCGAGACGATATTGCCCTCCCGGTCGACGACGGTGAGATAGGTCGTGTCACTTGCAGGTGGACGTCCAGCATCGTTATCGCAGTTGGCCTTCTGCGGATTGATCCGTTGGGCGCGCTGTGCCGCATATTCCTTTGAGAGCAGGCCGGCAACCGGAACCTTGGCAAAGCGCGGATCGGCGTTGTACCGCGCCAGGTCGGCATAGGCCAGCTTCATGGCTTCGATTCTCTTGTGCAACTCCTCGGCGCTGAGCGGTCCAGCTTTGGCTGGCGTGAACTGCTCGAGGATATTCAACATTTCCAGAGCTGCCATGCCCTGGCCGTTTGGCGGCAATTCGTAAACCTTCCATCCGCGGTAGGTCGTTGAGATTGGCTCGACCCACTCGGCCGAGAAATCCTGCAGATCTTGCGCTGTCATCGTGCCGCCGAGTTCGCGCGAGGTGGCAAGAATCGCTTTCCCAATCTCGTCTGTGTAAAACGCCTGCGCTCCTCCCGCGGCGAGCAGCCGAAGCGCTTTCGCAATGTCCGGATTCCGAAAAACTTCGCCCAACTGAGGAGCTTTATCGTGAACCAGAAAAACCCGCCTGCTTTCCGGGTCTTTCATCAGCTTCTCCCGATCTTCCCCCCAGGCCATGCTTATGATCTCGGGCACGGCGAAGCCGTTTTCCGCATAGAAAATCGCGGGCGCAAACAAATCCTTCCAGGCGACACGGCCGAAGCGCTGGTGCAACTTGTTCCATCCCTCAACGGCACCAGGAACGGTTACCGTGTCGATCCCGCTCGCCGGCATTTGCGTGATGTTCTTCGCTTTCAGGTAGTCGATGGTGAGTGCTCCGGGAGCCCATCCACTGGCGTTCAGGCCGTAGAGTTTTCCGGCCTTGGCGTCCCAGTAGATCGCGAACAAGTCTCCGCCGATGCCGTTCATATCCGGTTCCATCACGCCCAGAACCGCATTGGTGGCGATGGCCGCATCCACCGCCGAGCCGCCGTGAGACAGGATCTCCGCTCCGGCTTGCGCAGCTTGCACCTGGCTGCTGGCGACGATGCCGTATGGCGAGATCACCATGGAGCGGGCGTTGGTCCGATCTTGCGAGAAGGCCAAGGCGCCGAGAGCAAGCAGCGAAAAGCAACTCAGAAACTGACGCATATCTCATCTCCTTAACGGCGGAAGGGCATTCTCAGTGGACTGGCGAGACGATGTCAACAGTAACCGGCAGAAGCTCGATCCTGACCATCGCCGACCAGCCAGCGCCTTCTCGGGCGGGCGGGGTGAATTTCGGCAATCTTCACGGGTTATAGCGCGCCAGCCATGCGGCAATTTCTCGAAACACATCCTGGCGCTGCTCCCATACCGCAGGAAAGTGCGGCGACCCCGGGTAGGTCACCATGCGGGTAGTCTTGCCGCGCCCCGCCAACACTTCAAACAACTCTCGCCCCTGATAGGTTGGGACGCGTTCGTCGGCCGCGCCGTGCAGGATGAGCAGCGGTGTGGTCACGTTTTCCGAATGCATGACGGCGGAAAATATCAGAAACGGATTGGGATCTTTGTCGGGCCAGCGAGCGTCGTAGTCTATCTGCTGAAGATCGCTGGTCCACATAAAGCTAAGCCAGTCGGTAATGCCCGCACCTTCGATGGCAGCTTTGTAGCGATGGGTCTGAGTCACCGTCCAGGAGGTCATAAAGCCCCCAGCACTCCAACCAAAGATGGTCAGCCGATTCGGATCAGCCCAACCCTGAGCGATCGCATAGTCGGTGGCGCTATCCACGTCACGATAAGCGCGATCTCCAAAGTGCTGGTAGATAGCGTTCAGGAAGTCAGCGCCATAGCCGGTAGAGCCGCGGTATTCCGGTTGCAGCACGACATAGCCCATGCCCGCGAATGTCCGGCAAAACATATCGAACCGAAGCGAGTCGTTGGCTTCGGGACCACCGTGGGGTAGCACCATAAACGGATACTTGCGTCCAGCCTGATAATCCGCCGGAAAGGTAACGATGCCTTCCAGGGCAATGCCTTCCTTGCTGGTCCAGTGAACCGCATGGACATCGCCCAATGTAATTTTCGCCAATTGATCGTCGCCTTCGTTCGTAATCCGCTGCAAGGTGTTGCCCTGCGCGATGGCGACATTGGAGGCGTGTTGTGGATCGGCGACAGTGAAAACCTGCACCTGCGGCGCGGAAGCAATCTGTGGCGAGATCGGACCATTGTTGACGGTCCCGTCGGGCCACTGGTAGGTGAGAATCAGCGAATCATTCTGAAAGGCATCAATCTCCGACTTGACACCGTGCGCCACGGTCGCCCAGGCATTTCCCTTCGCGTCTACCGATAACTGCTCCGCACTGCCTGCGAGCTTGGGTGTGCGGTCGACGGGAGTTCCACCAGCCGCCGTGACGGTCCAGACGTGGTCCGGCGTCAGCACCGGCGAAGTTGTACTCAGGAATGCCAGGTCTTTGTCTCCGTTGATCCAGCCGATCCCGTTGGTTGCATAGTCGATCGCGGCAACGTGCCGCGAACCCGTGGCGCTGCAAACGTCGATGAACGAGCGGACAGAATGAAATCCGATTTTCTCGGTTTGCGATCGAGCCGCGACAGAGGCGCCGTCGCCGGACCAGGCAATCTCCGCTATATCTTTCAGTGTCGAACACCACCAACCGCCCCCGGAACCGTCGGCGCCCATCACGTAAAGGCTGCTGGGAGGATCTTCGATGATGGTGTGTACCTCGGCCAGGGGATCGGGGAGCCGCGGATCGGCCAGGATTGCGTAGTGTGAACCATCCGGAGAAATTACCGGAGAATGAATGCCCCTGGGCAGGGCCGTGAGTGGTACCGGCGTGGCGGCCGCAGCGGCGGGACTGTTCGCCGGCGCGAGCGGCAAGGTGGCGAGCTGTGCCATCTTGTTGATTTCATACACGCCATAGAGAGCACTCCCATCGCGCGTGAATCCCACGGGATGAAATTTCTCGGAAAGATTGAGGTGACGGGACTCGCCCCCAGTTTCCGGGATCAATTGCCACTCCGTGTTGTCGGGGCCTTTCGTGCCTCCGAAACGCACCCGGTAGAGAACGCTTTTGCCGTCGGGTGAAACCGCGACGGCAGTCGCGCTGCGGAGGGTAGCAGCATCGTCGAAGGTGAAAGGATGGCGCGTGCTTTGAGTGGCGGCCGGAATCGAAATCACGAACAGAAGAAAGGATCGAAACATCAAATTGCCCATAACGCCCCCCTCGAACGAAGCAAGCAAGGATATATCAGCGCGGGAGGAACGAACACCAACAGCAATTCGTTGCGCAAAACGGTGGCCGGAAATCTACGAACTGCTTGGCGTAGAGAAACTGCGGGGACGGATAGAGGCGAACGTGAAAGCGGCATACGACAAGCTGTGCCTGTCGAGTCTGGACAGTGACTATCCCACGCGGCTTTTGGCACAGATCGGAGCATCCGCGGAGAAAACGCCGAGCATCAAAACCAATGTCAACCGGATGCAGTCGGATGAGGGTCAAGTCGGGCCATCTTGCCGGACGCTTCGAGCGGGATGGGCCGGCTCAGCCTATTCGGAGAGCAATAGCTAACCCGCTGCATCGTGGGGAAGATGCATTCCTCCCTCAGCGGTCGAGTCCGCGTGGAGGTTGGCCAGAATTTACGCTACGTTAACGCCGTACTGTTGGCGATACTCGCGCTCAATGGATTCCATCTGGTCCTTGAGGCGTAGTTTCAGCTTTTTCAGCCGGACTTCTTCCAGCTTTTCATCTTCGCTTAGGTAACGTTTTTGGGTGAGTGAATCGAGGCGTTTTGCATACTGCGTATGTTCCTGGGCCAATCTGCGAAATTCTTCGTGACTGGTCAGGAGTGTGTCTCTCGAAGTCAGCATCCAGCAGACCTCCAACCGGGATATGAAGTCAGGCTAGCACAGCCCAAAACTGGGTTCAATGCCAAAAAAGTGGTGCAATCTCAACTGACAATCTCAGGATAAGGAGGGGTTAGGGCAGAGTCCGACGATACAAAATCGCGTCTTCGACGGGATCTGTGTAGTAAGACTTGCGGCGACCGGTCTGCTCGAAGCTTGCCATTTCATAGAGAGTTCGCGCAGCCGCGTTCGACTCGCGCACCTCGAGAAATATGGAACTGCTGTTGGTTTCGCGGGCCGCGGCTGACAGAGCATCCAAAAGCCGCTTTCCAATTGCCTTCCTCTGGGCCGCGGGAGCTACAACGATGTTTTCCAACTCCCATTCTGGCGCGAGATGCCGGGCGATCAAAAATCCTAGAACGCCCCCGCTTGCCGCATTGACTGCTCCGCTGGCGTCTGAGGGGACAAGATTTGACGCTTCGGAAACGATCATGAGCCGGTTCGGGCCTTCGCGCTGGAACCCTTGCCGATATTGCTCTTCGGTCCAGTGGCCAGCGGTGGCACATTGCCGCTCCAGGTTCATCAGGAAAGGAATGTCGGCGCAAGTTGCAGGACGAATATTCACGAAGTCTCGGATTTCAGGTTCTGGGTTGTGGAAGCCGAAAACCAGGAGCTAAAGGCTTTTCTTCACGAACATCTCGGCGTCTGAACGTCGCATGTAATTCGCTTCCAACTGCTCGGGGAGGACGGTTTCTCCGGCTTGCAACTTCGTCCATCCCAACCTCGCGACCATCCCAGCGCCCGGAGGTTCTGCCTCGACCACAGAAAGCCCGGCTGCCCGCGCCACCGCAGCCCAAGTCTGGTGGGGAGTGATGACGGTGAACCCGCGTGCCGCGGATAATAGTTCACTCGTCGACAGCAACTGCTCTTGCAGAAGCAGCACCGACTCGCCCGCAATTTCGTACGCCCCGAAATAGACTTCGCCGCGCCCGGCATCCAGCAGAGCGCCCACTTTGCCTTGGCTGCGACTGGAGGTGGCCACCACTTCCAGCAGCGATACCGCCACAATGGGCTTCTTCAAAATCTCGGCCAGCGCCTTAATTGCGGCAAGGCCAACGCGCAGTCCGGTAAAGGATCCTGGACCGGAGACAACGATAAAGGCATCGATATCAGCCTTGCCGAGACGATGCTTGGCCAGCAGCCCGGCGATCTGTGGCACAAGCTGAGCCGAGAACATGCCCCCGGCCAGTAGCGCAACTTCAATCACCTCGACATCGTCTCGATCGCCCTCGCCTTCGCCGGCACGCGCGAGAGCCACGCTACCCTGCTTCCCGGAAGTGTCGGTGACGAGAAAAAGCATCGGGATTTTTTCTAGCGGTGAAATCCGGCGGTGATATCTGAAGAGTGACAAATCCCTGTCCTCCCGAGAGAAACGAGGGATCCAGGTCCTTGCCTGCTCTGGCTCGGTTGCAAATCCCTCGCTTCGCTCGGGATGACAACCGGCGTTTTTTATCCCTGCACCAGTTCGAGCAGCACGCCGCCCGTGCTTGAGGGATGCACAAACACATAGTTGTGCCCGCCGGCACCAACTTTGATCTCCTCCGACACCAGGCGCACGCCATCTTTTTTCAGTCGCTCGACTGCCGCTGCCAGATCCGGCACTTTGAGGCATACATGGTGCAGACCTGCTCCGCGCCTGGCGATAAACTTCGCAATCGGCGAATTCTCCGACGTCGCTTCGAGAAGTTCGAGCCGGCTCTCGCCCACCGGCACCATCACCAGCCGTACTTCTTCCTGGGCCACGGTTTCTTCCGGCGAAACCGAGAGGCCGAGCTTTTCATAAATCGACTTAGCCGCCGCCAGCGAATTCACCGCGATTCCGAGATGATCGATTTCGAACATCAACTCCTGCCTACCTTGGCAGCAATCTCTTCCACCAGCGTATACGGATCCCGTTTATGTTCGGCAACTTCCTTAGCCAGCAGCGCCATGTTTCCGTTGTCGAGTTGGGCGCGCGCTTTTTCGAGCATGGCATCGCGCAGCATTTCGACCAGCCGCTCCTGCCAGTTCTGCACACTCTTTTTCAGCGCCAGGTTTTCTTCTTGCAGATACGTTTCATAGCCGGCAATGGCTGCGGCCAGGTCGTCGACTCCGGTACCGTCGCTGGCAACGGTCTTCACAATCTGCGGCGTCCAACCGTCGTGGCGAAGAGCGAGCGACTGCAGGGCGCGAATCTCGCGTTCCACGCGTTCGGCGCCCTCGCGGTCGCTTTTGTTGATCACAAAGATGTCGGCGATCTCCATGATTCCCGCCTTGATGGTCTGTACATCATCGCCCATGCCGGGAACCAGAATCACGACGGTGATATTGGCCAGCCGCACGATATCGACTTCGTCCTGCCCGACGCCGACCGTCTCCACCAGAATGACGTCGCGTCCCGAGGCATCCAGCACGGTGGTGACGTCGGCCGTGGTGCGCGCCAGGCCGCCAAGCGAGCCGCGAGTCGCCATGCTGCGAATATAAATTCCCGGGTCGGCGAAATGTCGCTGCATGCGGATGCGGTCGCCCAAGATCGCGCCCCCAGTGTAAGGACTCGTGGGGTCCACCGCGACAATTCCCACGCTGCGGCTGTGTTTGCGATAGAACCGCGCCAGATGGTCCACCAGCGTGCTCTTCCCGGCTCCCGGCGGGCCGGTCAGCCCAATCACCGAAGCCCGTCCGCTGTGCGGAAACAACGCTTTCAGCAAATCGGACCATCCCGGCGCACGATTCTCGACCACCGAAATCGCGCGCGCCAGCGTCCGCACGTCTCCGGCCCGCAGGGACTCGATCCATTCCTGAGTATTCCAGGCCTGTGTATTTAATGACGGAACGCCGCGATTTAAACCAGCCGTGTCCAAGCGAACAGTGTAAAGCAGGACGGGAGTCTCGTGAAACCGGTCTTCCGGCCAATGTGGACGCCAGCCGGTCCACGCTTGTTACATCGTATACATCAACCAGAGGCGATTGGCTCAACTCAGAATGTGTGAACATCTTCGACGGAGAAAACTACCGACTCACTCTAAAACAGAGCGACAAGCTCGACAGGGTAGTCCTGCGAACCTACGGACACGTGCTGTACCGTTACACAAAGCATCCCGAAGCCAAATCTCCAGCTCCCGATGGAACACGTTGCACCTGCGAAACACGAGGATAGCTCGAACGATCTTCCGTAATAGCAGCCTCTCGTCGATACGTCGGAAAAGAGACTGATCGTCTATGGAAAGATGGGAACAAGGCGACGACTTGAGTCTTGTTGAATTCAAATCACTTGAATATCAACAATCGAAACAAGAACAAGTAGTTGCGACCGACGAGATCAAACAGGAGATTCTCAAGACAGGAATTCGCAAATTAGCGCGCGAGACGGCGTTAGCCATCACACAATCAATAAAATCTTGAAAAGCGAGAATGTTCGCCGCAAGACCCTTGCCAAGATCGTAAAGCAACTCCAGTAGTTCAAAGCGTCGATAGGCTTGCCTTTTCGTTCAGAAAATACCCTTTGTATAAGCCGTACTAGCTGTTATAGTACGGGCCGTGCTCCCCTTTCGCGTTGACTTTCGGCCAGGAATCCCACTGTGCGACCAGATTGTCTATGCGGCGAAGAAGGCTATCATTTCGCGCCAGTTGCGCCCAGGGGATGCGTTCCCGTCAGTCCGTCTTATCAGCAGAGAATTAAAGATCAACCCCAACACTGCACATAAAGTAGTGACCCAGTTGGTTGCGCTCGGATTGCTCGAATCGCAGCCGGGAATCGGAACCACCGTGGCGACACTTCCTGAGTCGACTCGCGCCGAGCGAGTACAGTTGCTTGGGACAGAGATTGAACAGCTCGTCGTAGAGGCTAAGAAACTCGGAATCGACGTTGATGAAGTATGCGATTCGGTGTCAGGACATTGGAAACGTCTTAGTGCAGATGCAGCACAACCGGAGCCTGATCGGGGAGGACGCGGCAAACGATGAAAAGCGCACTTCGCACAGAGGACCTTCATAAGCAATTCTGGCGAGTCGAAGCCCTAAGGGGACTTGATCTAGTTGTCCCTGAGGGCTCCGTTTATGCCCTTGTTGGCCCGAACGGTGCTGGAAAAACAACAGCCCTCAAAATCTTGATGAATATTCTTCGGGCAACAAAAGGGCGTGCCGAGGTTCTGGAAATCGAATCGACCCAACTAAACCAAAAACAGCTTGTATCAATTGGCTACGTATCAGAAAACCAGGAACTCCCTGAGTGGATGCGCGTAGACGCTTTCTTCGCATTTCTTAGACCTTTCTACCCCTCATGGGATGTAAGTCTGGAAAACGAACTTGTGCAGCAATTCGACTTGCCGCTAAAACGCAAGCTTCGCAACCTATCACGTGGGATGCGGATGAAGGCCGCTCTGGCAAGTGCACTTGCGTATCACCCCAAGCTGATCGTCCTGGATGAGCCTTTCACCGGTCTTGATCCGCTGGTCCGCGACGAACTGATCCAAGGCTTGCTGGATCGTGCTGAGGAGTCCACAATCTTAATCTCTTCTCATGATCTTGCAGAGATTGAAAGCTTTGCCAGCCATATCGGTTATCTCGAAGAGGGACGGCTCCGATTCTCGGAAGAATTAACAACTTTGCTGGATCGTTTCAGAGAGGTGGAATTGACGTTCGATTCGCCACCTCCGCTCCCGAATAATGTACCTGACACCTGGATGCAGCTAAGTGCTTCTGCTGCAGTGGTCCGGTTCATCGAGAGTCGCTTTGACCGTGAGAAAACCGTCGCCCACGCTAGGAGCTTGCTCGGAGAAGCCAAGAATGTAACGTTCTCCCCGATGTCACTGCGCTCAATTTTTCTAGCAATGGCTAAGGCAGGTAGAGATGGAAGGTAGAGAGGCCACACGATGAGACAGGTCCTACACATTTTCCTCAAGGACCTCCGCCATTACTGGCGTGAGAGTGCCGTGTCCGCCGGTCTGCTTGTGGCTTTCGCCTGGAATGAGATGCGCGGTTGGGCACACGACGATGCCGCTGCTTATGGTTTCGGTGGTTTCTTCAGTTTCGGGTTCCTTTCGGGTCTCATTGTGGCGTTAGTTCCTGTCGCCTGGTCATTTCTCACCGTGCGCGCAATCCAGGGTGAATCGCTCGTTGGAAATCGTCAGTTTTGGCTTACTCGACCCTACGAATGGAAGAAACTGCTAACGGCGAAAGTGTTATTCGTAGTGACATTCGTCAATTTGCCTTTGGTAATAACGCAAGTGTTCCTGCTCGCCAAAGCAGGCTTCTCTCCAGTGCAGCACGCAGTTGGCCTGCTTTGGATGCAAATCATGATGTTGCTGTTCTTCATGTTGCCGGTGGTCGCTCTCGCAACTGTTACAGCAACTGTCGTACAGATGATTCTGGCCTCGTTGATTGTTGTGCTCTATGCCGTTGGAATGGGGGTCATGTCGGCGTACGTTCCTAGTTCCGGGTTTTCAGGCCCCATGGATTCCGTGACGGCAGGACTCTTGATTTGTGGGTGCCTCTTTGTAATCCTGATTCAGTACGCTCGACGCGAGACGACAAAAGCACGTCTGATCATGGTCGGACTTGCGGTCGCTATGCTTCTTATTTTGGCATTCACTCCTTACAAAACTCTCGTGGATCGCGAGTTTCCAACACTCAGTTTGGGACAATTACCGCCGCTGCAAATTAGTCTGTTGTCTCCGGACAAGGCTTTTAGTGAGGCGGGAGCACCTCAGGAAAATGACGAAGTGCAGATTCGGATGCCACTGCGCGTTTCTGGGATCGCTCCCGGGTCGGTGTTGATCATGAGCGGCTTTTTGATTGAGATCGAATCCAACAACGGCCTTCGATGGAATTCGGGCTGGAAGTCTCCTGGCCTGTTTCTCTTTCCCGAACAAGATCAGTCGCAGATAGACTTCGCCCTTAAGAAGAAGCTGTTGGAGAGCCTCAAGTCTTCTTCTCCTGTCAAGGTTCGAGTGTCTCTGGCACTCAGTGTCTTTCTTGACCAGCACGCACGAGAGTTCGTTACTCCCGATGGAAGTTTTTTGTTACCTGAAGTGGGTCGCTGCTCTGCAGAAGGCGGATATTTCAGACGCATTCACTGCCTCGCTCCGTTGCGTGGGCCGTCGTTCATGTTGATGAGGGCGGATATGTCCAAAGATACTTGTCCACTGGCAAAAGGAGAGCCACTGCATCTTCCCGGTGAGATTGCGTGGGGGTGGGTCCAAAACGGCGGGTCGGAGCCAGCTGAGTTCGGCATTTCTCCTGTCAAGACGGTCAATCTCTACCTTTCAAGTACGAATACTTCACCACGGTACTGGGGCCTTGGTATTTGTCCGGGAACCGAGCTAACCCTTAGCAACCCGCAGCTCATGCGTCGTAACCAAATCGCAGTGCAGTTCGAAAACGTACCGCTCCTCGATTATCGTCAAGGAGAAGCAAAACCAAGTACCATCAAAGTAGTTCTCCAATCACGCTAGCCTTTGACGCACGCGCCTCCTCTAGCGAAAAGAGCGCACGCGCGCAGGCGAGCCCCTGGCCAAGTCAAAACCAGATTCCTCCGTGGCAGCCGGAGGGAGGTGTGGCAGTTTTGCTGTTCCTTCCTTCCACCCCGTGGAACTTCAGGTCCGTTGGTCTTTAATATCGGACGGCGTTGCAGGCGGGGCACGACCACCGGTTGCCCGTACCCGCAGCCAAAGGAATGGAACAGAACGGACAGACGGTATCCGCGGTGGGCGGAATCGACGCCAGGTTCTTGCGAACCGAGAGCCGCGTTGCCGTTCGAAGCAGACGAATCATAAGAAAAATTGCGCCCGCCGGAGCCACCAGTCGGCCGATCCAACTGCCCAAGGCAAACTCCGAATCGACCGGGAGGCCCCAGAAGAGGACGGAAGCGCCAATCAAGGAATAAAGGCCGCTCCATTGAAAACGGCGCGCCTTCGAATGGGGCTTGCGGCCACACACACTGCACACCCAATGCCTCAAAAAACCGACGGGCAAAATCGGAATCCAGAAGACGTGACCCACATCGAAGCTGCGGATGGCAATAGACCGACGTGGCGCACGGCAGGACACGCAGTAGTCATTGCGAAACCCAACTGGCTTCGCTCGGTAATGGTAGGCGCCACGAACGATGTGCATGGGAGCCGTTGGAAAATTACTGCGTTACAACTACGAAGCGACCGACTCCGGATCACGGGTCCAGCAACGCGCCGCCCGGTCCGATTTTCAGCACGCGGCGAGCCGCCCACCACCGGATACTCAGCCCACTCCCCTCGCCCCGCCTTGATTGAATAAATGACCGCGATCAGAACGGTTGCAACCCAGATTCCCATGAAACCGAGCCAGAGGAACGGGAATACAACGAAAGCTGCAAGAGGAAGCGCGTTGTTGCCCCCGTGCGCGCGAAGAATCGCCAGCAAGATGCCGCTGAACCAAAAGACCATCAGGCATCCCGAGACAATCGCGTAGATAAGTTGCAGGAACAGTACTTGCAACGCGTGGAATGAAAGGAATCGAGACTGCCGCTTCACGAAGAAGATCACCAGGGGCGCAATCCAGCCGCCCACAAGTTGCAGGGCATGCGCCAGGACGGCCATGGTTCGTTCTTCCTGAGTCGCGCCTGCAGTGTCGATGGACGTCGCGCCTGACATGCGTAGCAAACCCTATCACGAAAAAGTCCGAAACGCACTCGGACGGCACAGGCAATCCGGGGCGACAACTTTGGCGAAGCGCTAAAAGCGAAGAGGCAAAAGCCACCGGGCTAATCCTTCAGCAGCTGTCTGGCGATTACGAGCCTTTGAATCTCGCTGGTGCCCTCGCCGATGGTGCACAGCTTTACGTCGCGATAAAACTTCTCCGCCGGATAATCCTTGATAAAGCCGTAACCGCCGTGAATCTGCACTCCTTCGTTCGCGCACCGGACCGCCACTTCACTGGCGAAGAGCTTCGCCATGGAAGATACCTGGGTGGTCTTCATGCCCGCATCTTTCATCGACGCTGCGCGCATGGTCAGGAGCATGGCCGCGTCGATCTCGGTGGCCATGTCGGCCAGCTTCCACTGGATTGCCTGGAAATCGCTGATCGCCTTGCCAAACTGTTGGCGCTGCTTCGAATACTTCAAGGCCGCGTCGTAGGCGCCCTCCGCCATGCCCAGCGACAGCGCGGCGATCGAAATGCGGCCGCCGTCCAGCACACGCATGGCGTCGGGGAACCCTTGCCCTTCTCCGCCTAGCAGATTCTCCGCCGGAATTGCGCAATCTTCAAAAATCAACTCCGCCGTGTCGCTGGCCCGCAAGCCCAGCTTGTTTTCTTTCTTGCCTGGGCGGAATCCTTTGGTATCTTTCTCCACGACAAACGCGGAAATCCCGTGCGTATGAGCGGCGCGATCGGTTACCGCCAGGACGACAATTACATCGGCATAATGCCCATTGGTGCAAAACGTCTTGGTGCCATTCAGCACCCAGTTGTTCCCTCGTCGGACCGCCGTCATGCGCGCGCTGCCCGCGTCCGATCCAGACGACGGCTCGGTCAGCCCCCACGCGCCGATAAATTCGCCGGTCGCCAGTTTGCTGACGTATTTCTTTTTCTGCGCCTCGCTCCCGGCAAGAAAAATATGGTTCGAACACAAGGACGTATGCGCAGCCACGATGATTCCGACCGACCCGTCTACGCGCGAGAGTTCCTCGATCGCAATGACGTACTCCACGTAGCCCATGCCCGCGCCGCCGTATTCGGGAGCGAAGATCATCCCCAGCATTCCAAGCTTGCCCAGTTCTTTAATGGTAGAGAGGGGAAACTCGCCGGCCTCGTCCCACTTCATGACGTTGGGCTTGATCTCGCGCTCGGCAAACTCGCGTACACTTTTTTTCAGTTGCAACTGCTCTTCGTTCAGTTGGAAATCCAAGTCTCCTCCGCACATTCGGGCACCGCGCAACCAAGTTGTCCCAGGTCCAAGGGCGCCCGGACCATCGCGCTTTGATTAGAACATAGCGCCGGAGGAGGCCAAAAGGTACCTGCGCAGGGGAAGCGAGGAAACGCATCCAGCCGCGTGGTTACTGGCGATTTCTTGAGTCGCGATGGCATAGCCGACCGACCGGATGGTTTGGACTTTCTGCTGCGATTCTGGTTTGCCTACGCTCTCAGGACTCTGCCGAGACGCCGGCAGGCGCAAGGAACGCCTGGAAAACGTCATTCGAAAGCAGCCTTCCGCGCGCTGTGAGCCGAATGAAGTTGCCGCCTCCCTCCATCAATTCGTCTGCGATCAAACCCGCGATCGTAGGCCGCAGAGTTACGACGGCCTGGGGCCCGAAGGTTGAGGCAACCTCTCTCAGGTCCAAACCCCGGTTCAAACGCAGTCCCAGAAAGAAGTTCTCCTCCAGCGCCGCTTCGCGCGAAACATCGGTTCTCTGCAAGGGCGATCCAGCAACATATTTTTCCAGCGCGTCGGCGCAGGCAAAGCGCACGGAACACAGTCGGGGCGACGCCGAGACTAGCATCGAGTGCGCATCCACGCCAAAGCCGAGATAGGGCTGCCGCGTCCAGTACTTGAGATTGTGCCGAGACTCCGAACCGGCTCGCGCGAAATTGGAAATTTCATATTGGGCGATGTTGGCAGCTTCCAATTGCTCGCAGGCAGCGAGATAAAAATCCGCAGTCGCTTCCTCGTCGGGTACAAAATGCGCGTGATACCTGGTTCCGCCTGCGATTACTTCACGGCCCAGGCGGGAATCTTCGTCCACCTCTAGCATGTAGACGCTGACGTGCGGCGCCCCGGTGGTAAGCGTCTCCGCCAGCGACTGCTGCCAGGTTTCCACGCTCTGGTGCGGAAGGCCCGCGATCAGATCGACATTGATATTGGTAATCCCCGCCGCACGGAGGCGGGTTATGTCCTCGAGAACGGTGGAGCGCTGATGCAATCGCCCCACCGCCGCCGCCTCAGCGTCGACGAATGACTGCACGCCCAGACTGATGCGATTCACGCCACATTCGAGCAGACCCTCGACTCCTTTTGGCGCGAGCGTCCCGGGAGCACACTCAACGGTAATCTCCGCATTAGGCGCCACTTCAAACTGCTCTCGAACCGCAGCGAAGACTCGCTGCAGTTGAAAAGCGTCGAGCAGCGTCGGCGTTCCCCCGCCGAGATAAATCGAGTCGACTTCCTGCTCGATCCGCCCGCCCATCTTTTTCGCAGTTTTCGCTGCATTGCCGATGTCGGCACACACGCGGTCCACATAGCGTCCAAAGACAGTCCGCGAAAATACGGCAGACGCGAAGTTGCAGTAGCTGCACTTTGTGCGGCAGAACGGAACCGAGATGTAGATGCCCAGGGCCACGGTTCTGATTATCCCACCCGCGCACCTTTTCCTGGTTACTGGCCGCCGAAGCCGTCTGTTTAGGTTAACCTGTTATTGGCAGTCCCAGCGCCGCTGGCCTGTTTTCAAACACGTTGCTTGAGACCCAATGGCTCACGAAGAGGAAGTGCTAGGAAAGGCATATGACAGCCGCCTGATGCGCCGGCTGCTCACCTACCTGCGTCCTTACCGCTGGCAGGTGACGATTGCCATTTTCTCGATCATTCTCAAATCCTTCTGTGACGTGCTTGGGCCCTATTTAGTGAAAGTAGCCGTGGATCGCTACCTGGCTCCGGTCAAGGGCGCGGCCTCGGGTTTGTGGAGTTGGCTCAGCTCGCGGCCGACGCGAGGAATCGCGCAAATTTCCGCCATTTATTTCGGCCTCTTGGGCGTCACCTTCGTGTTCGAGTTCCTGCAAACTTACTTCATGCAATGGACCGGGCAGAAAGTAATGTTCGACCTGCGTAGCCAGATTTTCCGCCACCTGCAACGCATGCACGTCGCCTTTTACGACAAGAATCCGGTCGGCCGCTTGGTCACGCGGGTCACGACTGACGTTGACGCGTTGAATGAAATGTTCACCTCCGGCGTGGTTTCCATCTTTGAAGACTTCTTTGTGCTGGTGGGAATTCTCGGCATCATGCTCTGCATGAACTGGAAGCTGGCTCTGATTGCCTTCGCGGTTCTGCCGTTCATCGTTGTGGCGACTAAGATTTTCCGCGACAAGGTGCGCGATTCTTACCGCCGCATTCGCACCGCCATCGCCCGCATCAATTCTTATTTGCAGGAGCACGTCAGCGGCATGGTGGTGCTGCAGCTTTTCAACCGCGAGCGCAAAGCCTACCAGCGCTTCTCGGAAATCAACCGCAGCCACATGGACGCGTACAAAGACGCGATCATGGCCTACTCCGTGTACTATCCGGTCGTCGACTTTTTCTCTGCGGTCGCGATTGCGTGCATCATCTGGTTCGGCGGCCAGGATGTAATGCGCGGCCTCGTAGCCAGCAGCGTTTCGATCGAATTCAATCGCCAGACGCTAATGTCGTTTCATCTGGTAGCGACCGCGGCATCCCTCGGCGTTCTGATCGCCTTCACCCAGTACGCGCAGCGCTTTTTCCGCCCCATCATGGACTTCAGCGAGAAGTACAACATTCTCCAGTCCGCGATGGCCGCCAGCGAACGCATCTTCAAACTGCTGGATACTCCGGTCGACATCGTCGGTCCCGCAGTCGCGAAGAAACCAGAAGGTCGGGGACGGATTGAGTTCGACCACGTCTGGTTCGCATATCGCGAAATGCCGGCGGAAAGCGGTGATGCCCCCGCTGCGAACGCTTATGTGGGGAGGGAGCAGGTGGGTACGGCCCAGGGGGAGACGGCCGCCCTCAACCCTACCCCCGACTGGGTCCTCCGCGACCTAACCTTTGCCATTGCACCGGGAGAGACCGTCGCCGTGGTCGGCCACACCGGTGCCGGGAAGACCACGCTCATCTCGCTGCTGCTGCGCTTCTACGATGTGCAGAAAGGAGCCGTCCGCATCGACGGTGTCGACGTGAAAGAAATGGATCTGGCCGACCTGCGCAGCCGCTTCGGCGTCGTCTTGCAGGACCCGTTTCTCTTCACTGGCACCATCGGCGGCAACATCCGCCTCGGCACCGAGCGCATTCACAACGAGCACGTCGCCAAGGCCGCAGAAGATGTGAACCTCGGGGACTTCGTCCGCTCCCTGCCCCAGGGCTTCAACCAAGAGGTCCGCGAGCGCGGGTCAACTCTTTCGACCGGCCAGAAGCAGCTCATCTCCTTCGCGCGCGCCCTGGCCCACGAGCCCCAGATTTTGATTCTCGACGAAGCCACTTCGAGCGTGGATACCGAAACCGAATTCAAAGTACGCGACGCGCTCAGCCGCATGGTCGAGGGCCGCACCTCACTCATCATTGCCCATCGTCTCTCGACGGTGCAGCGTGCCGACAAGATCATCGTCATGCATAAAGGCCAGCTCCGTGAAATGGGCACGCACCAGGAACTGCTGGCCCAGCGCGGGATCTACTTCAAGTTATACCAATTGCAATATAAAGATCAGGAGCTGAACCTGGCGGGGGCGCTTTCGCCCGCGAATGGAGCGGGCTTCGAGCAACCTGAAGTCAGCTCCAGCGCGGACGACTAGACGATGGAAAATACCTCTCAGTCAAAACGAGTTTTCCTGTCGGCAGAATGGCGGGATCTGGTGATGCTGAACTACGACGTCGAACCCAGTCTCTTAAATCGACACGTTCCGCCGGGCACGTCACTGGATTCGTTCCAGGGAAGAACCTACGTCAGCCTTGTAGGCTTTCGATTTTGTCGCACCAAGCTACTGGGACATTTCCCGGTTCCGTTTCATGCTGATTTCGATGAAGTGAATTTGCGCTTCTACGTACGGCGGAAAGAAGGCGACGAAGACCGAAGAGGAGTTGTTTTCATCGCCGAGGTGGTGCCCCGACGCGCGATTGCAACCATCGCCCGCATTCTTTACGGCGAGAATTACAGTTGCCTTCCGATGAAGCACAAGATTCGGTCCGCTGCTTCGGGAAAGGCAATCGACTATCAGTGGCGAGTTAACGGCAATTGGTGCAAGCTCTCGGCGCAGACCGGCAACGATTCCACCCGACCTCGAGAAGGCAGTTTGGAACAGTTCATCACCGAACACTATTGGGGTTATGCGGCTCAACGATCCGGGGGCTGCCTCGAATATCATGTTTCGCATGACCCCTGGCGGCTATGGGCAACGACTGCCGCTGGATTTGAAGGCGACGCGAATTCTCTCTACGGCCCTGCCCTTGGAGAAGTGATTCAACGGCGCCCCAACAGCGCGTTCGTGGCAGAGGGATCACCCGTCCTGGTATTCAAAGGCGATGAAATCCAATGAGACTGGCCGCCGCGCCGTTCTAACCGCTGCCCAAGCGCGCGGGGATGGCAGCGTTCGGAAAGACACTTTCGCAAAATCTCTAGCCACCTCATCGGCCTTACAATGCTGTCTTGCGCATCCTGATCTCAGCCGGCGAAGCTTCGGGCGAAGGGTATGGGGCACAGCTCATGGAAGCTCTGCGCACCGCCCACCAGCAACAACCGGCGGACTCGAACCGTCGGCTCGATTTTTTCGGCGTGGGCGGAGTCCGAATGCGGGCCGCCGGATGCGATACGGTGGTCGACGCCAAAGATCTGGCCGTGGTCGGCATCACGGAAATTCTCAGCCATCTGCCGAAGATCTACGGACTCTATCAACGCCTGATCCGAGAAGCCGACCGGCGCCAGCTCGATCTCGCCATTGTGATCGACTCACCCGCATTCAACTGGCGGGTTGCCCGGCAGATGAAGAGACGCGGAATTCCCACGGTCTATTACGTCGCCCCCCAGTTCTGGGCATGGCGGCAGGGCCGCGTGCGCCTTCTTCGCGACTACATCGACAAGACCCTGGTCATCTTCCCCTTCGAAGAGCAGTTTTACCGCGAGCGCGGCGTGGATGCGACTTTTGTGGGCCATCCCCTGGCGGACTTGCCCCCCCCATCCATCGAGCGCAGCGAGTATGGCAAACAATTTCATCTTCACCAGGCAAAATCCTGGATCACCCTCATGCCCGGCAGCCGCGTCAAGGAAGTCCGCATGAATCTGCCGACCATACTGGAGTCGGCGGAGCAACTTGGTTCAGACTATGAATATCTGCTTCCGGTTGCTGCGACGCTGGACCGCAGTTTCCTGCTGAGCCTGATCGGCGAGAGGAAAGTCACACTCGTTCCCGAGGCCCTGCCTGCGCTCTGGCACTCGCGCGCCGCCATTGTGGCCAGCGGCACTGCCACGGTTGAGGCGGCGATGATGAATACACCGTTCGTGATGGTTTACCGCGTCTCGTCTCTCACCTATCGGCTGGGCAGGCCCAGGGTAAAGGTCCCGCACTTTGCCATGGTGAACCTGATCGCGGGGGAGCAAGTGGTCCCGGAACTGGTGCAACACGATTTCACCCCGGCCAACGTAGTCGCTCGGCTGAGAGAAATCCTGCCGGACGGCCCGGCTCGCGAGCGGATGCTGAAGGGGTTGGCCCGCGTCAAGGCGCTTCTGCGCGCTCCAGTCGCCAACTCCGGAGGGGCAGAGCGCCCCGAAGATCGCGCCGCCGCGATCATTCTGAGTCTCGGTCCCAAGTCGGTCCGAAGCCGAGAGCCGGAAGCCGGAAGCCGTTAAACCTTGTGCTCGCAGCATCTTTTACGTGAGAATCTTCATCATAGGAAATGGGTTATCATTTCCTGGAGACTCTCCTGAATGTGGATTCACCCACAGCGCGCTCTTAGCGTGCTCACGAGTTCCCTGACTCTCTCGATCATAATCCTGCTCGCGATCCCGTCGCGGGCGGCGGAAAAAGCGCGCCTGCGCGTGGACGACTACCAGATCGTGGCTGAACTCGCACCCCATCTCCATCAAATTACGGCGCGGGCCAAGGTCAAATTCACCGCCTTGCAGGATCTAAGCGTTGCCGTCTTCGAATTGCACAATGACCTGAGGGTCACCAAGGTCTTGGACGAAAAGGGGCAGCAACTCTCGGCCGAGCGCGTGACCCAGGATTCCACCGTGCGCGTGCCGCTGCCCGCAGGCCTCGCCAAAGATGCCTCCAGCACCCTGACTTTCGAATACGAAGGGCAACTGGAGGGTGCCGACAACAGCCCCGTACCTGGACTTAAGCTGGCCTACGTCGGCGACGACACCAGCTATCTGTTCTATGCCGGACGCTGGTTCCCGGTCAGCGGCTATGGCCTTAACCGCTTTACTTCGACGATTAATGTGACCGTGCCCGCGCACATGCTGGTCATCGGCAGCGGGAAGTCCAGCGTTTCTGACGCTGCGGCATCGAAGAAGCCCAACGCCAGCGTACTGCCGACCAAGACTTTCACGTTTGTCTCCACCAAACCCAGCTTCCCTGGCACCATCGTGGCCGGAATTTTTCAGGAGTACAAAAGCGACGAAGCCGGTCTCGATGTGCACGTCTTCTTCAAGCCCACGCATCAAAGTCTCGCTCCTACCTACACCACGACCGCCGTCCAGGAGGTTTCTTACTTTATTACCCTTTACGGCCTGCCGCCGTCGCAGAAGCTGAATGTCGTGGAATTGCCCGGAGACACACTTCCCTATCTCTGGGCTCCTGAAATCGCGGGCCTGGCGGGACCTTCGATCACGGAGAAGACCAACTACCGCCTGCTGGCGGATGCGATTTCCCATCAGTGGTGGGGGGGTTCGGTGAGTCCCGCGAGCAAGGACGACTGGTGGTTGAGTGATGGCTTCTGCCGCTATTCGGAAGCGATGTACGTGGAGAATGCCGCCGGTGCCGCTGGCCTGGAAGAAGCAGTGAAAGATATGTCGGTCGGCGCACTGGCCTATGACACGGTTCCGCTCTCCAGCGCCAGTAAGCTTGATATTTTCTCCACCGAATTTCAGTCCCTGGCTACCGACAAGGGAGCCATGATCCTGCACATGCTGCGCTGGGTGCTGGGCGAGGATAAGTACAACAAGACGATGCGCGAATTTGCCGCTGAGTACGCCGGAAAATCGGCGACCACGGACGACTTCCGCGAAATTGCCGAGAAAAACTATGGCCAGCAGCTCACCTGGTTCTTCTCGCAATGGCTCGATTCCACCGGCGCTCCCGAGTTCAAAGTGAAGTACACCACCTACCGTCTGGGTGGCAATTTTGCCAAGGAATCAAAGGCCCAGCAGGATCGTTCCGCGGGATTCCGCGTCACCGGCGAAATCTCTCAGGATCTCGATCTGTTCCGCATGCCTGTAGACCTGCGCATCGATACCGATGGAAAAACCGAAAACCAGCGGGTGGAAGTAGTGGGCACAACTTCGCCTTTTTCGATTGAGACCTTCGGCCGTCCTCGCCGCATCTCGGTCGATCCAGACCATCATGTGCTCACCAATTCCAGCGACGTGAAATTGCGCGCCTCTATCCTGCGCGGGCAGGCGATCCAGCAACAAGGAGACCTGAGCGGTGCGCTGGTGGAGTTCAACAAAGCACTCGATCTCAACAAGAACAGTTCCCTCGCCCACTACCGCATTGCCGAAGTCTTTTTCCTGCAGCGAAATTATCAATCCTCGGCCAATGCCTACCGCTCGTCGATCAACGGAGACGGCGAGCCGCGCTGGACCGAAGTTTGGAGCCGCATCCAGCTGGGCAAGATTTTCGACATCACCGGTCAGCGCGAACGCGCCGTCAACGAATACCGCCAGGCTCTCCAGACCAATGACAATACCTTCGGAGCCCTGGAAGAAGCCCGGAAATATCTGCAGAAGGCCTACGAGCGGCCCAAGGAAAAGACCAGCCAATAAGAAGACCAATCAATAAGATGACTCCACACCGGTTGGGTTCCTTTCGACCCATGGTTTTGTCATGGCAAACCTGAGTTTTGTCATTCCGACCGAAGGGAGGAATCTGCCTTCTGCCTGGGTCAAGAACGCAGCCTGTCGTCCAGCTAACCTTTTTTCATTTTCCAAAGTCTAAGTGACTACATGCCAGCAGGGAACTTTACCGAACCCAGCTGCGTATCTCTGATCAGATGGTTGGGCGGGATTGAGACCCCTCGCCTGAACGTTACCCGGGTGCCCCTGCGCCCCTCCCCGGAAGCGTGGGGGCATGTTTTAGGTAGCTAAATGCGAATGCTTCTCGACATCGTCCGGCAGTCGCTGTCGACTCTCTGGGCGCACAAGCTGCGGTCTTTCCTCACCATGTTCGGAATCGCCTGGGGAGTGGGCTCGTTGCTACTCCTGGTGGGCCTGGGAGAAGGCTTCCGCAGCGGTCAGGAAAAACAGCTCGCAACGTTAGGACAAAACATCATGTTCATGTTTCCCGGGCGTATTTCTGCCGTCGAGGGTAGTACGCAGTCCGGGCAAACCTATTACTTCACTTACAAAGATTATCTGGCCATTCGCAACGAAGCTCAGCTGGTGGGCGGGTTGTCGCCGGTATTGAATCGCGAGGACATTCGCGCAGTCAGCGATTACGGATCGACGAACGGCCAGGTATTCGGCGTGGCCTCCGACTACAATCAGATTCGCAACGTTCCCATCGAACCCGGCCGATGGTTCAACAACCAGGACAACTCCGAACGCCGCCGGGTGGCCGTGGTGGGCTGGGAACTGCTGAAGAACATGTTTCCAGGTCGGCCCGCCGTGGGCTCTACAATTCTGCTCAACGGCATTAATTTCGACGTCGTGGGAGTGGTCGCGAAGGTCGGGCGCGACGGCAATAACGGCACCAATTCGCGCATCTTTATCCCCATCGAAACCATGCGGGACCTGTTCCCATTGACCAAAGCGAACTCCGAGGACGCAATCTCGTTCCTCAACTATCAGCCGATCACCAAAGATTTGCACGCCGAGGCCAAGGCGGAGATTCATCGCATTATCGCGCGCCGCCACGGCTTCAGTCCCAAGCTGCAAGACGCTTTTGAAGATTGGGACACGATTGAAAACATGAAGCGCGTGGGAAAGATTTTCGACGCGATGGATTGGTTCCTGGGCGTGGTGGGTGTGGTCACCCTCGGCTTGGGCGCCATCGGCATCATCAACATCATGCTGGTCTCGGTGACCGAGCGAACCAAAGAGATAGGCCTGCGCAAGGCCCTGGGCGCGACCTACCGCGCCATCCTGACGCAGTTTTTCGTCGAGGGAGCGTTCCTCACTGCCTTCAGTGGCGGCATCGGATTGGCCATCGCTACCGGCTTTGTGACCCTGCTGGCCATGTTGCCATCGCCCGAAGGCTTTGACACGCCCCGCATCATTCCGGCGTCGGCATTTGCGGCAATCGGCTCGCTGGCAATCGCCGGCATAGCCGCCGGACTCTATCCCGCCCGCAAGGCCGCTCTGCTGCCTCCGGTCGAAGCATTGCGGCAAGAGTGATCAGGTAGCGACAGCCGCCTCGGCTGTTCTGCCGAGACGAAGTGCAGCGGTAGGGAACACGAATTTGGGTTCAAAAGCCGCCAGCGGGAAGCTTACGAGCCGGAAGGCAGGAGCTGTTTTCTATGATCATCGATCTCGCCACCCAGGCCTACAACGCGCTCCGCCACAACCGGCGGCGCAGTGTGCTCACGATGCTCGGCATGGCTTGGGGAATCGCGACGGTCGTGCTTCTGCTGGCCTATGGCACGGGCTTCGAGCGCGGATTGTGGTCCGCATTCCGCTCCTTTGGCACCAACCTCGTCTTCATTTTCCCCGGCCGTACCGAATTACAGGCCGGAGGCACCAAGGCCGGAACCCAAGTTCGCCTCACGGTCAACGATCTCGACTCTATCCGCACCGAAGTCCCGTTGCTGAAGCGGGTTTCCCCGGAAGCGTTCAAGAATTGCGTGGCTGCCTACGGCACGCGCAGCGCCAACTACGGTGTCAGCGGTGTGTATGCCTCGTACGGCCGCATGCGAAAAATGGACGTCGCGGAGGGGAGTTTCTTCAGCGAGGCCGACGACTTCACGCACACGCGCGTCGCCGTGATCGGATCCGACGCGAAGAAGAAGCTTTTCTCCGGCCAGAACGCACTGGGCGACAGTGTTCGCCTCGACGGCATTTCCTATCAGATTGTGGGCGTGCTCAAGCATCAGGTGCAGAACGGAGACGACAATATCAACGAGCACGTTTACGTTCCCTACAGCGCGATGAGCGATCTGACCAATACCTACTACCTAAGCTCGGTCGTCATGGAATACGAAGGTGACCATGCCAAAGTCGTGAAGGCAGTCCGCGATTCCATGGCCTTCCACCACAACTTCGATCCCAAGGATCAGCGCGCCATTTTCGTCTTCGACGTCTTCGCCGACCTGATGGATTTACAAGTGATTTCCACCGGTATCAAGATTCTGCTCGGCTTCATCGGCCTGCTCACTCTCGGCATCGGCGGCGTAGGTCTGATGAATATCATGCTCGTATCGGTCACCCAGCGGACTCGCGAAATCGGCGTGGAAAAAGCGTTGGGGGCTCACCGCTGGCACATCCTCTTCCAGTTCCTGGCGGAAGCCCTGGTGATTACCGCGCTGGGCGGCCTGTTGGGCGTGGTCCTTGCGTATGTAGTCTCGTGGTCGGTGGGCTCGCTCACTCTGTGGAGCGCCTTCGAAGACAACGCCAGCGAAGGCGACATTCACCTTTACATTGACTCCGCCACGCTCATCTGGTCCACGGCAATCCTCAGCTTCGTCGGTATCATCAGCGGCATGCTGCCCGCCGTTAAAGCCGCCAGGCTCAATCCGATCGAAGCATTGCGCTATGAATAGAGATTGAACCTGGCGCCAGCGTCGCGCCTGCTGCCGCGCGGGCGGTCCCGCCGTTGCAGCCTGCAGAACTGCACCGCCATCGCGTTCCTTTACAATCTCCTTGGTGTCCGAAACCGTCAATCCTCGCCTCGATCGGGTCCGTGCTCAGCTTCTCCTGTACGAGCATCCGCTGCTGAACTTTTCTGCTCGCGCCAAGGGCGAAGGTGTCGAGATGATGATCAAATTCAAAGATGAAAGCGTTCCCGTTCATACTTATTATTTCGATCTACACCCGCGCGACCTGGACGATCCGCAATTTGAATGGAGCTTTCAGCGCCAACTCTTTGACACCCTGCACGACTATTTCGTCGAGATGTTTATCCGCACCCCGCAGGATCGCTCCGATCGCCTGCGAAAGGGACTGTGAGCGTTCTCCGCCAAAAAATCGAGCAGGAGATCCGCGCCCGCGGTCCAATTCCCTTCTCGCGCTACATGGAGTTGTGTCTCTACGATCCCGAACTCGGCTATTACTCGCGCAACGCCGCGCAGTTCGGCAAAGCTGGCGACTTCTATACGGCAAGCGATGTCCACGCTGTTTTCGGCCGGCTGTTGGCTCGCCAGTTCGAGGAGATGTGGCGGTTGCTGGGATCGCCAAAAAGTATTGTGGTGAAAGAACTCGGTCCCGGTCGCGGCCTTTTCGCGCAGGACGTCCTGGACTGGTCGGAAAAGAAGTTCCCCGATTTTTTCCGCGCGATGCACTACAGTCTCGCCGAAGGCTCGCCCGCCTTGCGTGAGCGCATCGCGGTTACGCTCGCTCGTCACCTGGAATTCGGGAAGGCTACACTGGCATCGAACATTCAATCTCCAGCCGGACAACCGACCGCAGATCGAACCACGCTGAGCACGACCCTTCAGCCGGGTTCAGAGCAGGCTTCAGTCTTGCCGAAGCGGGCCGCAAACCCATGGGCCTTAGCCCCTGAGATTCCGCAAATTGTGTTTGCCAACGAATTCTTCGACGCATTGCCGGTCGAGGTTGTCAGTCTCAACGGCTCGCTCCGAATCGACTCGCGAGACGGACGGTTCGTCGAAACCTGGGCTCCCCCTTCGCCCGAAGAACTCGAGTTTCTCGACCGTTATTCGATCCATCCCGAGGCCGACGAACGAATAGAAGTCCCGCTCCGGTCGCAGATTCAAATGAGCGCAGCAGCCAGTCTTGAACGCGGATTCGTGGCCGTAATCGACTACGGCTATACCCGCCAGGAGCAGCTCGCCGGACGCCATCGCGGAACCCTGAAAGCCATTCGGCAACACTCAGTCAGCGCCAATCCGTACGAAGCCCCGGGCGAGCAAGACATCACCTCCGACGTGAATTTCACAGCTCTTGCGGCCGCGGCTGCACAACAGGGCATGCACCCCGAAAAGCTCATCACTCAATCCCAGTTCCTGCTCGGCCTCGGAGAGGCTAATCAATTTGCCGACGCCTTTGAGGAATGCCGCTTGCCACAGGAGCGCGCGAAAGTCGCACTACAACTCAAACACCTGGTCACGCCCGCAGGCATGGGCGAAAGCTTTCACGTATTGGTTGCGAGTAAAGGAATCGATCAAGAAAGGGCTTCCACACTTACCGGCTTCGGTTTCGGCCGTAAGCCTGCGACCGTGTAGCCACAGCCGCCTGGGCAGTCCCCGCATGGGCGAAGCTCAATGGGACAGCTGTTCCATCAAGGTTTTACCGGCGCGGGCGTTGGCGTTGGCGTTTGGGTTTGAGCATCTTCTGGATACTCATAAACGCCGCGCCCCGACTTCCGCCCCACGCGCCCCGACTTCACATATTGCACCAGCAGCGGCGCCGGGCGATATTTTTCTCCCAGCGATCTGTGTAGATACTCAAGAATGCTCAGCCGGGTATCGAGCCCTACCAGGTCGACCAACTCGAATGGCCCCATAGGATGGTTCAACCCTAATTTGAGGGCCTTGTCGATGTCCGCGGCCGACGCGATCCCCTCCTGCAGCATATAAAATGCCTCATTCCCGATCATGGCATTGATGCGGCTGGTGATGAATCCCGGCGACTCTTTGATCACCACAACTTCCTTCCGCATGCGCCTGCCGACTGCAACCGCCGTAGCCAGTGTGTCCTCATCGGTCTCGAGCGCCCGAACTACTTCGAGCAACTTCATCTTGTGCACGGGGTTAAAGAAGTGCATGCCCACACACTGCTTCGCGCGGTAGGTCACACTCGCAATTTCAGTGACGCTGAGCGACGAGGTATTGGACGCCAGCATGGTCGTAGGCCGGCAGATTTTGTCGAGCAGGGTGAAGATCTCGATCTTCGACTCCATCTCTTCGGGGACGGCTTCAATCACGAGATCGGCCTCGCGGGCGGCCTCTTCGACTGAGCCTGCATATTCCAACCGTCGCAAGGCCGCATTCGCCTCGGACGCGGTGACCTTGCTCAGCTCTACAGCCTTATCTAGATTGGAACGAATTTCGGTCTCTGCCTGGCGCAGAGCCCCCGGCAACAAGTCTTCCAGGATGGTGCGATACCCGCCGAGCGCCGCAGCATGCGCGATGCCCCTCCCCATGATGCCGGCGCCGATCACGGCAATCGTCTGGACTTGCCGCACTATTTTTCCACCTTTTCCAGATCCGCGATCGCTGAATTCACCGACGTGCCCGCCGCGCGCAGGTACTCTGCCAGCCGCTTTCGCTCTTCCGCATTCATGCTGGGAATGTAAAGACACATCCGACGTAAGGTGGTCGTGATGTCGTCCACGTAGTTCATCGCTCGGATCAGTTCGCCAGTCGCTACTACCATGAGTCTCCTCTTTCTATTACCACCTGTTTGTTCCTGCCCGTGACCATCAGACCCCAGCTCGCTCGGGCGGCGGTCTCAAGCCGGTTCTCCGCTATAGCCGATCTCGATTGCCGGAGCTTCTATTCTGGACGCGCCTACGAATTTAGTAAAGGCGCGCTCCAACAGGGCCAACAGGGAACATGCGCAGCCTTGAAAGATGGGATGAGAAGGCGCCAGCGTGCCGTGATCGATGGCTAGCTTCGGTTGACGCCCAATGGCCAGGATCTGCACTTGATGATCAGGTTGCGAACCGGCAGGAATTCGTAGAGGAATTCATAGAAGGATACCGTGTGCCGGTGATTGCGAGTTTTTTTCCGGGCATTCGAGGCCGACAGAAAGGTGGCGGCACCAACCTGATACTGAAACCCCAAATGCGCACCCGGCCTCGACAGGGCCCACGAAGTGCGAATGGAAGCGCGGCGAATCAGTTTCGGCAGGGAGATCTTTGAATTTCCCCCGCAAAACGCCGCCTTGGGGGATGAAGATTGGCGGTCGCGATCAGCGCTGCCCAGGTTGGCGGGGATGTCATTCACTGCTTTAGAAGCGATGGAGTGCACCTCTGAATGGGC
>Ga0210406_10001092_pt1 | contig 34564 bp, 29 predicted proteins | sample IncBWC30MmetaG_FD_155454 | JGI IMG/M metagenome (GOLD analysis project Ga0210406, IMG submission 155454) | Forest soil microbial communities from Barre Woods Harvard Forest LTER site, Petersham, Massachusetts, United States - Inc-BW-C-30-M | ecosystem: Environmental > Terrestrial > Soil >... | reverse complement strand
CGAGGAAAATGCACGGTGCCGCGATGCTCATGCACCAGGCGGACAGTACCAGCCTGGCATTGCGGCGCTTGATGCTCATTTTATCCGCGAGCCAGCCGCCCAGGATCAAGCCGATGGCGCCGACCGCGCCCACCGCAAAAGATGACACAACGCTCGCGTCCCGTACGCTCATTCCATGAAAACGCTGCAGGAACGCGGAGTTGAAGGAACCCAAGGCATACATATTGAAGTTGTGGAAGATGCCGGAAAGGATGATCCACCACATAGTCGGAAGGCGGAGAACCGCGAGGTACGGCGCCACCACCGATCCGCTCGGCTTGGTCACCACGCGGCCGGGATCGAGCCCGCCGCGCAGCGGTTCGCGCATGATCAGCGCCAGGAGGGCGAACAACAATCCGGGAACGCACGCGATATAAAAGGCGGCGCGCCATCCTAGGTGCGCATAAATGATTCCGGAGGCGGCGTAAGCAAGAAACAGCCCCGCAGGCAGGCCGAGCATGAATACGCCCATCGCGAATGCTCGTTTGTTCGGCGGAAAAAAGTCGCCAATCAAGGACTGACCCGCGGGAGCGCAGGTGGCCTCGCCCAAACCCACCCCCAGACGCGCAATGAATAGCTGAGCGTAATTCTGCGCCATGCCGGTCGCGGCCGTGAGCACGCTCCATACCGTCGTGCCGATCGCAATCAGCTTGGTCCGATGCCACTTATCGCTCAGGTGGCCCATGGGCAGCCCAACGAGCGCATACATCCAGATAAACACGCTGCCTAGGAATCCCAGCGCCGTATCGCTCAATAAAAATTCCTTACGAATCGGTTCGCCCAGTGAACCAAGCAATTGGCGGTCGAAGAAATTCAGCAAGTTGATGGCGAACAGGACAAACAGCGCAAACTTCGCGCCGCCTGCGGCCTTTGCCATAACGCCGGCGGTCGGGCCGACGGGAGCGCCACCTTCGAGCGATTGCGGACTAACAGACATTAATTATACTCCCCGAAAAATAACTGCCGAGCCGTCCGTAGTTTGCCGCACATCCGCGCAATACGCCTCTGTATATCAGCCCAGAGGCCCACCCGGCGGCGGCATGCGCTCCCAGAAGCTGCGAATTTCGCCGCGCGGATCGTTTTGCATTTGGGTCGGCTTGCCGAAAATCATGGTGGCGCGTGTCGCGGCATCGAAAACCGGCCACGGCGGTATGCGCTGGTTGTTCGGATTGCCGGTCCTGGCAAAAGCGACCCAGCAGGAGGAGAGCTGATCGGCGACGCGCAACATGTCGTTCCCCTCACGAGCTTCCCGAAAGGATCCGGACACGTCGAGTCCATGCACCGCGCCGTAGCGGCCGCCAAAGGCCGGCGTCGGCCAGTCCCATTGATACATGTAAATGGCGCCCTTGCCCTGCGCCGCCTTGAGTTCCGCTTGCTTGATCGCCGAGCGGCGAAATCCGGCGTCGGTCAGCATCATCGCCTGAATCAAGTACGGTGATTTTTCCGGATAGTACTTGCGGTACAGCGCCAGGATCTCCGTACCCTTGTCCTTGAAGCGCTTGTCGATCAGCGCCTTCAAGTCCGCCTCGGTGAGCGTGAAGTTGGTCAAGCTGAGCGCCGCGTCTTCGAGCGTGGTCGAAACGATGAGCGGGATCTCCGCCGACTCCGGCGGCGCGGCCGGATCGAAGGGGTCATGCGTCAGATACTTGCCGTCGAGTACGGGACCTCCCCCGAGACCCGGCGCCGCGGCAATGACCGCGACCTGCGCTTCCAATAGCTGTTGCCACGACACCTTCTGCAAATCCGCAATGCGTGATTTGGGAATGCCGAGCTGCTTCAGCAGCGCTTCCGCGCTCTGCGTCGCGCGGTCGCGCGGTACGAATTTCAACAGCGAACCGCTTTGAACCGCGGCGCGGTGGAACAGGCCCCTCGCAGCAGGCGTTGCCAGCATGGCGCTGGTCTTGGCACCGCCGCCGGACTGGCCGAAGATCATCACATTGCCCGGGTTGCCGCCGAAATTCTCGATGTTGTCCCGTACCCACTCGAGCGCTGCCGTCAAATCCATGATGCCCGTGACGCCGGCATGGGCGAACTCAGGCGGAGCGCCCAAATCGGCGAGATGGGTATAGCCGAAGCTCGCCAGCCGATGATTGACCGTGACGACGACGACATCGCCGAAGCGCGCGAGCTGGGCTCCATCGTAGCCGATGGCATTGCCGGAGCCCGCGGTGAAGCCACCGCCATGAAAGGACACCAGCACGGGGCGTTTGGCGCCGTCCTTGAGACCAGGTGTCCAAATATTCAAGGACAGGCAATCCTCGCCCATGCCGCCGGGCTGATAATCCCAGTGAATCAGCATGGCGTAGTCCGAGCGCAGGTCGGCCGGCGCTTGCGGGCTGATCGGGCCATGGGCCAGGCATTCACGAACTCCTTTCCACGGCGCCGGCTTTTTCGGCGGCATGAATCGATTGCGGCCGCCGGTCGGCGCGCCATACGGAATGCCTTTGAATTCCTTGATGCCGGTGTTTTGAATGCCCTGGACCTTGCCGTAAACCGTATCGGTTTCCACGAACAGGCCGCTCGTCGCACTGCCTGCCGGCGGCCGCGCCGTTGCCGGCGGCGCCTGTGCCGGAGCTTGAGCCGCAGTTTGAGCCGCAGTTTGAGCCGCAGTTTGAGCCCGCGCTTGCGTTGCCAGCGATGTCACACCTGCGGCGGCGATGGTCAGCGCTGAGGATCTTAGGAAATCGCGACGGGTTGTTGCCTCGTCGGTTTGGCCGGCGAGAAAGTCTTTCTTACTCAAGAAACCCCCCTTTTTGGTTCTTAGGCGCAAAAAAACGGCGGGTTTTTGAGGCCCGCCGTTTTGCTCGAATCAATTACAGCAGCATCGAGTTATTTGAACTTCACCCGCAACGTGAGACCGAAGGTTCGCGGAGCACCCAGGTACGACGAGATGGTGTTGTATTGAAAGGGTGAGTCAAAGGCAACCGCGTAATAGTATCGGTCCGCCAGATTGGCTCCCCATGCCTCGACTGTCCACGATTCATCCATTGCGCCTACGCCGATGCGCGCATTGAGGAGTCCGAAGCCGGACTGAATTTTGCGCGGATCAAGATCCGAGCCCGTGTTGTACGAAGAGTTGTATTTCTCCTCGACGCTGGTGCGCATGGCCAGACTCCCCGTCAGCGGTACCAGGTAGCTGGCGGAAAGCGCTCCGGACCACAACGGCGCAAATGACAGCCGATCGTTGTCGCGGTGGGTGCAAGCAGTATTCCGGGGGCCGCCGCAGAAGTCGGGCAAGGCGCTGCCGAAATTATCGATGTTGGTCAGATCCTGGGTCACGCCGCCGGCGAGGGTCAGCCCTGCGATCGGCGTCGCCCACGCGAAATCCACATCGACGCCTTTGGACACGACCCTGTCGAGGGAGGTGACCACGAATTGCACGCCGGTGAACGTATTGAGTTGGAAATCCTTATAGCGCTGATAAAAGAACGCGGCATTGAGGCGCAAAGTATTGTTGAACAGCGTGGTCTTGATGCCCGCCTCTCCCGAGTCGACGGTTTCTCGCGGGAAATGCGTGTCGTAGTTCGGCGTCAAGCCAATCTGATTGGACAGCGTGCCCACGCCGGGGGTTGCGGGAAATGTGGTGCGTGAGAGATTGTAGCCGCCCGCCTTGTAGCCATCCGCGAGTGATACGTACGTCATCACTGCCTCGTTGAAGCGATAGGACAGCTTGACCGTGCCGGACAAATTGTTCTCGGTGTTCGACTGGTCGAAACCGTGGCCCGTGAATTGCGGATTCAGGCCGGTGAAGCAGCCGTAGCCGATCAGAAACGCTTGTGCAGGGGTTCCGTTGAAGCCAGGTGCGAAAAGCCCGGGAGAACTGAGCAGCTTGTTACAGCCCGGACCGCCGCCCGTATCGTTGTAGCTTGCGGTTGCGGTTTTCTTTTCTTCCGTGCCTCGCAATCCAGCCGTCAAATCCAGCCCCTGCGTGATGTTCCAGGTTTCGTTTGTGAACAAGGCAAAGCTTCTGGCGGTTTGCTGATAGCCGTCGTTGTAGCCGGTACCGGCGAAGGTGGCGCCGGGTAAATCGCCAGTGAGCAGCGATACCAACAAGGGGTTGGGTTGCATCCCGATTGCCGCGGACGCCACCGCGCTGATATAGGTCTCGAATTGATTTCCCATCAAGCCAAGCGTTCGGGTCGAGAGAATTTCGTTGTTGAAGAACCCGCCCACCAACCAGTTCAAAGAGCCTGCCTTTCCGGCCAAGCGCAGTTCTTCGCTGAATTGTTTGAAATCGGTCGAGTTGGCATTGCCGTTGTTCGGGAACGTAAGCAGATCGATGCCGGTGTAGTCGACATCATTGCCGCCGGCGACCGTGTTGTCGCGCCACGCAGTAATCGACGTGAATTTCCCGAAGCCTAAGTTCCAGTTGATTTCTCCGGATACGCCCATGTCGCGCACGTACTGTTTGGCAACCTGGTTGGCATAGGCGACATAGCTGTTCGGCAGCCGAGTGACGCCGGGTCGGCCGATGAGCGGGGAGTCCCCGAGCGCGCCGGGTTTGCCGCCGAGCAGGGGATTCGATGCGAACACATTGACCAGCCCCTGGAACGGGCCCGGATATTCCACGACGGCGCCGCAGCAGGATTCATTGCGCTTGGCATAGTCAGCGATGAGCAGGACATCCACATTGTCGCTTGGCGTGATCAGCAGCTGACCACGTGTGTTGATCGCGTGGCGGTCGTTGGTGTTGTTTTGCTCGCTGGGACCGACGCCGTTGACCACTTGAAGGAATCCGCTGTTCTGCTGGTAACCAACGTACAGGCGGCCGGCCATGATGTCGCTCAAGGGTCCGGTGACGGAGGTGCGGACCTCCCGGTCGTTGAAGTTTCCGCCCGTCACTTCGGCCATCACGCCAAAAGTGTTCGAGGGCCTCTTGGTGGTGACGTTGATGACGCCGGCGTCGTTGTTCTTGCCGAACAATTCGCCCTGGGGGCCGTAGAGAACTTCGATCTGCTCGATCTCTCCGAGGTCGCCAAAAGCGACGCCGTTGCGTGGCCGATAGACGCCATCGATGTTCACGCCGACCGAAGACTCGAGGCCCGGGTTGTCGCCAACCGTACCGATGCCGCGAATACGCGCGGTGGTGATGGCCTCATTGCCTTCGGAGGTGACGGTAAGCCCTGGGGTGAGTATCGCGAGGTTGCGAATATCGGTGATGCCGGCATTCTTGATTTGCTGTGCGGATATCGCGACCACGGAAATCGGCACGTCTTGAAGGTTTTCCGAGCGCTTCTCCGCGGTCACAATGATTTCTTCCAGCGCCGGTGCGTTCGAAGCGTCCGCCGCCAGCGCCTCCGCGCCGGCAAAAGCCGCCGTCATGGCGAGCACGAGTGAAATGGCTCGCCGGGAGGACACAGTTTGATTTGTCATACGGTCATACACCTGGTTTTTGCGCCGGCCTTACAGACACGACGACTCTTGGTTTATTGTTCCCGGACACAAGCCAGCCAAAGCCGATATCGAGGTCACCCACGCCTGTGGACGCAGTCCCTTTAGTTGCGTATCTTGAGCCTACGGAAACCGTGGCGCAAGCACCACGCTTTCTGCGACATTTGATTGACAAATGGCGCCACTTGCTTGATTTGTCCGCCAGGAAGACTCAATCATTATAGTGGCGTAAAAGATACATAATGAAAAATCCAGACAACTGGCAGCCCCCGGAACGGGAGCCTGACCCAGCGCCCCCGACGCGCCGCGGCGCGCTCATCGGCCTGGTGATGATCGTGCTCCTCATCCTCGGCGGTTTGATTTTGACGCACGTATTGGGCGGCATGTCGCGCCTGCAGGATTGCGCGCTGTCGGGGCGCTCGAACTGCTCCGGCAGTCCTTGAGGGATCAGACCTGATGGACGCTAGCGCCGTCTGTGCGGATATCTATTCCGGGTCGGTCCAATAGTCGATTTGCACCATACGTTTCAATTCGAAACGACGAGCCCAATTGACCTCTTCCAGCATGGGACTCCGATAGAACGCGGAAACATACCCCAAACAGAGAACTGCTACTGGGCGGCTGCCTTCCGGCATGTGAAGCAATAGGCGTAGCGCTTCAGGATCGAACATCGAAACCCAACCCACCCCCACGTTTTCTGCGCGAGCCGCCAGCCAGAGATTTTGTATCGCGCATGCTACCGAAGCCAAATCCATTTCCGGCATGGTCCGACGTCCGAAAATGTGAGCTTCGCGGTTGCCGGCAAGCGCAACCACTAAGAGCTCGCCGCATTCAAGAATACCCTCCACCTTTAGGCGCATGAACTCATCCTCACGTTCCGCGAGGGCCTGTGCCGTTCTGACGCGTTCCGTTTCAACGAGCGTATGAATGCTTGCTCGTAGTTGTGGGTCGCGGATTCGAATGAATCTCCAGGGCTGCATGAGGCCGACACTCGGTGCCATATGTGCCGCGCCCAACAGGCGACCCAGCAATGAATCGTCGAGCGGATCGGGCAGGAAGTGCCGCATGTCGCGGCGCGCGGCTATCACCCGATATACTGTTTCTATTTCCTGCGGTGTGAAATCACCCATATGTGTTGCACCTCATTGGGTGTTGGACCTGATCTTTATTCGAATTCAAGGCGGCGGACCGAGCCAAACGGAACGTGTAGATTCAGCACCGCCAAATCATCAACCCGGACCGATCGAGCCAATGCGACGCGAATGATCCCGGCGTGGGTCACCGCGATAACGGCGTCGCATTCCAGTTGACGCACGTCATGCAACCAGCGCTCCCAGCGCGATGCGACCATTTCGGCAGATTCTCCGCCCCCGGGGCGGTACCCCCAGGGGTCTTTTGCCCACTCATCAATTTTGTTGCGCGATATGGAATCCCATCGGCTGCCCTGCCAATCACCGAAGTTCATCTCTGATAAGTCTTCCGTCGGCGCTGGTGCGCGCGGTGCCGCGATTCTCCGAGCCAGTCCCATACATCGTGAGGCGGGGCTCGAATAGATGCGTGCGCTCTCGAGCACTTGGCTGGGAATTTGGGCGGATACCGAGTCAGCCGTTTCACCAATAGCGTGCTCCTCCACGCCTACGTCCAGACGTCCGTAGCACAGTCCGTCGACGCCAATTGGCGGGGGATGTCGTACCAGGTAAATTCGCATCAGTGAGTCTCGGCCAAGATGCCCAGTGTCGTCAGTAGAAAACTGAGTTCCGCGAGTTGCTGTGCGGCGCCCAGACAGTCCCCCGTGTAACCGCCTATCCGTTTTCTAAAATAGGCGCCCGCGAAAATCGTACCAATCAAGCTGAGCGCCAATGCAGCGAGCAGGACAAAGGCCAGTCGACTCCGTACGGGCGGATCGATGAGCAAGAATCCCGGCAGTAGGACGATCGCGCCCAGCAGTCCGCTCAACAGCCAGTTCCCCCCATCCAAGCTGTCGGCCAGTGGCTTTGACTTGGCCTCCGCGTCCGGGCGTATGTATTGCAAGCGCCAGATGATGCCAATCGCGCACCAGCGGCTCGCAATATGCGCTGCTACAACGATCAGCGGAAATGTCGCATAGGGAAGAGATGCCAAGACAGACCATTTCAACCCCAGTATCATCGCGACTCCGATGGCGCCGTAGGCGCCGACTCGAGAATCCTTCATGATGGCGAGCACGGACTCGCAGGTTCTCCCGCCGCCGAATCCATCGCAGACATCGGCGAAACCGTCCTCGTGAAACGCTCCCGTGATGAGCAATGACGCGCTCATCATCAATCCGATCGCCACGGCCGGCGGGAATGCCATCGAGCTCAGCCACCACACCCCGACACCAATCACTCCCACGAGGGCGCCGACCACGGGAAAATATCGAGCGGATTCGGACAGCCAACTTGTCTGAAACCCCTCGATATTCGGCACCGGCAGACGAGTCAGGAATTGGATTGCGACCACGAAAAGAAGCGCCTGGCGTTTCATCGGGCGATTGCCTTAAGCGTCCTTGTTGCTCACACCGGCGCCTTCAAATGTCGCCATCTCGGTGAATAACGACACGGCCGCCCGCACGACCGGCAGCGCGACTGCCGCGCCGCTGCCTTCACCGAGGCGCATGCCGAGATCGAGCAGTGGCTGAACCCGTAGATGTTGAAGCAAGGCCCGATGCGCGTGCTCGGCAGAACAGTGACCGAACACACAATAGTCGAGTACGCTGGGATCCAGTTTCACCGCAAGCGCCGCCGCGACAGTGGCCGTAAATCCGTCCACCAATATCAATGCATGGCGGGCAGCGCCCGCCATGATGGCGCCGGTGAGCATTGCAATCTCATAGCCGCCGTATTCTGCCAGCAAACTCAACGGGTCTGTGGGCAGGGCACGACGCCCGAGCGCCTGTCCCAACAACAGTTTCTTTCGCTCGAGCCCCTTATCGTCGAGCCCAGTCCCTCGCCCGATGCAGTCAATCAATGCTCGGCCGGTCAGTCCATGCATCAACATGGCTGCGGAGGCGGTGTTGCCGATTCCCATCTCGCCGAGCACGAGTGCATTGCCGGCGGCGGGCATTACGCGCCCAACCACGTCACTGCCGCACTGCAAAGCGTTTGCGCACTCTTCAGGCGTCATGGCCGCTTCCTCGATGAAATTGCGTGTTCCTGGACGAATCTTTGCGTCGATGAGGCGCGAATGTGCACTGCAGTTGCCGGCCACACCGGCGTCCACTATCCAAAGTTCGATACCCTGTAGCTTCGCCAGCACGCTGATCGCCGCGCCGCCGTGCAAAAAATTTGCCACCATTTGAGCGGTCACTTCGCGGGGATATGCACTAATCCCATGTTCCGCTGCTCCGTGGTCGGCAGCGAACACGATGCCGACGGGCTCCGCTATTCGGATGTCCAAGGATCCTTGGATTGCGCAGATTTGTGCCGCCAGTGATTCAAGGCGTCCCAGTGACCCCAGGGGCTTTGTAAGCACATCCAGCCGCCGAAGTGCCGCGGCTCGAATCGTTTCGTCAACCGGCGTAATGTCGTTGAAGCCCGTGAAGTTTGAGCGCTGTGTGGCTAACATGGTGTTGACCCGCGCTTGCGCAGAAGATAAGTGTCCATGATCCATCCCTTTTGATTGCGAGCCGAGGCGCGAGCCTTCTCAATCTGCTCGCTAAGTTCACTGAGTTTTCCGGCAAACAAGATCTCGTCGGGTGTCCCCAGATAGGCACCCCAAAAAATATCGATATCGTCGCTGACGAGCGTTTTAAATGTACACCGGCCATCGAGCATGACCAGCAGATTGGTGCCAATTGCGGGGCGTTCGTTGCTCAAGCGGCGACCGGTAGTGATATGGATCGGTTCGCCGATTTGGTTCAAGGAAATCCGATGGCGTGCTGCGAGCGCCTGAATGCTGGTGATGCCGGGAATGATTTCCCATTCAAATTCCACGGTTTTCAGGGCTGCAACCTGATCGATGATGCGAAGGGTACTGTCGTAAAGAGACGGGTCTCCCCAGACGAGAAACGCGCCCACTTCATTCTCGGATAGCTGTTCTCTAATGACTTGTTCATACAATGCCGCCCGCTGCTCATGCCAGGCGGCGACCGCGAATTGGTACGCGTCTGAGCGGCGGTCTCTTCTAGGATCCTGAATTTCGACGATTCGATAGGGTCTTGCCTGCATGTAACGTTCGCAGACGTCTTTTCGGGCACGCAGTAGATCCGCCGTTTCCTCGCCTTTGTCGGTGACAAAGATGACATCCACTTGTTTGAGGGCATTGATCGCCTGCACGGTGATGTAGTCGGGATTGCCGGCTCCAATACCGATGAGCATCAGTCGTCGCATGTGGAATTCTCGCGCGGCGCGGTGACTTGGCTGGTGTGCGCGATGACCATGGCTTGCGCACAGGTGTCCAACAACTGCTGACGGGTACGCACGATGTCACCGATGACAGCCATGGCCGGCGCCGCGAGATTGGCGGCGTGCGCCTCGGCGGCAATTCTGTCGAGCGTTGACACCAGTATCTGTTGATCGGCCAAAGTGGCGGAGGCGATCACGGCTGCCGGTGTATTGGCCGGCAGTCCGCCCCGCATCAGTGCTGCCGCAATCTTGTCGAGATTGCGCAACCCCATATAGAGAACGATCGGCTGTCGCGTGCGGGCGAGCGCGGACCAGTCCATCGTGCCGTCTTCATCGGGGTCATGTCCCGTAGCGAGGATGATCGCTTGGTTGACACCGCGCATCGTTGCTGGAATGCACACGCTGGCCAAGCCGCCGAGTCCGGCGGTCACGCCCGGTACAACGCGAAACGGGATCCCTGCGGCGGCGAGTGCCAGAACCTCTTCGCCGCCGCGGCCAAAGACGAAAGGGTCGCCGCCTTTCAGCCTCAATACTCGAAACCCGCGGCGCGCATGAGCGACAAGTTGCGCACAAATGTCTTCCTGGGCGATGGAGGGTTTCCCGCCGCGCTTGCCGGCAAACTGCATCTGCGCGCCGGGTCGCGCAATTGCCAACACCCGCGCATCGACCAATGCGTCGTGAACGACGACGTCGGCTTGCAGCAAACCCGCCAATGCGTCGAGAGTCAGTAGCCCGGGATCTCCCGGGCCGGCACCCGCCAGCCATACCTCGCCGGGAGCGAACGTGGGAGGGTCCCCACGCAACGCGGTGAGCAACTGAATGCCCGACAATTGGCCGTGATTAGGTGGCATTGGCGTTGCGAAAGCGGCGCTGATAGTCAGGTGAATACAAAGAGCTCTCGTCGAAATCCGCGGCTTCGAGGGCGCGCCCGACGAAAACCAGCGCCGTGCGTTCCATGGGTTCGACCGCCAGCAGGCCGCGGATGTCTGTCAGCGTGCCTCGTAGAATGCGTTCATCCGGCCAACTGACCCTCATCAACACGGCCACCGGACAGTCAGCTCCGTAATAAGGGATCAATTCCTCGACGATCGCATCCATCGCATGGATCGCGAGATGGATCGCCAGTGTCGCTCCACTTGCCGCGAAGGTTTTGAGGCGTTCGCCCTCTGGCATGCGTGAGGCGCGACCCGGCATCCGCGTTAATACGACGCTTTGCGCAATGCCGGGTACAGTCAGCTCGCGCCCCAGAGCAGCGGCGGCGGCGGCAAAAGCCGGTACGCCCGGTGTCAGCGTATACGGAATCCGGTGACGCCGAAGGCGGCGAAGCTGCTCAGCCAGCGCGCTGAAAATTGACAGGTCTCCCGAATGGAGCCGCGCCACGTCGAGGCCCGCGGCATGGGCCTCAAGATAGTGGCTTTCGATCTGATCCAGCGTCAACGCGGCGCTGTCGATGAGCTGCGCTCCTGCGGGACAATGCGCGAGCAGTTCCGCGGGTACCAATGAACCGGCATACATGCACACGGGACAACGACCGAGCAGGTCACGGCCTCGCACGGTGATCAGATCGGCGGCGCCAGGACCCGCTCCAATGAAATGCACTGTCATCGCAAGCCATCTCCTTCGGCGAGCGCGCAAGTGACCGGGCCGACGGCAACCCTGGGAGCCAGCAATCGCGAGTGTGGACCGGCGGCCGCGAGCGCAGCCGCTTCGGCCACGGATTGCACGTTGAGCGTGTCCTTCGAGCGGACCGAACGGGTCAAGGTGCGCGAATCCGCGGATTCCAGCGCGTCCTTTGCAATCAACACCAAGAGAACTCCTCGTGCGGCCGCGGCCGCCACGATGCCGGATTCCGTGCCCTTTGCTGCGGGCACGGCAATCAAGCCAAGGCGATGTCCGTCGACCTGGTTATGCAGCAATGCGGCCGCGATGGCGGATTCAACCTGCGCCGCCGATATGGCCTTGCGGCAACCGATGCCCGCAACGATCATGGCTTTGTCCAGATCCATTGCATGATCGGCATTGCGGGGCGCCAGCCTGTCATTTTCGCATCCTCGCCGCCGACGGGACCGGCGCGTGCGATCGAAATTCGCGTCAGCGAACCACCCAGCAGCGATTGATACTTCAGAAGGACTGCTTCCGTTTCGAGAGCGACAGCGTTGACGACCAATCGACCCCCAGAGCGCAGCGCATTTTTCACCGTCTCAATGAGCCCTGCCGTTGCTGCACCACCGCCGAGAAACACCGCGTTCGGCATCGCCGAGCCCTCGAGGCAAGCGGGAGCCGAACCCTCAATCACGCTCAGGTGAGGCACGCCGAACGCCGCGGCGTTGCGCTTGATTCGGGCGACTCGATCAGTGCGTCGTTCAACCGCAATAGCACTTAAGGATGCGTCCGCAAGCAGCCACTCGATGGCCACAGAACCGGACCCCGCACCCACGTCCCACAGGAGTTCTCCCCGTCGCGGAGCCAACGCCGATAGCGTCAGGGCGCGAATCTCGCGTTTGGTAATCTGCCCATCGTGCTCGAACAGTTCATCGGCGAGACCGGCGGCTCTTGGCAGAATACGTGCGACTGCGTCCGCAGCGACTTCAATTGCAACGGTGTTGAGGGCATCAATCGCTTCGAGGTCAAAGGCGTCTGCCGGCGCCGAGCGGATCCGTTCACTCGGGCCCGCCAGGGATTCCAGTACCGTCACTCGCGAATTGCCAAAGCCGAGATCGCACAACAAGCGAGCCAGATCCGCGGGCGCATGGTCGTCGGAGGTCAAGATCAGGAGTCGCGCGCCAGGATGCAAATGTGGCCGAATATAATCGAGCGAGCGGCCGCATAACGACAATTGGCCGGTCTGGGGCAGCGGCCACAGCAAGCGTGATGCCGCCAAACTGAACGCGGACGGGGCGGGCAATGACAAGGTTTCCTCTTTCGAAACGTGGTGCGACAGCAGGCTCCCGACGCCATGCAGGAAAGGGTCCCCGGAAGCCAGCACACAGACGGCGCGACCGCGAAGCGTCAGCACTTCAGCCACATTGGGTTCGAAAGGCATCGTCCAAGGCCGAGGTTTGCCTCGAATCAATGACGCCGCCAGCGTGAGATGGCGGGCGCCGCCGAAAACGACGTCCGCCGATTGGATGAGTTCCCGCGCCATGAGGCTCAGGCCCTCGATACCGTCCTCGCCGATTCCGACAATGGACAGCCACCGATGTAATACGGCAGGCTGGGGGTTGGCGAGTTCAGCGAGCGACATGGAAAAGAACATCCTCATTCTTGGCGGCACCACGGAGGCGCGATTGCTGGGTCAACAGCTCGCGGCTCGTACCGATATAACCGTCACTTTGTCGCTGGCCGGTCGCACGGCCTCTCCGCTGGCTCAAGGAGTGCCCACTCGATCGGGTGGGTTTGGCGGAACAGCCGGTCTCGTTGAATACCTGCGCACTCATGAGATCGGCGCCTTGGTCGACGCCACTCATCCGTATGCATCGAGGATGTCGGCCCATGCGCTGCGCGCCGCCAATCAAACGAGTACGCCGTTTATTGCCCTGTGCCGGCCGCCGTGGCCTGCGGTTGCCGGCGATCAGTGGACGGAAGTCCGTGACGTGCAGGAAGCCGTGAGCGCGCTGGGGATAGAGCCCCGAAAAGTGTTCCTCGCCGTCGGTCGCCAAGAAATCGCGATTTTTGCCGCGGCGCCCCAGCATCATTACCTGATTCGTAGCGTTGATCCGGTAGACCCGCCGCTCGCCGTCCCGCACGCTCGTTATATTCTCGGTCGCGGACCATTCGACGAACAGCAAGAACGCGAGCTTCTGCGCGCGCAAGCGATTGATGCGATCGTGGCGAAAAACGGCGGCGGCGAGGCGACCTATGGCAAGATCGCTGCGGCCCGCACGCTGAGAATACCGGTCGTTTTGTTGCGGCGGCCGCCGGCACTGGACGTGCCTACGGCAGCCTCGGTCGCCGAGGCGATGAGCTGGCTTGATCATGTGTTGAAGGCGCCGAGGGATCGCGGGGTGTAGACCAGCGGAGTGCCGTTCGGCCGCGCCAAATGGCGCGTTTCTGAAGTTCCGACGATGATGCAGGTGGCCATGTCCGCCCCGGAACCATCCGCTGCCTCCAACGTGGTGATGAGTATGCGTTCATCGAGCCGACCGACGGCATGTCCGAACACCACCGGCGTGTTGCCAGGCAGGTAGCCGCGCAATAGTTCGAACGCGCGCTGCAATTGCCACGGTCTCGCGCGGGAAATGGGGTTGTACAGCGCGATCACGAATCCTGCGCTCGCTGCGGCTTTCAAACGCTGCTCGACCACGGCCCAGGGTTTGAGGTTATTGGACAGCGACAGCGCGCAGAAATCATGACCCAGCGGTGCGCCGACGCGCGCAGCCACGGCCAGCATGCTGGTGATTCCCGGAACGATCGAAAGCTCTAGGTCGCGCCAGGCACCAGGGCCGCGCTCAAGGGCTTCGCAAACCGCTGCCGCCATCGCAAAAACTCCGGGATCGCCGCCGGACACCACCGCGACGTTGGTACCTTCGGCTGCTTCCGCCAACGCGCGCGACGCCCGATCGATTTCCTCTCCGTTGTCGGATGCCTGACGGCGCTGACCCGTTCGAAGAGAAACTCGATCAAGGTAGGGGCCATATCCGTAGAGGACATCGGCGGCTTGCAATGCCTCAGTGGCTTCGGGCGTGAGTTGAGCCACACTTCCGGGCCCCAATCCGATCACCGTCAGTTTGCCGCTCATGAGTTCCACGCGCGACCGGCGACGAGCACAATGGCAAAGTAGGGTGCCGAATCATCCGGTTTCTGTGCGAGAGGCATTTTCCGCTCGTTGTCCATCGTGCCGCGTTCGACATAGGTGGCGCTGTGGAGGCGGTTCGCCGCCGCCAAAGCACGTCGCACTTTCGACAAATTCCGTCCCACTTTCATCACCACGGTGGGGTCGTTCTGTTGAAACCGACGGATGAGTTCCGCCTCGGCCAACGTTGCCGGCACTACGGTGAGCACATCGTCTCCCTGCGCGATCGGTAGCCCGGCCGCGGACCAACACCCCGACATGGCAGTCACCCCGGGAATTACGTTGGTGGTGTAGCGGTGGACTAGGCGCACGTGAAGGTGCAAGTAAGATCCGAAGAACAGGGGATCGCCTTCCGAAAGAACAGCGACGGATCGTCCGGCGTCCAAATGAGCGGCGACCGCGTTCGCCGCTCCATCAAAGAACCCTTGAATGGCGGCTTGATAGGCAGAATCACCCGTTGGTTTCTCGGTCGTCACGGGATAAAGAAGCGGCAATTCCGTGACACCCGGGCGCAAGAATTGCGAAACGATGGCGCGAGCGTTGCTGGCATTTCCGGCCTTCGCAAAATGCGCGACTACGTCAGCGCTCTTCAGCGCGTGTATGGCCTTGAGCGTTAAGAGGTCCGGGTCTCCCGGTCCGACTCCGACGCCGATCAGTTTTCCCAAGCCGCTCAAGGGCCTGCCCGTGCCAAGCCGTTCACGGCGGCGGCGGTTATGGCACTTCCGCCGGCGCGCCCTCGCACGGCAATGAAGGGAACGCCGCGCGGGTTGGCGATGAGCGCCGCTTTCGATTCTGCTGCACCGACGAACCCCACCGGAATTCCCAAAATTGCCGCCGGATGCGGCGCTCCCTCATCCAGCATCTCCAATAACCGGAACAAGGATGTCGGTGCATTGCCGATCGCGACGATCGCGCCCGCAAGCCGATCGAGCCAGAGTTCCAGCGCCGCCGCCGAGCGAGTCGTTCCCAGTTTTTCAGCGAGTGCAGGCACGGCCGGATCGCGCAAGGTGCAAATCACCGGGTTATTCGCAGGAAGGCGGGCTCGGGTAATTCCATGGCTGACCATTTCTGAGTCGCAGATAATCGGCGCGCCGGCACGCAGCGCGTCGCGACCTGCTGCAATAACGCCATCGGCGAACACGATGTGTTCGGCGATTTCGACCATGCCACAGGCGTGGAGCATTCGAACGGCGACATCTGCTTCCTCTTCCGAAAATCGTGCCAAGTCCGCCTCGGCTCGAATAATCGCAAACGACTGCTGATAGATCGCAGTGCCGTCACGCAAATAGTAAGTCATGTACCGGCACTCATCGTCGCAAGCACACCCGTCGCGCCGAGCCGGGACACAATGCTCGCGCTGCTTTCCTGAGCGCCTTGCGACGGCTGTCGCTGCGCAGTCAAGCGGGGAAGGCCGGCGATGAAGTGGGCGACGGATACCGTGCCATCCAGCGGGTCAGCGGCGCGGCCCCGCACAACGAGGCGGTCCGGTCCGACATAGGTCAAGGTAGCGGCGCCCGGATGTGCACACCCTTTCGCACAGCCGGAAACGTGGATGGTCACCGAACCATCGAGGAATGGTCCCGCGGCCTCGGCGATTACCGGAGCCCACTCACGTGTCGAGAGTCTGGCGGAATTACACGCGGGTGCGCCGGCGCAGGCGACGACGAACCGCCGCGGATCGTCGGGCCGCACGATAAATCCCGCGGCATTCGCGGCGGCGGCGAGTTCGCTTGCCGAATCCGCGTCCAGTCCGATGAACAGCAGCGAGCGACCCGGCGACGTCTGTATCGAATGGGCGCCGCAGCCCGCCGCAACCTGTGCCAATTGTTTGAGCGCTGCGGCCTCGGTGTACCCAAAGCCCAAAGCAACCCCCAGTGCCACTTGTCCCGTATTGAGCCGATGGATACCGACCGGCTCCGCCGCCGGCCGCCGGTTGGGCGGCGGTGCCTCGCTCAGCACGTCCGCGATAGAGGCGCGCAGCACCTGCACATTGGCACTATTCACGAAATCCCGCGCTCGGGCATCGATCCCGCGGCTCGCGATGCCGGCGAGCACACGGACGATGACCGTGACCGCATGCTGCCGCAAGGTCCACCCGAGACTGGTTGCGCCGGACGAGTTTCCGGCGATGCTCACGTGCAAACGAGCGTCATGGTCGGCCCGCAATCTCAAGTCGCCCGGCACGTCATCCAAATGCATGGCGCCGCCGCCATCGATGAGCACCGACACTTTCGGGCCGAGCGACGCCGTGGCGAGCGCGGTCGTCAATTCTGCGCGGAGTACAGTCAGCAACTCACGCAGATCCTGAAATTCATCAGGGTCCAATCCCATCAAGGGTGATGTCAGGATAGGAGGCCCGTTTTCCGCGTCGAGACCGAGCGCGACAACGCTTCGCGCGAAAGCGGGAGCGGATGCCGGACTTAGCCCCCTAAATTGCAGGCTGCCGCGTTGTGTCACTTCCACGATGCCGTTGCCATGCAGTTGGCTCGCCTCACATAGTGCGACCAGGGTGTCGACGGGAAGAGGCGCGGACGGCAATAGACGCGCGAGAAGACCATCTCCGGTCGGCATCGGCTCCAGGATGCCGGGACAGGTACCGCGTCGCAGAGAAATCACGGCAACTCTTCGCGAAAATGGATAGGCGGAATGCGGGCGATGAGACCTTGTTTCAACGATTCCGGTCGGCCGCGCCAGGGCATGATTCCGTCCGTGGCTTGTGCGAGCAGTTGCGCGCCGATGATGAGGGAGGGGCCATCCAGCGCAGGGTCGAGGCCGCCAAATATATAAGTCCATGCATTTTCGCAGCGAATTGCCGCACTCAAGCCGCGGCTGCAGTTGCCAAGACAGCGAATGCGCTGCACTGAAATATCAGGGACATCAGCGGCAGCGAGAGTGGTTGCGTCGGCCAGAATACTGCCCGGTCTAGGAGAGTCGGCGTCCGGCGCCGCAGTTGGATCCACTGTCCCGCGGCAAGTAATGCACACCATGACCGTGGGTGGACCGGCCGGCCCCGTGTCGCTCATAAGCATGGCTTCCTCACAAGCTAGACTCAGGGTGCGGAACCGGCGCGAATCGGCTGGATGCCGGTTCCCGCACAGTCGAGATGGACTCGACCGTCGCCGAGGCACCCCGCCCGGCACGCGACCAAAGTGACGGCAGGTCTCCTGGCTCGCGGGTCGGTGCATCTTGCCGCCTTCCCAATCTGTCTTGAGCGGACAGATCAGTGGCATTGGGCAAGTGCTCGCCGCTTACAGTTGCGGGGGCAGCCGTGGATTGGCACCTAACGCCAAAGGCGCTTGATGGGTACCACATTCCCTCATCGCTCTCTCGTTCGAGAGAGGCCGTCTAACGCCGGTAGTAGAACGTTGCGCCGACACGTTGTCAACGAGAACCTGCCACCACCGGATACGTGGGTGCTTATGGGGTGCGCAAATAATTTTTATAGGTCGCAACGTCAGCACACTTTTATTGTCGTTTACCGCCCTATGCATTACGCTCCCACTTTGTCAGGTGCTCGAGGCCAACCAGATTGGGTTGGTGAGTGAAACGGGAATCCGGTGAGAGTGCTTAAGTGGCGTTCAACTCCGGGACTGCCCCCGCAACGGTAAGCGAATCGAAGGCGAATATGTATGTCACTGCGCCAATGGGCGTGGGAAGACGCTTCGCCGGCCTAACGGCGTTCGCGAGTCCGGAGACCGGCCTGATGTCGGGTAGCGGATACCTTCGCGGTGGGCGAATTGGGCTATGTGCTTATGCGACGACGGCAGTCCCGTGCCATCGGTCAACCCCACCAAAGGGGCTTGGGCACACTCACTGAAGCTGACCTCGATGCCGGTGGAACCGTTGGCATCAACGTCTCCGCAATCCAAAGAATCGATCTGCGCGGAAGGTGAGTAGTATGACGGAGTCCAATCCATCTACGGAAGAGTCGGAAGGCAGCGATACCGAGGCCTACGCGCAGCGGATACAGCGACGAAAGGCAATTCAGGATCGGCGTATGGCCGAAACCGTGACCGATCGAGGACTGGTCATCGTCAACACGGGTGCGGGAAAGGGGAAGACTACTGCGGCCCTCGGGATGGTGTTGCGCAGTCTGGGGCACGGCTATCGCGTCGCCATCGTGCAATTCATCAAGGGTGCGTGGGAACCGGCGGAGAAGCGAGCATTCGAGCCGTGGGGCGACCAGCTTCAGTTTCACGCCACCGGTGAAGGCTTCACCTGGGAAACTCAGGACAAGGTTCGCGACAAACTCATGGCGCAGGCGGGATGGGAGGTTGCCGTGCGTTATTTGGCTGATCCCGAGTACCACCTGGTGTTGTTGGATGAGGTCAATATCGCGCTCAAGAAAGACTATTTGTCCGTCGAACAGGTGTTGGCCGGCATCAACCGGCGACCACCCAAAACCCACGTCGTGCTGACCGGGCGAAATGCACCGGAAGAGATCATCGAGCGCGCGGACTTGGTGACTGAAATGAGCCTGATTAAACATCCATTGAAGCTGCAGCGCATTCGTGCGCAAGCCGGCATCGAGTTTTGACCTTGGACCCGATGCCACCCGTCGGCGCCCCGGCGAGTACCAGGCCATCGCGTATCCGGCTATTGGTCGCGACGAACGGCGTCGATGAAGAATCTTGGCAGGACTGGCGTGCGGCGCGCGAAGCGAGCGCCCACGCGTCAAAAATTGCCCTGCAGCGCGTATCCCGAGATGACGAGTCTCAGTCTGTATGCGCAGTCGGCATGGGTTACGGCGAGACGTTGCGCTGGTTTGGACCGATCGACAGCGCGGAGAAGCGCCGCAAGGCCATTGACTACGCGGGCCGAATACTCGAGGCGGGAGGGTTTCCTGCTGAGGTCAATTCGGGTTTACCTGAGTTGGCGCCGCGGACTCCGGCGACTCCGGCCGATGAATCTGCCGTTGCTGCCGAGATACCCATGGAGGGCATTGTGTTGCTCTCGCATGCGGAAACGGACCTGCTGACACTCGAACGGGCGCGTAGCGAATTGCCGACGGATTTTCCAGCCGTCGTCGGGCGTTCTCTCCTGGGTCTGCCCGACTCGGGCGCGCTGCTGGCGTTATTCGGTGTTCGGCGCTCGCCACGATTATTGGCGATCGTGCGCATTCACGGCACGGTCTCCTCTGTGCCTGGACTCGCCGATCTCATCGACCTTGCGCATCGAGAGGGCTGGGGGCTGGTCGTGATCAGCGGTGTCGGCGGCAACGCGGAATTGATGCCGCGAACCGCCAATATCAACCCCGAGTTTGCATCCAATCTGACGTCCTACTTCATGGCCGGCGGCGTGACCAACGTCGCGCAAGCCGTTCGCTACGCCGCGGTGACCCACCTGGGGAATAGCGGGGGATTTGCGCCGCCGCGCCCGATGCCCGCCCACGGCCTGTATCATCCTGACCTGTTGGTCACAAATGACGTCGAATGGATCAGTCACCGTTCGCCCGATAGGCCGACCGCGGTCGTTTTGTTTTATCGCGCTCATGCGCTGAGCGGAAATCTGCAATTTGTCGATACTGCAGTCCGAGCCGCGGAGGCGCGCGGGTTTTCTGCAATCGGTGTCTTTACCAGTTCATTGCGTGATTGCGATCCGACGGGCGTGCCGCTCGCATTGCGGCTGCTGCCCGAATTGCCGGATGTCGTCATTAACACGGTGAGCTTTCCGGTATTTTCCTTAAGTTCACTTGATCGCGTTTCGCCGCAGAGCCTCGCGACGCCCTTCGAAGTGATCGGTGCGCCGCTGATTCAAGCGGTCTGCTGCGGCACACCGCGGGCCGTATGGAGCAAATCAGAACGGGGTTTGAGTCCGTCGGAGGCGGCAATGAACATCGTGTTGCCTGAGTGCGACGGCCGAGTGATCTCCGTGCCGATCTCATTCAAGGAAAATCATCGTTACGTTCCCGATGCGGAACGGACGGCGCGGGTCGCCGATTTCGCCCGCCGGCTGTCGGTATTGCGCAGCAAACCGAATTCCGAGAAGCGAATAGCGATCGTATTGAGCAACGCGGGCGGAAAAGCACAAAGAATTGGTGGGGCGGTCGGCCTGGATACCCCGGCATCGCTGCTGCAATGGCTCATCGACATGCGAGAGGCAGGGTATGACGTGGGTGCGCTGCCGGGCTCCTCCGATACATTGATGGCGCAGTTGCTGGCACAGGGCTGTTACGACGACAAACTTCCGCTTAATTTAGCGACTGTTCGGCGCATGGCGCGTGCGCGGTATGCGCAATGGTTCGGCGCGCAGCCCGAAGGTTTTCAAGCATCCCTGTGCGCCATGTGGGGCAAACCTGCCGCGACGGGGCCGACGGTTGCGCCGCCGTTCTGGCGCGACAATAAACAATCGACACGCGGCTCGCCCTTATTGGCGCTCCATGAGCCTTATTCCGATGATAGTGACTACTTCTTCAGCGGTTTGGCATTCGGCAATGTGTTCATCGCGATCCAGCCACCTCGCGGATTTGGGGTCGATCCGGAAGCGGTTTATCACGCTCCTGACCTGCCGCCGTGCCATCACTACGCCGCGTTCTATCGTTGGCTGGCGGATGAATGGCGAGCGGATGCGATCATTCATTTTGGCACGCACGGCACTCTCGAGTGGTTACCCGGCAAGAGCTTGGGCCTGTCGGCTGATTGCGCACCGGACGTGCTCTTGGCCGATCTGCCGCTTTTCTATCCGTTTGTGGTGAACAATCCGGGCGAGGGGGCGCAAGCCAAGCGCCGCACCCACGCCGTCATTGTGGATCATCTCGTGCCGCCTCTGACACATGCGGATACCTATGGTCCGCTCGCGACGCTCTCGCGGTTGATCGAGGAATACTATCGCGCGGAAGTCCTTGACACGAACAAGCTACCGATACTGCGTCGTCAGGTGTGGGATTTGGTGCGTACGGCGCAGCTTGAGGATGACCTCAAACAAATCAGGCTCCAACGGCATGGCGATCACGAGCACCCTTGGGACGAGCGAATCAACGAACAAGGGATTCCGCGGGCGCTTGAACGGCTGTCGGGCCGAGGATTCGCGCATCTGCTGGAAGATCTCGATGCCTATCTGTGCGATTTGGGCCGGGCCCAGATTCGCAGCGGATTGCATATTTTTGGCGCGCCGCCCCAGGGCCAAGCTCTGTTGGATCTGATGTTTGCGATCTTACGCAGTCCCAACGGCAGCGTGCCGTCCTTGGTCGAAACAGTGACCCGCGTCTGCGGAATCGATCCCATTGCGCTGCGCGATGCTCACGGCCATTGGGCGGATGCAGTACCGTCTGTTCTCTCGCGGTGGACAACAGCCATTGCGACCGTGGGACAAATTCGATGCGCCATCGATGAATGGGCGCGGGCACTGCTCCATGACCTGGCCGAACGCTCATTTTTACCGGCGAGCATTGAGAGCGTCATTGCGCAATGGTTTGCGTCAACGGGCGGCTCAAACATGGGCCCGTCGAGGCCGCCGCTGATTGATCTATCCCTCGTCTGCCACTTCGTCTGCGAAACGTTGGCGCCGAATCTGGCCCGAACCACGGATGAGACGCGCCATCTGTTGGCGGCGCTCAATGGCAGGTACGTGCCCGCCGGGCCGTCCGGAGCGCCGAGCCGCGGCATGGCGCATGTGCTGCCGACGGGCAGAAATTTCTATACGGTTGACCCGCGCAGCCTGCCCACGCCGGCCGCTTGGTCGACCGGCAGCGCGCTGGCGCGCGAAGCGCTTGCACGTCATTTCGCCGGGAAAGGCCGATGGCCAGAGAGCATTGCGCTCAGCGTGTGGGGAACACCGACGATGCGAACAGGCGGGGATGATATCGCTCAGGCGCTCGCCTTGCTTGGAGTGCGCCCCGTGTGGGAGGCCGAGACGCGCCGTGCCTGCGGTCTCGACGTTATTCCGCTGTCAGAGCTCGGGCGTCCGCGGGTCGACGTGACGCTACGCGTGAGCGGCTTTTTCCGCGATGCGTTCCCCTCTTTGATGAACCTGTTCGATGAGGCGGTGCAGCGTGTCGTGATGCTCGATGAGCCGTTGGAACAAAATTTTATCCGTAAGCATTGGCTGACGGAGACTTCGACTTTGCAGGCGCAGGGATGCGAGGAGGAACTGGCGCGGCGGCGTGCGTCGTACCGAGTGTTCAGCTCAAAGCCGGGTGCCTACGGCACCGGATTGATGCAGCTCATGGACAGCAGCGCGTGGCGCGATACCAATGATCTTGCGGAGGCGGTGTTGTTGTGGGGCGGCTGGGCATACTCGCCGCAATGCAGCGATGGCGTCGAAGCGGTGGAGTCGTTCCGCCGCAAACTCGCGGGTGTTGATCTGGTTCTGCATAACCAAGACAACCTCGAGCAGGACTTGTTTGACTCGAGTGACTACTTTGAATTTCACGGTGGTCTAGTGGCCGCGGTGTCGGTGGCCTCGAATGCGGCGCCGCAGGCCTATTTCGGCGATTCGTCGGATCCCGCCCGCCCGGCCGTTCGAACGCTGCAAGGGGAGGCCTTGCGGGTCTATCGCTCGCGCGTCGTGAACCCCAAGTGGCTCGCCGGCATCCAGCGTCATGGGTACCGAGGCGGACTCGAAATGGCGGCAACCGTGGATGCACTGTTCGGGTTTTCCGCGACCGCGGGGATTGTGACCAATTGGATGTTCGAGGGCATCGCGGAGAATTTTGCCGGCATTGAAGCCCAGCATTTTCTACAGCGCGACAATCCATGGGCGTTGAATGCCATCGTCGAGCGTCTGTTGGAGGCTGAACAACGTGAGCTCTGGAACCCCAAGCCGGAGACGCTTCAGAGGTTGCGCGCGGCACTTCTGTCGAGCGAGTCGACCATCGAAGAAACTGCCGAGAGCGCTCTATGAAACCTGATTTTCCGTTCTCTGCCGTTGTGGGCCAGGATGATCTGAAGCTTGCGCTGGTACTGGTCGCCGTCGATCCCACCATCGGCGGCCTTTTGATCAGTGGAGAGCGGGGGACCGCCAAGAGCACCGCGGCCCGCGGACTTGCCGCTCTCCTGCCGAAATCGTCCGAAGGGAAGCCGGCGCCGTTCGTCGAGCTGCCCATCGGCGCCACCGAGGATCGTGTGGTGGGATCGCTGGATATCTCGCGGGTATTGCAGGATGGTCGTACGCAGCTGCGATCCGGCCTGCTCGCTCAGGCGGACGGCGGCGTTTTGTATGTCGATGAGGTCAATCTGCTCCCCGATCACATCGTCGATCTGCTTCTGGACGCGGCCGCCGGCGGCTGGGTGACTGTCGAGCGGGACGGTGTTTCCGCGGGCGAGGCTGCACGGTTCGTGTTGGTGGGTACCATGAATCCCGAGGAAGGCGAGCTGCGGCCTCAATTTATTGATCGCTTCGGTCTTTGTGTGCAGGTTCGCGGACCATCGACGCAAGAAATTCGCACCGCAGCGATCCGCCGACGACTCGAATTTGACGATCAGCCCGCGAGCGTTATCAGCGCGGTACGACAGGAGGAGCAGACGCTACGTGAGGGCATCGTTGCCGCGCGGGCTCGCCTGTCGACGCTGCACATCAGCAACGCGCACTTGTCCCTCGTTACGACGCTGTCGATCGAACATCATTTGGACGGGATTCGAGGCGATCTCGCCATCATTAAAGCGGCCCGCGCCTTGGCGGCATGGCAAGCGGCAAGTGAGATCCATGATGAACACATCCATCGGGCTGCTCAACTCGCGCTACCGCATCGATCTCGGCAAAAGAAGTCCAAACAGGCACCCCGGAATCCCGCCGGTCCGAGATCCCCCGGTCAAAATCGATCGGCAGATGGCGACCCGCCGTCCATGGCAGACGCGGCACCCTCCATCGACGGTCCGAGGCTCCAAATCGCGCCGCCCGGCCCAGAACAGGGTCCCGTGCGTTTGATCACGGATATGATCGATCGAGGAGCGGTGGGTCGACGTGGTACGGAATCATTGAGTTCGCAGCGCGTCGTGGGCGCAGTCCCCCATGACCTCACGGGCACTTTGGCCATCACTCAGACTTTATCAGCGGCCGCCCGGCGGGGAGCTCGTGTAAGCGACGGGGGCTTACGTCTCGTTGCGTCGGACCTTATGCAGCATGAACGGCGGGGTCCGGGTCTTTGCCACGTGTTGTTTCTGGTGGATGCTAGTGGATCGATGGCGACGCAACGCCGCTTGGAAGCGGCCAAGGGCGCCGCGTTGGGATTGCTCTCATCCAGTTATCAGCGACGCGATGAAGTCGCTCTGATGGCATTTCGCGGGGACGGCGCAGATCTTGTGCTGCCATTTACGCGGCACATCGCCGGCATCGAACGTGCGTTGAGCCATGTCCCCACCGGCGGCCGAACGCCGCTCGCGCGCGCGTTGCTCGATGCGGGGCAGCTGCTGCGAACGCGCGAGCCTGCCCTGTTGGTACTGCTGACGGACGGTCGCGCGAACGTCAGTGCCGGGGGCGACGATCCCTGGGACGATGCGCTCGCCGCCGCGTCGCAGGTCAGGGCGGCGTGCGCGGGTGCTCTGGTCATCGATTGCGAGTCGGGGCCGATCGTTTTGGGTCGCGCTCGGGTTCTTGCGGACGCGCTGGGCGCGGAGTGCATTTCTCTCGATGCCATGGATGAACCGTCGCTGACGCTTCGTATTCGCGGGCGCCTCGAGAGATTGTGAGTATTGTCCTTGCGTTGTTGATCGATCGCTGGTGGGGTGAGCCTCCGGCACGCTTTCATCCGGTCGTTTGGATGGGGTACTACTTGAGGCGTGCCGGGCGAGGCTTGCCGAATCACGGTCCTGGAGTGGCGTTTGCACTCGGCGCCCTCTGGTGGCTTGTCGGTGCGGGTCTGGTCACCGCGGTGTATGGGCTCGCCGATGTCGAGATTGCGAAGTTGCCGCTGTGGCTGAATATAGTGCTGACCGCCTTGCTCCTCAAACCTCTGCTCGCCTTGCGTCTGTTACTGAGAGAGGTGGCAGCGGTCGAGAGCGAACTCACGCAAGGTGTCGAGTGTGGCCGCGCACGCTTGGCGCATATCGTAAGCCGCGACACGACAAACTTGGATGCGAGCGAAATACGCGAGTCTTCGTTGGAATCGCTGGCAGAAAATCTGTCGGACTCAGTCATTGCACCGTTGATGTGGTTTGCTCTGTTCGGTCTCGGGGGCGCGGCGCTCTATCGGTTCGCAAATACCGCGGATGCCATGTGGGGATATCGCGGTCAATGGGAGTGGGCCGGAAAATTCGCGGCACGGGTCGATGACTTGTTGAATTTGATACCTGCTCGGCTGACCGCCGTTGGCTTGCTTTTAATGGGACCGAACCGACTGTCGCTCCTGCGGCGATTGCCGAGAGAAGCTGCGCGTACGACGTCGCCCAATTCGGGTTGGCCGATGGGCGCCCTGGCGCTGTCGTTGAATGTGCGGCTACGCAAGCCGCAAGTCTATGCACTCAACGCGGGCGGTCTCGCTCCCTCGGCCGCGGACACCGCCAGCGCGCTGCACCGGGCGGAAGTCACCGCCTGGGCCGTCGCAGCTCTATTTGCGATTGGAATGCAGCTGCTGCCCAGAGTCGCCAATGCCTAATCTCGATCCCGTGCACGGCGGCACCGATTCGATGCCCGATCCACGCTATGACTTTTCCAGCAATGCCAATCCCTTGGGCCCATGTCCGTCGGTGCTTGCGGCAGTGCGCAGTGCCGATGTGACTCGCTACCCAGACCCCCTGTATTCGAATTTACGCGCCACCTTGGCGGCCCATCACGAAACCACGCCGGATCGCATCGTAGTGGGGGCGGGCGCGAGCGAATTGATCCTGCGCATGATCATGCATATCGACGGCTCGGTGCAGCAGCTCGTGCCCACGTTCTCGGAGTACTCGCGCGGAGCACGGCTGGCCGGTCGCCGATTGATCTCGGCACGATCGCCGGAGGCCTTCGTGCGCGCCCAAGCGAAGCATCCCGGCATCGGATTCGTGTGCTGGCCCAATAATCCGACGGGCGATCTGTGGTCTACGGAGTTCATATCCGCAGCAACCGCGGCGGGACCGCTGGTGGTGGATATGGCCTATGTACCCCTCTGCGACGCGCATCACGCCCTCGCCATTGAAGCGGCCGCCTCTGCGGCCTATCGGCTGTATTCGCCCAACAAGGCCTTCGGCCTGACGGGGGTCCGAGGCGCCTACCTCATTGCGCCGCGAATCGAGCGCCGCCTGGCACGCGCGGCCCCCAGTTGGGTGATCGGCCGTGACGCCGTGGCGATGCTTGAGGCCGCAACTGAACCGCAAGCGCGCACATGGCTTGCTCAAGGGATGCCGGAGTTGAAACGGTGGCGCGCACGGCTCGCGCATTCGCTCGAGCAGATGGGCTTGTCAGTACGCGAAAGTCCTGCCACGTTTCTGCTGGCGAAAGTGGGAAAGGCCACGCAGGTCACTGCCTACTTGAGACGCCATGGTGTGCGGGTTCGCGATGGCAGCTCGTTTGGATTGCGACAGTGGATTCGACTGAGCGCGCAGCCACTCGGTGCGCAGAGGGCGCTGCTTACCGCACTCAAGAACGCGTTGTGAGCGTGCGCAATATTCCTCGAATTGTGATCGGCGCGGCCGCATCCGGCGCCGGCAAGACAACCGTCGCCGCGGGCCTCATCGCGGCCTTGCGTCAGCAAGGATTGGTCGTTCAGCCATTCAAGTGCGGCCCCGACTACATCGATCCGAGCTATCACGAACGCGCCGCCGGGCGTCCGTGCCGGAATCTCGATGCCTGGATGTTGAATGATTCGCAGCTTCTCGAGGGATTCGCGCGCGCGTGCCAAGATGCCGACATCGCGGTGATCGAAGGCGTCATGGGGCTCTTCGATGGCAGCAATTGGCATGACGAACGCGCCTCAACCGCGCGAATCGCGAAGCTCTTGGGTGCGCCCGTCATTCTGGTTGTCGACATTGCGGGGGCCGCTCGCAGCGCCGCGGCGGTCGTCCTGGGCTGTCAGCACTTCGACTCCGATTTGCTTCTGCGGGGTGCGATTCTTAATTTCGCCGGTTCCGAAGGACACGCCAAAGGCTGTGCCGAGGCCATTACCACGATCACCGGTCTTCCGGTGCTCGGTTGGCTCCCGCGCGATTCCAAGTTGCAGATTCCAGAACGACACCTAGGTCTCGTGCCGGGAGGCGAGCATTCGGATTCCAGTTCCCTCATCACGTCAATCGCGGCGGCGGTCGCCGCGAGGTTCGACCTTGCGACGATCGGCGACCTGGCTGGAACGGCAGGCGAGCTGCCCGAGATGGCAGTTACCGGGAAAGCTGTGAGACACAGTGCACGCGCCCACCGCCCCGTTATTGCGGTGGCGCGCGACGAAGCCTTTTGTTTTTATTATCCCGAGAATCTTGAGTTGCTGGTGGAGGAGGGGGCGGACATCGAATATTTTAGTCCCTTGCGCGGCGAACGGCCGGGTCTCACCGTCGACGGCGTTTATCTCGGTGGTGGTTATCCAGAATTGCACGCCTCAGAACTGACCGCGAATGTCGGGTTGTGGCGGGCGCTGCGGGACCTGAGGGCGCGGGATGCGCCGATCTATGCCGAGTGCGGTGGTTTCATGGTGCTCACCTCGGCCTTGATCGACTGCGAAGGCCGCCGCTGGCCGATGGCGGGTTTGATTCCCGGTGTAGCGCGCATGACCGACAAATTGGCCGCGCTGGGCTATCGATATGCGAGCGCGACGCGGGCGAACCTATTGACCGATGGCGGGGTGGAGCTGCGCGCGCATGAATTTAGATATAGCAATTGGGTTTGCGATGAAGCGATCGGCGCCGATGATATTGCTTGGAGAGTGCGCGGTGCGCGTGCCGAAGCGCCAGCCGATTCCGGGGGATTCATCAACGGCAATCTCCTCGCCAGCTACTTACACATCCATTTTGGGCAACGTTTTGATCTGGCGAGTCGATTGGTCGAAAAGCTCATTGAGGCACGCAGTCACGCCTGAACGGTGCGCAGAGTGCTTACTTCAGATCGCCCGCCGTCTATTTCAATCGTAGAGGGCACCCGGCAATCATCAGCCAGACCTCGTCTGCGGCCGCCGCTGTCCGTTGCGCCAATGTGCCGGCAAGATCTCTGAATCGCCGTGCTGGCGGTTCCGGGGGAACCAGACTCCATCCCAGTTCGTTGCTCACGATAATGGTCGGCCAGAGTGCCGCCTTGAACTGCGACAGCTGTGCGCTCCAGTCTGTGACAATGGTTTCGTCCGAATCGACGAACTTTGCGCTGGCCCAGAGTGTCAGGCAATCGAGGATCACGCCGCTCGGGGGAGGTGAGAGCGCGGCGAGGCTTGCGGCAACATCGGCCGGCGCTTCGAGGGTGCGCCATGCAGGCCGTTCGGAACGATGTCGGCGCACGCGCTCCATCATTTCCGGATCTCGCGCATCGGCGTTGTAAGTGGCGACGAATACTGTATCGCTTCCCCAGCGTCCGGCTTGCTCGACCGCGCGCCGGCTCTTGCCGCTGCGCACCGGCCCCGTGATGAAGATCAATTCACTCATGATGAAGACTCGTGCGGATGCGCCCGGAGATAGTCCAAGACCTGGCGTCGACGCTCGGCGACAGAACTCCTGGCCAGATCGACAACATGAAAGCTGTAGTCCTCATAGGCGCGACGGATGTGCGCACCCAGCGCTTGAGCCTCAGCAAAGGTTTGCGGCCGTTCACTGTCATTCACGAAAATGTCACGCCAGGGAGGGGCAAAAAAAACCGTCGCGGCATATGCACGCGAGACGTCGCGCCACGAGTCGGGTGCACTCCGTCCACCGTGACTAAGGTAGCCGACGAGGTCGGGCAAGCCCCGGTCGAAGAAACTTAGCCGGTGCTGCGTGCTGTCCTTGAGTTGCGCTTGCATTCGCGCGCTACATTCCTGCGCAAAAGCCCAAAGGTCGGCCCATGGCAGCAGCTGACCCGACTTGGCGAGTTGCTCACGGATCAAGACCCGCGAGGACTCCTCGTAGCATATCTTGCCGGATTCGACCAACGCCTGCAGGAGAGTGCTCTTGCCGGATCCCGGTCCCCCAGCGATGACGATACGTCGAGGCGCAACAACTAGAGACACAGGTACCGCCTGACCGGATCCAAGTTCACATGCGCCGCAAGGTGCTCCGCCATGGCACGATAAGTGGAATTCCGCTGTTCTACCCATGGGATAGGGTGTGCTCGGTGTTCACTCATTCCAGCGGCGACTGCAACGTGAGTTCGCAATTGAGGTGATTCGAACCAGCCATGCAAGTAAGTGCCCCAAACCTTTCCCAGACGCATCCCTTCGGGCCGTTCGCCATGGTCGTCACGTACCATCTGGAGGGGTTCGACGCGACCGAGCGCATGCGTGGCCCCCATGTGAATCTCGTAAGCTCGCCATTCACTGTCACGATGCCTCACCGTGACCTGACGCAGTGTTTTCGAAGCGCTATACCTCGTGTCAGCCGGCAACAAACCCAGGCCGCGTTCGGTGCCCGCGTCCCCTGCAAGCCCGGTCTCATCGCTCAGTGATTCTCCGAGCATTTGAAAGCCCCCGCATACTCCGATGATCAGGGCGCCGCGGTGAAATGACGCGATGATGGCATCCCACATTCCGGTGGTCTTCAGCCAACGCAAGTCGGCAAGCGTATTCTTCGTTCCGGGCAGAACGATGACGCGCGCGTCCAGAAGCTCACTCGCATTGGTTGCCCATCGCACCTGAACCCCGGTATCCGACCACCAGGGCTGACAGTCGGTGAGATTCGAAAGATGTGGGAAACGCACCCAGGCCATGACATCCCCGGTTCCTCGAACGCGGTCGTCGATCGACAATCCATCTTCCTCCTCCGGTTGCAGATCGGTGCGCATTGGCAGGGTACCCAGTATCGCAAAATCGGGCGCGTGCGGTTCCAGCCACCCCTGTGGATCGGAAAACAACGATAGATCGCCGCGAAAGCGATTGACGATGGCACCCAGTCCGCGCGCGCGGTCGACCGCTGAGAAGAGCGTCCATGTCCCGGTGAGTTGGGCGAATATGCCGCCACGGTCGATATCAGCGACAAATAACCAGCGGCCATTCAGGTAATGACAGGGCCGCAAATTCACGAGGTCGCGTTGCAGTAGATTCAGCTCCACCGGACTGCCGGCTCCCTCCATGAGCAACACATCACATCGCTCGTGCCAGCCGTCGAGAACTTCTCTGACGGTCTTCCAAAGTCGATCGAAGTGCCGGTAGTACTCGGCCGCAGGACAATGGCCTTGCGACTGGCCCAATACAATGACCTGCGACCCCTGAGCGCCGCTTGGCTTGAGTAAAATGGGATTCATCTCGACGATTGGCGTCAGACCGCAAGCCTCCGCTTGAACTGCCTGGGCACGCCCGATTTCGCCCCCATCCAGCGTAACCCAGGCGTTGTTGGACATGTTCTGCGCTTTGAACGGCGCTACGCGAACCCCTTGGCCACGCAGCCACGCGCCAAGTGCGGTCGTGATCCAGCTCTTACCCGCGCCGGAACCAGACCCAAGGATTGACAAGGCCTTCATGGATGAGAACACACTCCGCCGGATCACCCGGTCCTAATCTAGCAGACACTCGAATAGAGCGACTCATCATCGCAGCTTGCCAATCGCTTTTACGGCAGTTAGCATCGCCGCTGAAGTTGTCAGGTGCTTTGCCGGCGTTTTTGGGTTGGACCGAAAGCGACGGCGAGTGAAACGGGAAGCCGGTGCGTGTTTTAGTCGCTTGACTGAACCAAACCCGGCGCTGCCCCCGCAACGGTAAACGAGCGACGGCGAATCGAAAAGCCACTGCGTCTTTGGACGCGGGAAGGTGATTTGCCAGCATGACTCATATGCGCTCGTGAGCCCGGAGACCGGCCTGCCGATGAAGACTAGCGAACATCGCGGTGGGCGATCGGTGCGTTGCCTTGGGTTTCGGTCGGTGCGGTCGGCATAAAAGCCCCTGCAACCGTCGCATTCTCCAGGCGATTCCCTTTCTTGGTTCCTTTGCGCTCTGCTCGCATCGAATCTATGCGTACGCGTCGACTGCGGGCGCGGGAGAAGTCAGGCGTGAACGAAGCGAACCGAATACCTGTGACCGTGCTGACCGGCTTTTTAGGCTCCGGCAAAACAACGCTGTTGAATCGCATCCTGACGGAAAGTCACGGACAGCGAATCGCCGTGATCGAAAATGAATTCGGTGAGATCGGCGTTGATCAGGAACTCGTCATCAACGCCGAGGAAGAGATCTTCGAGATGAATAACGGCTGCATCTGCTGCACCGTGCGCGGAGATTTGATTCGAATTCTTGGCAATCTAATGACGCGCCGGGACAAATTCGATCGCATCGTGCTGGAAACTACCGGCCTCGCCAACCCCGGCCCCGTGGCGCAGACTTTTTTCGTTGATGAGGGAATGCGCGCGGAATTCGCGTTGGACGGCATCGTCACCATGGTCGACGCGCGACACTTCGATCAGCAGTACCAAGACAGCGAAGAAACCCGCACTCAGATCGCGTTTGCAGATGTCATCGTTCTAAACAAGACCGATCTGGTCAGCGGTGCCGACCTTGACATCCTGGAGCGACGGGTGCGCGCCATCAACGCGCTGGCGCGGATCGTGCGCGCGGATCCGGCGCGACGGGCCTCTGTTCCCATGAATGCGGTCTTGGGGATAGGTGGGTTCGACCTTGCGCGGGCACTCGAGTACAAGCCGACCTTCCTGGAACCGGAATACCCGTTTGAGTGGGCCGGAGCATACGAACTCAAGGCGGGGGATTACACGCTGACCCTGCAGGAAGGCCCGGATCCGTCGATGAAGATCGTTATTTGCGAGCCGCTGGCATCCGACGACCTCGATCCCGCCAAAGCCGCCGAACGGGCCTTCGCCCTTTTTTCCGGCGATGCCACGCCCGATTCTCCAGGCGCAGTGATTGAACCGGAGATGCGCGCGCGCCTTCTCGATCTCCCAACGGGCGAAAGCGACGCAAAATTCGTGATTCGCATCAAATCCGCGGGCCCGTACTGGCTCTTTACGCAACACTTGCCGGAGGAGTTTGCCATGATCCTCGCGGGCAACGACGGGGTGGAACTGGCGCCGAGCGTGCATAAAAACTTCGATCCCGGTCATTCTCACGATTCACGAGTCGCCTCGTTCAGCATCGAGACGGATCGGCCGGTTGATGCCGAACGATTTCAGGCCTGGCTGACCCACACGCTGCAAACACAGGGTACGCAGCTGTACCGAATGAAAGGATTCTTGAATTTCAAAGGCACGAACGAACGAATTGTGATTCAGGGTGTGCATATGGTCGTCGATACCAGCTCGCTCGGTCCGTGGGGCAATCGACCGAAGAAATCACAGCTGGTGTTCATCGGGCGGGATCTTGATGAGCAGCTGCTGAGGCGGGGGTTCGATGGATGCGTGAGCCACGAGGCGTGACACCGTTCAAGGCGCGCCTCGTCGCGCTGTATACGATCTTAGTTGTCGCGAATGTGGCTGCGTGGGCTTGGGCCTTCGTGCTTTTTTCGGGTGATTCCGTGAAACTCGGCACCGCGTTGCTTGCATATAGTCTCGGACTGAGACACGCAGTGGATGCAGATCACATCGCTGCCATCGACAATGTCACCAGAAAACTGATTCAGGACGGAATGCGGCCCATCACGGTCGGGTTTTTCTTTGCCCTTGGGCATTCCACGATCGTACTGATCGCGGCTGGACTGATTGCATTCACCGTGGACGCTCTCGCTCGCTTTCAGAGCTTTTCACAAATTGGCGGGGTGGTCGCGACGGCAACCTCTGCCATCTTTCTATTTGTGATTGCGACGATGAATTTGCTGATACTGCGGACGGTTTGGCAACGCTTCGAGATCGTTCGCAAGGGCGGTAAGTACTCGGCGGATGACCTGGATATTCTTCTGGGCGGACGCGGTCCCCTGTCGCGTTTGTTTCGCCCGCTATTTACATTGATTAGACACAGCTGGCAAATGGCCCCGCTCGGCTTCTTATTCGGCTTAGGCTTTGATACCGCCACCGAAGTGACGCTGCTGGGTCTGGCCGGAGCGCAGGCGGTCCACGGGGTGTCAATCGGGGCAATTCTAGTGTTTCCCGCGCTATTTGCGGCGGGCATGGCGCTCATCGATACGACCGACGGCGTCTTGATGCTGGGTGCGTACGAATGGGCATTCGTAAAGCCCATCCGAAAACTTTACTACAACATGACAATTACGGGCGTCTCCGCGCTCGTCGCGATAATCATCGGCGGCATCGAAACCACCGCATTGATAGCCCACAAACTGGAGCTGACCAGTGGCGGCTGGAAGTTAGCCAGCAGTCTTGCCGAGCATTTCAATGCGCTCGGCTTTGTAATCATCGGGTTGTTCGCCGCTGCCTGGGCTGTGTCGTACTTCATTTACCACTGGAAGCGATTTGATGAAATCGAAGTCTTACAAGAGAGTCGAGAATAATCCCTCGACCGCTCTGGACTGTACGGATAACCAGGTATGGGGTAAAGTTGAGGAGCAATGAGCGTTCTCGACACCTTTCACCCTGCTGTTGCCGCGTGGTTCTCGCGCACCTTTGACCAACCGACGGAAGCGCAGGAGCGTGCATGGCCGGCGTTGGCAGTCGGTGAGCATGTGTTGGTGGCTGCACCTACGGGGTCAGGCAAAACATTTGCCGCCTTTCTATCCGCGATTGACCAACTCGTAAAAGAGGGCTTGAGAGGTCCGCTGCCCGACGAGACGCGGGTGGTATACGTGTCGCCGCTCAAGGCCCTGTCGAATGACATCCAGCGAAACCTCGAGGCGCCGCTCAATGGTGTTCGTGAAGAACTCGCGACGTTGGGCCTGCCGGATGTGGAAATCCGCGCGGTGGTGCGCACCGGCGACACCACGCAATCCGAGCGCGCGGGGATGCGGCGCCGCGCGCCGCATATCGTCGTGACCACGCCCGAATCGCTCTACATCTTGCTGGGTTCGCAATCCGGCCGCGACATGCTATCGACCTGCCGCACCGTGATCGTCGATGAAATCCATGCCATCGCCGG
>Ga0210406_10001091_pt1 | contig 34565 bp, 28 predicted proteins | sample IncBWC30MmetaG_FD_155454 | JGI IMG/M metagenome (GOLD analysis project Ga0210406, IMG submission 155454) | Forest soil microbial communities from Barre Woods Harvard Forest LTER site, Petersham, Massachusetts, United States - Inc-BW-C-30-M | ecosystem: Environmental > Terrestrial > Soil >... | reverse complement strand
TCGGAGCAGGTGTCGCTGTAGGAGTTGGCGTTGCGGTTGGCGCGGGAGTAGGAGTCGGGGTCGGGGTCGGAGCAGGTGTGGCCGTTGGAGTTGGTGTGGGGGCGGGTGTTGGAGTCGCGGTCGGAGTTGGAGTTGGCGTGGCGGTTGGAGTCGGAGTCGGAGTATGAGTCGGAGTTGGTGTTGGCGTCGGCGACCCGCATCCGAAGCTACACGGTGTGCCAGTCGGCGTCGGAGTTGCGGTTGGAGTAGGAGTATGAGTCGGAGTTGGTGTAGGCGTCGCCGTAGGTGCTGGAGTCGGAGTAGCTGTAGGTGTTGGGGTAGGTATTGGAGTTGGAGTCGGCGTAGCCGTGGGGGTTGGGGTAGGTATTGGAGTTGGAGTCGGCGTAGCCGTGGGGGTTGGAGTGGCAGTAGGACTGGGTGTTGGCGTCGGCGACCCGCATCCGAAGCTACACGGAGTGGTGGTCGGCGTTGGAGTGGCGGTTGGAACTGGGGTTGCAGTAGGCGTTGGAGTCGGACCGCCAGCACCAGTAGTCAGAATTCCCAAGCCCGTAGCTGTTTGGCCGTCCGGATTTGTGATCGTTACATTTTGCTGACCGTTTGAAGCTGCGGTCGTATTTAAATTCAGGGTGACGTGCGTTGGGTCGGTATAAGTGACGGAGTTCACCGTAACGCCGCCAGTAACGCTGGCGCCGATCCGATTTGGAAATCCTGTTCCGGGATCAAAAAATCCCGATCCCGAAGATTGCGTTCCGGTAATGGTGACGTTGGTCGAGCTCGACCCAAGAGGCACGCTCGAACTCGCTGATGTCGGTGTCGCCGGCGGCGGCGCGATCAGCTTGACGACTTCCACGCCGTAGGTGTCCGGACCGTCGCAAAATTCCTGGACCGTCCACATGGTCATGTCGTCGTTGGGATCGACGCTCGTGAACGAATAGTCGCCCCAACGATGGGGGTTATTCATATCGTTCGGGTTGTAATCGGTACTGCTGTTAGTAAAGAGCGCTGGGGCACCGACGGTGCCTAACGGGTCGTTAACCAGCCGTCCTGTTGTCGCAGCATTGATGCGGAACGATGACCCTGCGGTGCTAAAACCAAACGCCGCGTGTCCCTGCCCGGAAACAACCACGGATGGAATCCAATACCAACGCGCGGAGCTCCCAGATGATGCCGGGTCGAAGATCGTGCCGGACTCCACAACGGTCGGCGTTCCGGAACCAACCGGCACACTGAGTTCGTACCAACGCGCCGCATCACGATCGCCGCTCGCACTGCCGTTGCCGCTTGCGTCCACCGCAATGTTGTGCGCCGTCCATAATCGGCCATTTCGAATGTGTGCGGCAAACAGGCGATCATCGAGCGCGTCGAGTGAAGTTAAAGTCGCAAGGGACGGGACGCACGCACTGTTAGGGTCAACGGCGCATGCGACCGGAAATGCAGTAGTGTTAACGGTAATCGGAATGTTTGCCGAGATGCTCGGCGTACCACCGGGATTGCTGATTCTGCGCATCACCAATTCCCCAAAATTAGTGTCGCTCGGTCCGATGATGTAGCCCTCGGTCGCGTTCAGAGCGTAATTATCGACGCCGCGCGGGCTGTCTGGTCCGTCACCTCCAGTAATCAAACTGCGAAATGCGGTTACGACGATTGGGCCGCTGCCCGTCACTGAGGTCTTCTGAACAACGTAGGCGTTCGTACTGTTGAAGTTTCCACTGGTCGCATCAAACATGTTGCCGCCGATGTAGAGCGCGTTGGCATCGACGCCCAAAGAAGGATAATCCAGGAACTCATTAGTGCTGGCGCCGCCGGGCTGACCCACCGTGTCTTGCTGGACGAAAAAGTACGTCCAGACCGTGCTGCCCGTGATCACGCCATTACTGGCGGCGTCAGACACGGCAATCAGGATCCGGTTCGGAGAATTACTAACCCCCTTCGAATCGCTCGGAATATCGATCATGGTTAGGAACCACCGCTTGGACAAGCGGTCGTACCGGATTTGCGGATCAGTCGTGAAATTTTCGGCGATCGCACCTCCGAGAGGAGTCATCACCGATGAAAAGAAAACGTCCGTATCTGCGTTGAGCACGCCGTCAGCAGCTCCGGTCGCTTTGTTAAAAGATCGCAGTCGGCCATTTACCAGAATGATGAATTGCGACGGACCAGCAGCACCCATTGAATCCGGCGGGAACGCCCCGGTGTCTGTCGGACCGGTGACGCCGTCCCACTGCAATCCGATAGTTTGGGCAGTGAATCGGGCAGGAGCACCTCCTGCGGAAGATGTCCCGTTACTCTTCGCACCTGGCAGGATTTGCGGTTCGGAACGAGCGGCGGGATTCTGAGGCCGGTTCTGGCGACCAGGAATTACGAACTCGCGTTTTGTATAAGTGTATTTGCGCGGTCCCCTTGCCGCGTCCGCGGCCATAATGTCTGATGTCCGGCGGCTAACTCCGACCTGTCCTGCCGAAGGATGGCCAACTGTCATTCCGCTTGGAGCGCTTTTGGTCGACGATTGACCAAATCCGGCCGCCCCAAGGATGACTGTTGTCGCGACAAGCGCGGGAATAAAGAGACGGCGGGTCAGTAAAGCCCTCGGGAGGGACATAATAATCGGATGGGTCAGTTAAAAAGGGAGCTTAACTAATGCTGCCCCCGGGGTCTCGGGGCGGTCATTATCTGCAACTTTTCAACACAGCGCAACTAAAAACTGTTGCGCTCAATTTTCTGGATCAATATTCTTTGTCAGGCTGCGTCGGATTCGAAAAGAACGCAGTGAGCGGGCTGGTTGCCGACCCAGTTCTAAGCCTTTCAGCCAAGCCGATTTCGTGCGCTTCGCGTCCGGCTTCGATCGCCTTCTTGAAAGCCTGCGCCATACGAACTGGGTCCGATGCAATCGCGATCGCCGTGTTCACCAAGACAGCGTCCGCGCCCATTTCCATCGCTTCCGCTGCCTGACTCGGCGCGCCCAAACCAGCGTCTACCACGACGGGAACGGTTGCCTGCTCGATAATAATTTCGATTTGCGGCCGCGTTTCGATTCCGCGATTGCTTCCAATTGGCGAGCCGAGCGGCATCACCGTCGCCGTGCCCACGTCTTGCAAACGTTTCGCCAACACTGGATCGGCGTTGATGTAAGGCAGCACGGTAAAACCTTCCTTCACCAAAATTTTCGCGGCGGCGAGCGTCTCCACCGGATCAGGCAGCAAGTAACGTGGATCAGGATGGATCTCGAGTTTGATCCATGTCGGCAAACCCGCGCTCGCGGCTAATCGGGCAAGTCGCACCGCGTCGTCGGCGTTGCGCGCGCCGCTGGTGTTGGGCAATAGCAAAAACTTTTTCGGATCAACAAAATCCAAAATGTTCGCATAAGGATCGTGTTTGCCGGATAGATCGGCGCGTCGCAACGCAACGGTGACGATTTCCGCGCCACTTGCGACGAGCGCGTCGCGCATCAATTCATTCGATGCGAACTTTCCCGTGCCGACCAGCAGTCGCGACCCGAACTCGCGGTCGGCGATCTTCAACTTCGAAGGCTTGTCTGCCATTGCCTGCAACGTAACACAGGCTTCCAGCCTGTCAGTACTGCGGATACAGCCAAGATGCCTGGGTTACGGTTCTTTTTGCTGTACGAATCGACTTTGTTCGATCACTTTTCTCCGGTGACCAAATTCGATCTTCGGCAGGAAGATTGCGTCGCCGGCATGGCGAGGCTGGCCGCATCAACTGTCGATCTTGTTGTTACCTCGCCGCCCTACAATCTCGGCGTTCGCTACCGCAAGTATTGCGACCGGCAGGATCGACAATCATATTTGAGCTGGTGCGCGAGGTGGGCCGCGCAAATCCGTCGGCTGCTCAAACCGAGCGGCTCATTTTTCCTCAACATCGGGGCCGCGCCATCGAATCCGATGTTGCCGCACGAAATCGTCTTTCAACTACGCGAGCTGTTCGTTTTGCAAAACACGATCCATTGGATCAAATCGATCGCGATCGACGACCGCACGTTCGGCCATTTCAAGCCGATCAGCTCAAAGCGATTCCTCAATGATTGTCACGAATATATTTTCCATTTCACGCTCGACGGCCGGATCGACATCGACCGGCTCGCGCTCGGCGTTCCGTATCAGGACAAGAGCAACATTGCTCGTTGGTCCCACACGAGTGGGCGCGACAAGCGCTGTCGTGGAAACACGTGGTTCGTTCCCTACCAAACAATTCAAAGCCGCGAGAAGGAACGCCCGCATCCCGCGACTTTCCCAGTTCAACTCGCCGAATGGTGCATCAAATTGCACGGCCGCTCACGCGTGCGCACGATGCTCGATCCATTTCTTGGAATCGGGAACTCGGCCCTGGCCGCGACAAATTGCGGCGTGCAAAAATTTCTCGGCTTCGAAATTGACGAGAGTTATTTCGCGGAAGCGAAGCGGCGTCTTGGGCTTTTGTCATCCCGAACGAGGTGAGGGATCTCGCAATGGATGACTGGTCACGCAACTTAGTAGGTCTGATCCGTGCTTCGATTGTGAGATTCCTCGCTTGCGCTCGGAATGACACGCGAAGGAAACTAGTGACCTTCGACTAAAATAACTCGTCGCCCGGTTTGGCCGGCGGAGCTGAAACCTGAAAGATCTCAAGCGACTTCACCAATTTGCCCGGTAACGGCCAGACGCGTTCGAAAATCCGATCGGCCAGCGGTTTCGCGGTCAAATAGCCGGCGGCAAACATTTCCAGACGCGCGTCGAGATTGTCGATGTAATGCAACGCCATTGCTTCCGGCGTTTTCGGATTGACCGGCGAACCAAACTGATGTTCGCCGTGATGCGACCCGATCAAGTGTAGCAAATGTAAACGCACATCTTCGGATGGCGGTGTGAAATTTTTCCAGCCGCCGTCGTTTTCAGTTGAAACTCTTCGCCAGAGGGAATTGACCAGCTCGAGTCCAATCGAGATGTGTCCCACTAATTCGCCACGCTCGTCGTAATCCATCACGAAACCGCTCTCGGAATAATGATTTTCCCAAAGCTTGCCGGAATCGTGGAAAATAATTCCCGCGATCAGAAGATCGACATTCAGTTGCGGATACAGCGGCGCGATCGCCATCGCCGTTCGCATCATCTGCGCGGTGTGCTCAACCAGGCCGCCGCGCCGCGCGTGATGATTTCTGCGCGCCGCCGCCGTGCGCCGGAAACGCTCGCTAAATTCTTTCACGAACGCATCGCACAGCGCGCGCAGGCGCGGATCGTTGATCTTTGCAATCGTCGCGAGAATAAATTGCCAGTCTGTGTTTTGCTTGGCGCGCAATTCCGCCGGACCTTGCAGCAAATCGTTTTTCTCCTGCGGTGTCAAAGGCCGCATCGTCCATTTCGTGGCCTCGAGGCCGAATTGCGACGAAGCAAAATCGCCGGTCAGCTCGATAAAGCTTTCGTTGGTGAGCGCGCCGCAGGCCTTGTAGTTCGGATGATCGCTCCAGACGCGCAGCGTCATTCGATCGCACGCGTCAGCCAGACTGAGTTCGCAATACGGCTTCTGTTCGCGAGTGACTTTCGGAGTCGCGGATTCGACCTGCACGTGGACGCGAGCTGAAACGGGGCCGCTTTGCGCGGCTCGACGAATTTCGGTCAGCGTCGTCAATTGCATTTCGATCCGAACTCTGCCTCTACCTCTTGCTCTTAGTCTTAATCTGCCGCGTTAATCGCTCCGCACGCAACGCGCGCGCCGGAATTTCCAGACGGATCTGTCTTAAGATCGTCTTCCTTCTCATGAACGACGACCGATCTGCCGACAATCGAATCTTTTCCGGTAAGGCTCAGCTTCCCTTTCCAGTCCAAATGCGCTTTGCCCGAAGCATCAGCTTCGATATTGCCGAGATCGCCGGTGTGATGATCGAGAGTCATCGGTCCGCCGTGATGTTTCATCGTCGGATTGAAATGCGGGCCCGCAGAAGCTGCATCCGGTGCCGAGCAATCGCCTTTTTCATGAATATGAAAACCGTGTTTACCCGGCGTAAGGTTTTGAATGTCGGCCACGACTTGAACGTCATCGCCAACTTTTGTGAAAGTGACCGTGCCGGTGACTTTACTGCTGGATTTCGGCTCCAGAGTCGCGGATGCTTTCGAGACTTCCTGCGCCTGCGCGAAACAGGCGAACGCGCAAAACATCGTTGTGAGAATAATCGTTTTCATCCTGCAAACGTAGGCCGTTCTAAGTGAATGAAAACTTCAATCGAGCAGACGTTGCTCGATTCCAGCGTAAGCGTCTACTCGCCGGTCGCGTAGGAACGGCCAGTGCGTGCGATGCTCGTTCACGCGCGCCCAATCGATTTCGCCGATCACGATTTCTTCTTTGCCGACCGACCCTTTGGCGATGATCTCGCCGTCGGGTCCGCAAATGAAGCTTTGTCCCCAAAATTCGATCCCATCGCCGCCGGCGGGGGCTTCGTGACCGACGCGGTTGGCCGCCGCGACATAGCAACCGTTCGCAATCGCGTGACTGCGCTGAATGGTTTCCCACGCGTTGTGCTGCGCCGCGCCGAATTCTTTCTTCTCGCTCGGATGCCAGCCAATCGCCGTTGGATAAAAAATAATTTCTGCGCCGCGCAACGCAGTCAGGCGCGCAGCTTCCGGATACCATTGGTCCCAGCAAATACACACCCCGATCTTCCCGCGTTTTGTGTCCCATGCCTGGAAGCCGAGATCGCCTGGGGTGAAATAAAACTTCTCGTGATAAAGCGGATCGTCCGGAATGTGCATCTTGCGATATTTCCCGAGTAACTTTCCGTCGGCGTCGATGATCGCGGCAGTGTTGTGGTAAACGCCGGCCCTGCGTTTCTCGAAAAGCGACGCCACAATCGCAACGCCGAGCTCCTTGGCCAATTTGGCAAGCGCGTTGGTCGAGTTTCCGGGAATTTCTTCGGCCAGCTCGAAATTCTTGTGATCTTCGGTCTGGCAAAAGTACTGCGACCGAAAAAGTTCCGGAAGACAAACAATCGCCGCGCCGTTCTTTGCGGCCTTGCCAACAAAATCGAGAGCCCGGGAGAAATTCTTCTCCGGATCGGCGCCGCACTTCATCTGCACCAGCGCGACTTTTGTTTTGTCTTGTTTGCTCATTCGGAAGACAAGCATCCTGCTTGTCTCGGACGACATGCTTCCAGCATGTCGAGTTGGAACGCAAGCTGGAAGCTTGCTGGCCGAGTCAGGCTGGAAGCCTGACTTCCAGTCACTTCACTGAATCCGCCGGCACGACGTCGATCTTCTCGATTGTCACGCGCTTGGTCGGCTTGCTCGTCTCGCCCATGCTGCTTCGAGTCACCGGCGTATCGCCGATTTTTGCGAGCACGTCATCGCCTTTGATCAACTTGCCGAACGTTGTGTATTGATGATCGAGCCGCGGGACCGGTGCGAGACAAATGAAGAACTGCGAACCGGCCGAATCCGGATCGGGCTCGCGCGCCATCGAGATCACGCCGCGCTCATGCGGATGATCGTTAAATTCCGCTTTGATTTTGTAACCTGGTCCACCTTCGCCATAGCTATCCTCTTTGCTCGGGTCTTTCGAATTCGGGTCGCCGCCCTGGATCATGAATCCTTTCACGATCCGATGAAAAATTGTCCCGTTGTAAAAGCCCTGCCGGGCGAGCTTTTTGAAATTCTCGATCGTGTTCGGCGCGGCATCGGTCCAAAACTGCAGGACGATGTCGCCCTCGCTCGTTTTAATTACCGCGACCTCGTTTGTTGCATTGATTGGTTTGTTCTCGACCTTCTTTTCCTCGGCGGCAAACAACGTCGCGCTTAGCAGAAGCGCTCCCAAGATCGACATTTTCATGTTCTTTTGTAGCGGCGGTCTGTGACCGTCGCAAATTTCAAGCCTTGGCGTGATATTCCTGCAAACTTCGCACCTGCACTTTGCTCTTTTGCAAAGAACGAATGCCATTCGCACTCGCCTGCGCCGCGCGCACGGTGGTCATGATCGGAATCTTCGCCGCCAGCGCAGCGTTGCGGATGGTGACTTCATGTTCGCGCGGGATTTTTCCGCTTGGCGTGTTGATAATGAAGTTAATGTCGCCGTTTTTCACGCGGTCGAGCACGTTCGGCCGCCCTTCGTGCAGCTTGAAAACTTTTTCCACTTTGATCTTCGCGTCGGCGAGCGCATCCGCCGTTCCGGCGGTTGAAATGATCCCAAAGCCGAGCTTCACAAATTCGCGCGCCAGTGGAATGACCGACTCCTTGTCCGCATCTTTCACGCTGATGAAAACATTTCCCTTCTTTGGCAGCGGCGGCGGCGCGGCCATCTGCGATTTCGCGTAGGCGAGTCCAAGATCAACATCGATTCCCATCACTTCGCCGGTCGACTTCATTTCCGGCCCGAGCGAAATGTCCATTCCCTGATAACGAAGAAACGGAAAGACCGCTTCTTTCACCGAAAAGTGTTTCGGCACGATCTCTTTTGTGAATCCGAGCTCGCGCAGTGTTTTGCCGGCCATCACCTTGGCCGCGAGCTTCGCCAGTGGCACGCCGATCGCCTTGCTCACGAACGGGACCGTGCGCGATGCGCGCGGATTTACTTCGAGGACGTAAACATCTTCCTCCTTAACGGCGAACTGCACATTCATCAGCCCGCGGACGTTCAACTCGCGCGCCATCGCCTTTGTGGCGGACGAAATTTCATCGAGCACACGTTGCGACAACGAAAACGTCGGAATCACGCACGCGCTGTCGCCGCTGTGAATTCCCGCCTCTTCGATGTGTTCCATGATTGCGCCGATGACCGTCGTTTCGCCGTCTGAAATGCAATCGACATCGACTTCGATCGCGTCTTCGAGAAAGCGATCGACCAGCACCGGGCGATCCGGGGTTACTTCAATCGCGCTCGCCATGTAACGGCGCAGGTCTTGTTCGTTGTAAACCAATTCCATCGCGCGCCCTCCGAGAACGAAGCTCGGCCGGACGAGCACGGGATAGCCAATCTTCTTCGCGATTGTGACCGCTTTGTCCGTGCTCACCGCCGATCCGCTCGGCGTTTGGCGCAAACCGAGCTTGTCCAGCATCGCGGCAAACAGTTTTCGATCTTCAGCCGTTTCGATGCTCTCTGGCTGGGTTCCTAAAATCGGAACGCCTGCGGCTTTCAGACCGTCGGCCAGGTTCAGCGGGGTCTGCCCGCCAAACTGCACCACCACGCCGTCCGGCTTCTCCTGCTCATATATATTAAGTACGTCCTCCAGAGTGAGCGGCTCGAAATAGAGCTTGTCGCTCGTGTCGTAGTCGGTCGAAACCGTTTCCGGGTTCGAATTCACCATGATGGTCTCGAAGCCGAGCTCGCGGAGGGCGAACGCGGCGTGCACGCAGCAGTAGTCGAATTCAATTCCCTGGCCAATCCGGTTCGGCCCACCGCCGAGGATCATCACCTTGCGTTTTCCGCTTTCGCGATGCTCGTTCTCGTCGCCATAAGTCGAGTAGTAATAGGGCGTGTAGGCCTCGAACTCGGCCGCACAAGTGTCGACCAGTCGATATGTCGGCAAGATCGACAGTCGTTGTCGCGCCGCGCGCACACCGTCCGGCCTGAGCGAATTTGCGTAGCCAAGTTGATGGTCCGAGAAGCCCAGTTTCTTCACGCGCAAGAGTCCCTTTCCATTTTGGAAGATGGCCGGCGCAACTTGTCTGGCGGTCAGGTCTACCGACCAAGGCTCGGTCAGCAGCCGTATCTCGTGACTGGTCAGCGCCGATTCCTCCATCTTCTTTTGGGCCTGCACGATTTCCCTTAAGTTCCGCAAGAACCACTTGTCGATCTTGGTCAGGTTGTAGACTTCGTCGATCGACGCTTCCTTCGCGAACGCCTGGCCAATGTAGAAGATTCGCTCGGCATTTGGCACCGCCAGCTTCAATCGCAGCGTTTCCAGATCGACATCTTTGTCCGCGCCGTCGCCGATTAACCCAAACCGTTTGATTTCCAAACTGCGCAACGCCTTTTGTAGCGCTTCCTTGAACGTCCGGCCAATCGCCATTGCTTCACCGACGGATTTCATCTGCGTCGTCAACGTCGGATCGGCTTGGGGAAATTTCTCGAAGGTGAACCGCGGCACTTTGACGACGCAGTAGTCAATCGTCGGTTCGAAACACGCCGGGGTCTCGCGGGTGATATCGTTTTTGATTTCGTCGAGGGTGTAACCGACTGCGAGCTTCGCCGCGATCTTTGCAATCGGAAATCCCGTTGCCTTGCTTGCCAGCGCGCTCGAGCGCGAGACGCGCGGATTCATTTCAATTACCACCATCCGTCCGTTGTCGGGATGGACCGCGAATTGAATATTCGAGCCACCGGTCTCGACTCCGATCTCGCGAATGACCGCGAACGAAGCGTCGCGCATCATCTGATATTCCTTGTCGCTCAGCGTTTGCACCGGCGCGACGGTTATCGAATCGCCGGTATGCACGCCCATGGGGTCGAAATTCTCGATCGAACAGACAACGACACAGTTGTCCATTCGGTCCCGCATTACTTCCATCTCGAATTCTTTCCAGCCGACCAGCGATTCCTCGATTAACACTTCATTTACCGGCGACATGGCGAGACCGCGGCCGGCGATCTCGTTCAGATCGTCCGGATTGTAGGCGATGCCGCCGCCGCTTCCGCCGAGCGTGAACGCCGGTCGGATAATCAGCGGGAAACTTCCGATTTCTTTCGCAATCTTCTGCGCGTCGGCGAGCGAGCGCGCCACGCCCGAGCGCGGCACGTCGAGTCCGATCCGCAACATCGCTTCCTTGAACAATTGTCGATCTTCGCCTTTCGCGATCGCCTTTGCGTTGGCGCCGATCAATTTCACCTTGTGTCGGGCCAGCGCGCCGTTGCGGTTAAGTTCCATCGCGGCGTTCAGCGCGGTCTGTCCGCCCATCGTAGGCAAAATGGCGTCCGGCTTTTCTCGCTCGAGGATCGCTTCGATCACCTCCGCGGTGATCGGTTCTATATAAGTACGATCGGCGAACTCCGGATCGGTCATAATGGTGGCCGGGTTCGAGTTCACCAGCACAACCTGGTAGCCTTCTTCGCGCAACGCTTTGCACGCCTGCACGCCGGAATAATCAAATTCGCAGCCCTGCCCAATCACGATTGGGCCAGAGCCGATCAGTAGAATTTTCTTAAGCTGGTTATTCCGCGGCATCTGCGCAGCGCGGAGGATAAACCAATTCGAAAGAACTTCACGCGCGAAGTCTTATCTCGCCTGATATTTGGGGTCTTTCGCCTGTTTGCGGACGGCGGCGAAAAGTTTGCTGATTCCTGTCTCGCTGATGGTGTTGGCAAGGAATTGCGGGACCGCGATTCCGCTGTCGGTAAAAACGTAATAGGTCGCACGCGTTTTGTCTGGCCCGTTCGGTTCGAGTAACCACGAACCGTCGACCAGTTTTACCCGAAATACGCCGGCCTTCTCCGCGGGTCCCTCCTCGTTCGCGGGCGACCATTCGCTCAGATACGCCAGTCCATTTTCTGCCGTCCACGATTTTTTCTGGATTCGAATCGTGTAATCGCGATCGCTGACGATCTTTGGTGAAATGCGCTGGTAGGTGAGAATCGAATCGTCCTTTCGCTCGATCACGCGCGCCTCCACGGTGTAAGGCATGAAACTGTGATAGGCTTCAATGTCGTCGATCACTTTGTGGGCGACGCGGCTTGAAGCGTCGATCTCGCCAAACGCCTTGAATTCCTTGAGGCGCGATCCCGGATGCGGGCGATTATAGATCTCGACGCCGTTCGCGCGCTTGACCAGTTTCCAGTCCTCTTTCGGATTTTGCTCCGCAGTGCAAACAGCCAGCGCAGTTCCGAGAACAAATAGTGCAAATACGGTCCGCTTCATTTCCCTTGAGTTTGACGCAAACAGCGACCGCTTGATTCAGGGCAAAAGCAAGTCCGCCTTACTGCTTACTTTTTCGACATTCCCAGCTGTGCGAACAGAAACGAATATTCATCGGCGAGTTGCTTGATCCGTTCGGTCAAGGCAGTGCCGATGCCGTGCCCGGCGCTCGAACTTGTTCGCAAAAGGATTGGGTTCGTCGATTTGTTCGCTTCGTCCAGGCGCGCAACCATTTTGCGGGAATGATATGGCGCAACGCGGCCGTCGTTCGCACCAGTCATGAACAGGATCGACGGGTATTTTGCTCCGTCGACGACGTGGTGATACGGCGAGTAAGCGTAAAGAGCCTTGAATTGTTCCGGATCCTTCACAGTCCCGAATTCGGTCACGTTAAATGCGCCGTTTGGCGCGAGCTCGACCCGGAGCATGTCGTAGATTCCCACGAACGAAACGACCGCGCGCATCAATTCCGGATGTTGCGTGATCAACGCGCCCATCAAAAGGCCGCCGTTGCTTCCACCCAGGAGCGCGAGCTTCTCCGGCCGCGTCCATTTCTGGTCGACCAAATATTTCGCCGCGACCGCGAAATCATCGAACACGGTTTGTTTCTTTGTCAGATTTCCGGCTTTGTGCCATTCCTCGCCGAACTCGCCACCACCGCGGATGTTCGCAACCACATAAACACCACCGCGATCGAACCAAACGCGGCGCGTGAAATCAAAATTGGGCGACATACTGATGCCGTAACCGCCGTAACCGTAAAGCAACGTAGGATTATTCCCGTCCTGCTTTGTTCCCTTTTTGCGAACAATATTTAGCGGGATTTTCGTCCCATCCTTGGACGTGGCGAGCTCCCGGGTCACTTCGAGGTCCGCAAACGACACCGGCGTCGTGTTCACCAGCGCTGTCTTCACCGGCGGCTTCATTGGGTCGACCACGTGAAACCAGGCCGCCGGCTCGGTGAAGCTCACATCGCGAAACAGAAGTGAACTGTCTTCCAGCGATTCCATTTCGGTAACCGAGGAGATTTGCGGAATTGGAATTATCGTCCCGTTTTTCCCATCCAAATCAAAACGCCGAATTTGCGACGGCCCGCCAAGCAGATCTTCGACATACAACGCCTCGGCCGTTGGTTCGAAAGATTGAATCACTGCATCGCTCGTCGTGACGATGGTCGTTGCGTTGGCCAGCGCCGGATTGTCCAGCGGCATTCGCAGAATTTTCCCGCGCGGCGCATCAGCGCGCGAAAGCAGATAAAGCGCGTTGTCGCGCCCGAGATGCGCCGCTTTGATCTGGTCCTCAAACTTTGTCAGATCCTTCCAATTTCCGTCCGGGCCGAGCAGATAGTGCGCGAAATCGCCGCCGTCGCCGTTTGCGACCGTGGCCAGGATGAATTTTCCGTCGCGCGACGCCTCGAGCTTGATCTCGGCTATCCGCGGAAAGTCTCTGCCGATCGAATAAGTGTCTTCTGTGTCCGCCGTTCCGATTTTATGAAAATAAATCTGTTGATAGAAATTCAGATCCGCATCCGGCTTTTCACTTTTCCGCGGAAAACGTGTGTAATAGATTCCAGTGCCGTCAGCGTTCCAGGCAGCGCTCCCGCCGGCGGTCGGATATTGGACGTGCGCAATCGAATCGGGCAGCGCTTTGCCCGTGGCGGTTTCATAAATGTGAAGCGTCCCATCCTCGCTGCCGCCTTGTGAGATTGAGATCGCGACGTATTTCCCATCGCGTGAAGGCTCAAACCAATCGATCGCGGTCGTGCCCTTCGCGTCGAGCCTGTTTGGATCGAGAACCATCTTCTCCGATTTCAAATCGTCAGCCGACGTGAGGGTGACGAGCATCGGTTGCTGCTTCGGCGGTTGAAATTTTAGCGCAAACAGAATTCCCGGCCGGGAAACGATTCCCGAATAACTCGGCGAAGTTTTCGCGTACCATTCGGTCAGTTGTTTCTCGAGCGCCGCCCGGTCGGGTAACTTGTCGATGTAAGCTCGCGTTTTCTGGTTTTGCGCACCCGACCAGCTTTTGACTGCGGGGTCGTCATCTTTTTCAAGCCACTGATAATTGTCCTGGACCTTTACGCCCTGATATTCGTCGGTCACGGCTTTCTTTGGAGTTTGGATCTTGGTTTCTGCCGCAGAGGCCTGGCCAAATCCGAAAATTGTCGACGCGAGAATGAGCAACCAGCGCTTCAAATGCATAGGGTGATTACAATCTGCGGCCGGCTCGCGCGTTCAACCCCTTTATCGCGTCAAAATTGAATCCGCCGGGTATATAACGCCGTTCTTGACCACGCTGTCGATGTCCGACGCGTGGGCAATGTCGTCCGCGGGATTCGATTTTAAAATCACGAGATCAGCAAACTGCCCGTTGTCGATCGTGCCGATGCGTGCGCCAGTTTCACCGCCGAAAAGTTTGGCCGCGTTCGCCGTGGCGCATTGCAAAATCTGCATGTTTGTGAGCCCGGCTTGTTTCATCAGTTGAAATTCGCGAAATAATGCCGGCCCGTGGATCGTCCCGACGTTTCCGGCATCCGTGCCGGCGGCAATCGTCACGCCCGCGTCTTCAAGTTTCTTTAAGTTCGGCAGCGCGACTTCGTAAACTTTGTTAATTCGATCCATCGCTGTCTTGGGGTCGGCCAGCGCGTCTTTGATTCGGTCCGGCAATTTGTCCTGCGGGATTTTGGTCACATCGAGCGACGCGATCACTTCCGGGTTGCCCCATTTCTGTTCTTCGGGCGTGAAATTCAGCTGATGCGAAAACACGCGGCCGTAGCGCTCGAACACGACCAGTGTGGGACACAGAATCGTCTGTCGATCCTTCAGAAGCTTCACGAACGCGTCGTCGACCGGTTTATCGATCACGCTGTGAACCAGCACATCCGCGCCTTCTTCAACTGCGGCCCGCGCGGTTTCTAGTTCGGTCGCGTGCACCGCGACCCGGATTTTGTGCGCGTGACTCTCTTCAATCGTTGCGCGCGCAATCGGCCGGAAGGAATCGACCGGATGATCTTTGTCCACGATGTACCAGATCTTCACCAAGTCCGGCTTTTTCTCGGCGAGCTTGCGCACGAAATCGCGGGCCTGATCGGCAGTATCGATCTTTACGATCGGCGGATCGCCAAGATCGAGTTTCTCGCGCGAAACGCTGGAGATTAACGGCCCGGCAACTGCGACCCGCGGCGCTTTTGCGGACGAGTTCGCTTTTTGGCGGACTTCGAAATTCCACATTGGCCCGCCGACATCGACCACGCTCGTGATTCCGCAACGAAGATAGCGCACGAATACGTCGTCGAGATGCGACTTGATCCAGGCGACTTCGTCTTTGTAGGGGCGGACGCTGTTGAAATCGGCGCCATCGGGTCGGGTAAACAGATCGGCCGACTGAAAGAAATGAACGTGCGTGTCGATGTAACCCGGCAAGATGAATTTGCCCGCGCAATCAATCTGTTTGCCGAGCGTCGCGGCGTCTTGCTTGCCCATCGCGACGCGCTCGATCTTGTCCCCGTTGATCACGACCGTCGCGTTCGGCATCACTTTGCCGTCCGCGGGATTAATCACCGTCGCGCCGACGAGTGAAATTTTCTCAGCGTGCAGTGTGATCGCACCGACTAAAAGAATAACGACAATGAGCTTTTTCATATTCCAGAGTGTTGTAGAGGCGCTTGTCTCAAGCGCCTGTTTAGTTAATTCGGTGCTTGAGAACAAGCACCGCTACAACGTCACCGTCTTATCAAGTTTTCGGTTCGTCTGCGATTTTCAGAACAATCTTCCCGCGCGTGTGATGGGTTTCTGCCTGCGCAGTCGCCTTGGCGGCCTCGTTCATTGGCAGCACTTGCGAAACGACCGGTTTGACCTGGCCTGCGTCGATCAAGTTTCTGATTGCGCTGAGTTCGGACGGATCCGGGTGTGACCAAAGCGACTTGCCTGTAATTCCATGTTTTTTCAGTTCTTCTTCGTCGCACCGCGAAACGATTGTCACAATCATTCCGCCTTTCTTCACGACGCCGTAAGATCGCGCGAGCGTGTCGCCGCCGACAGTATCGAGGACGAAGTTGGCATCATGCACAACGTCTTCGAATTTCTGTTTGGTGTAATCGATCGCCAGATCGGCGCCAAGTTGCTTGAGCAAATCCTGGTTGGCTGTCGACGCGGTCGCGATAACCCGAGCGCCACGCGCCTTGGCAATTTGGATCGCAAAGCTTCCGACCCCGCCTGAACCACCATGAATCAGAACGGTTCGTCCGGGCATAATGTTTCCAATACCGGCCACCGCCTGCCACGCGGTCAATCCGGCTAGCGGGACCGCCGCCGCGTCGGTGAAACTCAACGACTTGGGTTTGATCGTCGCTTCGGTCTCGTTTGAAATACAATATTCGGCCCAACCGCCGCCATACAGCAGGTATCCGTAAACGGGATCTCCGACCTTCAAAAGTCGGACTTGTTTACCGGCCTTTACCACGACGCCCGCCATGTCGTAACCGAGAGTCAGTGGCAGTTTGGTTCCGAATTTTTCCGCGAATTTCCCGCTCAGAATCAATGGATCCGCCGGATTAACGCCGCTGGCGATCACGCGAACGAGAACTTCGGTCTCTTTCGGTTGTGGGACCGAGACTTCTTCAATCTTCAGTTTTTCCGGTCCGCCATATTCGTGTGCAACGATCGCCTTCATCGTTTTCGGCACCGGCTCCGCAAAAACGAATGCCATCGAAAAAATCGAAAATAACGAGATCGATATGACGAGCTTCATGTGTTGTCCCACGTGTGTGCGTAGAATTAAGTCAAACATCAAACCTCTTACATCAAACATGCCGTCATTCCTTGGATTCTGGAACAGCTTTCTCTGCCGCTTTAAATCCGATTTTGGAATGCGTGCCGTCGCAAAACGGTTTCTCAGTCGACGCGCCGCACCGGCAGAGCGCCATCCGCGGCTCGACCGGGAATTTGCTTCCGTCCGCGTCGATCAGTTCCACTTCGCCCTTCACGATGTAAGGGCCGTTCTTGATTGTTTCGATTGTTACCATGTCAGCACATTAAAGCACCAAATCCCAAATCCCAAGCACCAGGGAAATTTCAAACTCCGAGCTTCAAACCCTGGCGGAGACATTCCATCATTGTCATGTTTCGCTTTGCTCAGAATGACAAAATAGAACGACCTCGCATGAAAATCTTCACTGCACTTTTCCTCTGCTTTTGCACTTCGCTATTCGCTCAAAGCGCCAAACATCCGTTCACGTTTGAAGACATGATGAAACTCAAACGCGTGGACGAGCCGGTGCCGTCGCCGGACGGGAAGTGGGTCGTATTCTCCGCCACCGATGTCGATCTTGAGGCGAACACAAAGATTTCCCATTTGTGGATCGGGCCGGCGAACGGCGGCCCCGCCGAGGCGGGGAAACGTTTAAGTGAAACGCCGAATCACGAAGAGCGGCCACGATTCTCCCCGGATGGAAAACGGCTGATCTGGACCTCGAAAGCGACCGATCCGACGCAAATCTGGATGTGCGATTTTAATTCTGACAACGGAACGCTGAGCGGCAAACCAGATCAGGTGACTGATATCTCAACCGGTGCGGACGGAGCGATCTGGTCGCCGGACGGAAAGAACATCGTCTTCGTGTCGGAAGTCTATCCCGATTGCAAAGACGATGCGTGCAATAGACAGCGCGACGAAGAGCTGAAGAAAAGCAAAGTGAAGGCGAAAATTTTCACGCGGCTGTTTTATCGGCATTGGAATGCGTTCACCGAATTTAAACGCAGCCATTTGTTTGTTGTGAGTGCAGAGGCATCGGTGGTAGGGCGAGACTCCGTCGAGCCGGCTACAAACAGTTCACCGGCTCCGCAGAGCGTCGCCCTACCAAAAGATCTGACGCCCGGCGACCATGATGTGCCGCCGTTTCATCTTGGCGGGCAGGACATGTATGCGATTTCGCCGGACGGCCAGGAGCTCGCTTACACCTCGAATATTGACGAAGTGGAAGCGACGAGCACGAACAACGAGATTTTCACAGTTCCCATTGCGCCCGCTTCTGCTAAGGGCCAGTCCGGCTCGGACCCCAAGAAAATTTCCACCAGTCCCGGCGCTGACGAGACGCCGCTGTATTCGCCGGACGGAAAATATCTTGCCTGGCGTTCGCAAGCCCGCGTCGGGTTCGAATCCGATAAATGGCGGCTTCTCGTCCAAGATCGACAATCAGGGAAGACCAAAGATTTGTCGGAAAAGTTCGATCGATCAGTTGGCAGTTTCTGTTGGGACAACTGGGACGAAATTTGGCTGAGCTACGAAGAGTACGGTCAAGCTTTTATCACGAGGGTCTCAGCGCTCGACGCGGCAATTCAGAAGTCCGCAATGTGGCCTCGGCATGATACGCACGCCGATGATCTAACATTTGCGAATGACACCGTGTTTTTCTCGCAAATGTCAATTACCGCACCAAGCGAAATTTGGAGTTTCGGTATTACGGGTCCCGATTCCCCTGCAAGAAAGGAATTAGGAGCAGTCACGCACATGAACGACGCGCTGTTGTCGCAGATCGATATGCAGCCGTTGGAGTCGTTCACGTTCAAAGGTGCGAATGACGAAGAGGTTCAGGGTTTCATGGTCAAGCCGCCGGGATTCGATCCGAACAAGAAATATCCGCTGAAGTTTTTGATCCATGGCGGGCCGCAAGGCGCGTGGGGAAACGATTGGACGTATCGCTGGAACGCGGAGTTGTTTGCGGCGACCGGAAATTACGTGGTGGTGATGATCAATTTCCACGGTTCGACCGGTTACGGGCAGAAGTTTACCGATTCGATCAGCGGCGATTGGGGCGGCAAACCGTACGTCGATTTGATGAAGGGCCTCGATTACGTGGAGAAGACTTACCCGTTCATCGACAAGAACCGCGAGGCAGCGCTCGGCGCGAGCTACGGCGGTTACATGGCGAACTGGTTATTAGGCCACACCAACCGATTCAAATGCATCGTGTCGCACGATGGCACGTTCAATACAGAGTCGGCGTTCGGCACGACCGAAGAACTCTGGTTCCCGAATTGGGAGTTCAAAGGACCACCCTGGAAGAACCGCGAGCTGTATCGGAAATGGTCGCCGCATTTGTTCGCGGACAAATTCAAAACACCGACGCTGGTAGTTCACGGTCAGCTCGATTACCGGCTCGATGTTTCAAACGGGTTCGATCTGTTCACGACACTGCAAACGCTAAAGGTGCCGTCGAAGATGTTGTATTTCCCGGACGAAGGTCACTGGGTGCTCAAGCCGCAGAATTCGCGGCTTTGGTACAAAACGGTGAACGACTGGGTCGACCAGTGGTGCAAAAAATAAACCTGACGGTTTATTTAAAATCCCAAATCCCAAGCACCAAGTCCCAAAGAAACTTCAGATTCCAATTTCCAAATGAGCGTTGTGTCTCTTTGGAATTTTGAGGCCTGGGGATTCCCTGGAGCTTGGAATTTGGGATTTGGAGCTTCGGCGCGTTAGCGCCGTCGTCGTCCGTAGGAATAACCGCGATGCGATCGGCCGCCCCCGATGGCGCGGCGTCCGCCGCTCATTGATTCCGGTTCGAAGAGCACCGTGTAAAGGTAGGGAAAGTTTTCCAGTTTTAGTCGAGGAATCTTTTGGCCGATAAAGCGCTCGATCGCCTGCAGCGAGGCAACTTCTTCGCCGTTCATGAGCGTGAACGCGTCGCCGACATTTTGCGCGCGACCGGTGCGGCCGATTCGATGGACGTAATCTTCAGCGTGTTCGGGAACGTCGTAATTAATCACGTGACTGACGCCGGCGATGTCCAGTCCGCGCGCGGCAATGTCGGTCGCGACCATTACTTCGTATTTGCCGCTCTTGAATCCTTCGAGCGCTTCAATCCGCTCGCGCTGGGTCCGATTGGAATGCAAAACGGCGACCGAATGATTTCCTTGTTTCAACTTATGCGCGATTTTATCGGCGCCGTGTTTCGTCCTCGAAAAGATGAGCGCACTATCGAAGTTGGTGCGTTCGAGCAGCGCCATGAGCAGATCGAATTTCTGCTCGGCTGCGACCGGATAAACCGCGTGGGTGACGGTTTCGGCGGGCGAACGTCGCACGCCGATCTCCACCAGTTCCGGATCGCGCAACACCCAGGCGGCGAGCCGCTCGATCTCCGGCGGCAGGGTCGCGGAGAAAAGGAGCGTTTGTCGATCCGCCGAAATTCTTTCGACGATCTGGCGGACTTGCGGCAGAAATCCCATGTCGAGCATGCGATCGACTTCGTCGAGCACGAGAATGTTCACGTCGCGGAAATGAAGAGTTTTTTGTTCGAGATGATCGAACAGACGTCCGGGAGTGGCGACGACGATGTCGACACCGCGTTTCAAATCGTCTCGCTGCTTTCCATAACCGACGCCGCCATGCACAACGGTCGCGCGCAAGTCGGTAAAGCGACCGTAGTCGCGAAACGCGGTTTCAACTTGAGCCGCCAATTCGCGGGTCGGCTCGAGAACAAGACACCGAAATTTTCCGTGCTTGGCCAGCAGCGTCAGAATCGGCAATGCAAACGCGGCCGTTTTGCCGGTGCCGGTTTGCGCGGTACCGATTAGATCTTTGCCCGAGAGAATTATCGGGAAGGCGCGGAGCTGAATCGGCGTCGGCTCAGTAAAACCCATCGCCTGGGTCCCGCGCACAACTTCCGATGAGAGTTCGAAATTATTGAATGACACGGGGCAAAACTAACCGCGGATTACGCGGATTTAAACGGATGATTTTTCTTGATGCCGAAGCTATATCAGCGTTATCCGCGTCATCCGCGGTTCTAAAGTGAATACACTGCGCATCTTTGTTCTCGCTGATACGCATAACAAACTCCCGCCTGCGGTTCTTGATCTCGCCGTCGAAGCCGACGAGATCTGGCATCTCGGCGACGTTTGCGAGCCGACGATCACCGACGATCTGGAGGCGATCGGGCCGCCGCTCACCGTCGTGCGCGGAAATTGCGATTGGAATTCGGACTGGCCATTGGTGGTCGACCTTGCGCGCGAAGGATTGAAGTTTCGACTTGTCCATATTCCGCCGGATCATCCGCCCGACGATGTCGATGTTGTTTTGCATGGTCACACTCATGTTCCTAGAAACGAGAAACGCCGCGGCGTTCTGTTTCTAAACCCCGGCTGCGTCACGCGACCGAACCGCGGCTCGTCGCGAAGCGTGGCCTGGCTCGAGATCACGGACGGGAAAATAACGTGGTGCCTCGTCGAATTTTAATCGCGCGACTTTATTTTTCGTCGCCCGATTTTCTACCGAACCAGCGCCGCTTTTTCTTCGGCTCCTCTGTCGCCGGCGCGCTTTCTTTTTCGGCCTTCGGCTTTGCCTCTTCCGTTTTCGTTTCCTTCTCTGTCGGCTCGGCTTTCGGCTCTTTCTTTTTCGCCTTCTTTTCCTCGGCCGCCTTCTCTTCCACAATCACCGCAGCATCAACCCACTCGATGAACGCCATGGACGCGGAGTCGCTTTTGCGCTGACCGAGTCTGATGATGCGAGTATAGCCGCCGTTGCGATCGGTGGAACGCGGCGCGATATCGTCGAACAATTTTTTGACGGCATCTTTCTGCCGCAAAGTCGCAAACGCATTCCGTCGCGCGTGAATCGAGCCGTCCTTGCCCAGCGTCACCATTTTTTCAGCGAGTGGGCGGACTGCCTTCGCCTTGGCCAGCGTAGTTTTGATTCGACTATGCTCGATCAAACTGCAGACCTGGTTGGCGAGCAGCGCTTTCCGGTGTTCGGCTTTTCGGCCGAGTCTGACCGTTTTCTTTTGATGTCTCATGCTGGGACTGGTTAGTTGATGCGATTTACTGCCGCTCGGTCGCGACAACGACGGCGCCGTTGCCAGAGGCGCCATCGACGCCGCCGCCGGCCACCGGAGTTTCTACCAGGCCGGCCTCGAATTTCATGCCCAGGCTCAAACCAAGCTGTTGCAGCTTGTCCTTGATTTCGTTGAGCGATTTCTTGCCGAAGTTGCGATACTTGAGCATCTCGCTCTCGGTCTTCTGCGCGAGCTGGCCAACCGTGGTGATGTTGGCGTTGTTCAAGCAGTTCGCCGCGCGGACGCTGAGCTCGATTTCGTTCACGCTCATATTCAGGAGCTTTTTCAGCTTCATGTTCTCTTCGCTCACGCCGGCTGGTGTCTCGTCGAACTCGATCACTTCTTCGTTGAAGTTTACGAAGACGTCGAGGTGATGGCGCAGAATCGCGGAGGCCTGGAGCAATGCGTCGTCCGGCATTAATCGTCCATCGGTCCAGACTTCGAGGATTAGCTTGTCGTAATCGGTACGCTGACCAACGCGCGTGTTCTCGACTGCGTACTTTACGCGAGTGACCGGTGAGAAAATGGAATCGATCGGGATGAGGCCGATCGGCTGGTCGGTGCGCTTGTTTTCTTCGCCGGTAGCGAAACCGCGGCCAATGCGGACTTCGAGCTCGGCGTCAAATTTGTGTTTTTTGTCGAGCGTGCAGATGACGAGCTTTGGATTGAGCACTTCATAACCGGCGACTTCCTGAATGTCGCCGGCGGTGACCTCGCCTTCCTTGTTTACGTTCAGCGAAAGTTTCTTTGGCTCGTGACCGTTGCTGGCTTTGAATTTCACCTTTTTCAGATTGAGCACGATATCGGTCACGTCTTCGACGACGCCGGGCAGGGTGGCGAACTCGTGTTGCGCGCCGGTGATTTTCACCGCAGTAATGGCAGCGCCTTCGAGTGACGAAAGAAGCACGCGGCGGAGCGAATTTCCAACCGTGTGACCGTAACCGGCCTCGAACGGCTCGGCGGTGAACTTGGCGTATGTGTCTGTGGCTGTGCTCTCATCTTTGGTGAGAGTTTTCGGCATTTCAAAACGACCGTAACGAATTGGCATGGTGACAATTAAGAAGTAGGAATTATGAATTTAGGAAATGCCCGATAGCGGCACTTCATCCTTCTTAATTCTTCCTTCTTCCTTTCAAGGGCCGGGTTTCCCCTGGCGAGTGCGGTTTCAGCCAAGCGACTGAGACCCAGGGACCAACGGCGTAATTACAAAACTCGCTGCGGAGCGTGGAATAAAGAGCATTTCGCCGATTTTGCAAGCCGCGATTTAGGGGGGCTAACCTTCGGCGATTTCGTCCGGTAGCGACGAAGATGTCGATCTTTTCGGGAAATGCGAAGTGAGCGCCTTGCCCGCTTCTTCGATCGCTTCGACGAGCGCGTGACTGAATTTTTCGTTACGGAAATGCTCGCGCATGCGCTCCACCAGCCGCTGCCACAATTCGTCGCCACATTTCTGGTGGATCGCCTTGTCCCCGACGATGGCGAACTTGTGCGCGCGCGGGGCGACAAAAATGAGGACGGCGTTGCGCTCGGGTGTTTTGTGCATGCCGAGCTTATTGAATTTTTTCGTCGCGATCGTTAATGGATCGCCGTCAAGCTTGCCGCGTTGAATAAAAACGCGGATCTGGCCAGAAGTTTTTGATTCGGCATCGCGGATTGCGGCCACAATCAGATCGTGTTCGAGTTTGTTGAGAAATTCTTTGGTTCTCATTGCTACCAGCTTGAACCGCCGCCGCCGCCGCCAAAACTTCCGCCGCCTCCGCTAAATCCACTGAAACCTCCTCCGCCTCCGCCTGACGACCAACCACCGCCACCGCCGAAACCCATTGGAATGAAAACGGGGCCACGCCGTTGCGAAGAATAACTGTAACCGCCAAAGCGGCGCATCAATCTTGAAATGATGCTGATGGCGACGACAAAAATTACGAAATATAAAAAGTTTGGTGCCGGAGCATTATTACGACGGCGTTCCAGAACTGTTTTGCCCGTTCCTTTGTATTCGCCGCGAATCGCTTTGAAGATCGACTCGATTCCTTCCGAAAGTCCGCCTTCGTAATCGTTGTTCCGAAAATGCGGTTTGATCCGGTATTCGGTGATGTCGAACGCGGTCAGGTCCGGCAGCGCGCCTTCCAAACCGTAGCCGACCTGAATGTACATTTTCCGATCCTGCGTGAAGACGAATAGGACAACGCCGTTGCGTTTGTCTTTTTGGCCGACGCCCCAGGCTTGCGCGACGCGCTGGGTGTAGGCGGCAACGTCGTCATCGCTTTGCATTTTCGGAAAGACCCCGACGACAACCTGATTCGAAGTTTCGCGCTCGAACTGCGCGAGCTGCTCGTTGAAACGAGAGGCCGCGTCTTTCGAAACGACTCCGGCGTAATCATTGAAGTAAGCCGGCGGCTTGGGGGGAATAACTTCGGCGGCTTGCGCACTGAAGGCGATAAGCGCGATCGCAGCGAAGGCCAAGGTGGATCGGCCGCTCCGTCGGACGATGCTAATTATACTCGGCTTCGCCGACATCATTTAACATCGAGCAAGGGATTGCTCGATCCACCCGGAGACTGACATGAGCGTTACGGCGTCGCGGCCGCAGTTGCCGCGGGCGAAGCTGCGGGCGCCGGCGAATTGAAATTGAAATTCACGGTCGGCGCTTTCTCCGCGCCTTGTTGCGCGGCGAAGAATGGTCGCGGCGAAAATCCAAACATTCCCGCGATCAAGTTCGTCGGGAAACGTCGCACCGCGACATTGTAGTCCTGCACGACGGTGTTGAATTTGTTTCGTTCGACCGAAATCCGGTTTTCCGTTCCTTCGAGCTGGGCTTGTAGTCCGCGGAAGTTTTCGGTCGCGGTGAGTTGTGGATAATTTTCGGCCACCACCAGCAACCGCGAGAGGGCGTTGCTCAATTGCCCCTGCGCGGCCTGGAACTCTTCAAGTTGCTTCGCGTCGGTTGGGGCTTTGCTCGGATCGAGTTGGACTCGGCCGACGCTGGCACGCGCATTGGTCACTTCGGTAAGCGTCGATTTTTCGAAATTGGCCGCGCCGGCAACGGTGTTGACGAGGTTCGGAATTAAATCAGCGCGTCGCTGGTAAACCGTTTGGACCTGCGCCCATTGGGCGTCGACGCTTTGCTGCAAGCCGACCAAGCGATTGTAGGTCCCCATGAAAAAGAGGCCGACGACAAAACCGACGAAGATGAGAATAACGAGTAGTCCGCCGCAACCGATCGCAAATTTATTCATAAGATTGACAAAAGGTTAGGCGGGAATCGTTCAGGAAACCCGCCCTTAAGTCAAATTCGCTATCGGCCGAGAACGAGCCTGAGGAAATAACCGTCTGAAAACCTTGCGCTCATCCCTTGGCGAACGACCAGCGCGTTCATCGACGGGATGATGAACAAGCGTTCGTAGTTCGAGCCAAGCGCAACCACCATGTCCGACGGCGCGGCCCGGCATTCGCAAATGCCGCCCCAACGAGCGCGTTGCCATTTCAGGTCCAATTCCTTTTCGATGTCGATCTCGCGTCCGCCGGGCGCATTTCGGTTCAGCCAAAACGTCAGTCCGTAGGCCGAATTCGCATTCGAACCGTTGAACGCCTGGGCGAGTAAACCCGAAGGAACAATTTGTTTTCCGTTGTAATTGCCGTGGCCGAGAACCAGCTCACCGAATCGGGCCCATTCCCTCGCGCTCAATTCAAATCCGCTCGCTGGAAGCGGATATCCGCGCCCGTCCTTTTTGAATTCCAAACTGGTCAGGCCAAGCGGCGAAAGAACATTCTCGCTAATGTAGGAGATCGTCGACGCTCCATTCAGCTTGCGTCGCAAAAGTTCATTAAAAATCTGGAGATGACTTGGACCGTAGGCAAACACGGAACCCGGTGGGGCGATAACCGGCAATTGAATCGCGACGGCGTTCCGGTCGCGGATCGATTGGCTGTGCAAATGAGGGTCCGGTTCGATTCCGTCGGTTTGGCTCAACAACTGACGAATTGTGATCTGCGATTTGCGCGGATCATTTCTCCATTCGGTGATCGTGTCAGCGACGCGATCGTCGAGTTTGATCAAGCCGTCGCGCACCGCGCAAAGCGCAGCAACGCCCCAGAAACTTTTCGTTCCGCTGAAAATCGGAGATCGCATGTCGGCGCCGCCGCCATTGGCGTAATGCTCAAAAGCGGTTTTGCCATTTTGCATCACGAGCATCGAGAAACCGCGATTTTTTTCCGAGTAGGCCGCAGCCCGAGCACAGTTGCCCGACTGAATTTCCATCGCCGCGAATAACGATGTCGATGTTGCGATCCACGCCAGGGATGCTGCGACGATAATTCTTAACCACGAAGGACACGACGAGGAAATCATGGGATTATCTTCGTGCTCTTCGTGGTGATTTGCCGAGTTACGTTTCGGGCGACGTAGGCAATTCGGGCTGAGCGACACTTTCGGCGGGTTGCGGTCGCGGCGCCACCGGTATATGCCGCGTTCGCAATTCCTCGACGTTCGGAAGTTCGTTGAGATTGCGCAGACCGAAGTGATCGAGAAAGAACTCAGTCGTTTGGTAAAGCAATGGACGGCCCGGAATTTCGGCGCGCCCAGAGATTTTCACCAGACCGCGCTCCATCAAGGTTTGCAGAACGCCGTCGATGGTTACACCGCGGACGGCTTCGACGTCGGCGCGCGTGATCGGTTGTCGGTAGGCGATGATCGCGAGTGTCTCGAGCGCGGGCGAGCTCAAGCGCGCCGGTTTTGGCGCCGGAAAAAGTCCGCGAACCCAGCGCCCGTACTTCGGGTCGCTGGTAAGTTGCCAGCCTTCGGCTTTTTCCATGAGCTGGAATCCGTGCTCATTCTGAATGTATTCGACTTTCAACTCTTCGATCGCGCCCGCGACTTCGGCCTGCTTGGCATTCGCGAACTCATTAGACGCAAACTCGTCCTCCGCGCCCGCGTTCCGAAGTAAATCGACAATTTCCTTGGTCGAAAGCGGCTTATGGGCGCTGAACAGGAGAGCTTCGATGAGGTGGGCAAGATTCATTAGAAGGAGCTTCCCGTCTGAAAGTAGCCCAGCGTTTTAACGCTGGGGGTTGATAAAATCCCGAAGCTGAGTCCCATCCGGGACGAAAGAACAGCGCTTTCGTCCCTTTCGGGACTGCTGCCGACAAAGGCATCGACGACCCAGCGCTGAAGCGTTGGGCTATTCTCAGTTAGCGATCCGGACGGATTCATTTCAATTTGCGCCAATGGCGGTTTGAATCGCGTCGGCGATCCGGTTGGCGTGTTTATCGATCTTGTCGAACTCACGGCCTTCAATCAACAGTCGGATTTTCGATTCGGTGCCGGAGTAGCGCAAAAGAACGCGGCCTTTACCGGCCAGCTCGCGTTCCACTTCGTCGCGTAATTTCACAACGTCGCGAAGTTCGTCGATCGGCGGTTTCGATTTTACCACGAGGTTGCGTTGGGCCTGTGGATACTTCCTCAGACATTTCTTCAAGGTGCTCAACGGCTGGCCAGTCGTGTGCATGATCCGCAAAATTTGCAGCGCGCTGATGATGCCGTCACCTGTCGTCGTGAAATCGCGGAAGATGATGTGGCCGCTTTGTTCGCCCCCGAGGTTGAGATTTTTCTTCATCATTTCCTCAATCACATAGCGATCCCCGACTTTGGTGCGAACAATTTTGCCGCCGCTGACGGCGATCGCTTCGTCGAGACCAAAGTTACTCATGACAGTTGCGACGAGCGTGTTTTCGCGAAGTTGCTTCGACTTCAGAAGATCGAGCGTAGCAATCGCCAAGATCTCGTCACCATCGACGATCTCGCCGTTTTCATCGCAAAGGAGGACGCGATCCGCGTCGCCATCGTGGGTGATGCCGACGTGGGCCCGCGTTTCTTTGACGATGCGCTGAATTTCTTCCGGATGCGTGCTGCCGCAACGGTCATTGATGTTCATTCCGTTCGGCTCGTTGTGCGCGACGATGACCTCCGCGCCGAGCTCGCGCAAAATGCAGGGCGTAGATTTGTAAGCCGCGCCATTCGCTACGTCGACCGCTACGCGCATTTCTTCGAGCGACATTTTTCGCGGGAAACTGGCCTTGGCGAATTCGACGTAGCGCCCGAGTGCGTCATCGATGCGGGTGGCGCGGCCAATGTTTCCGGCGATTGGTCGGACGTTGTCAATCTTTCCAGTGAAAACGAGATCTTCGATCTGCGCCTCGACTTGGTCGTCAAGTTTGTAGCCGTCGTGCCGGAAGAATTTGATGCCGTTGTCCGCGTACGGATTGTTGGAAGCGGATAGAACTATGCCGGCATCAGCTCGGAGCGAGCGCGTGATGTAAGCCACACCCGGCGTCGGCAATGGACCGATGACGAGAACGTCAACACCGAGCGAAGTGATTCCCGCGACGAGCGCGTTCTCGAGCATGTAACCGGAAAGCCGGGTATCTTTACCGAGCACGATCTTCGGACGGGAACCTTCCGGCAATGTCCGCGGATTTAATTGCGTGAAAACATGCGCGGCCGCGCGTCCAAGTTTCAGCGTGGTCTCCGCCGTCACCGGTTCGACATTAGCGACACCTCGCACGCCGTCGGTACCGAAAATCTTTGTCCCCGGTTTCACGACTCTACTGAAACGCTCCCAGGCCGATTCGTAAACGGGAAAGTGTGGCCTTCACTGTGAAGTGGATGGTTGACTGCGATCGTGGTCGCTCAGGAAAATACACTCGTTATCGAGACCGAGGGCAACGGTGTTCCACGTCAGAGGAAATTTTTCCAGAATCTGGGTCCGTTGAATGACCTGCGCCCAATCCTTGTACTCTCCTTTCACGATGTCGCGGAATTTATTGTCCGTGCCGCTGATCGGCGTGAGATAAATGGCTTTCACGGGCGCGCCGAGAACATTGTAGTCTCCGAAATCGTTGAAGACGCGAACTGTTTCGGGCAACCAGAGACTGCGGCGGTCCGCATACCACGCGACCGCCCAGGGCATGTCGGACGCGGTCACTTCTTCGGGTTTCATCCAATCATTCAAGGCCCCGATGAGTCCCGGGATGTAAGGCGGCCAGTGCACGAGCGGCTTCGGCGGAGACAACCACGGCGTCGCGAAAATCATTGGCAACGCGCAAAGAATATAGAGCAGCGTGAGAAAACCGGCGCGCGCGAAGGGAAGGCTGATGCCGAGTCGGTTCCAGTGTACCAGCAAATAAGCGAGCCCGTAGCACGTCATCACCGGAATGAAAATCAAATGGAGTTGGTTGGCGGCGACGCCTTGTTCGTCGTTGATTCCATAAAACATCATTCCGAATACTGCGCCGCCCCACATTGCCAGGATGATCCAGCGGGTGGCAGCCGTTTCAGTCCTTTTAAAGGGATAGAGCAACGACACGAAAAACGTTAGCGCGACAACGCTCAATCCGAAATATTCGAACAGGTGCGCGGCCTGCGCCGTGAGGCCGCTGGTAATTTTGTCACGAAACGCGCTGAGCAAACCTGTGCCGGGATCGAAGCTCATCTGACGCATCCAACCGAACTCGGTGTGGCCGATGCCATTGAAAATTGAATAGATGGCAACGCCGCCAGGATTGCCCGAAACGACGAGTGTCCGGATCAACCAGGGTAAATAAACGGCCGCGCACGTGCCGAGCATGAGCCCAGCGGACCATCCGCGCGGTCGAAAGAAAAACGCGGCAAAAATCGCCGCGCCGAAAAAGATCCAAAGAGTGAGTGCGTGGGTCAGGGCAAGCAAACCGAAAACCGCACCGGCGGCGGCAAGCCATTGCCACGTCGATTCTTCGGCATAGTGCGCTTCCACCGCTCGAACCAAAAGGTAGGTAGCGATGTTGAACAGGAGCAGCAGCAACATCTGCGGCAAACCTGATAACGAATATTGCCACATTGCGTCGCAAAGCAGCACAAGTCCGCAAGCAAGCAACGCCAGTCGCCGATCGAACAATCGATCAACGACAAAAAACAAAACCACGACCGATCCAAGAAAGAACAGGATCGACATTATCGCGATCGCCCGGTCGCCCGCATAGACGATGGTGCGAGGCGAGATTTTCCAATGGGATTTTACAAGAAGAAGAGCAGCGGCGTCGACCAACGGGGGCAACGGTGCGTTGTAGGTGTCGATCCAAATTTTCTCGGGAACCGACTTGCCGTGGGCCTGGAGTTGGCCAACGGCACGCGGCCGGACAACTTTTGTGCGCCAGCCTTCCCCGCGCGCAATGGCCCGCCCGATTTGCGCCTGGTCCATCCCCTGTGAAGTGGAGAGGCCGCGGAATTGATACAAATAAATTGCCGCGATTGCGACGATGCCGAGCGCGACCGCGCCGCGTCTCACCCAGACGGCGAGTCCGCCCGCTTCCAACGCGTGCACCGCAGTTTGAATGAAGTCTTCGCTACCCGGCATGTTGCTTCGACTCGGCTTTAGCCGTGCCCTTCTCCTTGTTCGCGTTTAATTCGTTGATCTTTCGGTGAAGCGTGCGTCGGCTGATGCCGAGCTTTTTTGCAGCGGCGGTCACATTTCCGTTCGTGGTAGCTAAAGCCTGCAAAATGAGTTTTCGTTCGGTTTCATGAAGGTCGAGCGGACTGGCTTTTTCGCCGAAAGCTTTCGTGGGCGAAATTCCGCGTGGGAGCGTGGCGCCGGCAGCATGGCGAAGCGCTGAAGGAAGATCGCGCACGGTAATTTTTGGTCCGGTTGCCATCACTACGCCGTGCTCGATTGCCGTGCGAACTTCGCGCACATTGCCGGGCCAATTGTAGGTCAGCAGCGCGTTCATTGCTTCAGGCGTAACATCGAGGACGTGTTTGTCGTTCGCCTTGGAGAATTGTCGGAGAAACGCCCGCACCAGCAGCGGGATGTCGTCCTTTCGCTCGCGCAACGGTGGCATCACGATACGCACGACGTTGAGCCGAAAATATAAATCGTCGCGGAACTTTCCTTCCTTGACGCGTTGCTCGAGATTTTTGTTGGTAGCGGCGATGAGGCGAACGTTGGCGCGCAACATTTGATTGCCCCCGACGCGTTCGAAGGTGCGTTCTTCGCTGATCACGCGAAGCAATTTGACTTGGGTCGCGACCGGAATCTCGGCCACTTCGTCCAAAAAAATAGTGCCGCCATTTGCCTGCTCGAATCGACCAATGCGCCGTTCATGCGCGCCGGTGAACGCGCCTTTCTCGTGACCGAACAATTCGCTCTCTAACAACGTTGGCGAAAGCGCGGCCGAGTGGACGATTACAAATTTTGCCTTGTTACGGCGGCTCAAGTTGTGGATTGCGTGGGCCGCGAGTTCTTTGCCGGTTCCACTTTCGCCTTCGATCAAAACGTTCGCTGAAGAGGGCGCGACTTGGCGGATAGTGTCCAGCACTTCATGCAATGCCGGCGATTCGCCGATGATATTCTCGAGACCATAGCGTTCGTCGACTTGTTGCCGCAGTGTTCGATTTTCCTCCGCGAGCTTATGGTCGCGTAACGCGCGCGCGATGAGCAGTTCCACCTTGTCGAGGTTCAACGGCTTCGTTACGAAATCGTAGGCGCCGTGTTTCATCGCTTCGACCGCGGTGTCGACTGAACCGTAAGCGGTCATCATGATGCAAATCGGTGGGTCGGGCATTTTCAGCGCGCGCTCGATCAATTGCATTCCGTCCTCTGGCCCAAGGCGCAGGTCGGTGAGGAGAAGATCTACGTGCTCGCGCTCGAGCACATTCATCGCGCTGGCGATGTCGCCCGCGACATAGACGTCGTAATCGTTTTCGAGCAGACGGCGTAAGCCATCGCGCGTGTGTTTCTCGTCGTCGACGATCAGGATCGTGGGCTGGATGGAATCCATGAGAGCTTATGGCACAAGGACTGCGCCATTTATTCTCACTCAATCACGCGATCTCTCAATAGAAGATAACTGTTCACTTAGCAGTGATTTGGATCACTGCTCGCCCCGGCGTTCGCCCGCTTCCAGCATGCGGACACGCCGGTCGACGTGAGGTAGTCGAATTGTCACGGTCAGGCCTTTGCCCGTGCTGCTTTCAATTGACAGTTCGCCGCCGTGTTCCCGCACGATTCGGCGCACAATCAAAAGTCCAAGTCCGGTCCCGCTGGTTTTGGTGGTGAAATATGGTTCGAAGACGCGGCTGAGATTGTCCGGTGACATTCCTCCGCCGGAATCGGTGAATCGGACGATGACATGCGAATCGTCCAGGTCGGTCCGGATTCGCAGGATGCCCCGGCTTTTCATTGCTTCGAAGCTGTTCTTGATCAGGTTGTAAACCGCTTGCTTCATCTGGTCGCGATCCAGTTCGAGCAGCGGCAAGTCGGAACGCAGCTCTTGCTCGACCACGATATCACGATCCTTGATCTCGGGTGTGAAGAAGCGCACCGCTTCTTCGACGATAGAATTGATATTCTCCGGTTTCAGCTGGGGATGCGTTGGACGGATCGCGCGCAAAAACTGACTGATGATCGAGTCGAGACGGTTCACTTCAGTGCGCGCGACTTCGATGGATTCCTGAAGCTCAGCACTTTGCGCGCTTTGGCTCTTGCGCGCCTCGCGCTCGATCAATTGCAAATGAATGTTGAGCGAGTTGAGCGGGTTCCCGATTTCGTGGGCGACGCCCGCGGCGAGCAAAGTCAGCGCGTTGAATCGTTCCGATTCGAGCGTTTGCTGTTCTGTCCGACGGCTCTCAGTGATGTCGCGCAGAATGATTGCGTGTCCGACTTGATGACCGCCGATGTCGGGTTTTTCGGCATCTTTATTATCCGAACCTTGGTCGCGTTCAATGATCAGCGGAACGATGTAAAAATTGATGAAACGATTAGCCGGATAAAAGATTTCCATGTCGCGGCTGACAGCGACTTCGCTTTGGGAAAGAGACTTCCAGTCGAGGCCGCGAACGCGTTCGTCCAAACGCTTGCCGATGGAATCGTTCGATTCCAAACCGAACAACTGGCACGCAGCTTCGTTCAGGTAGGTGATGCGGCCGCTCGAATCGGTGACGATTATTCCTTCCTGGATCGAGTTGAAAACGGTTTCGAGAAAACCTTTCTCCTGGGCCAGGCGCAGAAAGTAATTCTGGACCTCCTCCGGGCCGATCTTGCCAAGGCGACCGATTAGTTTTTCAACAAAGCCGGCTTTCACAACATTGCAGATTGCAGATTTTCGATTGCAAATTGATCAAGGCAGACGCGCCTAAGTTCAATCTGAAATCTGAAATTTGAAATCGGCAATTCCGGATCAGCGGCGCGTCGGTTCGTAATCTTCAGCGGGCGCTGGCTGGCCGGTTTCTTTCTCGGCCCTTTCCTTGAGCGCAGCTTTGCGTGAAAGTTTCACCCGACCTTTGTCGTCGATGCCAATGCATTTGACCCAGATCGTATCACCGGATTTGACGACATCTTCGGTGCGCTTGACGCGGAAATCGGCGAGCTCGGAAATGTGGACGAGGCCTTCCTTGCCTGGAAGGACTTCGACAAATGCGCCGAACTCCTTCGTCGATACGACGCGGCCCTGATAAGTCGTGCCGATTTCGATTTCCTTGGTCATGCCGCCGATGATCTCCTTCGCGCGCGCCATCGATTCGCCACTGGTCGCGTAAATGTGGACCGAGCCGTCGTCTTCGATGTTAATCTCCGCGCCGGTTTCAGCGACGATGCCCTTGATCGTTTTGCCGCCCGGTCCGATGAGCGCGCCGATTTTCTCGGGATTAATTTTGATCGTCTCGATCCGTGGCGCGTATTTCGAAAGTTCGGCCCGCGGTTTATCGAGCGAACCGCGCATGTTCTGAAGAATCTTGGTCCGCGCTTCTTTCGCGCGCTGAATTGCTTCGGCCATGATTTGGTGGCTAACGCCGGGAAGTTTCAGATCGAGCTGGAATCCGGTGACGCCGTTATCGGTGCCGCAAAGCTTGAAATCCATGTCACCGAAATGGTCTTCGGAGCCAATAATGTCCGTTAGCAACTCGTAGCGCTTCAATTGTCGATCTTCGTCGTGCTCGGTGACGAGGCCGACGGAGATTCCGGCGACCATTCCCTTCACAGGCACACCTGCGTCCATCAGCGCGAGCATTCCGCCGCACACGCTCGCCATTGAAGTGGAACCGTTCGATTCCATGATCTCGCTCGAGATGCGGATCGCGTAGCGAAAATCGTTTTCGCTCGGCACAATCGGCTCGAGCGAACGCTCGGCCAAGGCGCCGTGGCCGATCTCTCGCCGTCCGGGTCCGCCGGTTCGGCCGGTCTCGCCCACGCTGAACGGCGGGAAATTGTAGTGCAGAATGAAACGCTTCGAAGTTATTCCGCCACCGTAGGCGTCGATGTTTTGCGCTTCTTCGATTGGCGCAAGCGTCGCGAGCGCGAGCGCCTGCGTTTCGCCCCGCTGAAAAATTGACGAGCCGTGCGCGCGCGGGATCACTCCGACTTCGCTCGTGATTTGGCGCAAGTCCTGGTAACCGCGGCCGTCCATGCGTTTCTGTTTTTCAAGAATACTTTTGCGAAACGCTTTCTTCTGAACGTGATCGAATGCCTGAGTGATCGAAAACGCATCGGTCTCCGGATGTTTTTCCAGGATCGACTTCTTTACTTCTTCACGGAGCGCTTCGACGGCTTTGGAGCGAGCGACTTTACCCGCCGTGTAAAGCGCGCCTTCGATGCGGTCGCCCGCCACTTGGTAGGCGATTTCGAGTAACTCTGGTTTGGCGTGAAGCAGCGGCATCTCGCGTTTCGGTTTCGCAATTTGCGACGCCAGCTCCTTTTGAACCCGAATCATCTCGTGTGCGTGCGTGTGCGCGAATTCGAGCGCTTTGACGAACTCCGCTTCCGGAAGCTCGTTCGCCGCGCCTTCAATCATGATCACGTCGTTCTCAGTCCCGACGTAAATGAGGTCGAGATCGCTGTCGGTGCGCTCGGTGTGAGTAGGGTTGGCGACGAATTGTCCGTTCACTCGGCC
>Ga0210406_10001090_pt1 | contig 34577 bp, 30 predicted proteins | sample IncBWC30MmetaG_FD_155454 | JGI IMG/M metagenome (GOLD analysis project Ga0210406, IMG submission 155454) | Forest soil microbial communities from Barre Woods Harvard Forest LTER site, Petersham, Massachusetts, United States - Inc-BW-C-30-M | ecosystem: Environmental > Terrestrial > Soil >... | reverse complement strand
TTCCGGCTCGTAAAATTGCGCGATGCCCGCGCAAATCTGGCGCACTTCGCTGCCGATGTCGACCGTCAACTTCAGCAGCTTGTCCGCGCCAACTATGCGCTCGGCGGTTTTGATCTGCCCCACGCGCATCTCGACTTTCGCGAAGTCTTCAATCGCGATTTTGTCGGACGTCGACGGGGCGGCGGTCGTCCCCGCTCCTCCAGCGGCGGCCGCACTGGCGACGGCCGGTGCCGGCTGTTTCTGTGGTTCGCTTTCCATCGCTTCCATCCTCTCCACAGCTTCCTGTTTCTCGACTCGCGGAAACAGTGTTTCCGCTTTTGCTATCTTCGTTCCGGGCTTAATCGTCCCAAACTCCAGCGCGTCAATTCCCTGCTCTCCGACGGACCCGCCCTGGCCCAGAGATTTCCAGAGCCTCTCCGTTGCGCTGGGAATCACCGGATGCGCCAGCACCGCAACGACGCGCAGCGTATCGGCGGCGATCCACAGCACGGTCTCCAGTTCCGCGCGTTTGGCCGAATCTTCTGCCAGCACCCAAGGCTTTTGCTCCGAAATCAGCAAATCCACGTCGGTGATAAGCCGCCAGATTTCTTCCAGCGCCCGCGTGAACTGATATTGCTCGTACAGCGAACGAATCTGCTGAATCTTTTCCGGCAAGCGCCACGGCGCCAGCGACGCTGCCTGCTCGCCACTGCCCTTGGGCACCGCGCCGCCGCAATATTTCTCGATCATGGTCAGCGTGCGGCTGGCCAGATTGCCGAGGCCGTTCGCCAGATCGCTGTTGTAACGCTGCACCAGCGCGTCGTAACTGAAGTTTCCGTCCTGGCCGAAAACGGTTTCGCGCAACATGTAGTAGCGCAGCGCGTCCATACCAAGCACCTGCGCAATGGGGCGCGGCAGCACGACGTTGCCCTTGGACTTGCTCATTTTGCCGGCGTCAATCAGGAACCAGCCGTGCGCCCACACCTGTTTGGGCAGCGGAAGCCCGGCGGCCATCAGGAATGCCGGCCAGTACACGGTGTGGAAGCGAATGATGTCTTTGCCCACCAGGTGCAAATTCGCGGGCCAGAAACCGCGACGTTCATACTCCGGGCCGCCCACCGCACTCAGATACGCGGTCAGCGCGTCGAACCAAACGTAGAAAACGTGCTTCTCTTCGCCGGGAACCGGAATGCCCCAGCGAATGGACGTGCGCGTGATGCTCAGATCGCGAAGGCCGCCTTCGACGAAGCTCAGAATTTCGTTGCGCCGCGTTTCCGGCTGAATGAAAGTCGGATTCTTCTTGTACAAATCGAGCAGCGGTTTCTCGAAGGCGGAAAGCTTGAAGAAATAGTTTTCTTCGGTGACCGTTTCGGTAGGCCGGCCGCAATCGGGACAATTCTCCCCCGGCTTTACATCCACGTACGCGTTGTCGTAGATGCAGTATTGCCCGGTGTAGTGGCCGGGATATACGAAGCCGTTTTCCCGGAACAACTTGAACAGCCACTGCACCGTGCGCGCGTGGCGCACTTCGGTGGTGCGAATAAATTCGTCAGCGGGTACGCCGAGCTCCTCCCACAAAGCGCGCCATGCCTCGGCCATTTGGGCGACGAATTCCGATTCCGGCACGCCGGCCTTCTGTGCGGCGCGCTCGACGTTTACGCCGTGCTCGTCGGTGCCGGTGGTCATCACGACTTCGTAGCCCTGCATGCGCTTGTAGCGGCGCACCGTGTCGGCTACCACGGTGGTATACGTATGGCCGATGTGCGGCAAGCCGTTCGTGTAGTAGATCGGCGTGGTCAGATAGAATTTTGGTTTCGCTTGCGCCATTTTTCCGTTTTCAGTTGTTCGCTACTTGCTGCCTTCGTAGCTGCGCAGCGCTTCGTTGATTACGCGCTGCAGTGGGACATTTTTTTCTTCTGCAAGTTTCCGGCAATCGTCGTACTCGGGAGAAACGTGCAGGATGCGCCCGTTCACGCGCGACAGCTTGACGCGCACTTCACCAAAACTTGTGGCCACCTTCACGGATTCGCGGGGAAGCACGCGGCGCTGCGCGGCATGGCTGCGCACGCCGAATGTCGTGGTTTCCGCGAAGATCAGCGACATCAGCGCTTGCGCATCCGCTGGCTGGCACAAAACCGTGAGCAGCGTGCCAGGGCGATTTTTCTTCATCTGCACCGGCGTCGTGAAAACATCCAACGCTCCGGCGGCGAGCGCTTTCTCCTGAAAATAGCCATAAATCTGCGGATTCATGTCGTCGAGATTGGCCTCGATGACGGTGATTCCCTGGTCGTAGCCCGGAACGGTTTTTTCCGCCGCTTCGCCAACCATGATGCGCAGCACGTTGGGCTGGCCTTCGAGATCGGCGGCGCCGGCGCCGTATCCGATGGCGGAGACACTCATCGGCGGCTGCGGGCCGAAGGAGTCGCACAATGTGGCGACAATCGCCGCACCGGTCGGCGTCACGAGTTCGCGTTGCACCCCGTTCGAGTACGTCGGCTTGCCTTGCAGCAAATTCGCCGTAGCAGGGGCGGGCACGGGCAAGGCGCCGTGCGCCATTTTCACTGTGCCGCCGCCCACATTCAGCGGCGAACAGGCGAACTTCTCGATGCCCAGCGCGTGGAAACCGATACAGGCTCCGACGATGTCAACGATGGCGTCCACCGCGCCAACCTCGTGGAAATGGATTTTCTCAACCGGCACATCGTGGACGCGCGCTTCGGCCTCGCCCAGTTTCTGGAAAATAGCGGAAGCGCGGTCGCGCACCGAAGGCGCCAAGTTTGCGTCCTGTAGAATCTGCAAAATGGCGCTCAGCGAGCGATGCTTTTGCTGGTCTTCCGTTCTTACGCGCACGTACGTGGCGGCCATGCCGTTCTTCCAGACCTTTTCGGCGGACAGTTCCCATCCCGGAACGTGCAGGCCGCGCAAGTCCGCGCGGAGTTGCGCCAGGTCGCAGCCGGCGTCGAGGAGCGCGCCAAGAGTCATGTCGCCGCTGATGCCCGAAAAGCAATCAAAATACGCCAGTTTCATGAGAGTACGCCACCGCGCGATTCTCTTAGAGCCGCAAGAAATGTGTCCGTCGGGAGCATTTCGATACTATCGGCGGCGGTGTGGGGTGTCAAATCTGGGATCGCGTCCCCCACCCCCTCCCCCCACTTTCCCGGATCTGCGGAATCTAAAGGACTTGTAGGACACCCCAACTGGATCTGCACATTCTAATGGAGTTACACAAAATTCGCGAAAGCCCGGGAACGTAGCAGGTAGGCAAGTGAAACAGCAGGCGCAAATTCACCCAGATGCAGGGTATCAGGAAGGCGTATCCGTGTCAAGTGGAGAATTTATCCTATTGGTAAAATACTGAAACGGCGGGAGTTGGCCGAAACAAGCCAAGCTCCTGCCACCCGAAACCATAGCTGTGAAGAGACAGCCTAATGATCGCCCTCGACACTCGGGATGGTTCCGGGTCTCGCCCAAAAACTCAGGGAACAAGGCGTGACCAGTTGACGTTTCTATCGTCAATGTTCGTGTGGCAGTGTCTTAGGAGGGCCGTATGTCTCCGCAGCACCTGGAAAACCGCGAACTCCACCGCCAACCGCGCGGCTTGCCGGTCCTGGACCACGTCCAGCAGGACTTGCGCTATACCTTGCGCTCCTTGCGCCACGATCCCAGCTTCACGGCCGTCTCTCTTCTCATCCTGGCTCTCGCCATCGGAGCCAACATCGCGGTCTTCAGCGTAGTCAATTCATTGCTCCTCCGCCCTCTACCATTCCCCAACGCGCACGAATTGGTTTGGATCGCGCCGCCACCCAGCGCATGCGGCTTCTCCTGCGCCACCTACTCCGCTGACGCCTACGAAGAGTTCCGAGCCCAGAGCCGCGTCTATCAGGACGTGACCGGATACGAGGCCTTCAGCACTCCAGACAACGTGCGACTGACAGGGCGCGGCGAACCTGAGCCCGCCACCAGCATCGACGTAATCGGCAACTTCTTCGATGTTCTTGGCGTGCAGCCTGCCATGGGCCGCCTGTTCACGTCGGACGAGAGTCGCGGCGCTCATTCCGTAGTTTTGCTGACCAATGCTTACTGGCGGCGGCAATTCCATGGCGATCCTGCCATAGTCGGCAAGGGCATCGACCTGAACGGAACGCCTGTCACCGTGGTCGGTGTGTTGCCCGCGAGCTTCGACTACGGCGCCGTGTTTTCTCCGGGAGCGAAGGTCGATATGTTCACGCCACTGGATTTGGATAAACAGCGCGATTGGGGAAATATCGTCACCCTAATCGGCCGCCTCAAGCCAGGCGTGACTTTGGCGCAAGCTCTCGACGACTCCAAGCGGGTCGCCCCGAATCTCTACTTCAACGTGAAATACCCGCAGTCACTGGGAAACTATAAAGACAGCCTTATTCCCGTGTGGCTGAAGGATTACGTCACGGGCAAACTCCGCCGCTCCCTGATTGCGTTGTGGTCCGCTGTCGCCGCGATTCTGCTCATTGCCGCCGTGAATTTATCCAACTTGCTGCTGGCCCGCACTTCCACGCGCGCCAAGGAATTCGCGGTGCGTGGCGCTCTGGGCGCAAGCCGTGCTCGCATCGTCGGCCAATTGTTGCTTGAAAGCCTAGGACTTTCCGGAGCGGGCGCACTCCTGGGGCTCGGAATGGCGGCGCTGGTGATTGCCTGGCTTCGCCAGCAGGGCTCTCTCGCGCTGCCGCTGCTCAGCGCCGTGCGTGTGGACGTGCAGGCCCTTGGCTGGACCGTTCTCATCGCCATTTTCACGGCGATGATCTTCGGGCTGCTGCCGGGCTTACGCATCACGGGCGGCAATCTGCAGGAGGCACTAAAGGATTCCGGCCCAGGCGCTGGTGTTGGGCGCAAACATGAGCGTGTCCGCTCCGCACTGGTCGTCACCGAAGTCGCCTTAGCTTGCGTTTTGCTGGTAACGGCAGGTCTGCTCTTGCGCAGCTTCGTTAAGGTGCTGCAGGTTGACTTGGGCTTTCGGCCGGAGGGAGCCGCCTCCATCAAAGTCGACTATGACGACAGCGCTCCGCTCTCGTCCGAGGACGCCAGCATCGCCAAGCGTACCGCGATCTTCCAGCGGATTCTTGCCCGCGTGAGCGCGCTTCCAGGCGTCCAGGCCGCAGGCATGGCCGACTACCTTCCGCTGGGACCCAACCGCGAATGGGATTCGCCCGTGCCGGAGGGAAAAACCTTTGCTCCCAACGAATTGCCCGACCCGCTGGTCTATGTCATCACGCCTGGATTCATCCGCGCCATGGGCATCCGCCTCCACGGGCGCGAGTTCACCTGGGATGACGGCCCCCATAACGAGCGAGTTGTCCTGATCAACGCCTCCGCTGCCCGAATCTACTGGCCCAACGAGGACGCCGTTGGCAAAGTCCTCCTGCGGGGCAAGGAGCAAGATCGCGTCGTCGGCGTCGTGGACGATGTGCATGAGGAAAATGTCGAGGGCGGGCCTGGCTCCCAAATCTACTACCCAGTCACGCAGCAAGGGCCGAATGGCGCGCAACTCGTTGTCCGTAGCAGCCTTCCGCCCGCGGTTCTGGGCCCCAGCGTTCTCCGCGCGCTGCGTGAACTGAATCCTAATCAACCCGCTGCGGAGTTCCGGCCCATTCGAACCATAGTGGATCGTGCAGTGTCGCCGCGCCGATTTTTCATGCTCCTGGTAGCCGCCTTTGCCGGACTGGGTCTGCTCTTGGCCACGCTCGGAATTTATGGGGTGATTTCCTATTCAGTGACGCAGAAAACACCGGAAATCGGCATCCGCATGGCGCTCGGCGCGACCGTTGGCCAAGTGCGCAGTTTGGTGCTGGCAAGCACGCTGCGATTGGCGAGTGTGGGCATGCTTCTGGGAGCATTGCTTTCCCTCGCGTTGTCCCGGGCCCTGGGCTCGCTGCTATTTGCCACCTCGCCGTGGGATGCGTCAGCCTATATGGGAATGGCGCTCGCGCTGCTGCTCGTCGCCTTCGTCGCCGGGTATATTCCGGCGCGCAGAGCGTCGCGCATAGAGCCGATGAGGGCTCTCAGAGCAGAGTGACTGGGCTTGCCCGCACAGTTGGGTCAGACATCCGAAGATGCGCTAATTGCTGGTAACGGGCAAACCGGAAGTAACCGAATTACTTCCGGCTTGCCGGCCACTTGAAAGCCTACCCTGCTCACCAACGGAAGCAGGGTCTCCTCCAGCACGTCTCGGACGTGAGCGATCGCGTACGCCACAGCACTAGTCGTTGAGGTTCAACGTCACCTTTGCGTTCTCCACTACTTTGTTCCACCTGGGGTCGACCGAGGCGTCAGCGGCGTATTGGTCGTGCCAGTTCCACCACTTGTACGGTGGAGTCTGGGGGTAGCCCTCCGGCGAGTCCTCCCACTCCTCCTGGCGCCCGAGCGCAGTTATATCAAGATAGCTCCAGGTACTGCCCATCGCTTCGTCACCGCGATTGTTGATGAAGTAGGTGCGAAACACACGCTCTCCGTCGCGGAGGAACGCATTGGTGCCGTGCCACTCGTGCACTCCGAAGTCGGTGTCGAAGCTGTCCGTGATGGTGTACCACGGCATATCCCATTCCATCCGAGCCTTCAGGCGCTGGATGTCAGCTTGCGGCGCACGCGAGGCGAAGGCGAGGGTAGTGTCGCGGGCGTTCAGATGCGCGAGGTGGGCCACCTGGTCTGCGCCGAAGGAGCAGCCGCGGCAGGCATGGTCGGGCCAGCCGAACACGCCGGGCTCGAAGAAGGCGCGGTAGACGATCAGCTGACGGCGGCCTTCGAACAAGTCAAGCAGGCTCGCCTTGCCCTTCGGCCCATCGAACTCGTACTTCTTCTCCACGGCCATCCACGGCATCCGCCGACGCTCGGCGGCCAGCGCGTCACGGGAGCGGGTTGCGGCCTTCTCCTTCACGAGGAGCTGCTGGCGCGCAGCCTCCCATTCTTGCGGCGAAACGATCGGTGGTGTGTTCATTGCGAGCTGTGCTTTCTGTTGCTGCATGTCTCTCTCCATACTTGTTTTACTTGTTGCCATTTTATTTCTCCTTGATTTTCCGAAACAGACCGAGACCACTCGCTTGGAAAAGTTTTTTGAATTTGCCGATGCACACTGCCAGAATTCCTCCCGTGGATCCCGCTCCGGCGGCCATCACTGCGGCGCTTGCGATGCATACTGGGCACATATTTCCCCCCTCTGAACTTCTAAGTCGCCCGCGCCTCAGTGGGGCCGCGGCGCTTCCGCTCGCTGCCGTACACGCTCGTGCATGTATGCCCAGCCGCTCTTTGCGTTTCTGTATTCCTCCAGCACCAGACCAAATGACTGATGGCGAAATGTAATGATCGTCACGCCGCCCGATTCCTTCAGCCGATATTGAAGATTCGTTATCACCGGATTGGACATAAATAGTGGCCCGCAAATTTCGAGCAGCGTCGGCCTCTTGATCGCCTGCACCGTCCCCCAGTAATGGCCGTTGTTGTCTCCCAGGTCGCGATACCATCTGCCGCCTGGCCATGCTTCCAGTTTCATCGGCATTGGCTTCTCCACTTGAGTCTCGTTGTACGGTCCAAGCTGATCGAGCAGCGCGGCAAACGTCACTTCGATCGACGCTCGCACTTCAATCTCCTGCGCTATATGGATCGTTGTCGCTTCCAGCGATAGTGCGGGTGAACTCACGATTTCCTCCTCGTTTGAAATTCCACAAGACTATTGTTTCTGTGCATTGTTGGCCTCGGCCCGTTCCTTGATTCGCAGCAACTGGTGTTTCCACAGCCGCTCGAACGTGCTCGTCCATTCGTGCAACGGCCGGATCGCTATAGCATTCACCTTATAAAGCATCTGCCGACCCTCCCTCCGGACCCCCACCAGGCCAACACCTTTCAAGACTTTCAGGTGCTTCGAAACCGACGGCTGCTCCATCTCCATTGCGTCCACAATCTCGGTGACGGACCTCTCCCGCATCGCTAGATAGTTCAGGATGTCCCGCCGACGCGGTTCGGCCACAGCATTGAACCCGTCCGAGGTTGTCGCCGCCCTTGCCATGCTCTCAATATATGCCCATATAGGAATATGTCAAGCTCTTTTTTGCCTATCTTTCCGCCACCCTTTCTCCTCTGCTGCGTGCCGCTCAAAATGGGTCTGTCCCAAGTGGCGGGCTAACCGGAAACTGTCGGACTGCCTGCCGTTGTCGAGCTTTGACCGCACACAGCCAGGTCTCTATACTGTGGTGCCCTACTTCGCTTGGGAACTGACCGAGGCTCCGTGTATCTGGAAATCACAACAAAGCTGCGCGACGCACTCGCGAAACATATTCGTGCGAAATATGGCATGGAGCTCCCCATTGTGCTGGAGCGTCCGCCGAAGATCGAGCTAGGCGAGGCGGCTTCGCCGGTGTGTTTTGAACTGGCCAAGCGGCTGAAAAAAGCCCCTCGGCAGATTGCGCAGGAAATTCAGAATGCGTTGCCGCCTGTGCCCGGCATCGCGAAGTTAGAGGTGGCCGGGGCGGGATACTTGAATACGTATTTTGATCGCGGGGTATTTTGGGACGCTGCGTTGGGGGAAGCGAAAGCAGCCGTTCCCAAGAAGGAGAGCCAGGATTGGCTGTCCCGCAAGATAATTGTAGAGCACACCAGCATCAATCCGAACAAAGCTGCGCATATTGGACATGTGCGGAATGCGGTGTTGGGCGACACGATGGCGCGCACGCTGCGGCACGCGGGGAACAACGTGCAGGTGCAGAACTACATCGACAACACCGGGGTGCAGGTGGCCGATGTGGTCATCGGGTTTTTGCAGATGGAGAAACGCTCCCCTATCGGGGTAAAGATGCTGGCGATGGAGCCGCGCTTTGATTACTACTGCTGGGATCTGTATGCGAAGGCGACGCAGTTCTTTGCTGCGGACGAGGAGCGCGCGGCGAAAATGCGTGGGGAGACGCTGAAGGCAATAGAAGAAGGGCGCGGCGAGGAAGCGGAGGTCGGGCAAGTGGTGGCGGACGCGATCGTAAGTTGCCATTTGCGGACCATGGCGCGGCTGGGGATTTTTTATGAATTGCTGGCGCGCGAGAGCGAGATTCTGCATTTGCATTTTTGGGATTTGGCGTTCGCGAAGCTGAAGGAGGCCGGAGCGATCCAGTACGCTCGGCACGGGAAGATGGCGGGATGCTGGATCATGCCGTGGGGGGAAGAAGGAAAGGAAAATGCTTTAGGACTTAACACAGAGGGCACGGAGGACATAGAGGACGCCGAGAAGAGCGAAGAGGAGAATACGCAGGACAAGATTATTGTGCGGTCGAACGGGACGGTTACTTACGTTGGGAAGGATATTGCGTACCAGCTTTGGAAGTTCGGGCTGTTGGGGAAAGATTTTCACTACGCGAAATGGCCGAAGGCGCCGGAGGGAGAAGAGGTTTGGGCGACAACCAGCGGCAAGAATGATCCTAAAGCGCCGCCGTTTGGAGCGCCGGCGAAGAAAGTCTACAACGTAATCGATGCGCGGCAGGCGTACTTGCAGGACGTGGTGGCGCAAGGCTTGCGGGGCCTGGGGCATGGCGAAGCGGCGGATCATTCGATTCATTTGTCGTACGAGATTGTGGCGCTGACGCCGCGCTGCGCAGCAGAGATGGGATATGAGCTTTCACCCGAGGAAGCGAAAAAACCGTATGTAGAGGTGAGCGGGCGCAAAGGCTTTGGTGTGAAGGCGGACGATTTGATCGACCGGCTGGAATCCGCGGCGCTCGCGGAAGTGCAACAGCGCCACGCGGAGATGAGCGCGGAGGAACAAAAGCAAACGGCGCACGCGATCGCGGTGGGCGCGCTGCGATTTTTCCTGCTGAAGTTCACGCGCAACGCCATTATTGCGTTTGATTTTGCGGATGCGCTGAGCTTTGAAGGCGAGACCGGGCCCTATTGCCAATACGCGGTGGTGCGCATCCGTGGCATTCGCCGCAAAGGCGCGGAAGCCGGTGCGGCACGCGCGGCGGTGGCTGCGGAAACCGCGCAGAAGCTGCTAGCCGGTGCGGAAGGCAGTGGACTGTGGGAAGTATTGCTCGCCGCGGGATCGCTGGATTACGCCGTGGACGCCGCGATTGGCGCGCAGGAGCCGGCGTTTGTGGCCAAGTATGCGTTTCAGTTGGCGCAAGCGTTCAACAATTTTTACCACAAGCACCACATTCTGTCGGAAGCGGATGAGCAGAAGCGGGCGTTTTTATTGGGATTGACGGAATTGGTGGAAGCGCAATTGGTGCGCGCATTGAATTTGATGGGAATCGACGCGCCGGAGAAAATGTAACGACGCGAAGGTTAGTGAAAGGCCGCGCCGAGCAAATCTACCATCAGGCGGATGGCGGTCTGCGCGGTTCGGCCGCTGGGATCGCGGTAGGGGTTTACCTCGACGATATCGAGGCCTACGAGCTTTCCTTTCTTAGGAATTCCCTGCATCAACTCATCAATTTCAGCGAAGCTGAGGCCGCCAGGCTCGAGAGTTCCAGTTCCTGGCGCGAGCGTGGGATCCATGGAGTCGACGTCGAAAGTGACGTAGATATTCTCGCTCCTGGGTATCGCATCGAGGGCTGCGGAGACTCCACGTCGGTGGATTTCTTCGCCGGTCACAACTTTTGTGCCAAGCGCCTTGGCATTGCCCGCAGCCTCGGGATCATTGGCTATACCGCGCATGCCGAGCTGGACGATTTTCTTAACGGAGGGAAGTTTCGCAACGCGCAGCACCCAGGAAGCGTGGTCGAGATTACCTTTCGCACCATTCCAGGTATCGAGGTGCGCGTCGATGTGGACCACCGTGAGAGGCACGTCGTACGCGCGGATTACGGGGAATGTGATGCTGTGGTCACCGCCCAAGATAATCGGAAACGCTTTTTTGGCTAGAATCTTCTGGACCGCTTCGGTGATTTTCTGGCCCGTTTCGGCGGGCACCGTGGGATAAACAATTACGTCGCCGACATCCACCCAGCGCTTGCCCTTGGAGTAGTGTGCGGTCGCCATCGATGTAATAAAACCCCTCGGTGAGATCGTGCGCGTATTCCTGGGAATTTTCGCGCAAATCGCGCGGGCCGTAACGTTCGCCTGGCTGGCCCCAAGTGCCTTCATCAAAGGGAACGCCAAGCACGGCGAAATCCGCGTTGAGTTTATCGAGATCGGGCTGGTAGGGTGCGCTGAGAAACGTCCTGATACCAACGAAGGTCGGGGCGGTCTGCGCTGGCGTTGATGCCGGCAACGCAATTAGCGGGAGCACGAGCAGCCAGATTGCGGTGGTCTGCTTAGACATAAACATCAATACGACATCACGAGATGAATCAGCGTACGCAGCGCTACTCCAGTGGGCCCCTTGGCGAGCCAGGGCTTGGCGTCGTCGTTCCAGGCGGTGCCGGCGATGTCGAGGTGAATCCACGGCGTGTCGCCGGTGAATTCCTTGATGAACATGGCGCCGGTAATGGCCCCGCCGCCCTTGCCGCTGCCGATGTTTTGGATGTCGGCGACGGTGCCCTTGATGAACTCGCGGTAGTCGTCGTCAATGGGCATCTGCCACATTTTTTCCCCGGTGGCTTTGGCGCTGGCGAGCAGTTTGTCCGTGAAAGGCTGGTCGGAGCCGAAGACGCCGACATTGATGTTGGAAAGCGCGACAACGATGGCGCCGGTAAGTGTAGCGGCGTCAATCAAATGCGTGGCGCCGAGCTGCTTGGCATAGTGGACGCCATCGGCGAGGATTAGGCGGCCTTCGGCGTCGGTATTGAGCACTTCGATGGTTTTCCCGGACATGGCGGTCTGGATGTCACCGGGCTTCTGCGCGCGCCCACCGGGCATGTTTTCCGTGCTGGGCACCACGCAAATCACTTTGACGTTGGGCTTTAGCTCCGCGAGTGCGCGCATGACGCCGAGCATGGTCGCACCGCCAGCCATGTCGTACTTCATTTTTTCCATGCCGTCGGAGGGCTTGATGGAGATGCCGCCGGTATCGAAGGTGACGGCTTTACCCACTAGCCCGATCACCGGGGCGCCGGGTTTGGGATTGGCCGGCGTATAGGTGACGACCATCATGCGTGGCGGTTCGACGCTGCCTTGCGCGACGCTGAGGAGCGCACCCATTTTGAGGTCGGCGATGCGCTTCTCGTCGAGGATGTCGACGGCGAGTCCGGCCTCTTTGGCCATGGCGGCGGCTTTTTCGGCCAAGATCTTTGGCGTCAGCTTGTTGGAAGGCTCGTTGACGAGGTCGCGAGCAAAATTCTGGGCGTCGGCGATGACGCGTCCGCGTGCCAAACCTCCTTCCGCTGCAGCACGATCCTGCTTTGGAAAACCTGTTAAAGCGATGGAATCAAGGGACTTAGCGTCTTTCTTGTCGGTCTTGTACTTGTCGGATTCAAAGTTCGCGGCGATCGCACCTTCGGCGACGGCTTGCGTCGCGGCGTCTACGGTCTCGCCTTCGCGCAGGACGAACGCGAACTGCTTGACGGAGCGAGACTTAAGATAGCGCACCGCGGCGCCGGCAATCTTGCGGAGCACGGCGGTATCGAATTTTTCGCGCTTCCCTGCTCCTACGAGCAGCAGGCGGGCGGCTTTGAGACCGCGCGGCGCATGCACCAGGGTCATTTCGAGCGGCTTGCCGGTTAGCTCCCCGCCGGTGGCCAGTTTGCGGAGCAGGCCGTCGGTGAACTGATCGATTTCCGCGATGCGGCCCTGCACAGGGTCGCCATCCTCAAAGAGATACGAAACCAGGGCATCGGTCTCGAGTGTGGCAAAGGGCCTTGTTTCCAACGTGATCTGCATGTTTGCGTTATCGCCTCCGGTTGCGATACATAGCTTGATCGGCTTCCCTGCGAGCTTCCTTGTTGCGCTCGTCCTGGCGCCGGTCCCAAGTCTTCTTGCCTTGCGCCAGCGCAATTTCGCACTTGGCGATGCCGTCGCGGAAGTATATCCGCAGGGGTATGACGGTCAAACCTTTGGCCTCGGTACGCCCGGCCAGCTTGTGAATTTCGTTCTTGTGCAGCAGCAACTTGCGCGAGCCCAGGGGTTCGTGGTTCCATGGGCCGCCCGGCATGTATTGGGCAATGTGGGCGTTAACTAACCAGGGGCCGGTGGCCTTGAAATCGACATAGGCATCGCGGATATTCGCCTTGCCCTGGCGAAGAGCCTTCACTTCGGTGCCGTGGAGAACCAGTCCTGCCTCATATCGCTCAAGCAAGTGGTAGTTATAGGAGGCCGAGCGGTTTTGCGCCACGATTTGCTCTTTGCTTTTTTCAGCCTTTTCGATCTTTTTTGGTGGTTTGGGCACTAGGTTCAGTCATATATTGCAGCAGCATAGAATCTTAGCTGCGGGGGTTACTCTATGCAAGACGGCCAACCCCCGATGCCTTGTCCGACCTCTAACCCGATGCTAGACTCGATTCACCTATCTTGATGGAAATCTGGAGAGTACATGCGCCGCACAAGCAAGTTAATCATTTGCCTGGGAGCCGGACTGGTGGCGGCGGGCTGCCCAAAGGGTAAGACGGATTACAGTCAAGGGCGGAAGGCCGAGCATCTTCAGGATTATGACGCCGCGTATGACTACTATCAAAAAGCGCTGAAGAACGATCCCGAAAACGCGACATACCTGATCAAGTTCAACCAAGCAAGGTTTCAAGCGGGTACGCAACACGTTGAAAACGGCATCAAGCTGCGCGACCGCGGGCAACTGGAAGCCGCGGCTTCCGAGTTTCAGCGAGCGGTGGCCATCGATCCCTCCAGCCCGATCGCCGAGCAGGAATTGCGCAGGACCGTGCGCTTGATCGACGAGAAGAGCCGCGCGAGCAACGCGGCGACGGAACCCCCCAGGGAAGACCGCAGCGGCCAGCCGCCTCTGGCCTCCATGCCGCCGGAACTCAAGCCATTGCCGCGCACCTCAATCAGCCTGACGATGGAGAACGATGCGAAGATCGTGTACGAGACGATCGCAAAGCTTGCCGGCATAACCGTGATTTTTGACCCCGACTTTCCCGCGCGGCGAATCCCGGCGAAGCTGAACAATGTGACGCTGCAGCAGGCGCTGGATATCGTGTCGCTGGAGAGCAAGGCATTTTGGAAGCCGGTAACGGAAAACATCATTTTCGTGGTTCCGGACCAGCCGGCCAAGCGCCACGACTACGAAGAAAACGTGGTGCGCACGTTTTACTTGTCAAATACCGTACAGCCTCAGGATTTGACGGAGATTGTGACCGGGTTGAGGTCGCTCCTGGATTTGAAACGCATCACGCAACTGAACGCGCAGAATGCCATCGTCGTCCGGGATACGCCTGACAAGCTGGAGGTCGCGGAGAAGATCATCGACGACATCGACAAAGCCAAACCGGAAGTCGTGATCCAGGTGCAGGTGGTGGAAGCGCGCGTGGATAAGGCACGGAACCTGGGAATCTCTCCGGGTCAGACCGCCAGCATCGCCGTGGTGCCGCCGGGAACGACGACCACCACGACGAACAATACCACCACCGGAACCAACACGAACACCGCGACGCTCACGCTGCAAAACCTGTCGCATCTTAATGCGTCGAACTACGCCGTTACGCTGCCGGGCTTTACCATCAATGCCCTGCTGAACGACTCCACCACGAAGATCATCCAGGACCCGGAAGTGCGTTCGCTGGACGGGCAGCAGGCCAAGCTGCGCATCGGCGACCGCGTGCCGATCGCCACGGGCAGCTTTCAAGCAGGTGTAGGCGTTGGCGGGACAGCGGGCACCGGCTTTGTGAATCCACTGGTGAATACGCAATTCCAGTATCAGGATGTGGGCGTGAACCTGGACATCACGCCGCGCATCCACCCGAACCACGACGTGAGCTTGAAACTGGGCATCGAAGTGTCGTCGGTGACCGGGCAGGCGACGATCGGCGGAATTCAGCAGCCCATTATCAGCCAGCGCAAACTGGACCAGGAAATCCGGCTGAAAGATGGCGAAGCGAACGTGCTCGGCGGTTTAATCACACGAAGCGAGACGAAAGGCATCAATGGATGGCCCGGGCTGGCGCGCATACCGATCCTGCGCTATTTCTTCTCTGAGGACACGAACAGTACCGAGGATGACGAGATCTTGATTATTTTGACGCCACATATCGTCCGGCTCCCGGAATGGACGCGCGAGAATCTGCGGCCACTGTATACGGGCTCGGAGACGGAAGTAAAAGTACGGCGCGAGGCGGAAGTGCGCTCGCCGAATACCGCGCCGCCGGCAGCCACGCCGCAGGGTCCTGCGAATCCGGCGCAGCAGGCTCCGGGGGCGGCGGCGGTTCCCGCGGCGCAGGGCAGCGCGAATGCCGCGCAAATCCGATTTGAGCCACGCAGCCTGTCGTTGAAGGTGGGAGAGAAGCAAACGGTGGGGATCGTGGTCGAAAATGTGAACGATCTATTCTCCATTCCGTTCCTGCTGCAGTACAACCCGGCGGTGATCAGCGTGGAAGAAGTGCAGCACGGAGGATTTTTGTCCGGCGGCACGCAGGAGATCGCCATCGTGCAACGCGTGGACAAGGAGCGTGGGCAGGCGATCATTTCCGCGACGCGGCAGCCAAACACGGCGGGAGTGAGCGGGACCGGCACGATTATGGGGATTGTCGTGAAAGCAATCGCGCCAGGATCCTCGAACCTGTCCATCGTGCAAGTGAACGCCAAAGACTCGCAGCAAAAACCGATTCCGCTGGTGACCGGAGAAGCCGCGCTGCAAGTTCAGCCGTAACCGGAAAGGGGTCCGTAGCATGCGCAGAATTCCTACCTATCGCAGGGAAGGCCGCTCGCAGCAAGGCATGACCTTGCTGGAATTGATCCTGGCGTGCGCGATCTTGATGATTTTGTCTTCCGCGGCGCTGCCCATTGCGCGCTACAGCATCATGCACAAGAAGGAGGAGTTGCTGCGCTACGATTTGCGGCAGATACGCGACGCAATTGATCGTTACAAGGATTTGGCGGACGCTAACAAGATTCGCGTGGAGGTGGGCAGCGAGGGCTACCCTCCGGACCTGGAAACACTGGTGACCGGCGTAAAGCTGGGCGCGGGCGACGACAAGAAAATTCGATTCTTGCGGCACATTCCGGTCGATCCGATGACCGGGCAGGCTGATTGGGGCTTGCGCGCCGTGCAGGATGATGCCGACTCGACAAGTTGGGGAGGCAAGAACGTCTTCGACGTGTATTCGAGATCGCAGGCCACGGCCAGCGATGGGACGCGCTATTCGGACTCACGGTACTGGTAAAGAGCATCCCGGTATGGCTGAACTACTGACAATGGACTCCGCACGGCTGAAGTCCCGGCGTGATTTAACGTCGAGGCGCCGTCTTGCCGGCCTTGGCTTCACGCTGATCGAGATGATGATCGTAATAGCGATCATCATGATTTTGATCGGCATCGCGGCGGGAATGTATCAACGATCGGTGGTCCGCGCGAAAGAGGCGACGCTGCGCAGCGATTTGTCCGTGATGCGCCAGGCGATTGACCACTACACCTTGGATAAGGAGGCCGCGCCGCAGTCTCTCGAGGACCTGATAAATCCCCAATCGCAGTACCTGCGCGAGATCCCCACCGACCCGTTGACCAATGCCAAGGACTGGCGCACGGATTTTGGGGACACGGTGATGAGCCCCGACCAGTCGGCTACGGGAATCGTCGACGTGCATTCCAATTCCGACAAAGTGTCGCCCTTCGAGGGGACTCCGTACAACACCTGGTAAATCCCAACCGGCGTTCAGATTTGAACTGGCAACCTTCGATTTAGAGGCTCAACACCGTTGCGCGAGCTTGCTCCAGATCCCGTTTCTTTCCGTACCGCAGCGCCACCCACACGCCCAGGGTCATGAAGCCGAGCGGGGGCAGTAAAAGAACCACTACTCCCTTGCTGATGGCTCTTTGCCCATCCTTGGAAGTCGCCTGAGCCGTGCTGTAACACATGGAGCAGGCCTGGCTGAAAGCCGGCGCGGCCCATAGCAAGAGGAAGGCGGCCAGGATGGCGGTGCGTAGCTTCATTTCACTCCCAGCGACAGGATGCGAAAAGCGTCGGGGAAAAAGATCATCATCAAAGCCAAACAGGCGACCAGGGAGCACATGGTCAACCACTTCATTCGCGAGACTTCGTACTTCATGTGCATAAAGTACCCGATGATCAGGGCGGCCTTCACCAGCGACAAGCCCATCAAAATGGTGAGCATGCGCACCGGCTCCAAATTTTGATACGTCAGATAGACTTCGATGCCGGTAATCACCAATAGTACGCCCCAAACCCAGAAGAACTGCGACATTCCGTGATGTCGTTGTTGTTCCGCAACGCGTTCCGCGATGGCTTGCTGAAAGGCTTCCATGTTTTCAGCTCCTAGAGAATCTTGGCCGACATCAAATAGACGAGCGGAAAAATGAACATCCACACGAGATCCACGAAGTGCCAGTATAAACCCGCGACCTCGACATCCGACGAATCGTATACCTTTGGCTTCAACCACAAAACGATGGAACAAACAATGGCCGCCAGCAGCAAAACGTGCGCTCCGTAGTGAAACGGGCTAGACGCGGGCGTTCCCAACCAGGAGGCCAGCCAGAAGACCAGCAAAATGGGAATGAACTTGCGCCGCAGCGCAACCACGCCGAGATAGATGATTCCCAGCGTTACGTGGAGCATGTGCAACCCGGTCAGCCCAAAAAATGTCGCGGGAAACTGCGGTACATTCTGCGCGACATTGGCGAACTCACCCCCGGCCGCCGGCCCGGGCAGCTTTGGAAACACCGGAAGCGTCAAGCCCTCCGCGATCAGCTTGCTCCATTCCCTGCCATGCAGAATGACGAAGCCCATGCCGCAGGCCATGGTGGCCAGTAGCCACAGCCGCTGCGCTTTCGGGTTGCCCTGCACCGACGCGCGCACCGCCAGTACCATGGTCAACGAGCTTGTCAGCAGGAACGCCGTCATGATCGTGGCGTTCACGATGCTCGCGGAGTGGAATGGCGTCGGCCAGTTTGCCGTGGAGATGCGCCCGTAGCTATACGCGTAAAGTATGGCCCCAAACGTCAGAGAGTCCGAAAGCAGGAACAGCCACATTCCAATTTTCTTGGAGTAGGTTCCAAACAGGGATGGCTCGTAAAGCGCCGGCATTTCGTGCGGCAGAGTCGCGTCAGCCATGGGTCCGGTGTGCTCCTTCCAATGACGTCTAGTGCACAAACTCCAGCAAGCACAAAATGTAAATCCACAACGCAGCCATGAAATGCCAATACCAGCCGGTTACGTCCACCGCAATCGATTGTGAGTCGGCACGCCGGCCCAGCACGGAAGCGACGCCCGCAGCCAACAGCGCCACCACACCACCGAAAAGATGGACGCCGTGCATGCCGGTCAATAGATACACGAAAGAGCTGCTGGGGCTGCTGCCCACGTAGAAACCGCCGGCTGCCAGTTCGCGCCAGGCCATCCATTGGCCAGTCAAAAAGCTGAGGCCAAGCACCACCGTCAGCGCCAGCCAGGAGATTTCTTCCTTGGCGCATACGGTTACGCCGGAGACGGATGAAAACTGTGCAAGCGTCCTGCGCGCCGCTTGGCGCCGCGCCAGCTCCATAGTGACGCTGCTGATGAGCAATACGACGGTGTTGACGAGCAACAACCGAGGCAGGGGTACGGGAAACCAATCGTGAAGCAGCGCGTTGGTGCGCGGGTCGAGCGTCGGCAACCCTTGCCGGACGACGTAAGCGCTGGAAAAGGAGATAAAGATCATCACGATGCCGGTCAACCCAACGACTAGTCCCAAGCGCGCACGCCGCAGGCGCACATCGAAAGAGGGTGGACCGAAATCGTCCCCGTCGTAACGGCGCGGCGGGAGATGTCCGTTTCCTCCCGTGGAAGTCCTGGGAGCGTCGACGGAAACCGTGGGCGTGTAACTGGCCATGGGTCTAGTGTGCCGCCACAGTCGTGGGATCCGTCTGCATCACGTAATCGCGAGGAGCGCCCGGCACGCTGTACTCGTAGGGGCCGTGGAAGACCTCGGGAGTATGTCCGCCAAAATTGTCGTGCGGGGGAGGCGTGGCGGTGGTCCACTCGAGAGTCGTGGCTTCCCAGGGATTGTCGCTGGCCTTCTTCCCGTACTTCATGCTCCAGAAAAGATTGAAGATGAAGAAGAACTGTGAAGCGATGGTCACGAAAGCGGCGAAGGTGATGAACGTATTCAACGGAATCAGCTTCTCCAAATAGTGCAGTTCCGTGAACTGCGAGTACCGGCGCGGCTGACCCGCCATGCCGGCATAGTGCATGGGCATGAAGATGCAATAGGTGCCCACGAACGTCAGCCAAAAATGCCACCGCGCCAGGCTCTCGTTCATCATGCGCCCAAACATTTTGGGGAACCAGTAGTAGGTCGCTCCAAAAATCCCGAAGATCGACGCTACACCCATGATCAAGTGGAAGTGTCCGGTCACAAAAGCCGTATCATGCAGCGGGATATCCAGGGTCGGCTGCGCCAGGAACGGTCCGCTGATGCCGCCGGACACGAACAGAGAAACAAAGCCGATAGCGAACAACATAGGCGACGCCAGGCGTATCCGGCCGCCCCACATCGTCCCCAGCCAATTAAATGTTTTAATCGCGGACGGCACGCCGATCGCCATGGTCATGATCGAAAACGCGAAAGCCGTGTACGGGCTCATGCCGCTCATGAACATGTGATGGCCCCACACCATAAAGCCCAGCAACCCTATGGAGAGCATGGCGTACACCATGGCCTTGTACCCAAAAATCGGTTTGCGCGAAAACACCGAAACCAACTGCGAGCACAAGCCCATCGCCGGCAGAATCGCGATGTACACTTCGGGGTGGCCAAAGAACCAGAACAAGTGTTGCCACAAAAGCGGCGAGCCGCCCTTATGCGCGGCGAGCTGCCCGTTCACCACGACCAGCGGCACAAAAAAGCTGGTACCCGCGTTGCGATCCAGCAGCAGCAGGATGCCCGCCGAAAAAAGCACGCCAAAGGCCAGCAGTCCCAGGATGGCAGTGATAAACCAGGCCCAGCAGGTCAGCGGCATGCGCATCATGGACATGCCCTTGACGCGCATATCGAGTGTGGTGGTGATGAAGTTCAGCGCGCTCATCAGCGCACCAAGGCAGAACAGCGCGATGCTGATGACCCACAAATCCGCGCCCGCACCCTCTCCCGGCCCAGCGGACTGCAGTGCGCTTAGCGGCGGATACCCAGTCCAGCCGTGCAGGGGTGCGCCGCCCGCCACAAAGAAGGCGGACAGCATCGCGATGAAGGCCAGAAACGTCACCCAAAAAGACAGCATGTTCAGCACCGGGAAGGCCATGTCCGCGGCGCCGATTTGAATGGGCAGAAAATAATTGCCGAAGCCTCCCTGCGGCGCGGTCGTTAAAACGAAAAACACCATGATCGTGCCATGCATGGTCAAAAGCGTCAGATAGGTTTCCGGCTTGATGTCGCCAAGTATAGGCAGATGGACGTTGGGCCAGATCAGATGGATGCGCATCAGCAAGGAAAGAAACATGCCGACGAACACCGCGGTCAGCGCCAGAAAATAATACTGAAGGCCGATGACTTTGTGATCGAGACTGAAAACCCACTTGCGAATGAAACCTTGCGGTGCCGCATGTGCGTGAGCTTCGTGGGCCGCGAATTCCCGGGTAGCCATTATTGTTTTTCCGCCTCCCGTGCCGCCAGCCATTTGTCGAACTCCTCCTGGCTGACAACTCTCAGCATGCCGTGCATCTTGTAATGACCCAGGCCGCAAAGCTCCGCGCAGGTGACCTCCCACTCCCCAATCGTAATCGGCGTGAAATGCATATGGATGGCCAGGCCCGGCACCGCATCTTGCTTAAAGCGCATGTTGGGAATAAAGAAGCTATGGATCACGTCCTGAGCGCGCAGAATCAGTTCCACTTCACGATTCACCGGGACCACCATAGTTCCCGTTACGACATCATCTTTGGAGGCAGGGTCCGTCGTATCCAGGCCGATCGCGCTCTCTCCCCCCGCAGAAGCGTCGATCAACTCCGGCTTGGTCGCGCCGAATTTTCCATCCGGGCCCGGATAGCGAAAGTACCATTGGAACTGCATCCCGGTTACTTCCACCTGTGTCGCGCCGGGTGCTGCCGCCCGGAAGCGCTCCGATGCCCAGATCGAGCTGCTCATCAGGTTCAGCCCGATGAACAGGATGGCCGTGAGTACCGTCCACACAATCTCCAGCATGTTGTTGCCGTGCATGTAGCGTGCCGGCGGCGCAGAAGCGCGGTCTCGATACTTCCAGGCGAAAAATCCCAGCGACACCTGCGCCGCCACGAAGACAATGCCCATCACCAGGTAGGTTGTGGCGAAGTGATGATCGATGCCCGCAGCCGCAGCAGAGGCTCCGGTTGGCAGCCACCACGTCTTGGCAATAAAGAAGTAGGCGCTGATGAACGTAATCAGCCAGATGACCACGAGTAAAACGAGGCCCATGTAGCGCGACCTCCCGAGTAGGATTCTCGGCCCTCCTCACTGCGGCAGCGCGTACATCCCTGGATTCGGAAGAGGAGGGCTGTAAACGCCGCGAGTCTACCACAGCTTACTCCGAGCGCAAGCGCTTGTTGCATTTCTTTTTTCCTTGCCTGCCAAATTCTTGCGGAACTAAAAATGTTTTGGGAACTGTGCGCCTCACGACTCTGCAGAGACGCATTGACGTCCTTTTCCATTTTGAGTAACATCCGGCTCGTTTCCTGGGGGGTCCAGAGGAATGGTAAGGACCTCGCGATGTTTCGCATCAAACTTTCTCCAACTCGGCGGGCCTGGCGCGCTTATGGGCGTCGAGCGATTCCGCTGCGCTTTGTACTTCGCTGATTTTTCCTTTGCGCGTTTCCAACTGTTTTCCACGGCGAAAGCTTTTGTAATTTCTTCGAATCTCGACGGCACGAGCGAGTGTGGTTTAGCGCCTCACGATCAAAAGGGGGAAGGTACGGCGCGTTTGCTAGCTGTTTGTTAATTTCGAGCACGACTATCCAGGAGGAATCAATGGCGGGCCCAGAAACACCGTCGGACAAACCGAAAGCGGATGCGGCGAAGACGCCGGCTAGCGCCGGCGATGCAGCCAGCTACGTGGGCACGCCCGCTGTGGGCACTTCGAAAGCCGCGGCCGCCGCCGGGGTGGCAACGGTTGGTCCGAAGGACGACGGTGTCAACGCGCGCCGTCGCCGCCTGGTGTGGTGCGCCGTCACCGGTTTCCTTGGCGCCTGGTTTATCGCTTTCCTGCGCTTTTTTCTTCCGCGTACACTTTTCGAGCCTCCCACCGTTTTCAAAATCGGTTATCCCTCTGACTACGCGCTAGGCGTGGACACCAAGTGGCAGCAGAAATTCCGCATCTGGGTCGACCGCACTCCCGACCGCGTTTTCGTCATTTACGCCCGCTGCACGCATCTCGGTTGCACGCCCGACTGGAAAGCCAGCGAAAACAAATTCAAGTGCCCGTGCCACGGCAGCGGCTACGACAGCGAAGGCGTCAATTTCGAGGGTCCCGCGCCGCGCCCCATGGACCGCGCCCGCGTGTCTTTGGCGCCCGACGGCCAGATCGTTGTCGACACTTCTCAGCTCTTTCAGTGGCCCAAGGGACAACCCAGCCATTTCAACGACCCGGGCTCCTTCTTACAGGTATAAACCATGGCCGACGAGAAAAACGCGAACGGCAAGAACGGCAAATCGGTCGGCATCGTGGACCGCATCAAGGAAGATCTGAATTCCCTCAAGACCGATCTCCCCGCGAAAGCCAAAGAACAAGTCGAAGGCCTGAAGAATCCCACCAAAACTCAGGTTTACACTTCCATCTTCCGCCACAAGCACGACGACACCCCGCGCAATCGCGCTCTCGGCGTGCTCTCTAATGTTTTCTTGCATCTGCACCCCGCCAAGATCAACCGCGACGCCGTGCGCTACAGCTACACATGGGGAATGGGCGGCATCACCTTCTATTTGTTTCTCGTGCTCACTTTCACCGGCGTGCTGTTGATGTTTTATTACCACCCCAGCAAAGTGCAGGCCTTCCGCGACGTGCTGTACCTAGAGCACGATGTGCCCTTCGGGAAACTGCTCCGCAACATGCACCGCTGGGCCGCGCACCTGATGGTCATTGCCGTCGAGCTGCACATGTTCCGCGTGTTTCTCACCGGCTCGTACAAGAAGCCGCGCGAGTTCAATTGGAACGTGGGCGTGATTCTTCTGGTCCTGACCCTGCTCCTTTCCTTCACCGGCTACTTGTTGCCCGACGATCAACTCGGCTTCTGGGCCGTCACCGTGGGTACCAACATGGCGCGCGCCACTCCCCTTCTCGGCCACGAAGGCCCATTCGGCTCCATGATGGGTATGACTCCTTACAATGACGTGCGCTTCGGCCTGCTGGGCGGTTCGATCGTGGACGCCAACGCCCTTCTTCGCTCCTACATCTGGCATTGCATCGGCATTCCCATCATCGCCTTGATCTTCATGGTCGTGCATTTCTGGCGTGTGCGTAAAGACGGAGGAATTTCCGGTCCGAATTCCGTGATACTTGAATCCGAAATTAAGGAGCCGAGGAAATAGCCATGGACTGGCGCCAACTTTGGGAAATCATGTCCGCGCCGGACAATGTGCCGATCATCGCGCTCATTCCTCTGCTGGCCTTCTATATTTTTCTCGCCTGGCGCCAGGCCCACGCCAACGACTTGCTCATCGAGCAACTCGAAGGCGACGCCGCTCTTGCCAAGACCCATCACCGCAAAGCGTGGCCCTTTAAGCCCGGCTGGCAAAAAGAAGTTCACGTCTGGCCGTTTCTTCTTCGCGTGGAATTTCTCGCCGCTATCATCGTCACCATCATTCTCATGGTCTGGTCCATCACGTTAAATGCGCCGCTGGAAGAGCCCGCGAATCCGAACCTCACCATGAACCCCGCCAAGGCGCCGTGGTATTTCCTCGGGCTCCAGGAAATGCTGGTTTACTTCGACCCCTGGATCGCCGGCGTGGTCATGCCTACGCTCATCATCATCGGCTTGATGGTGATTCCTTACATAGACACCAATCCGCTCGGCGCCGGCTATTACACCTGGAAGCAGCGCAAATTCGAAATCGCCACGTTTCTCTTCGGATTCATTGTTCTCTGGGTGTCGATGATTACCATTGGCACCTTCATTCGCGGTCCAGGCTGGCAGTGGTTCTGGCCCGGGCAAACCTGGGATCACAACCGCCTTATCTACGAGGTCAACCGCGACTTGCCGGACCTTTTCGGCATCACCTCCAACTTCGGCAAAGCGATCTTCGGCGCCGCGGTCGTCGGCGGCTTCTTCGCCATTGGCGGCTTTGTGGTGCACGCGCTCTATCGCCGCTACAACCCGAAAAATTATCAGCGCAAGAGCTTGCTGCAATACTCCATCTTGATGGTCTTTTTTCTCACCATGATTGCGCTGCCCATTAAGATGATGCTGCGCCTGATGTTCCACATTAAATATGTCTGGATTACGCCGTGGTTCAACGTCTAGGCGGAGAGGAAGGAGGCCAATCATGCACCGGCGTGAATTCCTGAAACTGGGAGCAGTCGCAGGCGGAACAATCTTGTTGGGTGGCACCGGTCGCTTTCGGAGCCTCTTGGCCGCGCCAAAGGAAATCCCTACGGTAGACCGCCTGGTCATGACCAACCTGGTCGACAACATTTATGACATCTTCGCCAAAGGCGGAAAAGTTGGCAACGTCAGCGTCAAACGAAATAACTTACCCTTCCCCTACGGCTCGGATGTCACGCTGCTCTCTGAGCATGGGCTGGCATATCATCTGCAGTCCTTCCGCGGAGTAGAGGAAAAGCAGATCCTGCTGGACTTCGCGCTCACGCCTCACACCCTCACAAACAACTACCAGGGATTGAGAGTTGACCCTGCCAAGGCCGATGCCCTGATCATCAGCCACGGTCACGTGGACCATTACGGAGGTCTGCTCGACTTGGCGACGAGCCTCCAGAGACACGGCAAAACCGGGCTCACCCTCTATGCCGGCGGGCGGGACACGTTCTGTCATCGTTGGGTCGTGCAGCCGGACGGAAAAACCCTCGACTACGGTGAGCTCAAGCTGGATGCGCTCGAAGCGCAAGGGCTGAAGGTCGCGCTCGCGGAGGAACCCACCACTGTGGCGGGCCATGCGATGACTTCGGGTCACATCGCGCGCATTACCGATTTCGAGATGTCTCCTCCGGCCGCTCGACTCGAAGCGGGTGCAACCGGCTCCGGCTGTGATGCGACCTTTCACTTTCCTCCCGGCACAATCAAGGTTGAAGCCAAACCGGGAGATTTGGTAAAGGACATCTTCTGGGGCGAGCACGCAACCGCTTACAACGTGAAGGATCGAGGGCTGGTCGTGGTCTCATCGTGCGGCCACGCGGGCATCATCAACTCTGTTCGCCAGCTCCAGAAGTCCACGGGGGTTGAGAAGGTGCACGCCGTAGTTGGCGGGTGGCACCTGGCTCCGTATCCTGATGACATCATCGACAAGACCGTGGGAGCCTTGAAGGAAATCGACCCGGATTACCTGATTCCCATGCACTGCACCGGCTTCCGCACCATGATGGCTGTCCAACGCGAGATGCCGCAGAAGCTCATCATGCCCTCGACGGGCACGAGTGTGGTCTTTGGAGCGTAGCTCCAATCCGGGCCTGAAAAGGATATCCGGCTTAGGAGGAACTGGTGCCCGATAAGCCCATTCCCGACGACGATCCGATCGTCAGCAAATCGCTGGCGCCGCACTACCTCATAGCGGTGCTCGTCCTCATGGCCACGCTGTTCTGGGCTTTGTGGGATGAAGACTTCGGCCAGCGACCCTGGAAGCACTTCCAGCAGGAATGGAAAACTCGCTACTCGGCGTTCCTCAAAACCGCGCGTTCGCAGTCCAGCGCCTCGCAAAAAGATGTCGAGGCCGCCCCCGAATATCAAGCCGTCAAATTGTCCTACGAGCAGGCCAGCCAGGGCGCCGCCCCGCGCATCAAGGAAATCAACGAAAAGTTGCGTGACCTGAGCGGCAAAATCCTCGCGGTTCAGAATGTTTTTACCGACCGCCGCGCCTACGTGAACGCCTCCACCTATGAGATCGAGAACGAAACCAGCAACTCCGCGAAGCAACGCAAACAAAAAAATCTCGACGAGTACAAACAGGAAGTCACCACCGTCGAATATCCCGACGGCAGCAAGCAGAAATACAATTTCCCGCAGCTCGAAGAAACCTACAACGAGCTGAAGAACGAACGCACCGCCCTGAGCGGCGAACTCGGCGAAATCATCAAGCCGGTCAACGCGCAAAAAGAGAAACTCGACGCCTACATTTCCGAACGCATGGTCAATCTCACGCCATCCCAGCTCGCCGGCTTGCAAGACAAGACGGAAGCCTGGGAACCGAAAATCCTCCAGATCAACGTGCCCGAAGCCAACATCGTCGACCGCTGCGAATCCTGCCACATGGGCATTCGCGAGCCGGTCAAACTCACCGCCGCGGCCATGTCCCTCAAAGGCAAAAAGCCCGACGAATATGCCCGCGCGTTTACCAGCCATCCCGAGCCTGACCTGTTGAAGACGCATGACCCCGATAAATTCGGCTGCTCGCCCTGCCATCAAGGCAACGGACGCGCCACCACCAGCGTCGAGAAGGCCCATGGCAATTACGAGCACTGGCTCTGGCCGTTATTCGCCAGAGGAAATATGGAAGCCGGCTGCCAGACCTGTCACGCCTCCGACATGGTTTTGGTGAGCAACGATGTCGGTTGGACTCTCTCCGACGGCAAGGACCTCTACCGCCAGCGCGGCTGCGTGGGCTGCCATCGCTACGAAGGGTACGACAAAGAGCCCGAGGACCTGCTCTCCATCGCCCAGCAAATCAAGCTGATCGACCAGGAGAAAAAAGACAACCTTAAGCAGGCCAACTACCTCATGAAGCAGGCCGACACCGCCGAGTCCAACGAGGAAGCCAATCGTCTCAACGACCGCGCGGTCGCACTAAAAGTCACCAACAGCAAGCTCGAATTGCGCGTCGTTCAGCTCGACCGCACCACGAAGAGCCTGCTGCAGGACGTGAAGAAAGTCGGTCCCAATCTCAAGGACATTCGCCTCAAGCTGAACAAAAACTGGATTCCCGCTTGGCTGAAGAAGCCCAGCGCCTTCCGCGCTACCACCAAGATGCCCGATTTCCGCTTCAGCGACGAGCAGATCCAATCGATCTCCGCGTACCTGTGGCAATCCGCTCTCGTGGACCCGTTGCCCAAGCACAAGCTCGGCAGTGCCGGGCATGGCAAAGAGTTGCTTGACACCCGAGGTTGTCTCGCGTGCCACTCGATTGGAGAAGGCGACCAACTCCAGGGCGGTACGTTCGCTGCCAATCTCACGCGCGTCGGCGAAAAAGACAACTACGATTATCTGGTTCGCTGGGTCCACAATGCTCGCGAACGAACGCGGCCTTACTGTCCGTACGAGAAGAAAGATATCGGCCCAGAAGACTATCAGAAGAAGGGTTTGCCATACGTCTTCGATTTGGACCACAGCAAATGTCCCAATGACGGCCACGAACTCCAAGTACAGAACATGACTGTCATGCCCAGCCTGCGGCTTTCAGAGCCTGATGCGGAAGACATCGCCACCTTCCTGATGATGTTGAAAAAGCAGGAGCCTTCCTCCTATGCCGATGCTTCCTTCATGGACGATCCCAAGCTCAAAGACGAAGGCAAGCGCTGGATTCGACACTTTGGCTGCGCCGGTTGTCACGAAATTTCCGGTCTCGAAGACGAAGGGCGCATCGGTACGGAGCTGACCACCGAGGGCAGCAAGCCCATCGAGCGCCTCGATTTCGCTTTGCTCACCGAAACCGCGCAGCGCGGCGGCAGCGAGCCCATCACCGATCCCGACGATCTCGCGCGCCTCCCGGAAGGCCCGGCCAAGCTCCCCTGGTACGACGACAAGGGCTTCTTCGAACACAAGCTCGCCGAACCCAATATCTGGGACAAGGGCAAGATCAAGCCCGAAGAAGAAAAGCTGCGCATGCCCAATCTCCACCTCAACAAGGAACAGGTCCGCGCGCTCACCACCTTCCTCATGGGCAGCCAGGAAAGCGCCCTTCCCGTCACCTATCAATACAAGCCCTTGGATTATCGCCGCGACATTCAAGAAGGCTGGTGGGTCGTCCGCAAATATAACTGCATGGGCTGCCACCAATTGATTCCCGGCCAGAAAACTTCCCTGATGACTCTTGCCCGCTATCAGGAAGCACAAGAGCAGCTTCCTCCCAAGCTGCTGACCGAAGGCGCTCGCGTCGATCCCCAGTGGCTCTTGCGCTTCCTCACCAATCCGTCGCTCAGCGACACCGACACCAACCGCAACGGCATCCGCCCCTATCTCCAGGTGCGCATGCCCACGTTCTCTTTTTCTGAAAATGAATTGGGCAAGCTGGTGCGCTTCTTCGAAGCGCTCTCGCGCCAGCCGTTCCCCTACATTCCGGAACAGCCGCCGGCGCTCACCGCCAAGGAAACCGAAATGGCGCGCAGCCTCTTCAGCAGCCCGGCCGCGCCGTGTTTGAAATGCCACGCCACCGGCGATCCCGCGCACGATAAAACCGCCACCGCGCCGAACTTTCTGCAAGCCAAGGGGCGCCTCAAGCCCGATTGGGTCGAGCGCTGGATTATCGACCCGCAAGCCATCAGCCCCGGCACTTCCATGCCTTCCGGCCTTTTCAAGCGCGAAAATAACCGCTGGACTTTCTCCGGCCCCACCCCCGCATCCTTCAACGGATACGACAAGGACCAGACCAAGCTCCTCGTCGAATATATTTTCCAGCTCACTCCTGAAGAACAACGGCGCGTGAGCTCGTCCATGGGACGCGCGGCAGCCTCGACGGGCGGTGGCTCCTCTGGAGCGGGCGCCGCAGCCGGCTCCGCGAAGCGCGCTCCTAAGTAGCAGGCGCGCTCGAACGAATTCTGATATTTTCAAGGGAGAGGTAGGAACAAAATGAAAACGAATAAGTCGTTAGCAATCGGGAGCCTGTCAGTCTTGCTCGGTTTCGCTTTACTCGCAGGATGCGGCAAAAAGGAAACCGCCGAAGAGCAGCCCGCGGCCCCTGCCCCGGTCGCGGCCCCCGCGGCCACGCCGATTGATCCCGCTACCGTCGCCAGCGTAAGCGGAACAGTGAAATTCGATGGCGTCGCGCCCAAGCCCGCCAAAATTGACATGAGCCAGGATGCCAACTGTGCCGGCGGGAACACTGCAGAAAACCTCGTCGTCAGCGGAGGACATCTCGAGAACGTTTTCATCTACGTGAAAGACGGGCTCGGCAACCGCGTTTTCGCCGTTCCCACAGAGGCCGTCACTCTGGTGCAGAGCGGCTGCAAATACAAACCCCACGTCCTCGGTGTGATGACCGGACAAACCATAAAAATCGTCAACGGCGATCCCACCACCCACAACATTCACCCCACTCCAAAAGACAATCGCGAGTGGAACGAATCCCAAGCGCCGCAAGCTCCACCCCTCGAGAAAACTTTCGCACGCGAAGAGATTTCGCTTCCCGTGAAATGCAACCAGCATCCCTGGATGCGCATGTTCGTCAACGTGGTCAAGAACCCGTTCTACGCGGTCAGCGGCCCCGACGGCAAGTTCGAAATCAAAGGCCTGCCGCCCGGCGATTACACCATCGCCTTCGTGCATGAAAAACTCGGAGAGCAAGATCAAAAAGTGACGCTAGCTGCAAAAGACGCCAAGACTGTAGACGTAACCTTCAAGCCCGGCACGTAGTCTCTTTAGTTCCGTCTAAGGCCCGGAAGGGCCGGCGAAGAATTTAGCCCAGCACGTAGTGCTGGGTAAGAAAGCTAAGTGATCCGAGTCCCGGAGGGACGACGCTCTTTCTTATGCGCGGTCTTGTCTGTCTGCCTCAGGCGGGCCGCCACTTTTTCGGTCGCAACGCCAGAAAAGAGCGCTGGCACAGCCAAGACGCGGATGTGCGAGACCGCGCCGCAGCGAAGGGTAAGGAGGCTTTTTGTTTCTACTGATGCTCTTGCTTTCCTTGCTGCTAGGTATTCTCTCGCTCGCCGGTATCGCCTGGATCATTATCGTCGGCTCTCTTCTCAGCGTCGACGGCCTGTTCATGACCCTGATTCTTCTCGCCCTCGCCGGGGTCTTCTTCCTGAACGTTCTCCTGGAGTGTCGTGATTGCGGCTTCCTTGGAAAAAGCAAGGAGGCCTCGTCCAAGGCCGCGTCCGCTTCCAAAACGGAATAAAATCCAGAGAAACCATGGCGACTCGCTCACTTACGTCAGAAACCGCCAATCCTCCTTTGCTTGCCGAGGATTCTCCCGCAGCTCCTGCGCGCCCACACCATCGCATGTCCACCCGCAACCGATTGCTTTTCTTCCTCACCGCCTGGCTGATTGTCCTCATGCCCTTCTTATTTTGGTGGAGCACCTGGTTCGGCCGCCATCTCTCCGACACGCAGATCACCGAATATCTGAACGATGCCAAGCACCCCCGCCACATCCAGCACGCCCTCGTACAGCTCGGTGAGCGCATGGCCCGCCAAGACGCGAGCGCAGCGCGCTGGTATCCGCAGCTTCTGTACCTGGCGTCGTATCCCGTCGAAGAAGTTCGCAACACGGACGCCTGGGTAATGGGCCAGGACACCACGGCCCCAGCCTTCCACGAAACGCTCTTGAAAATGTTGCAGGATTCCTCGCCGATGGTTCGCGGCAATGCCGCGCTATCGCTGGTCCGTTTTGGCGACGCCGCCGGCCGCCCTCAGATCGTCGCCCTCTTGCAGCCCGCGTCCATCGTCTCGCCCGTCGTAGGCCGCGTCATCGACATCGATAAGGTGGGAACCTCAGTGCGTCAGGGCGGCCTCATTGCCAAGGTTAATGACGGCTCGACCACGACAGAGATTCGCACGCCGATCACAGGCCGCATTCGCGCGCTTTCCGTCGCGACTGGAGCGACCGTCGCCCCCGGCGCGCAAATCGCCTCCATCGATCCCGGCTCAGAGCAAGTCTGGGAAGCCCTGCGTGCCCTCTACCTAGTCGGCCAGCCCGAAGATCTCCCTGCCATTCGCGCTTACGAGCGCAACGTCCCCGAAATCCCCGATCGTCTGCGCGAGCAGGCGGTGCTCACCGAAAACGCCATACGTGGGAGAATGTCACACCAACCGTAGGATCGGCCGGTCTTCACGAGTCACGGAACACGAGTCACGAGTCACTGCCGTCAGTACGTCATCGCTCCAACCACTTTTTCCACTTCCGCGATGTCCACCATCACGATGGCGTCCCACGGGCAGCCATCCAGGAAGCATCCGTCCGGTCCTTTGCTGACGCACTTCTTGCAGCCAATGCACAAAATCGGGTCCACCTGGATGCGCCCAAACGGATAATGATCCTCGTCCGGCACCCAAAACATGCAGTCTTCCACCGGGCAATATTCCACACACGCCGGCGAACCTGCGCAGCCCGTGCAGCACTCGGTGATGACCGCAAGTTCCTTTGGTTTTTTCTTGCGTGCGGTTGTGATCCCTTTGGAGCGAGGCTCGTGCTTCTCCTCGTCGGGCACCATTCCAATGGTCTTCGAGACTTCGCGCTCGGCTGCCATGCGACTCGGCCATCCTCGCCGTACCGTCATTCTGTCACACTTCTTCTTCTATCGCGGACATCCGCGTCCCGCTTGGCGCCGTTCCCCCAACAGACTCAGCTCGCCTTCACGCGACTCGCGTGCACGGAAAGCGCTTGCCGATGTTCGAGAAATAATACTCTTCTCTCGAAGGAGCATGCATGAATTCGTCGTACATCGTCGAGGGCACGTTAAAGAATTCGTACACGCCGCCATTCGAGAACTTCAGCTCCAGAGTCCCAAGGGTATCCGTATCTTGATGGTATCCGACTTCGGTTATGCCGTTCGAGGAAACGGGGATCCGATTCATTTGTTGAGAGCCCCCTTTCGGTGCAGCGACTCTTCCAGCAGCCGGCTCGGGACACCCTGTCCGGTCGCAGCCCTCGTCTCTACCCTGTGTTCGGCCTGTTCTTCCTGGGCTGCACTGCGTGGTTCGTCGCCCGTCGCTTGCTCCAACAGCCGGATTCTAATCCAGAATTTCCTTCGTAACTATCGAATTCTTCAATCTTTGTGACCCGTCCGCGCAGACCGGTAACTCGGCAAGTACTCGCACAAGCGGGCCTGGCGAGCGCAGTTCAAAAGCAAAACTGCCGAACTCCAACCAGCGTGCGCTGGCCGGGGCTCGGCAGCTAGGGACTAAAACTACTTTGTTAGCTGTTCACCGGAAGCTTGACGGCCTTGGCCAGCTTGAACTTCAGGTGGTGTTCGGCAGCGACGGTTATGTCCTTTGCCTTCGCCGCATCGCCATTGGTGGCATCGGTCTTGGCCGGACTTTTGCCCGACGCGTCAATTGGGTCGGTCACCAGCCTGTAGGACTTTCCGTTCAGGTTGACCGAAGCCAGCGCCACGGTCAGTTCCGGACCCTTCTTGTTGGCCGTTACCACCCGCCCGGTGATGTGCGTACCCTTCGGAATCACCGTCTTTCCGTCCACCTTAATGGATGAAGACAGGACCGCCGCAAAGGTATCACCCGCGTGGTTCTTGTTGCTGGCCAACGCTTGGTCGATCTTGGCGCTGATCGTCGTGCCCTTCGGCACGGTGACGAGTGTCGCTGCCGACGTCGCCGGCTGCGTCACTTTGCTTGACACGGCGACCGGCTTGGCCGTCGTGCCTTTCGTGGCGACAACCTTACCTTTGTCAGCCTGCTTGGCGGCAGGCTTTGCGGCAGGCTTCGCGGCCACAGGTTTCGCTGCCGCGGGTTTATTTGTGGCAGGCTTCGCGGCCGCAGCCTTCTTGGCCGGAGCAGGAGCCTGGTTCGTAGCTTGGTCCGTGGCCTGGTTCGAGCAGCCGGCTAGGGTAAAAAACGCCGCCGCTGCTACAGCAAGGGAAAATCTCCGAATCCGGGAATTGAACACTTCACACCTCCGAAGGGAACCCTTGGGGGGAATGAGATGAGGTGCCCCCCTTCCCCAAATCAATGTACAGATCGAAACGGCGGGTATCCCTACCTTATGGGTAAAGCGTACAAAATCCGCTAGTTGGAGTCCTACGCATTTGCGCCACGCGTTTCCTTCCCAGCACCGTCCTATCGGCCAGTAAACCCGCGCAAGTCCTTTGTTTCCATCACATCCGGAACCACAATCGGGCCCTCTCAGCTACGTCGGAGGCTTGTGTAAGGTCGCGCAGCGTCCGCCACGAAGTTTTTGGCGCCGTCGACTAACAATCTGCGGTATATTGCAAAACCCCAGTGGACCGCGATCGGAACCTCAATCGAAAGGCCTGAAGACCATGAACTCCTTTTTCTTGCAGAAGCCGACCTCACGCCGCGAAATGTTGCGAGACTCTGCCACGCTGGCGGGCAGCGCTTTCCTCGCCCACCTCTTCCCCACCACGGTGCTCCGCGCCTCCGCGGCACAGGCAGCGCAACAAGCGCCTTCGCCCGCCGAACTGCTCGCCAGCCTTCGCGCCCAGATGGGCGCGACTCCCATCGAAGCGCAAAAGCTCGCGGACGATCTCACCTTACTCTCCGGCCCTGGCGGCAACGTCGTGGTACTGAACGGACCCGACGGCAAGTTCGTCATCGACACATTCCTTTCGCCCGCTTGGCCCAAGTTCAAAGACACGCTCGACGGCATCAGCAACGCCCCTCTGAAATTCGTCATTGATACCCACTGGCACTTTGACCATACCGACAACAACGCCCCTCTTCACGCCGCAGGCGCCACGGTCCTCGCGCACGAAAACACCAAAAAGCGCATGTCCGAGCCTCATGATCTACCCGTCTTTGGCCTGCATTTCGACCCCTCGCCCGCCGACGCCCTGCCTCAGGAGACTTTCGCCACCAATCACAAACTGGAAGCCAACGGCGAAACGCTCACGCTCCAGCACTTTGCGCCCGCGCACACCGACACCGACATCTCCATTCAGTTTCAGAAGGCCAACGTCATCCACATGGGCGACACCTTCTTCAACGGCTTTTATCCCTATATCGATTCCGGCACCGGCGGCAAAATCAGTGGCATGATCGCCGCCGCCGACAAAATTCTTCCTCTCGCTAACAACTACACCAAGATTGTTCCGGGGCACGGCCCCCTCGGCAACAAAGCAGACCTCGCGAAATTCCGCGAGATGCTCGTAACCGTCCGCGATCGTATTCAAAAATTGAAGTCCGCGGGAAAATCCGCCCAGGAAGCCGCCGCGGCAAAACCGCTCGCCGATCTCGACCCGGTCTGGGGCAAAGGCAGGATCAACGGCGACCTGTTTGCGCAAGTCGCCTATCTCGCGCTCTAAGTCTCCGTGTAGCGCAATCTCAGCGGCCGATCTCGCCCGTCTGTCCTTTCAATGCTTCCCGCGGCAAGAAGAGCGCCAGCCCTCTGTCAATTCTCAGCGAGTTCACGATGTAAGGATCATCCCCACCGCTGCCGCAGTCATCACGCCGAAGGTAGCCCACCCTACACACCTGAGTAACATTGAATTCGCGTGCTGGCCCATAACTTTGTGGCTGCTGGTCAGCAGGATGACCAGCAGGATCAAGGGCGGCGCCAGCAGGCCATTGATGACCGCC
>Ga0210406_10001089_pt1 | contig 34604 bp, 31 predicted proteins | sample IncBWC30MmetaG_FD_155454 | JGI IMG/M metagenome (GOLD analysis project Ga0210406, IMG submission 155454) | Forest soil microbial communities from Barre Woods Harvard Forest LTER site, Petersham, Massachusetts, United States - Inc-BW-C-30-M | ecosystem: Environmental > Terrestrial > Soil >... | reverse complement strand
CTGCCGCTGTGATTGCCATTGGCGCCGCGGCCTGGTGGGTTTGGCCGGACCGAGATTCGCCGACGATCTCGACACAAGCGCCTGCGACGGCCAGCCCGCAAACCACGCCAGTCATCGCCAGCACGAAGGCGCCCCGCCTGTCGATTGTCGTCCTGCCCTTCACAAACCTGTCGAACGATCCGGAACAGGAATATTTCGCCGACGGGATCACCGACGACCTGACCTCGGATCTCTCACGGATTTCCGACAGTTTCGTGATCGCGCGCAACACTGCTTTCACCTACAAAGGAAAACCCGTCGACGCAAGGCAGATTGGCCGCGAGCTCGGCGTTCGCTATGTCCTCGAAGGCAGCATTCGGCGGTCGGGCGATCAGGTCCAGGTCAACGTACAGCTGATCGACGCTGAAAGCGGCGCGCATCTCTGGGCCGACCGGTTCGACACCAATCGCCGAAACCTCCCGGAGGCTCAGAATGAGATTACCGGGCGTCTCGCGCGGACACTCCACCTTGAATTGGGGGAAGCTGTGGGCCGCCGGATCGAGCAGGAAAAGGTCGTCGACCCCGACGCCCGCGACCTCGTCATGCGCGGGTCGGCCTTGTTCTACCGACCCTTCTCCGTAGCCAATCGTAAGGAGGCTCAGCACGCTTTTGAACAAGCTCTGGAGATTGACCCTCAATCAATCGATGCGAGGATCGGCATCGCCCTGGTCTTGGCTACCAATGTCGCTGACGGATGGAGTAGCTCCGTTCCAGAGGATAAGGTGCGAGCCGAGCAGTTGCTCCTCGAAGCTCTCGAGCGCGATGCGAACCGTCCGATGGCGCATTATGCGATGGGAATGCTCCGGCGGGTTCAGAACAGACTGGCCGATGCGCAGATCGAGTTTGAGACCGCAATAGGCCTCGATCGCAACAACGCGCGAGCGCACTATCAGCTTGGCACCACGCTCCTGTGGATGGGCCAACCACAGGCGGGAATTCCCTACATGGAGAAGGCTGTCCGGCTCAATCCTCAGGACCCTAATAGGGCTAATTTCGATGCGACATTAGGTATGTGCCATCTCGTTCAGGGCCATGTCGATCAGGCGATCGACCTCCTGAGGAAGGCGCGCGCAGAGAACCCTCGGTTTTGGTTCATCCATTTTTGGCTGGCGGGGGCGCTCGGGCTTAAGGGCGATCTGGATGAGGCGAGGACTGCTCTGGCCGAGTCGCTCAGGCTCAAGCCGGAAATGAATTCGCTGGCACGGCGGCGTGCCGATGTCCCCTGGGTCGCCAACCCGTCTTACTGGGCGCTCCAGGAAAAGTCGCTCAATGTCGGCCTCCGCCGCGCAGGCTTTCCCAACGAATGACGGTCGCTCGCGCCCTGAAATCCGGTACGGTCGCCGCGATCAAGAACAGCTTGGCCTGACATGAGGACTCTATGCGCGTCTACCCCGCCGCTTTGACGCCAGATGCGGATGGGGGTTTCACCGTAACATTTCGCGACGTCCCCGAAGCGATCACCGAAGGCGACAGCCGAGAGGAAGCGGTGTTGCGCGCGGAGGACGCGCTCGAATCCGCCCTTGCCATGCACATCGCGGCCAAAGAGCCTCTGCCCTCGCCATCCAAACCGGAAGCGGGCGAGGTGATGGTGCCGCTCTCGGCGCTGGGGATGGCCAAGACCGCGATCTACGATGCGATGCGCCAGCAAGCCGTCAGCCGTGCTGAGCTTGCACGCCGGCTGCGCTGGCATTTGCCGCAGGTCGCCCGGCTCCTCGACCTCCGGCACGCCTCACGGATGGAACATGTCGAAGGCGCCCTCGCCGCGCTGGGATTGCGGCTAATCGTCGATGTAGCGCGGGCCGCCTGACCGCTCTCGGCTTAATAAGACCGCGGCATACCGAGGACGTGCTGGCCGATATAGGCGAGGATCAGGTTGGTCGAGATCGGGGCGGTCTGGTAGAGGCGGATTTCGCGCCACTTGCGCTCGACGTCGTATTCGCGGGCGAAGGCGAAACCGCCATAGGTTGACATCGTCGCCTCGGCGGCGTGCCATCCCGCTTCGGAAGCCAAGAGTTTCGCCATATTGGCGTCGGCACCGCACTCCTCGCCGGCATCGAACAGGGCCGCGGCCCGGCGGCAGATCATGTCGGCCGCCTCGAGCTCGGCAAAGGCGCGGGCGAGCGGGAACTGGACCCCCTGGTTCTGCCCGATCGGGCGGTCGAAGACGACCCGCTCCTTGGCGTAGTCGATGCCCTTCTGGAGGAGCCAGCGGCCGTCGCCGATGCACTCCTGGGCGACGAGGATGCGCTCGGCGTTCATCCCGTCGAGGATGTAGCGGAAGCCCTGTCCTTCCTCGCCAATCAAGTTCTCCGGCGGCACTGTGAGATTGTCGAAGAATACCTCGGTGGTGTTGTGGTTGATCATCGCCTCGATCGGCCGGATCTCAACCCCTTTGCCGAGATTTTCTTTGAGATCGATCAGGAACACCGAAAGCCCGTCGGTGCGCCGCTTGACCTCGTCGACCGGGGTGGTGCGTGCCAAGAGCAGCATCAGGTCGGAATGGCGCGCCCGCGAGGTCCACACCTTTTGGCCGTTGATGAGGTATTGGTTGCCCTGACGCACCGCCCGGGTCTTGAGCTTGGTCGTGTCGGAGCCGGTGGTCGGCTCGGTCACGCCGAAAGCCTGCAGTCGCAACTCGCCTGATGCGATCTTTGGCAGATAGCGCTGCTTCTGTTCCTCGCTGCCGTGCCGCAGCAAGGTGCCCATGATGTACATCTGGGCGTGACCCTGGCTCGCGGTGCAGCCCGAGGCGTTGATCTGTTCCAGGATCACCGCCGCCGCGCGCAACGGCAATCCGGACCCGCCGTATTCTTCGGGGATCAGCGAGGCGAGAAAGCCACTCTCGGTCAGCTCGGTGATGAATTCGGTCGGATAGGCCTGCTCCGCCTCCAGCTTGCGCCAATAGGCGCCGGGATAGCGCTCGCAGATCTTGCCCACCGCCTCGCGCAGCTCAGGATAATCCTCGCGAGGGCAACCATCACCGGCATGTCGCTCACTTCGCCCTCCTCCTTGCGCTCCCGGGGAAGATAGCCTCACTCCGACCCGCATTGAGCGGGTCGCCTAACGTTATCGGCAACCCCGCGGCGGCCCCCTGTTCAGCCGAGCTGGCGCACGTCTGTCAGACGGCCGGTGACGGCGGCGGCGGCGGCCATCGCCGGGCCCATCAGATGGGTCTTGGCGTTCTTGCCCTGGCGGCCTTCGAAATTGCGGTTTGAGGTCGACGCCACCCGCTCTCCGTTCATGACCTTGTCGGCGTTCATCGACATGCACATCGAGCAGCCCGGTTCGCGCCATTCGAAGCCGGCTTCGAGGAAAACCCGGTCGAGCCCCTCTTCTTCGGCCTGATGCTTGACGAGGCCCGAGCCCGGCACCACCAGCGCGCGGACGCCCTCGGCGACCCGGCGGCCTTTGGCGATTGCCGCGGCGGCGCGCAGATCCTCGATCCGGCTGTTGGTGCACGAGCCGATGAAGACGCGCTCGACCGGCACGTCGACGAGCCGCGTATTCGGCGCCAACGCCATGTATTCGAGCGAACGCTGCATCGCCGCTCGCTTCAGCGGGTCATCGACCTGTGCGGGGTCGGGAACCCGGCCGGTGATCGGCGCGACATCCTGCGGGCTGGTTCCCCAAGTGACGTGCGGCGCGATCTCGGCGGCGTCGAGATGCACTTCTTTATCGTATTTGGCGCCCGAATCGGAGGGCAGGGTGCGCCAATAGGCGACCGCCTGCTCCCAGGCGGCGCCTTTCGGGGCATAGGGCCGGCCCATCACATAGGCGATGGTTTTTTCATCCGGGGCGACAAGGCCGGCGCGCGCGCCCGCTTCGATCGACATGTTGCAGACCGTCATGCGGCCTTCCATCGACATGTCGCGGAAGGTGCTGCCGGCATACTCGAGGATGTGGCCGGTGCCGCCGGCGGTGCCGATCTTGCCGATGATGGCGAGGATGACGTCCTTTGGGCTAACCCCGGCGCCGAGGCCGCCATTGACCTCGATCAGCATGTTCTTGGCCGCGGCCTGGATCAAAGTCTGGGTGGCCAGCACATGCTCGACCTCGGAGGTACCGATACCGAAGGCGAGCGCCCCCATGGCACCATGCGTCGCGGTGTGGCTGTCGCCGCAGACGATGGTCATGCCGGGCTGGCTCAAGCCCTGCTCCGGCCCGATGATGTGGACAATGCCCTGGTTGATGCTGTCGACCGCGAAGTAGGGAACGCCGAACTCCTTCACATTGCGTTCCAAGGTATCGACCTGCAGCTTCGAGTCCGCATCGTCGATGCCGCGGCTGCGATCGGATGTCGGCACGTTGTGGTCGGCCACCGCCATCGTCGCGTCGGGCCGGCGCACCTTGCGGCCGGCGAGCTTCAGCCCTTCGAAGGCTTGCGGTGTGGTGACCTCGTGGATCAAGTGAAGATCGATGTAGATCAGGTAGGTGCCTTCGCCCTGCGGGGCGACGACATGGCTCTCCCAGATCTTGTCGAAGAGGGTGCGCGGCGGGGCCATGACGGCACTCCCCTATTTTGGATTGGTGCTTGCCGGCGCCGCCTCGGCAGCGGGGCGCAGGCTGGAACGGGCGCGCTCGACGATGCGCGCCCGTTTGCCGGTGAGGCCGCGCAGATAGTAGAGCTTCGCCCGGCGGACCACCCCGCGACGCACCACTTCGATCGCGGTGATCCGCGGCGAATAGAGCGGAAAGACGCGCTCAACGCCCTCGCCGTAGGAGATCTTGCGCAAGGTGAAGTTCGAGTTGATGCCGGCGTTCTTGCGGGCGATGCACACCCCTTCGAAGGCCTGGACACGCTCGCGCTCGCCTTCGATCACCCTGACCATGACCCGCACCGTATCGCCCGGCTCGAATTTCGGCACCGGCCGGTTGGCGACGAGCTTTTCGACTTGCTCGCGCTCGATCTGCTGAAGAAGATTCATCACTCCACCTCTCGATCCCTATCGTCGGCGCGGTGCCGCGCCAGATAGCGCTTCCACAAATCGGGACGCCGCTCGCGGGTCAGCCGCTCGGCCGCGGCCCGGCGCCACTCCCCAACCCGCCGATGGTCGCCCGACACCAGCACCTCCGGCACCGCGCGCCCCTGCCACAGCTGGGGCCGGGTATATTGGGGGTACTCGAGCAAGCCCTCGGTGAAGCTCTCCTCGGCGAGCGCCTCGGCACGCCCGACGACCCCGGGCAGAAGCCGCACGCAGGCGTCGATCAGCGCGATTGCCGCCGGCTCGCCGCCCGAGAGCACGAAATCGCCGAGGCTCAACTCCTCGATCGAGCGCGCCTCCAACACGCGCTCGTCGACGCCTTCGAAGCGTCCGCAAATCAATGTCACCCCGGACCCCTCGGCGAGCGAGCCCACCCGCTGCTGATCGAGCCGCTCTCCCCGCGGCGAGAGCAGGATCACCGGCCCGACCCCGCGCACTCCGGCAACCGCCGCGTCGAGCACATCCGGACGGATCACCATGCCCGGCCCGCCGCCGAACGGCGCATCGTCGACCGAGCGATGTTTATCGCGCGCGAAGTCGCGGATGTCCACCGTTTCAAGCCGCCACAACCCCGCGCGCAACGCCTTGCCGGCGAGTGAGTGGGCGAGCGGGCCCGGCAGCATCTCGGGAAAGATCGTCAGCACCGTCGCCCGCCAGGTCATGCCTCGCTCTCGTCGAGCAATCCCGGCGGCGGGTCGAGCACCAGCCGTCCGGCGGCCAGCTCGATGCTGGGCACGACCGCCCGGGTGAACGGCACCATGACCGGCGATGCCCCGGGGCGAGCCAATTCGAGCGTGTCGCCAGCGCCGAAATCATGGATTGCGCGCACTCGCCCCACCCGCGTTCCGTCACCCAGCACCGCCTCCAGACCGATCAGGTCGGCGTGGTAATACTCCTCCGCCTCGGTCTGCGGCAGCGCCGCGCGCGGCAGATGAAGCCGCAGGCCGCGCAGGGCCTCCGCTTGGTCGCGGTCCTCGATGCCCGAGAGGCGGGCGAGAACGACACCCTTCACCGCGCCGACGAGGCTCAGTTCGAAGCACCGGTCACCGGCCTCGTCCGTCAACGGCCCATAGCGGGCGATGTCCTCGGGCGCCTGGGTGAAGCTCTTGATCCGCACCGCGCCCTGCACCCCGTGCGGTCCGGTGACGACGCCGAGACAAACCCGCTTTGGCGCGTCGTCGGCAGGATCAGCACGGCGCGGCGCCGCCCAGCGGTCGGCGCTCCCTGTTCCCTGCCGGGGGCAGGCTTTGTCGATCGGCTGGTCGACCATGGCAAGATGCGGATGCAGCGCTAATGGGCATTGCGGCGTAGCGGCTCGACGTTCGACCGCCGGCCGCGGCGGCTGCCGCCAAAATGATCGCGGACCAGGATCTCGGCAATTTGCACCGCGTTGAGTGCGGCACCCTTGCGCAGATTGTCGGCGACGACCCAGAGGCTGAGCCCGTGCGGGACGGTCGGGTCGCGGCGAATGCGGCTGACATAGACGTGGTCCTCGCCGGCCGCTTCGGTCGGGGTCACATAGCCTTCGTCGGCGCGGTGGTCGACGACCGTGACCCCAGGTGCACGCCGCAAGGCGGCGCTCGCTTCGTTCTCGCCGAGCGGGCGCTCGAACTCGACATTAATCGCCTCGCCATGGCCGATAAAGACCGGGATCCGCACGCAGGTCGCCGTGACCGCAATATCGGGGTCGAGGATCTTGCGGGTCTCGACCGCCATCTTCCATTCCTCCTTGGTCGAGCCGTCATCCATGAAAATGTCGATATGCGGGATCGCGTTGAAGGCGATCTGCTTGGTGAAGTGCTCGCGTTTGACCGGATCGTTGACGTAAATCGCGCGGGTCTGGTTGAACAGTTCGTCCATCGCGGCGCGGCCCGCCCCGGAGACGGACTGGTAGGTCGCGACGACCACCCGCTTGATCCGCGCCAGATCGTGCAGCGGCTTCAACGCGACGACCATTTGGATCGTCGAGCAGTTTGGGTTGGCAATGATGCCGCGCTTGGTGGAGTCGAGGATCGCCTGCGGGTTTACTTCCGGCACGACCAGGGGCACGTCCGGCTCCATCCGGAAACAGGAGGTGTTGTCGATCACCACGGCGCCGGCCTTGGCCGCGCGCGGCGCGAACACCGCCGACACCTTGGCGCCGGGCGAGGACAAAACGATATCGATACCGCGGAAATCATAGGTGTCGAGGCTCTGGACCTTGAGGATATCGTCCTCGCCGAAGGAAACCTCCTTGCCGATCGAGCGCGTCGAGGCCAATGCCACGACATCGTCGGCGGGAAAATCGCGCTCGGCGAGCGTGGTCAGGATCTCGCGTCCGACATTGCCGGTCGCGCCGACCACGGCTACTTTAAAACCCATATCGAAACTCCGCGCCGGAGGGACGGATTATGGTTGCTGACTTACGCCGCCGGCTGGCGCTTTACAAGGACCGCCGCCGATGACTTACCCCGAGTTCTGGCGGGTGTATCTCGCTGCCCATGCCGACCCGCGCACCCGGGGGCTGCACTACCTCGGCACCGCCCTTGGGGCGATGGCGATCGTTATCGCCGGCTTCTTGCAAGACTGGCGCTGGCTCCTGGCCGCCCCCATCGCCGGCTACGCTTGCGCCTGGTTGGGCCACATCGTGTTCGAGCACAACCGACCGGCAACCTTCGGCCACCCGACCTGGTCGCTGATCAGCGATTTCCGCATGCTCGGCTTGTTCTTATCGGGGCGGCTCGATCGCGAGCTGAGGAGAGAAGAATGACGATGGTGCGGCTGATCGAGTACGACGAGGCGAGCGCCGAGATCCGCGCCGTCTACGACGACATCATGACGACGCGCGGCACCAACTGGATCAACAATTTCTGGAAGGCGCTGGCCAACCACCCGCCGACCTTGCGGCGCACCTGGGAGAGCATCAAGGAGGTCATGGCGCCGGGCGCGCTCGATCCGCTCACCAAGGAGCTTCTCTACCTCGCGGTCAGCGCCAGCAACGGCTGCAGTTATTGCATCGCCTCGCACGCCGCCGCCGCAAAGCGGGAGGGGATGACCCCCGAGATGCTCGGCGAGGTGCTGGCTGTCGTCGGCATGGCCAACGAAACCAATAGCCTTGCCAATAGCTATCGCGTCCCGGTAGACGAAAGGTTCGAAAACCTGTTTTGATGGCGGTGCATACGCGCCGCATTCCGGCAAGACTGGTCAGCACCGGCTGATCGGCAACTTTGGAGGGCCTTGATGGCACAACAACTCTACGATCGCACGGCCGAGGATCTCGGCAACCTCGTCGGTCTCGAACACGTCAATCTCAGGATCAACAATCAAGGGCTGGCACAGGAGTTCTATCTCTCCGGGCTCGGCCTGACCCGCGACCCGTTCATGTTCCCCGGCACCAACAACATGTGGGTCAATGTCGGCAAGAGCCAGTTCCATCTGCCGACCGGCGACCCGAATGTGTTGCGCGGCCATGTCGGTCTCGTGGTTCCGTCGCTCGAGGAGCTTTGCGAGCGCTTGAGCGAGGCCAAGAAAAAGCTCGCCGACACCAAGTTCGACTGCAAGCAGCACAATGCCTATGTCGAGGCGACCTGCCCGTGGGGCAACAAGTTCCGCCTCTATGAGCCGGACGAGGAGAGGTTCGGCGCGATCAATCTCGGCATGGGCTATGTCGAATTCACCGTGCCGGAAGGAACCGCAGACGGCATCGCGCGCTTCTACCGCGAGATCTTCTACGCACCGGCTTGCGTTAAGGAGAACGGTGAAGGCCGCGCCGCCCATGTCTGCGTCGGGCACAAGCAGGAGCTGGTCTTCCGCGAGACCGACCAGAAGATCCCGGAATTCGACGGCCATCACTTGCAGGTGTATGCGCAGGAATTCTCCGGACCGCATGACGAGCTCGAAAAGCGCGGGCTGATCACCGAAGAGAGCGATCAGTACCAGTACCGCTGGCAGGACATCGCCTGCCTCGAGACCGGCAAGTGCCTGTTCACGATCGAGCACGAGGTCCGCAGCCTCACGCACCCGCTCTACAACCGGCACATGGTCAACCGCAACCCGTCGCAGAACAATCGCCACTATCAGATGGGTGCGGACGAGTGGGATTGGACATTGCCGCGCTCGACCAAGCGTCTCGACCCGCCGCAGCCGGCGCCGGAGCCCGCTACCCCGCTGGCCAGGCGCCGCGCCGCGCGCATGGCCGCGATGTAACCCTCACACCCATCCAGCGCGATGCGCTGGGTTCACCCTCACCCCGCTGTGGACTGCGGGTGAGGGTGAATCGGGGTCGGCGGCTTCGATTTTCCCCATTAGCAAGGAAAAAACGCGTTTCAGCCGTATATGTGTAGGCCCGGCCTGCGTGCGGAGCAGCAGCACCGGCGCCCAAGAAAATTGAAGTCGTTTAATGTCCGGTCTGTCGGCACGGGACGCGAGGCCCGCGCGCGGGAGGCATTAGATAAAATTCACACGATCGTTTACGGCATTTGCTACGGCGCGAACGACCGAGTCCAAGGCATTTCCTGTCAACTCGGTCCATCCGCTGCAGCCGTCGAATCCATCCGCGGCAACGGAGAGAGGTACGACCTCGAACCTGTCGGTGTTGGCCGACAGGTACGCGCATAAGCGTCGGAAACGGTTCTGGATTACGCGATTGCGCCGGAGGTTGGTGTACCGGAAATCTCGCTTTTTCACGAACTCGAACGGGTGAGTAACGATTACAACGACTGGGTTTTTATTGTCGTGTGCCGCATTGAGCAGCCTGATCTGCTCGCGCGCTGTGAGCGCCGTGACTTGCATGGGGCGCAGGCGTCCGCGCCCTACCGGTCCGACATCGAAAAAGCAGGTTACCGGCAGTTCGCGGATGCCAGCAAAGTCGTATACGCCGCCCGTCACCGCCAACTCCGGCTCCGGCGGGCGATGCACCGCCAGGCAAATGTTGGAAGCGTAGCTCAACCCCGCCTTGCTCATGGCCTCGAACACGGACAACGCGGTAGAGAAGTTGCCAGTTCGCATGCCCGTCGGCCGCGTCCCAGTCCAGGCGCCAATCCGCTCCGCACCCTCGCGAATTAGCGCTGTCAGCCGGCCGATTTCCAGCTCATGGCAATCGTCGATGACCGGGCTGGAGCGATCGAGTTTACCATCGTTGAAGGCCAGCCAGCAGGGGTGCAGATGCAATTGCACGTCCTGGCCTGCGCGCAAGAGCTGATCGACATAGCCGCCCATCACCCTGTCGGGAAAGTAGCGGGTTTGCAGGGTCTCGACAAAAAAGGTCGCGACGAGCCCATACCTGTTCAGCGTCTCGACGAGGAAGCCCAGAGCTTCGCTCTTGCCGTCGACGACACCTGCCACCAGCTCATGGATCAGGGGCGTGTGCGCCTCATTCCCGCCAAACGCCCCACCGATCGACGCTTCGGTGTCAACCGTCAAGACAACCTTCGTCTTCACGGATTTCTGGTAAACGTTTGTCAAGTTATACCGTCCGAAGGCGCCCAATCTGAGGTCGGAGACGAAGGAATTTGTTGCGGTGCATATCGCACACTTCGCAGGTATACTCCATCCTTGATTCGTACGGTGCCCAGCCCATCGCGAACGAAGGCGGATCGAACGGCGATGTACAAAAGAAAGCCCGAGCTCGAGAAGCTTCTGACATTGGGCGCCCGCGACGCCCTGCGGCAGGCTCTGCGCCAGACCACCCCGCCGTCCTTGCTGCAGGTTCAGCAGCTGAGCGATCATTGCGCGGGACTGGTGCCAGCGATGCGGGATCTGCGGCTGGGCGTCGTGCATAGCTACACCAGTGATCTGCTGGACCCGTGGCTCGGCCTGGCCGGGGCGCTGGAGGGGCTGAAGGTCACGACCTATCACGCGCCTTACGGACTTGGCCTGGACGAGGCGGATGCGAGGTCGGGATTGGTGGCTCATTCCCCGGACATCACTCTGATCCTGTTGCGCAGAGAAGATCTGCACCCCGATTTGGCGCGACCGGTCGTGGCGCTGCCGCCGGATCAACAGGCCACACTCTCATCGCAGGCGCTGGACCGGTTGTTTACGATCATCGCCGCCTTCCGCGCTCATAAGCTCGGCCATCTGATTGTCACGATCCTGCCGGAGCAGACCGGCCCCGCACTGGGGATCTACGACCCGCTGCCCGAGCGGTCCGAGGCGGCATGGTGGTCCGCGCTCAAAGCCGAGATCGGGCGACGTCTGCGGATCGGCGTCGAGGCGTCGCTGTTCCTCGACCTTGATGAGGTCCTGGCGCAGGTCGGGCGCGATGCGTTCTTCGACCCGCGGCTCTGGTACTCGGCACGGTTCCCTTTTGCGCCGGCTGCTGCCTACGAGTTTTCGCGGCGCGTGGTCGGGCTCGGCGCCGCTATGAAGTTCCCAAAGGTCAAGGTGATCGCGCTCGATGCCGACAACACCCTATGGGGGGGCATCATTGGCGAGGATGGCTTCGACGGCATCGCCCTTGGGCATGAGTATCCGGGTAATGCCTACATGGCGTTCCAGCGTCGGCTGCTGGATTTTCAGCAGCGGGGGTTCATCTTGGCGCTCTGCAGCAAGAACAACCCCGCTGATGTCGAGCAGGTATTGAACGATCATCCCCACCAAATCCTAAGACCGGAGCATTTCGCGGCAATTCGCGTCAACTGGGAGACAAAACCGGACAACCTAGTTGCTCTCGCCGAGGAGTTGAACCTTGGCCTCGACTCGTTCATTTTTGTCGACGACAGCGACTACGAATGCGCCCTGGTTCGTCGGCAGCTGCCGGAGGTGGAGGTCGTCCAGACCCCGGCGCGGCCGGTCGAGGTGCCGTCTTGCCTGGATCAGGTCTCGCGGCTCGAGTTATTGTCGCTCACCGTCGAGGACCTGAAAAAGACCGAGATGTACGCGCAGGAACGCATCCGGCGGCAGCTGCGCCAGAGCGCCGAGCGCAGCGGTGGCCTGGAGGGCTACCTGGCCTCGCTGGAGATGGTTATGACGGTGGGGATCGACGATCCGGCGCCGCTCAAAAGGTTGTCTCAGCTGACGCAGAAGACCAACCAGTTCAATCTCACCACTCGGCGCTACGACGAGCAGCACATGCGCCGCTTGATCGAGGCGTCGAGCTGGATGGTTGGCTACTTTTCGTTGAAAGACGTGTTCGGCGACAGCGGCATTGTCGGAGTGGCGCTGTTCGAACTTTCAGAGCCAGCCGTTGCGGAGCTGGACACGTTCTTGATGTCGTGCCGGGTCATCGGACGCAAGGCAGAGAGCGCCTTTCTGAACGCGCTGTTGAAGCGGTTGGCCGCCGCGGGCGTGCGCGAGGTGGTGGCTGACTATCTGCCGACGCCGAAGAATGGGCTCGCGACAAGTTTCCTGCCGGACCACGGCTTTGCTGTCGGCGCCGATGGTCGCTTTCGGCGCAACCTGAACGCCACCCCGCCATTACCGGACAGCTTGTATCAGATGGTGATCAAGGTGGCGGCAGAGTCATCGAGCATCGGGGTCGGTGAAACGGTTTGATGATCGCGGCCCATCATCTTCGCCTCGTATAAGAGAGTTGCTTAATGGATTTGTTTGAAAAAATACAGTTTACTATTGCGACAACTCTGAAACTAGCACCTAACAAGATAACTAGAGAAACCTCTGATAAGGACCTGGCGGCGTGGGACTCTCTTGCCCATGTCAACTTGATGATGAGCCTGGAACAAACCTTCGACCTGTTTCTCGAAGTCGAGGACTTTGCCACACTTACCTCGGTGCCGGCAATTCTGAAATACCTGAGCGAGCAGGGCAAGGCATAGTCTCGGTGCGGCGATGACTCTGTTCGACGCCGCCACCAGCCTCGCGCTGCGCTACTTGGCGCCCGATCAATTCGTCGCCTTGCGGAACCAATATTTTGCGCTGCGGACCACGCTGCATCCGGTGATGCGGGCGATCTATGGCACCTTTGATTCCGCCGCACTCAAGGCCCATCTGGAGCAGCGCCTGGGTCGCGACTTCGAGATTCTAATGGTGCACAGCTCTGTCAATTATATGGAGCCGATGTACGATGACGGTCCGCTCCAGTTCGTGCATATGCTGCGAGAATTTTGCGGGCCGGACAGAACGTTAGCGATGCCGGCCTTCTATTTCGGCGATCCACATCTAGGTGGGGTGGGGCCCACCTTCGATAGTAACCCGCGTTTCGATCTTCATCGCACACCCTCGCAAATGGGGCTGGCGACGGAGATATTTCGGCGCAGCAAGGGTGTTCGACAGAGCCGCCATCCGATCTATCGGATCTCGGCGCTCGGGCCGCTGGCGGAGGCGCTGACCACCGGTCACGAGACGGCCGAGCGTGCCTGCGGTCGGGGCTCGCCATTCGATCTGATGACGGCGCACGAAACACTCATCCTCGGCATCGGCAGGCCTTTCGAGGTGCTGACCCACATCCATCATGTCGAAGATCTGATGGGCGAAGAATTTCCCGTCCCGATGTCGATCGGGACCGATCTCGAGATGACATTGATCGATGGCGAGGCGGAAATACCATTCATCCTGCGGCGCCGAGGGTTCACTTGGAAGCGCGATATGTGGAAGCTGCGCGACATCATGGAGCCCCACCAGCTGCGGGAATGGCGGTTTCACCATGTCAGCCTGTTCGCGACCAGAGCCCGCGACGTCACCGAAGCGCTGCTGGATGCGGCCAAGCGGGGCATCACGCTTTACGAAAAGCCGTGATGCGATAGTGGGGAGGCGGGACGATGCGATTTCACCATGTGGGGTATGCCACCCGCAATATCGACCTTTACGTCGAAGACTTCTTTCGCCCCGTCTTCGCGCCACTCTCGATAAGCGAGAAATTCTCCGACCCCATCCAGCGGGTGACAGTCTGCTTCGCCCGCATGCAGGGCAACGCGATGATCGAGCTGGTCGAGCCGTTAGGCGAGAACAGCCCGATCGACAGCGTCCTCGATGGCGACCGTGGTGGGGTGTATCACCTGTGTTACGAAGTTGACGACTTGGACCGGGAAGTCGCACGTTGCCGGAAGCGGCGGTGCATGCCGATTAGCAAACCCGTTCCGGCTGCCGCATTCAACGGACGTCGAATCGTCTTCTTGCTGACGCCGCAGCACGATCTCATCGAGTTCGTCGAGAAGGCGTAGGAGCCCTACCGCGACAGCCAACCGAGGACCGTCATCGAGCCTGCTTGGAGCGTGTCGGATCACAACGTTGAGTTACCGATAGGGCGAACAATCTGATGCGCGCATGATGCTAAACTCAGACTTCCGGTTCGGAGGTTTATCCGCGACCGCGAAGCCACTCCGCGCCGGTTTCTTTGTTTTACTTGCAACGGCGATCGCGTTCGCACCGGTATTCGTCCACGGCTTCCCGGCCGACAGTTGGGATATTCGTTTTCATTCGCTTTGGACCCGCAATTTCAGCGACCAGCTTTGGGCGGGCGAGTTGTATCCGCGATGGCTTTCCCAAATCAATGACGGTCTTGGGAGTCCATATTTCTTCTACTACTCTCCCTTGGCATATTATCTCGCGAGCTTGTTTCACGGGTTCAGAACACCGACCGGAATCGCCCAAATCTCTCTTGCTTCGATAACATTGCTGTTCCTGTCTGGGCTCGTTTGCTATCGTTGGCTGCTCGGCATTTGCGGCCGGCCTGGCGCCTTGGTGGGCGCTTGTTTCTACGTGATGGCGCCATCTCACGTGTTCGTCGACGCCTATGTGCGCGGCGATTACCCGGAATTCGCCAGTTACGTATGGCTCCCTGCCATACTCCATGGGGTCGAGCTCGTGCGGTCGCGCCGTGCGATCGGTTTTGTGCTGATTACACTGAGTTACGCCGGCCTCGTCCTGACCCATGTTGTCATCGGCCTCGTGTTCAGCGGGGTGCCGTTCCTTTATGCCTTGGGCCGCTTCGAGAAGCAGAGAAGCCGCGCCTTTTTTGTGCTCCTTGCAAACGTAGTGGGACTGGCACTCGCCTCGGTCTACTTGCTGCCGGCGCTTACCACCCAGTCAGACGTGCACATGCCGCCCTCGGGGCGCGTAATTCTGATATTCGACGTTTGGACGCCACAGCTGGTTCTCTTCATTAATTTGTTGTTCGCAGCGTACGCGATCGCGCTCGCCGGCGTGGGAATTGTGCTCTGGAATCTGAAGTCGAGAAAATTCGGCTCGTTCGAATCTACTCTTCTTCTCATTTGTGCGGCGACGATGATGTTTATGACCGGCCTGGCGCGGCCGATCTGGGACCTTCTTCCGATGCTGCAGCCTCTCCAATTCGCTTGGCGGTTCAACTGCGTGATCGATATCGGCTTGGCGGGGCTTATTGCTGCGGTGATCGCGGAGCTGTCCGGGCGCCTTGGTGAGCGGAGGCTCTTGACTGCGGCGATCGGAGCTTTCGCGGCAATGGCAATTACGGCCGATGTCTCTGCCGTTCGTTTTGGCGTTTTTGACTTCGACCCGATGCTGTGGAGCAAGAGGGTCGCCTATAGTCCGGATTATGGCCTGTTCCGCCCGTTCACGGCACGCAATCCCCTCCCGGCAGACATACTCCCGCTGTGGAGCGGTGGCGCCGGGCTCGATGCCGAAGTTGCGCCGATCGCTAAGGTCGTCTCGGCGGACGGTACCGCTCGGGTGCAAGTTACCCGCTGGCGCCCACGCGACATCGCCTTTTCGATCGACGCCACGGCGCCCGGCACCGCTGTCGTCGCACAGCTCTATTATCCCGGCTGGCAGGCGGTCTCCGCCACGACCGGCCGCGCTCTTCCGACCAGGCCGTCCGATGATCGTGGCCTCGTCGCGATCGATTACGGCGCTGGTACGGACGAGGTCGCATTGCGTCTGATGCCGCGGCCCGTCGAGAAATTGGGATGGCTCAGCACCGGTGTCACCGCGATCATCTTGGTCCTTGTCACAATCGTGCTGCGGCGGCGTTGGAACAGACATGCCGGTGTTGGCCGCGCCCTTGGAGAGAAATAGAGGGAGGAGATCATGCTGAGTGGAGTCTATCGGTTCCCGAGGATGGAGAGCGTCGTCTTCGGCAAGCCCTTTCTCGAAGCGCTGGTGCCGGAGGTCGACCGCGTCGAGGCGCGGGCGGTGTTCGTCCTCGCTAGCGGCACGCTCGCCCGCGAGACCGACACGGTCGACCGGCTTCGAGGGATGCTCGGCAACCGCCTCGCCGGCGTTTGTGCCAAGATCGGCGCCCATACGCCGCGCACCGATGTGGTCGCCGCGGCAAACGCGGCGCGTGAGGCCGGCGCCGATCTGATCGTCACCCTCGGCGGCGGATCGGTCACCGACGCGGCGAAGATGGTGGCGCTCTGTCTCGGAAACGGGGTCACCGAGGCCGCACAGCTCGACAATTACCGCGCCCAGATCGCTGCCGACGGCACTGCACGCCGCCCGGAGGTCGAGCCGCCGGGCCTCCGCTCGATCACGATCCCGACGACCCTGTCGGCCGGCGAGTACACCGCGTCGGCCGGCTGCACCGACACCGCGCGCCACGTCAAGGAGAGCTACGGCCATCCGCTGATGATGCCGCGCACCGTCATCCTCGATCCGGATGTCAGCGTGCACACGCCCGAATGGCTGTTTTTGTCGACCGGGATCCGCGCCGTCGACCACGCCGTCGAAGACATCTGCTCGGTGAACGGTCAGCCGATCGCCGAGGGCGCCTCCTACCACGCCTTGCGCCTGCTCGGGAATGGGCTGCCGGCGGTCAAAGCCGATCCGACGAACCTCGAGGCGCGGCTCGACTGCCAGATCGGCGCTTGGATGTCGATGGTCGGCTCGCAGACCGGCGTCAGCAAGGGGGCGAGCCACGGGATCGGCCATGTGCTCGGCGGCACTGCCGGCGTCCCGCACGGTTACACCTCGTGCGTGATGCTGCCCCACGTGCTGCGCTTCAATCACCCGGTCAACGCCGGCAAGCAAGCGCGGGTCAGCGAGGCGCTCGGCCGGCCCGAGGTCCCGGCGGCGGATGCGGTCGCCGAGCTGATCGCCGGTCTCGGCTTGCCGACCCGGCTGCGCGATGTCGGGGTTGCCCCGGAGCAGCTCGACCATATCGCCGCGGGCTCGATGCACGACCGCTGGGTCCACACCAACCCGCGCAAGATCGACGGCCCGGCGGTCATTCGAACGTTGCTCGACGCCGCCTGGTAACGGCACCCCTCCCCTCAGAGCAGGGACAAAATTTGATGCGACGCGGCAAATCCCGCGTCCGATCGACCATAAGGCGGTGCGGATCAAATAGTTAGCCACCCGCAATAGGGTTCGGGCAGCAGGGAGGCATCGAGCGCTCCTGAGGGAGGCTGCAGGGAGAGTTTGCGTCGGCATTTGGCATCGCCTCGTTGTTGCTATAACAACATCTAACATAGTTGCGAACTTAGCACAGACGGACGAGAAATTCAAGCCCCAAACCGGAGAGGCGGCGGCGGGTGCCGTTGTGCCGGGAGAGTAGCGTCGATAGAGTATTTTTGAATGCAACCGGGGAGGGAATCGATGAAAAAGCTTCTGCTGCTGGGAGCTCTGATCGCGCTGGCGGGTTCGGCTTTGGCGCAGGAAGCCATGAAGGCAGCCACGGTCACGCCAGATGCGTTGGTATGGAAAGACAACCCTGCGCTTCCGAAGGGCGCCCAAGTCGCCATCTTGGTGGGCGACCCGACGAAAGCTGGCGAGGTCATCGTCCAACGCGTCAAGCTGCCGCCCAACTACCTGGTCCCGCCGCATACCCATCCCTATGCCGAAACCGTCACTCTGCTCAGCGGCAGCGTCGGCTTTGGCATGGGTGAAAAATCCGACAACAAGGGCGGGTTGTCCAAGCCGGGCACGCTCTTTGCGAACCCGGCAAAACACGCGCATTTTGTTTGGACGGGAAATGAGGAGGCGATCGTCCAAGTTCAGTTCGTCGGGCCGGGAGGCATCGACTACATCAATCCGGCCGACGATCCGCGAAAGAAGACCAATTAACGTAATACGAGAGCAGACGTAGGGCGGAAAAGCGCGAGCGCATTCCGCCACTTCAGTCTCGGCGCCGCTCGCCCGTCTCCTGTGGCTCGCCGTTGCCGCCGATCCACCCAGCAGGATAGAGCCCCTTGGCTACACACCGACGAAACGAAGAATGCGGCCAGTCCACGGGGTGTTTCACGAGGCCGTGCTTCACCGGGTTGAAATGCGTGTAGTCCAGGTGAGCCGCAAAGTCTCGATCATCGCGGATCGTGTGCTCCCAGTACCGCCGCTGCCAAATGCCGCGTTCGCCACGGCCGGTCATGGTCGGTGATCGCGGTTCGCCGGTCGGCAAACCCTTCGAGAATGCGGTCTTGATCGCGCGCCAGCGACCGGGGAAGTCGGCATCGCCTTCCGGCAAGGTCCACAGGCAGTGCATGTGGTCGGGAAGGACGACCCAGGCGTCGATGTGGAAGGGCGCGCGGATACGCGTCTGCCGGACCGCGTCGCGCAACGTATCGATCTGCGTCACCAACAGATGCGAACGGCGGTCGAGCAGGTTCACCGTGAAGAAGAATGTTCCACCCGGAACCCGATTGCGGCGATAGTTCGGCATGCACGGAGTATGCCCGCCCTCGGCGAACGGCGGAATGCGCTCCCGCTTTTCCGCCCTACGTTTGCTGCTCGACGCCGCGTTGTAGCTCATCGGCACTTGGCGTAGCTGAAGCAATCTCGCGGCTCGGGACTGATGTTCGGGTGGACGAGCCAGCGCCGCAGGATGCCCTCGCGCTCGAGACCGGATTTTTCCATGACACGGGCCGAGGCCAAGTTTTCCACGTCGCAGACCGCGCCGATCCGCCAGATGTCGCCTTGCCGCATAGCCCAGTCGGCAACCTCGGACAGCGCCTCGGTCATCAGGCCGCGTCGCCAATGGGGGCGGGCCAAGACGTAGCCGCAGTCGAGCCGATGAGCCTCGGGCTGCCGCAGCGCAAAGGCGCCGAGCAGCTGTCCGTCCGTCCGGGCGATCAGGACGTAGGAACGCGACTGGTCAGAGGGTTCGGAAATACAGCCGTTGATGTAAGCCTCGGTATCCGCGAGGGTTCGATGGGGACGCCAAATCACGAAGCGCACCACCTCCGGATCTTGGGCGTAGGCGGCGAAGATCGATGGCGCATCGGCGGCGGCGATCGGGCGCAGGATCAGGCGGGCGGTATCGAAACGATCGGGAAGCACGAGGTCGACCGAACAGCAAGCGTAGGGCGGAAAAGCGGAAGCGCATTCCGCCGTTCTTTAAGGCATACTCCCTCGCGTGCCGGACTATCGCCGCAATCGGGTTCCGGGTGGAACGTTCTTCTTCACGGTCAACTTGCTCGACCGTCGCTCGGACCTGTTGGTGGCGCAAATTCAAGCAAAGCGGGACGCTGTTCGGCAGGTGCGGCGCCACGCGCCCTTCCGCATCGACGCCTGGGTCGTCCTTCCCGACCATATGCACTGCCTGTGGACCTTGACCGGCAGGCGATGGCGACTTCCCCGGTCGCTGGCGCGCGATCAAGACGGCATTCTCGAAAGCTTTGCCCGCCCGTGAGCCGCGATCACCGGCCCTGACCAGCCGTGGCGAACGCGACATTTGGCAGCGGCGGTACTGGGAGCACACGATCCGCCATGATGAGGCTTTGCGGTTCACCTGGACGACACGCACTTCAACCCGGTGAAGCATGGTCTTATAAAACATCCCGCAGACTGGCCGCATTCGTCGTTTCGCCAATGCGTGGCCAGGGGGCCCTATCCGGCCGGATGGATCGGCGGCAACGAAGAGCCACTCGAGACGGGCGAGCGGCGCTGACCGAAGTGGCGGAATGCGCTTCGCTTTTCCGCCCTACGCTTGCTTGACCCTCCCCCGCGGGGGGGGGCTTGTCTTCAATCATTCGGTGCAGGTTTCGGCCATCTTACTATCTCCTCATGCGGCAGGCAGGCCCCGCAGCCAGCCGTCACGAGGACAGGGGAATTGAAGCCATCAGGCCACGTACGCAATTTTTTGGAGAAAAATAATCGTATTAATACATTTCGATATATACGCGTCTACGCAACGGTGCTACTATTCTAGCTCGGCAAACGTTGCCGGGGAGTAGCGACGATGCTGCACCAAATGGTTTTCATGGTTACTCTCATATGTAGTACCCACGGTGGTTACTGCACCGAGAACCATCATGCGTATCCCATGATTAAGGATATCGAGCTTTGCTGGTTCATGGTTGGGGGCGAGAGCGTTCCCGTCGTCAAGCAATATTGTCAATACGAAGTTCCCGGTCCTTCGTATTCAATAAGTAACTACCCTAGATAATCAACCGATCCGGGGAGATCGGTCGATGAAAACCTTATTAATAGTCGCCAGCGTAATCCAGGATAAACCTACCAACCGGAGGGCGGGACAATGGCAATCGTCATCAAATGCAACGCAACGGATCTAGTGCCTGGGGATGAATTGACACTCACGTTGCCGAAACAGCGAGGAGTGGGGCTGACCCAAGGCCTCGAAGCCTTCGTTTGGATTTCCGAAGACCCTCGCGAAGGACCAAAGGGGGCCGGACTTGAGATGCTTGGAGAGGTGACATCATGGGAGCCAGCAGATCGGAAAAGGACCGCTGTAACCATCCGCGTCAATCAACGACTTTCCAGCCGACTTTCTATGAACGCTCTCGCCCGAATGGCTCGACAGTCTGAGGTCGCAATGAGCCTTCATCGGCGCATCGCCGGTTTTAGGCATCGCCGGATTTGGGGATTGTTACCAGCGGAGCGACAAGTGCTGCATCGACCATTTGAGGCGTTCTGCGCTTAACTGGCCGCATCCGTCCACCATTCCGAGGGACACCGTCCCTGCGCTTACCTTAGATATTTCCCGACAAGATGGATTCCTTCTAAAATTGCCCCTTGACGCAGGCGATCAACCGGCATCCGTAATGAGACCTCTTCAAAGGCAATCCGGGAGACATGTGGAGGCATCATGAAACCACGTCTTATCAGAGTTAGAGGAATAAGAATAAGCAAGCCGCAAATGGCTTGGCATTGGTTCCGTGCTGGAGCCTCTTGTGGATCAGTTAGTACCAACTACACCAACGCGATTACGGCTGTCACCTGTCCGGCTTGCCGTATCTACCACGCTTCGATGCATCAAGTCAGCGACCCGCGCTGCCCCCGCCGTTGAAGCTGAGTCGCTCTACAATGACTTGGTGGAGGCCAGGAGATACCAGGTCCCGACACAGACCCATCCCTATGCCGAGACTGTCACCCTGATCAGCGGGAGCGTCGGCTTTGGTATGGATGAAAAATTCGACAACAAAGGCGCGTTGCCCAAACCGCGTACGTTGTTCGTGCCCCCGGCAAACACGCGTACTACGTTTGGACCGGAAATGAGGAGGCGATCGTCGAAGTTCAGTTCATCGGGCCGGGGGCATTGACTACATTAATCCGGCTGACGATCCGCGCAAGAAAACCAATTAACGAAATATGAGAGTAATATAACAGAGGATCGGGCATGTGCTGGGCGGCACTGCGGGCGTCCCGTACCGCCTGTTAATGGTGACAAGCAGGCGCGGGTCAGCGAAAGGCTCGGCCGGCCCGAGACACCAGCCGCTGAGGCGCAGCGCCCAACAACTAAATTCGAATACAACCAGTAGGGCGAGCAACACCTGTTAATTCCTGGCCTCCATTTTATCGTTCGTGGCCGGCCACGAACGACAGAGGAGTCCGCAATCAGATCGCGCCGGGCTTCTCGCGCAACCCCGCCCGCGCCAGGCGCGGCAATACCTCGGCGCAGAAATAGGGGAGCTCGTCGAGGTAGTTGACGAAGGACACGGCGATCCCGGTGAGGCCGGCGGCGGCGAGCTGTGCCAGGTCGCGCGCGACCGTGTCGGGGTCGCCGACCAGCGGCAACCCGCCCATCCCGTTGGCCTGGTGATCGCGGATCCGCCGGAACTCCTCCGGCGGGTGCGTCTGGGGGGTGATGTGCTTCATCGCCAAAATGTTGTCGACCGCGGCCCAGTCGGCGTGCTCGACGATGCAGTAGCGGTGATAATCCGCGGCCTCGCGCGCCGTGGCTCGGCACGTCACGACACCCACGGTATAGACGTCGATCTCGCGGCCGCGTTGCCGCGCCAGCGCTCGTATGTTCGCCACATGCTGCACCGTCTCCGCGAAGGAGATGCCGCGCGAGACGTTCGAGAACAACGCGTCGCAGTTGCGGATCGCAAAGGCCTGGCCGGTCGGCGAGGCGCCGGCGTTCATGATCAGCGGGCATGTCCCGCCATAGGGCTTGGGCTCGGCATGCCCGCCCTCGAGCTGAATGAATTGGCCCGCGAAGTCGAAATCCTCACGCGCCGACCAGGCGAGCTTGACCACGTCGAGCCACTCCTGGGCGTAGGCATAGCGCGTCTCGTGATCGCGCAGGGTGGCGCCGAACATCTCGAACTCGCCCTCGTTCCAGCCGCAGACGAGGTTGAGGCCAAAGCGTCCCTCGCCGATATGGTCGGCGGTGACGAACTCCTTGGCGGCGATCAGCGGCGGGATCAGCGGCGCGTGCACGGTTCCGAACACAACCAACCGCTCGGTCTTGGCGAGCAGGCCGCAGGCCCAGGTCACGGTCTCGAATGTCGCACCCTGATAGTCGGTCGCCCCGCCATAGCCCTTCCAGCGGCCGATCGGCAGCATGAACTCGATGCCGGCCCGGTCGGCCATCTGCGCCAGCCTGAGGCAATCCGGCCAGCTGCCGGACCACCGCTCCGGCACCATCGTGACCGCCCGACCGGAGGAGCAGTTGGCGCCGAACAGACCCAGCTTGAGGCGGTTGGCGCTGCCCATCGCGGCGCGCCCGCGCTCTGCGGTCGGCTGCATCACGGCGCCGGCGGCCTTTTGTAGAATACCCCGTCCTTCATGATGTGGGTCAGGTGCTCGCCTTGGCCGTCGAGCAATGAGATGTCGGCGAGCGGGTCGCCGTCGACGGCGATCAAATCGGCGCGGGCGCCGGGAGCGATGGCGCCGAGCTCGCCGGTGCGGTTCACGAGCTCGGCATTGACGATCGTCGCCGAGCGGATGATGTCGAAGGGTGCCATCGCCTCGGCCCTGATCACGAATTCGCGCGACTGGTGGCGGTGCATCGGGCCCAGGAGATCGGTGCCGTAACCGATCTTGACGCCGGCCGACTGCAGGATTTCGAGCGCGTGCAGACCGGCTTCGCGCACCTCGGCGAGCTTGGCCATGCTCGCCTCGGGGAAGCCCAGCTCTCTGCCGAAGCGGTGCAGCGCGTCATAGGTGACGAGGGTCGGCACGACAAAGGCGTCCGCACCCGCGACGTGCTCGGCGGTGGCGCTGTCGATCAGATTGCCGTGCTCGATCGAGCGCACGCCGAAATCGATCGAGCGGCGGATCGCCTCGGGCGAATAGGCGTGGGCGAGGACATAGGTGTGCCAGGCCCGCGCCTCCTCGACGATCGCGCGCACCTCCTCTTCGCTGTATTGCAGGTTCCAGATCGGATCGTAGGGCGAGGCGACACCACCCGAGGCCAGGATCTTGATCTGCGTTGCCCCTTTGCGCAGCTCGTCGCGCGCGGCCCGGCGACATTCGGTGACACCGTCGGCAATGCGCGACAGCGCCGCACCTCCCTCGCAGCAGGCGCAGGTGACGACCGATTGCGTGCGCGGCCGCGTGTCGCCGTGCCCACCGGTCTGGCTCAGAGCGCTGCCCGACGGAAAGATGCGCGGCCCGGGGACGAGGCCCTCTTCGACCGCCTCGGCAAGCCCGCCATCGGCACCTCCGGCATCGCGTATCGTCGTGAAGCCGCGCTGCAGCATGCCTTCGAGCACCTTAGCCGCCTGCAATGTCAGCAGGGTGACCGGCCGGTCCGAGAGGCGAGCGAGGGCGGCATCGACCGCGAGGACATGGACATGCGCGTCGATCAGCCCCGGCATCAACGTGCGGCCATGGAGATCGATCGTCTCGGCCGTGGCGCTGCTAATCGGCCGATCCGAGACCTCCCGGATATTCCGGTCTTCGACCAGCACGTGGTGATCCTCGCGGCGCTCCCTGCGAGTGCCGTCGAGCACCGCGCAATTGGCAAAAATGATCGCCGCCATCAAGCCTGCCTCGCGTCTGCGCCTGACCCAAAACGATTATACGTCATTCTCGCGAACGCGGGAATCCAGGGCCCCGGAGCCATAACGGTTCGCTCTGGCCCCCGCTTTCGCGGGGGTGACAGACCCTGCATTGCCGGGCCGGCGGAAGCGGGCTAACGTCGGACCGGGCAATCCGGCCACCCTTAGGGAGGGAAACTGATGACGACTTTGGTCCTTGGCGGCACCGGCTTTATCGGCCGTCGGCTAGTTCCGTTATTGGCGCAGCGCGGCGAAGAAGTCGTCTGCATGGACATCAACCCGGGTACGGCCTCGTACGGCCATCTCGGCAAGCAGGTGCAGGTGGTGCGCGGTGATGTCAGCCAGTTCGACGACGTCATGTCGGCAATGGTCGCCGCGAAGCCGACGCGGGTGGTCAACCTCGCCTATTACCTCGGCAGCGAGCATCCGCCGCATGCCGCCTTCAAGCTCAACATCCTCGGCATGGACAATTGCTTCGAGGCCGCACGCCTGTGCGGCGCCAACCGCGTCGCCTATGCCAGCTCATTGGCGGTCAGCGGCGAGCAGCATTTCTATGGCGACCGCGTGGTGACCGAGGACGATTTCCGCCACGGCCATGTCCAATACGCGATGCACAAGATCTTCAACGAGTGGCAGGCGCAGGATTACCGCGAGAAGCACGGAATGGAGATCACCGCGATCCGGCCGGCCAATGTCACCGGCAACGACAAGATTGTGGGCTCCGTCGACCACGTCAAATGCATCACCTTCCCGGCGCGGGGCGAGTCGATCTCGTTTCCGCACAAAGATGCGATGCGCTGCCCGATCCATGTCGACGAGATCGCCGAAATCTTTGCCCGCGTGATCATGACCGATAAGCCCAAGCATTGGGTCTACAACACCGGGGGTGTGGGGATCAGCATGGGCGAGATCGCCGAGATGGTCCGCGAATTCTTGCCCGACGCCAAGATCACCTTTGAGAAGGAGACCGGCGGCCAGGCGATCTCGGGCAATTACCTGATCGACAACAGCCGGCTGGTGCAGGAGTTCGGCATGCAGTACCGGCCCTATCGCGAGCGCATCCTGCAGATCATCAACGAGGTCCGCCGCGAGGCCGGCCTGCCGCTCGTCAGCGATCGGTAGGTGGATTGCCCCTCACCCTCCCGCCCCTCTCGGCGCACGCGTGCGTGCGCCTGTCGGGCGGCGCATCTTGGATGCGCCAGGGGCCCCTCCCTCTCCCCGCTAACGCGGTGCGAGGGGATATGCTTGCTCCCTCGCCCCGCTTGCGGGGAGAGGGCCGGGGTGAGGGGCTAAGGGTCTACCGTGCGAGCGGGTCGGGGCGCAGCTGGAAGCGCACGACCTTGGGCAGGGTCCCCTTGCCGGTTTCGAGGTGGGACATCGTCCTGGTCGAAAAGGTCGTCCACAGTTCCTTGCCCTTCCAGCCGGCGTTCGGGTCATCGATGCGCCCGTCCATCCATTTGGTGAAATAGCCGATCGGGTAGGGGACGCGCAGGACGACAAATTTGCCGTCGACCAGAGCCAGCAATGCGTCGTTCATGTTGCCGGTGGCGATCGGCACGTTCTTGCCCAGGCCGAACGTGTCGAACTGATCGACCCAGGTGAAGTAGCTGGCCTCGGCGCTGCCCGACTCGGTCACATCCTTGAACTGCGGTCCCGGGAACGGATAGAGCGTCCAGCCCTCGGGACAGTGCTTGCCGGTCGCGGTCGGCCCGTTGAGCACCTTGCACTTCTTGCGGTCGAAGCTCGCCAGATGCCCGCTCGCGAGCGACGCCCAGAAGACGCCGTTGCGATCTATATCGCCGCCGCGCGGCCCGTAGCCCGGGGATGGCGGCTCATAAATTTCCGCCAAGGCGGTGTGTGTCGGATCGGGTCCGGGGTCGACCCGAACGACATAGCCTGGGCCGGGAAAGCCCAATGAGGTGCCCCAGACAGTGCCGTCGACCGGGTTCACGGCGACCGAATAAAGGCCGGCAACCACGCGCTTATCTTTCGCCGGATCGACCGGCTGGTTGGGCTCGACATAATCGTCCCGCTTGCCGTTGCCGTTGGTGTCGAGAATAAGCGGCGTCCAGCCCTGCGCCTTCTGCTCGTCGCCGGTCTCCTCGAAGAGCTTGCGATCGAGCCAGCCGACGACTGGTACCTGCGGACCTCCAGCGCTGGTCCACAACGTATTGTTGGCGTCCTCCGCGAAGATCAGGTGGTGCGTCGGAAAGCACGTGCTGATCAACGTGAACTTGCCGGTCGCCGGGTCGTACATCGACAGATGGCGATTGGCTTCTTCGACCGGGAACATCTTGGCCGATGGATGATCCGATCCCTTTTTGCAGAAGTCGGGATTGGCCGGCGGGCGAACCCGCGCGGTGATCCAGACCCGCCCTTTCTCGTCCATCATCGGGTTGTGTGTGCTGGTTTGGCTGTCCCAGATCGGCGCATCGCCCCAATATGGCGAAGGCGCCATCGGGTTGTCCTTCGAGGACGGCGTTTTCGGATCCCGCACCGGATGCTTGATCTCGGTAGCGGTATTGTGCACCGGGTCGAGTATCGGCAGGAAATCCGTGCTCTCCTCGGTCGTCCCAAAGAGCTTGCCGTTGGGGTTGAGGGTCGGTTTGCGCCGGTCGGTCGAGATCTCGTCGTGCATGTAGGCGGTGGGCCGGCTCCAATCCCACAAGGTCAGCACGACATTACGCTCGATGCCCTGCGGCCGCGGCGGCTGCGCGAACGGCAGTTCGCCTTTGGCGATCCGATCGGTCCAATCGCCGAACAACTGGAATGCGAGCTTGCTGTCGAGCCGATTGATCGCATTGACCATCTGGGCCATCGCTTGCCCGGACTGGATACGCCGCTCCCATGCATCCGCCGACGAATTGAAATGCCCCAGCTCCTTCGGCAGCGTCCGCGTTCCGATCGTCCCGATGGCGTGACAGGCGATGCAGTTCGTGGTCTTTATGACGCTCAACCATTGCGCCTGACTGGTCAGGTTCTCCGGCATGTTCTCGTCTCGCCGCGGGCCGGAGAACTGGCTCTCGTCGGGGATCTTGAGCATCGCATACCAGTAGATCGCAGGATAATATTGCGCCGCTGCGGTGGCGCTGGCCGCGGCGGCTGCAGTAAGATTCACGAGTTTGCCGGGCGCCGTCTGGACCTTTGGCGAGTCGACGAGCCCGTAGCCGCGCACCCAAACAGTGTAATTGGCTTTAGGCAGGTCAGGGATCACATAGCGGCCGCGATCGTCGGTAACAACGATCTTGGCGAATTTGGTCGGCAAATCCGTGGTCTCGGCGATGACCCAGACCCCCACTTCCGGCCCGCTGGTACCGGCTACGACGCCGCCGAGGTCGCTGTCGCCAATGCGGACCACGTCGGCCGCCGTTTGCTGAGCGCTGAGCCCGGTGGGAGCGGCAGCCAACAGCGCTGCGACGGCGACCGCCGCCGCGGTGGAACTCGACCCTCGCTTGGTCATCACTGCGCTCCCCCTCTCCGAGCCGATCCTACCTCACCTTAAATCCCTCAGTGCCGATGGTCAGTCGGCGGCAGGTTGCATCGTGTATTCGGCGTCGCTGACATGCTCGGCCCAATCAGTGCCCTGACCCTGCTCGCCGTTTTCCGACATCGCCAGATGGGCGAACAGGCGGTCGGGGGCGGCACCATGCCAGTGCATCGTATTGGGCGGGATCATCACCGTGTCGCCGGGATAGATCGCCTGCGGCCGCGAGCCCTTGCCGATGCAGATGCGGCCGACGCCGGAGAGGCAGTACAATGTCTGGCCGACCGGATGGGCATGCCAGCCGGTGCGCGCGCCCGGAGTGAACGAAACGACCGTCGCCCGCATGCGCGACGGCGCCTGTCCGACCAACACCTCGTCCTGGAACACTTCGCCGGTGAAATTGGCGGCCGCTCCGCGCTTTGTGGCCCGCGCCGATGTCCGTACAACCGTCATGGCTTCCTCCGTTTGGTAAAAATCCGCTCGGAGAATAGGACCGAAACCGATGGGGTTGCAAACGGGGCGGCGGCGTCAATTGTAGCCCGGGGTCGCCAGCATCGGCGGGTCGGCGACCTCGACGAGATCGGCCCGACCGAAGCCATTGAACTGGGTGCGCAGGCAAGCGCCATAGGCGCCGAGCTGACCGAGCTCAACCCAGTCGCCCTCGCGCATGTCCGCGGGCAGCCGAAACGGCCCGCTCATCCGATCGGCGCTGTCGCAGGTCGGCCCGAACAATGCAAAATCGGCCCGCGCCGCCGGTGCATTGCCGAGCTTGCCGAGCCGGATCCGACGGGCCGGGAAGCGAAAACCCAAAACGCCGGCGTCGCTGAGGCTGCCATAGATGCCGTCATTGACATAGAGCGTGTCGTCGCGGCGCAGCTGCACTTGGACGACGACCGATCCGCCGCCGGCGACCAGCGCTCGACCGGGCTCGGCCCACATCGCGACCTTCGCGGGGAGAGCAGCCGAAGCCGACGCGATCGCGGCGATGTAGTCGTCGAGCGGCGGCGGTGTCATATCGGGATAGCCGACGGGAAAGCCGCCGCCGACGTCGACGATGTCGACCGGAACCCCGCAGCGCGCGATCGCCTCGCCGGCCAGCGCCATCGCCCGGGCGTAGGCCCCGGAGTCAAGGCATTGCGAGCCGACGTGAAACGTGATTCCCAGACGCGCCGCATGCGGCCGCGCCGCGCGCAGCAAATCGACGGCCTCCTCCGATGGGGCGCCAAACTTGCCCGAGAGATCGTAAACCGCGGCACCCTTCGGCAAGGCCATCCGCACAAACAGACCCAAGGTCGGCGGGTCGCCGACGAGCCCGACCGGTACCGTCTCCTGCAGGATCTTGGCCAGCTCGTCGGCGCTGTCGAGCGCGAAATCGGTTACGCCGTAGCGGTGAAAGGCCTCGCGGATTGCCGGCCGGCTCTTGACGGGGTGCATGAAGTGGGGCTCGGCGGCCGGGAAGAGCTTGCGGACGAGGCTCACCTCGGCAAGCGAGGCGCAATCGAAATGCCGCACACCCCCGGCCCAGAGCGCCCGGAGCACGCGCGGCTCCGGGTTGCATTTGACGGCATAAAGCACATCGCCGGGAAACCGGTCGACAAACCGCCGCGCCGCAGCGGCGATCGCCGCCGGACGCAGGCACAGCAGCGGATCGGCCGGACGCATCGCGGCGACGACGGCATCGACCATCGGGAGATTGGCGCGCCCGAGCGGGCGGGCAGAGACAAGACGAACTTTCGCCATCGCACGATCCTCCAAACCAGGAGGCGACATGCCGCTCCGTGCGACAACGGCAACGGAGGCGGGATGACCAACCGGGGTGGATTGACGCGCCGGGGCAGTAATGCCCCGAAGCGTCAGACGGTCGTGCGAGGTTTTCGCATCGCGTGCCGGACCATATCCGTTCCCTTAAGGACACCGGCCCACAAGGCCGGCTCGACCGAAAGAGACGCGTTACGTCGTAGCAGCACCCCTTGCACTACGGGGTTCTAGGCACGTGCGATTTGCGTCGGCTGCCGTAAATGGCCCCCCACGGCGGCGATACAAGGCTTTTAACCTTCCTTTTGTGGCGAATGCGCGCGGATCAGCGCAGCCAGCCAGCGGCGAAAGCCGCGATCGGTTTCGCTGGTTGCCGGAAGACCGGCGCTGCGGTGCAACTGCGCACCGAAGAGCGCATCCCCGAAGGCGGCGGCGGCGACGAGGTGGATGAGTGCATCGGTGTCGTCGCGGGGGATCACAGCACCCGGCGGGGCCGCGGCGATGCGGCGAGCATGCAGCCTGTCGGCGATGTCGCGCAGGATCATCCGGGTCCCCTCCGCACCACCGCCGGAATCGACGGTGGCGAGCCAAGCCAGTCGTTGCGCCAGCCCGTCATGGAAGGCGTCGAACACTCGGTCGAGCTGCTGCTCGACCGAGGCTTCGCCGGATGCCATCGCCGCGACGAGCTTGTCGCGCAACTCGGCGACGGCCTGCTGGGTCAGCGCTCGGACGAGGCCCTCGCGGCTGCCGAAATGGTGCAGGATCAGGGAATGCGATATTCCGGCACCGGTGGCGATGTCCTGCAGCCGCAGCCCCTCGGGTCCGGTGCTCGCTATCAGGCTCTGCGCCGTCTCCAGGATCAGTCGCCGCGCCTCCTCCGGCGTGCGGCGCAACCGTTTGACCCGCCGCGTGCTCACTTCAGGTATATCGGTCACTATTGACATTATTGTCAGTATATCCTATTTTCATCGGGTCGCGTCCAACGGAGGATAAGCCTATGTCGCGGCCTGCCAGTCTCCGCTTGCGCCCCATTGCGGCACTCCGCGCCGTGCGCAACCTGATGCGCAACCGGGAGGACACGCAACAAGTATTCCTGCTGATCGAGGCGTTGCGCGGCAAGACCACGTTGCGCCAATTCGCGCGCTTTCGCCAGACGGAGACCGGTCGGGCGGTGCTCGGCGAAAATCGCCGCCTGCTCGACCGGCTCAGCGATTGGGCGAGCCTGGCGGCACTGCCCGCCGGCACGCTCGGGCGCGCCTATTACGACTTCATGGCCGCCGAGAGCCTTTCGGCCGAGGGCCTCGTCGCGCTATCGCGGATCGAACGCCCACCGGCGGCCGACGAAGTAACCCTGTTCCGCGAACGCAACCGCGAGATGCACGACCTGTTGCACGTCATCACCGGTTACGGCCGCGACGCGCTCGGCGAGGCTTGCCTGGTCGCCTTTTCCTTTGCTCAGACCAAGCTCAAGGGCTTCGCTCTGATCGCTCTGTTCGCCGCGCGCCGGATCGCTCGCGCCCGCCCCGGCCAGCCGGTAAGGCGTGCCGTCTTCGAGGGCTACCGCCACGGCTGCAGCGCCGGCTGGATGCCCGGCGCCGACTGGGAGGCCCTCTTGACCCAGCCGGTCGGGGCGATCCGTGAACAGTTCGCGATCAAGCCGGCGACGTGCTACCACGGAATCTTGGCTACGGCGCACAGCGCCCATACCGACGCGAGCGGCCATCCGGTACCGGCCGTGCCCTGATGGGGGCTTACTCAGCTCGCGGCGCCAATAGCCCAAGGTAGTCCCAAGCCATTGTCGCTGCGGCAAGTGCTGTGATCTCGGCGACATCGTAGGGCGGCGAAACCTCGACGACATCCATCCCGGCAAAGCGGATGCCGACCAGCCGGCGCAAGATCGCCCGCGCCTGCCAGGTCGCGATCCCGCCGACCTCGGGCGTACCGGTTCCCGGCGCGAAGGCCGGATCGAGCGCGTCGATATCGAAGCTCAGATAACAGGGCCCCTCGCCGAGCACCGCGCGGATACGCTCGGCGACCGCTTGTGGCCCGCCTTCGTGAACCTCCTCGGCGGTAACGATCGTGACACCTTTGCCGATGGTCCAGTCGAAGATATCGCGATGAAGCGGCGAGCGAATGCCGACCTGGATCATATGCCGCGGATCGACGAGCCCCTCTTCGATCGCGTGGTAGAACGGCGAGCCGTGACCCCAGACGAGGCCGAAGCTCTCCGGCCAGGTGTCGACATGTCCGTCGAAATGGAGGAGCCCCAGCGCGCCTTTGCGGCGCGCCAGCGCCCGCAGCAGCGGCAGCGTGATCGTGTGGTCGCCCCCGAGTGCCACCAGATGCTCAATCCCCGCCGCCTGCTCCTCGATCTTGGCGAGCGTGCCCGCGATGTCGCCGTGCGCGATGCGGAAATCGCCGATATCGGCGAGGTCGAGCGCTTCGATCTCGGCCCAGGATGCCGGGTGATCGCCATCGACCAGCATGCGGCTCGCCTGACGGATTGCGCTCGGTCCGAAGCGCGCCCCGGGCCGGTTCGAAGTGCCTAGATCAAACGGGATCCCGGCGAGGCAGATCGCTGCGTCGGTGCTGGCGCGCTCGACGCCGAGAAAGGTCGGCCGGATCGCAAATGTCGGGACGGGGTTCATAACCCCTATCTGGGAAGGTCGTGTGCCGGTGAAAGGGCCCTCCGGCGCAAGGCACTTCTCAAAATGTTCAGCCGAAAATGAATGCGGCAGGCCGAATTGGCGGCCTGCCGCACATGGAGGAAAGAGCATGGGTAAAATGCGCTTTCTCCTGGTGCTCCGGTTTCGGGTCTGGCGACGGCGGGTTGTCCTCGTCGTCGTCAGCCTGAGCCGGGCCTAGGAGCGGTCGGCCGAGGGAGCTCACCTTGGCCGACCACCTCCGTGAATATAAGCTCGACCCGGCTCTAGGTCTAACGGAAATCCGCTCAAATGATTGAGATTTCAGACGCGTTCGAGCACTGCGGCGATACCCTGGCCGACGCCGACGCACATCGTCACCAGCGCATAGCGCCCGCCGGTGCGCTGCAACTGCCGCGCGGCGGTCAGCGCGATGCGCGGGCCCGACGCGCCGAGCGGGTGGCCGACCGCGATGGCGCCGCCGTTCATGTTGACCCGGCTGTCGTCGAACGCCAGTTCGAGGCCCCTGAGGCAGGACAGAACCTGGGCAGCAAACGCCTCGTTGATCTCGATCACGTCGATATCCGAGAGGCTGAGCCCGGCGCGGGCCAGTGCCTTTTTCGAAGCTTCGACCGGGCCGATCCCCATGATCCGGGGCGGCACTCCCGCGACACCGCTGCTGACGACCCGGGCGAGCGGCTGGGCGCCCGCAGCATCGCCCGCTCGGCGGCTGGCGACGATCATCGCAACCGCACCGTCATTGATCCCCGATGCATTGCCGGCGGTCGTGACCCCGCCTTCCTGCAACGGCCGCAACCTGGCGAGGGCGGCGAGATCGGTCTGCGGCCGCGGATGCTCGTCCTCGGCGACCTTGACCGGCCCGGCCCGGCCGCCCGGCACCTCGACGGCCAAGATCTCACCCTCGAAGAAGCCGGCAGCCTTGCCAGCGGCGTATTTGCGCTGCGAGGCCGCGGCGAAGGTGTCGCACGCTTCGCGGGTGATCTGGTAGTCCCGCGCCAGATTGTCGGCGGTCTCGGGCATCGTGTCGGCGCCGAACTGATGCTCGATCTTGGGGTTCGGAAAGCGCGCCCCGATCGTCGAATCAAAGATACGGCCGTCGCGGCCGAACGGCGTTTCCGCCTTGTTCATGACGTAGGGCGCGCGGCTCATGCTCTCGACCCCGCCGGCAACAAAAGTGTCACCCTCGCCGCAGGTGACGGCCTGTGCGGCCATGACGATGGCGTTGAGCCCGCTGCCGCAATTGCGCTGCAGGACCGAGCCCGCGACCTCGATCGGCAGCCCGGCCAGGAGCCCGGCATGCCGCCCCACACAGCGGCTGTCCTCGCCCGCCTGATTGGCGCAGCCGACGACGACGTCCTCGATCTTCTCCGGGTCGAACGGGCTCTGCTTGACGACCTCGGAAATGACCGCGGCCAGCATGTCGTCGGGCCGCATCCGGGCAAGAGCGCCGGCGTGGCGGCCAAAGGGTGTGCGCAGCGCGTTGTAGATATAGCCGTCGAGCATGGTCGGTTCCTCCTCGCCGCATTCCTTCGCGTCGGCCGGCTGGTGTCAAGCCCCGCGAGCGGGCGGCCGCGCCGTCCGGGGACCGGCGCCGGCTGCAACGAACGGTTGGCTCGGCGATCAGTGGTTGCAGCAGCTGCAGCAAATTCTCTCCCTCTAGTTGTAGCCCATCTTACGGCCGGTGCCCCGAGCGGCTTCCGCCCGCAATCGGAAGCGTGAAGTGAGAATTCGTCAATTTCAAGACGGTGATGTCACCTAGTATCTCGTTGCCGAAATCAGCGTATGGGTGATTCCCGCCACAACCCAGGCAACCCGGGAGTTCCCTATGGCCGGGCTTGTCCCGGCCACCCACGCTTTGCTGCGAGCGACGGCTGCGTGAAGACGTGGATGCCCGGCACAAGCCGGGCAAGGGGCCTTTGGTGAACCGTAGGCTGTAACATTCGCCAACTCACGCAGATACTAGCCTATCCCTTCGCCAACGCGAAGTGCAGCCGGTCCCGCACCCCCTGTTCCGCCTGTTTTATCAGGTCGAGATCAGGCATCGCCAACTCCTACAATGACAATCCGGCACCCGCTCAGGGTGCCGATGCCCGTGTAGATATAGTACGAATATGACAATTTGGTGATTATCAATATCGAAGCTTTTGGGCGGCGCATTTGCGTTGCCGGGCTCGCACACGTCGCTGAATGGGTTGTCATTCGCCGCTCACAGCAGCGGCGGCGGTTTGGGTAGGCGGGACCGCCGCTGACGCCGCCGCACCCGGAATTGCTCTCCGTATTGCCGCACGATCGCGGCGGCCGGCTTGAGGCGAATGCCTACGGCGCCGCGCTCGTCGACAAAGGCGCACTCGGCGGCAATGCGTTTGACGACATCCTCGGGAGTCAAAATCGGAGCCATCCGGTTACCACCCTGAGACCCGCGCCAGCCTATGGTCGACAATCTCCGGTATTAGGCGCTTCGGGGCGAAGCCCCGCAAAAACCTTGTCGATGATCAGGCGGCGAGCCCGAGTTCATGAAAGACGCCTCGCATGGCGGTTTGGATGGCAGCGTAGTGGAGATCGATCGGTTTTGGGTTGTGCGGTCCGCGCCTCGGGCGGAGTGGCTGAGCCGCAGCGAGCAAGGGTTTGATGGCTTTGTCGCGCA
>Ga0210406_10001088_pt1 | contig 34618 bp, 30 predicted proteins | sample IncBWC30MmetaG_FD_155454 | JGI IMG/M metagenome (GOLD analysis project Ga0210406, IMG submission 155454) | Forest soil microbial communities from Barre Woods Harvard Forest LTER site, Petersham, Massachusetts, United States - Inc-BW-C-30-M | ecosystem: Environmental > Terrestrial > Soil >... | reverse complement strand
CGTGCGCCGCGGCCGGTGCCTGACCCGCCGCTTCGGCGAGCGCTTCACTCGGAACATGCCGCAAACTCTGCTCGAAAGCGGAGAGCAGCGCCGGAATATGATCCAGGAGTTCTGCTCGCGGCAATGCATCGCCCCCGGTGAGATTCGGATCACGTCGGATGGCGCCCTGCCAGGCGCTGAGCAACGCGTCGCGGCGGTTCCTCATGTGGTCGGCCAAGTCGGCCAGTTCCTCAAGAACATTCGCCATGTCTATTCTCCCAACGGCAAGGCATTTTTTTGCTCGTGACTCGCCGCGTGTCACAGGGAATGCAGCGCATTTATTCTAAGACACAAGTGGTTTCCCATTCTTTTTGTTTCTATCGGACCTGGTCTTCGGAGACCCACCTTTTAATGGGGGTACGATTGGGCGCCGGCAAGCCAGGCCGATCTTACTAAGATATAAATCAATAGCTTATGACGAAGGTGTGGTAGCTATACGGCCCACCATTTACCGAAAACAGCAGAAATCCCTTATAAATCAATGACAGTAGGGACAGAGCGTGGCGAGGGCGCGGAGAGAGGGCTTCACCGGGACTGACCCTTACACGAATTGACACCATCGCAATGGACCTTGGCTTCATCGTTGACGACCGACGCACGCGCAGCCGTCGGTGGATGCCTCGGCGTGGCGTTTAATGATAGCGTCTCTGTCATGTCCGAACTTCCCTTGCTCGTATTCGACGTCAATGAAACCTTGCTGGATATTGAGGCGCTCGCGCCCCAATTCCAGCGTATTTATGGGGACGCCGGCGTCTTGCGCGAATGGTTTGCCCAGCTGATTCTGTATTCTGAGGCGATCACGCTGACCGGCGACTATGTTCCCTTCGGCGAACTTGCCGGCGCTGTCGCGCGCATGGTTGCCGAAGTACGTGGCGCGCAGATCGACCAGGGCGACCTCGAAAGATTGCAACAGGCGTTTGCAGGCCTGCCGCCACATCCGGAAGTGCCGTCTGCGCTGGGGAGGTTGCGTGACGCCGGCTTTCGGTTATTCACATTAACCAACAACCCGCAGTCTACCTGCAAGAAGCAGCTCGACCATGCGGGACTTAGCCAATGGTTCGAACGCGGGTTCAGTGTCGACGGCGTGAACCACTACAAACCGGCACCACAAGTGTACCGCGCCGTGCAGGAATCGCTAGGCGCCGCGCCCGCTCGGCTATGGCTGATCGCCTGCCACACATGGGACATATTGGGTGCGTCGGCCGCAGGCTGGAAAACCGCATTGATTCTGCGTCCTGGAAATGCACCCCTGGCTGTTGGCGGTCAACCAGATATCTCGGGAAGAAATCTCAATGACATCGCCGAAAGGCTGTGTCAGATCCACATCTAACGCGTGGCACAGCGCCGACTGTTCGTTAGTCGTTCACAATTGTCTCGGCCGACTCCGTCAGGTCATTCATACAACTTTCAATCAACGAGTGCAGGGCCGCCACCTGTTTGGCGCCGAGCCGCGCATTGAGCGCGAGTTGTGCCCGCTTCCACTCCCGCTTAGCTTCACTGCGCTTTGCGTGCCCCTCCTCAGTAGCCTCGATCAATCGAGAGCGCCCGTCATCGCCCGGGCCCATCCGCAGCCAGCCTTGCGACACGAGCGGCTGAAGGTTCCGCGTTAGAGTCGATGCGTCCAATCCCATGCGTTGCGCAAGATCGGAGGGGCGTATCGGTCCCAAAGCCGCGACATGCGAGAGCAGCGAGTATTGGGTGTTTTTCAAGCCGGTGGCGCTGAGATACGCGTCGTAATGGCGCGTCACGACGCGATCCAACTGCCGCAATTTCAAATTTGTGCAACCTCGAGGCTTGACAGAAGTTTCCATGAAATCTATTGTACCTACAAGCATTGTATATGCAATTGTTATTTCGATATAACTAAAGGTTGGCGAAGAATATGCAGGACGCTACGGTGCGATGGCAGGCGGAGGAGAATGCGGTGCGCGCACGGCTCGCCAAGACTGTCGGGTGTGCGAGAGCGGATCAGCTTGCCGGCCGTACGGGGTTGGAAGTCTTCGAGGCCATCTTCTCGGGCGAACTGCCCCGCCCGCCCATCGGGGACACGCTCGATTTCGTGCCGATCCATATCGAATACGGCGCAGCCGTCTTCCAGGGACGACCTGGTCAACGGCATTACAACCCGCTCGGCACGGTCCACGGTGGCTGGTTCGCAACGCTCCTCGATTCGGCAGTGGGCTGCGCCGTGCATTCGACGCTGCCGGTCGGCAGGGGCTACACCACACTGGAACTCAAACTGAATATCGTGCGCGCCCTGACGGACGCTGTGCCGCTGGTACGCGCCGAGGGAAAGGTGCTGCACGCCGGCAGACAAGTCGCCACGGCGGAAGGGCGCATCGTGGGTCCGGACGGAAAACTCTACGCGCACGCGACCACAACCTGCCTGATCTTTGAGCGAACACCGCGGGCGCATTCTGAACAGAATATTTCTGAACTCAGCACTTCACGGGAAACACCATGACTACATCGAACCCAAAGGGAACCGCCCTCATTACCGGAGCCTCCCGGGGCATCGGCGCCGTCTACGCCGACCGACTGGCGAAACGCGGCTACGATCTCATCTTGGTTGCTCGCGATGCGTCGCGTCTCGAACAACTCACTGCCAAACTGAAGCGCGAAACGGGTCGTACCGTTGCTCCGCTCACGGCAGATCTGGGCAATAGAGCTGATCTGGCCAAGGTCGAGGATGTGCTCAAACACAATGAGAGCATCAGTCTGCTCCTCAACAATGCCGGCGCCGCCTCCGTGGCACCGCTTCTCAGTGCTGACGTCGCGAAAATGGACGAAATTATTGCCTTGAACGTATTTGCGCTCACCCGCCTCACTTATGCTGCCGCGCCTGCGTTCGTGGCGCGCGGACACGGTACGATCATCAACATCGCGTCGACCGTGGGTGTGTTGCCCGAGACTCTCAACGGCGTATACGGCGCCAGCAAGGCCTTTGTGATCGCATTCAGCCAATCATTGCAGCATGAACTTGCAGAGAAGGGCGTCCGCATTCAGGCGGTGCTGCCGGGTGCGACTGCGACCGACCTGTGGGAACTCGTGGGACTTCCCTATCAAAAGCTGCCGCCATCAATTGTCATGTCGCCGGAAGACATGGTCGATGCGGCGCTTGCAGGGCTCGATCAGGGTGAACTGGAGACCATCCCCGGGTTGCAGGATGGCGACGACTGGATCCGATTCGAGGCGGCGCGCCGAGGCCTCGCGCAGCGCTTGGGCAATTCGCGCCCCGCGCCACGATATGGAGTGCCGGTGCGCGCATCTACATGACTTGGGGGATTCAATGACAGAGCTTGGCAAACAAGCCGCACAATCCGGCGTTCTGATCGTTGGGGTGGGTGCATCGCGCGGCCTAGGAGCAGCGATAGCGCGTCGATTTGCGAGGGGCGGGCATCCGGTGACAATTGCGGGCCGCAATGCAGCCAAATTGGAAGCCACCGCTGATGAGCTGAAGAAGGCCGGCGCAACCGTATCCATTGCCGTCGGCGACGCCACAAGCGCAGAGGATGTCAGACGCTTTGTCACCGAAGCAGATCGGGCCGCCCCACTTCAGGCCGCCGTTCACAACGCCGGCGGCAACGAGCCTGCCCCTTTTTTGAAGGTCAGCGAAGAGAGTTTCACGCGGCATTGGCGAGAGCACGCACTCGGGGCCTATCAATTGGCCCAGGCCGCGATTCCCGTACTCCTGAAGCATGGCGGCGGGTCGCTGTTTTTCACCGGCGCCTCAGGCAGCTTGCGGGGCAAGGCGAACTTTGCGCCTTTCGCATCCGCGAAGGCGGCTATGCGTAATCTCGCGCAAAGCATTGCGCGCGAATATGGACCCAAAAACATTCATGTCGGTCACGTGATCGTAGACGGCGGCATCGAGGGGGATCGCCTGCTGTCGCGAGTCCCTCAATTAATTGAGCAGCGCGGCCCAGATGGGTTGCTGCATCCAGACGCAATCGCAGAGGCCTATTGGGATCTACATCACCAGCAACGCAGCGCCTGGACGCTTGAGCTGGATTTGCGGCCGTGGAGTGAAAATTTCTAGCGATCATCAGAGACGGATGAAGCTGCCGTTCGCCTTATGGCGCCGATCGGGTCACGGACCCGATCGGCGCCGCCTGCTAAGACTATGGGCAGATTACCGCCGGTCATTGTCTCCAGGGCCTTTGCCGGCATCGCGGTCATGCCGATCGAAGTCGAACATGTCGAACAGGTCGCCGATCGACGGTCCATTCACCGGAATGTAGGGCGCGGCGAAATCGTCGCCGTCATGATCGCCTTCGATTCTGCGCGTTTCCGGGTTGGGGAGGTTGTCGCGGCTGCGGCTGCTCAGCGTGCCCAGCTGCCAGTTCCTCTCAATGAACTTGGTGAGCGACACATGATCGGTGTACGTGTGATTGACGTGCCCGCCCTGGGTGAAGGGCGATACCACGATGAACGGAATGCGTGGTGCGTCACCGAAGAAGTCCAACGGCTGGATGAAGCCTGAGTCGTAGAAGCCGCCGGATTCGTCCCAGGTGATGATGATGGCCGTATCTTTGGCCAATTCCGGCTTTGCCTGCACGGCATCGACGATGTTCTTCACGAAGGCCTCGAACAGGCCGAATTTCGAAGACTGAGGATGGCCGTCGACGAAACCGCTCGGCTTGATGATGGACACCGAGGGCACGGTGTCGTTGTTGACGTCATCGAAGAAGTCCGTCACATCCTTGTTGTTCGCCCGTCCGGCTGCGGAACCCATGATGCCGGCGGAGTACTGCATGGGATTGCAGATGGGGCAGAACTGGTTCGGCAATCCTGCGGCCGCAGCATTGAAGCCATCGCCGTAATAGTGCCAGCTGACATTCTTGGCCATCAAGGCATCGCCGATCGTCGGGATGGTTTGCGGAGGGATGAAGAAGGTGTCGCTGCCGTCCGCGGCCGGCACGGCCGCGGTGCCCGCCTGCGTGCCATTCGCGTGGAAGCCCGGGAAGAAGTTATTGATGGCATAGAACGTGTTCGGCGCGCAGTTCGATTTCAGCTGCGATTGCGCCAGATAGCTCAGGATGGGCTGCACGCCCGGCTGCGTCGCGTCGAAGCAGTTGACGTATTCGCCCAGCGCGGCGCCGATGTCGTTGGTGTAGAGGTTCGGGTCGACGATGGGCGCCGCGTGTGCCGCTTGCAAGGTGGCAAGGGACTGCGCGCCGATCACGGGATTGGGATTCGCGACCAGTGAGATGGTGCCGAGAGCCTTCGGCAGGCCGGCCGCGGCCGCCGGGATCGCCGTCGGGGCAGGGATGGCATTGCCTTTGCCGTCGCTGAAGAAGTACACATCGCCCGTACCGAACATGATGTGGTTGGCGCCCGTACCGCCGATCACGGCTTGATGCATGTTGTCGCTCATCGTGTACTTGTCGGCCAGCTGCTTGAAGTAGGGCGCATCGCCCTGCTGCATATTGAAGAACGCCAGCGAGGTGCCGCTGCCCTCTTCGGTGGGGCCCGTGTAGGTGGCGGCAAAAATCGGACCCAGTGCGCCCGGTGCGGCGAAGGCATTGGGATTGATCGCGCCCGCGAAGGTGCTGGCGACGAAGGGCATGAGATCCAAGAGACATCCGCTGGGATTCGAGCGGGTGGCCTGCGACTTGTCGCAATCCATCATCTGCCACATCTGGAAGAAGCGATGGATCGTGTCTTCGGTGTACGAATCATAGGGAAGGCCGGGGCCGCCGTTCTGCGAATGCGCGGTCTGCTGGAACGGACCATTGGGAAGGCCGGCCGGCGAGTTGACGCCAAAAATGCGGAAATCCGGATTCCTGATCAAGGAGGTGGTTTCAGTGATGTCGGGTGCATCGGCGGCGAAACCCGTGGTCATGATTTCCAGCGCATGCTGTTGCTGCGCGAAATCCGTGGTCAACGTCAGTTCCGGTTCAGCGAGAGCCGCCGCTTCGGTCGTTGCGAACGGCGAACCGGTCGCATCGCTTTGCGCCCGCGGCACGCGGTTCAAGTCCGGCGCCGGCAGGGGATTGACGGGGCTCTTCGTGGAATTGTAGGCAGTCTTGCTGCCCGCGGGCGGGTGGATGTAGTACTGAGGCTGGGCGGCAACGGAGAACTGCTGAGCGTGTAGGAAATTCTCGCCGGGCGTGCCGTCGGCATTGACGATGCCCCGCGACAATAAGTTCCACACGCCTTCTTCCCGGTGTTTCGGCACATAGGTGGCGAAGGCGTGATCGAAGCTGCTGTTCTCACCAATGATGATGATCACGTGCTTGATTGGCGATGCGGTCGGTACGGCCTTCGCTGCATCTGCGGCACAAGCCAGGTCTGCGCCGGCCAGGGCCGCAACGCAGGCTCCGAGTGCCAATTTGTTTTTAAGAGTTCCTATCGCCGAAAGCATTCATCGCTCCTTACATGGGTGGTTGAGACTCGAAAGGCGGTGGATGCTAAGGACGAGGCATGTCAAGCGGATGTCAACGGCGTGACATCGGGGTCAGGCTTCGCGCGCGCTCCGCCATGCGGACGAAAGCATGAGAATCGCGGCGTACAGGACAACGATTTGCGGATGAACCGCACGCCGCCAATCGGCATCAACCGCAGGTTGGTCGCCACAAACAATAACGACGCAATACGGTGCAGCAGGCACCCGGCTCACCGCTGACCCTGGAATTGCGTGCTTAAGCCGCCGCCCCTGTGCGCACAGCGACTCGAGCAAAGGCGTCTCGAGTCATGTTCTCAGGCTTGTGCGCGGTCGCGGCGACATTGTCTTCGATGCGCACGCCGCCGTAGGGTTTGAGTTCCTCAACGACAGTCCAATCGATATGCGCACGACGTTCATCCGCATGAGCCGCGGCCAACAGCGATTCAATCAAATAGATGCCGGGTTCCACCGTCACCACCACGCCGGGTTCGAGCATGCGGGTCAGGCGCAGGTAGGGATGGCCTTTGGGCCGCTCGCGTTCATGACCTTTCGCATCGCCCATGACTCCGCCGACATCGTGTACCTGCAGGCCCAGCAAATGCCCGATGCCATGCGGAAAGAACACAGAAGTCACGCCGCACTCCAAGGCCGCTTGTCCCGGCAGCCTGGTCAGGCCCACCTGCTGCATGACATCGCCCAAGATCCGATGCGCCGAGAGATGCACGTCGCGGTAATCGCGGCCGGCAACGATCTCGCTACACAGCGCCAATTGCGCTTTGTCCATCGCTTGCACAAGATCGGCGAACCGCCCCGAAGACTTCGCGTACGTGCGGGTGATATCCGCGGCATAGCCCCGGTATTGGGCGCCGGCGTCGATCAGGAATGAGCGCAGGGGCGAGGGTACCGAGCGTGCCAGGTGCTGGTAATGCAGCACGGCCGCATTCTCGTTATAAGCGACAATGTTGTTGTAGGGCATCTCCTCTTCGCGCTGCTCGCAGGCTTCCAGATAGCTCATGTGCGCATCGTATTCGGATCGTCCGCGGCTGAACGCCGCGAATGCCGCCGCATGGCCGCGAGCGCCCAGTTCGCTGGCTTTGCGCAGACACGCGAGTTCATAGGGTGTCTTCACGGCGCGATCGTAGTCCAGCAACGCCATGAGATCCTTGGGGTTGACGGACTTGGGGTCCGCGTCCGCCGGCAACGCATCAGGCCCAATGAATGCCACGCGGCCCAACTTTGCCCAATGCGCGGAGGCTTTCGAGTCATCGCTCATGACGATCAAATTGACCGCGGCTGTCCACGGGGCCGTGGGTACCTTGGCCGGTTTGTGCCAGAAATCGTTGGGTTGGTGGAATAAAACCGTGGGACGGGCACCCGGCGCATACACGAGAATGCAGCGCGGATTGTCGATGATCGGGACCCAGGCCTTGAACTGCGGATTCACCTTGAAGGGGTAGTCCTGGTCATCCAGGAACTGAGTGGGCGGTCGCCCGGCGTGAATGACCAAGGCGTCAAAGCCGCTTTGTGCGAGCGAGCGGTCCGCGCGCTGCATGAGCGCCGTCAAGTGCGGTTCATATAGCTGATCGAGACTGGAATCGCTCACATATCCTCCATCGTCAATGGTTTTGTAAATTATGCGCCAGACGCGCTCCGCTCTATAGGCCTTTAACCCCAACGGCGATTTTCAACGTTAAAGGCGTGCGGGCATTCGCGAAAGAGATATGAAAATGAGCCAAAACACTCTAAAATCGGCCCCGACATTTGGGTATAGGCCCAAAACAACACGCTCGGCCTAAATTTTTATCCTTAAATTTTCTGGGGTATCGATAGATGAAGACTAAACTTGCTCTGACCGCCTTTGTCGCTGCATTCATGCTGAGTGCCTGCGGCAGCAAGACCGAGGCTCCTGCCCCGGCCGCATCGCCTCCTCCCGCCGCCGCCCCTGCTGCGGACGCTGCTGCTTCTGCCGCCGCTGATTCGGCCGCTGCCGCGGGCGCGGCTGCCGATGCAGCTGCCAGTGCAGCGTCAGCTGCGAAGCCGCAATAAGCTTCGTCGCTAGGTGATCCCACAAGCCCGGGCGGGCGGCCATCAGGCACGTTCGTCCGGGCTGTGTCTTTTTAAGACCAGGATGAAGACTCGTTGCTCGTCAGTATCCGCGATGTCAGACATTCAAAACAGGATCGCCGCTGGATCCAGAGCGTCTACGGCGAATACATTGAGTCCCTAGCCGACCTCAATACCGGTTTGTTCTCCGTTATAGGCGCGAACAATCCGCACGAAGATGAAATCTTCGCCAACTGGTTTTCCAACGATCACTCGCACCCGCTGCTCATTCTCAAGGGAACGGACTCGGTGGGTTTTGCCCTGGTCACGCGGCCGCGCATCCCCGCGGCCGGTGAGAAAGCCGCCGACTACAGGATGTCGGAGTTCTTCATTCGAATGCAGTATCGACGCGCGGGTATCGGCCGTGATGCGGCGACGTTGATTTTCGACCGTTTTTCGGGTGACTGGGAAATCGTCGAATATATGCGCCATCCCGGCTCGGTCGCCTTCTGGCGCCAGGTAGTTACCCGCTATAGTGCGGGGCGCTTCACCGAACGCATGCGCAATGGCGAAGTACAACAGCGCTTCGCCAGCCGGCCCTCGACTTCGAAGAAGTAAAGCGGGCAGGGGCCGCGTTGACGCGTTTATCGAATGAGCGAAGCCTTGGCTGACTAGGAATCCGGCTGCTAGATTCCCCGTTCGGCCGCGAACGCCTCCGCGGCGAACGCCTCGGCCACGTAGCTCACGTTGTGCGGCATGATGCCGGCCAGATTCATGCGGCTGTCTGAAGTCATGTAGATGTGATGTTCTTCGCGCAGCCGCTCCACCGCTTCGCGAGACACGCCGAGCAGCGAAAACATGCCGTGCTGTGTTCGGATGAAATCGAAGGCGTCATCGCCCGTTACCTCTTGAAGTCTCTTGGCCAACAAGCTGCGCATGTCCTGAATCCGCGTTCGCATGGCATCGAGCTCTTGAATCCATTCGCGCCTCAAGGGCGGCTCGGCAAAGATCTTTGCGGCAATGGCCGCGCCGTGATCCGGCGGCATGGAGTAAATGCTGCGGGCGATGTGCAGCATGTGACTCTGCACGGCATCTGCGCGAGCGGCGTTTTCGCTGATGACGATCAGGCCCCCGACGCGCTCCCGATACAAGCCGAGGTTCTTGGAAAACGAGACGGCGATGAGCGCTTCGGGCACGCGCTCCACGACCATGCGCACCGCTGCGGCATCCTCCTCGAGCGAGGCGCCAAATCCCTGATAGGCCAGGTCCAGAAAGGGAACCAGCCCACGCCGCTGCAGCAAATCTGCCACCGCCTGCCACTGCGCGGGACTGAGGTCCGCGCCCGTGGGGTTGTGGCAGCAGGCATGGATGAGCACGGCATCGCCGGCGGACGCGGTCTGTAGGCGCTGCAGCATCGCCTCAAAACGGAGCTCGTGGGTGGCGGCATCGTAGTAGGGGTAGCGCTCGAGCTTCAGTCCACAGCCTCCCAGCAGGGGGGCGTGGTTGCCCCATGTCGGATCGCTCACGTGCACCACGGCGCCCGCTGCAGCGGCTTTGATCAATTCCGCACCCACCCGTAAGGCACCGCACCCACCGGGCGTTTGAAGGGTCCTGGCGCGCCGATCACGGCGGGTGGCGTGCGCGGAGCCCAGCACCAACTCCTCCAGGGCGCTGTTGAATTCCTCGCGTCCGGCGGCACCCACGTAGGATTTGGTGGTTTGGGCCGCCAGAACCTCTCTTTCAGCTCTGCGGACGCATTCCAGAATGGGCGTGTTGCCCGAAAGATCGCGGTAAACCCCTACGCCGAGGTCAACCTTATGCTTAAAGGGGTCTGCTCGATATTTAGCCATCAATCCGAGAATCGAATCGGGGATCAATCGCTCAAGTTGCTGAAACAAAAGTTAACACCCCCCATCTTAAGTAGGGAGCATTATATCGTCCGCACCAGCGCTCAGGCCGGAGAACTCACCGTCTCCATTAAAAGACAGTAGGCCAATGACACCTGCCGGCGTTAGCGTGTACGCTTTAGCCAGTCATCAGCGGGAGAGTTACCTTATGGCGCTTTGGAATGAAAAACCCACGCCCGGCCCTTCGGGTCCGTCTGTTCCTTCATCGACTTTAACTCCGGAACGAAGTCCGCCGGAGCGCATCGTCAACGATCCTGGATTGGCCGTTTCACCGCGCCGTCCCTCGCCCAAGACCGCTGTCGAGGGCGGAGAGTCCGTAATTGCCGCGAATCTGTCGATCGAAGGCAAGATCGAAGGCTCAGGCAATGTGCGTATGGCCGGCCGCTTCAAGGGCGATGTGCGCATCGATGGTAATTTCACCATGGATAGCGGTGCTCATTTGACCGGTCAAGTGCTGGCCGGCATCGTGGTCGTCGGCGGCGAACTGCAGGGAAATATCGAATCCGCCAAACGCGTCGATGTGCTCGAAGGCGGCGTCATCGTCGGCGACGTGAAGGCAGGATCCATTACCGTCGCGGCCGGCTCACGCATGCGTGGGCATGTGGAATTTGGCTGGGACGATGAGAAAGGGAAAGTCAAAGGCGTGGTAAACGGCAGCTAAGCGATGGCCGTCGCTCGCCAGAGTACCCTCGGCGGGACCCGGGTGTGTCCGCACTGCAAGGCAACGGTTTTGCAGAGTGCGAACATTTGCCCGGGCTGCCAGCATCACCTGCGTTTCAACACCGTCAACGCGGAGCCGCAAGCTCAGGCGGTTTCGGCGATGCGCATCGAGGGGACCATTCATCACCCCGGGCGCAATGAGCAGTGCGAGTATTGCGTGGTCGTTGCAATCACCAACCAGCAGGGCGAGAAGATCGCGCGTCAAGTGGTCGGTGTCGGTGCATTGCAGCCCGGTGAGCGGCACCAGTACAGCTTCTCGGTCGAATTGATGCCGGTCAAGGGTCCTAAGCTTCCGCGAAGTTAAGGAGCCCGCGGCTCCTAACGCTGATTGCTGCCCTCGATGGCAATGAAGCGCAGAAATTCTGCGCGCGTGCTGGCGTCGGCGCGAAAGGTGCCGAGCATTTTACTGGTGACCATCGAGACGCCGCGCTTGTGGACGCCGCGGGTCGTCATGCATAGGTGCACGGCGTCGATGACGACGCCCACACCGCGCGGCTTGAGGATCTCATTGATGCATCCGGCGATCTGCGCCGTGAGCTTCTCCTGTACCTGGAAACGGCGGGCGTAGCCATCGACCACGCGTGCGAGCTTGCTGATGCCGACCACCCGATCGCTGGGCAAATAGCCGACGTGAGCGCGGCCGATGATGGGCGCCATGTGATGCTCGCAGAACGATTCGAAGGAAATATCGCGCAGCACGACCATTTCATCGTAGCCTTCGACTTCTTCGAAAGTACGGCGCAGATAAGCTCCGGGATCGCTTGAATACCCGGAGAACCAGTCTTTATAGGACTCCGCGACCCGTTTGGGCGTATCCCGCAAGCCCTCGCGGGTTGGATCATCGCCCGCCCAGCGCAGCAGGGTTTTCACCGCCGCCTCCGCGGCGTCGCGGCTCACGGCGCGAGTTTTTTTCTTGCCCATACGCGATCTCCAAAGCGCCGCGCGCTCGCACTTCGCATACGATAGCATGCCGGCCTTGTGGCAATTTCCAACGATTACAGCGGGGAATAGTTCTTGAATAAAAAATCCAGCGTCGGATCCTTCGTTGCCGTTGCCGTTGCCGTTGCCGTTGCCTGCGCTCTGTGCGCGCCGGCAGCGTGGTCCGCGGCTCCTGAAAGCGATGCCGTGACTCGAAAGAATGCGCATGACATCTTCAAGCAGCTCATCGAGATCAATACCACCGATTCGATCGGCAGCACGACCGTGGCCGCGCAAGCCATGGCGCAGAGGCTGCTGGATGCCGGATTCCCCAAGGCGGATGTCGTCGTGCTCGGCCCCAATGATCGCAAGGGCAATATGGTGGCGCGATATCGAGGCAAGCCCGGATCGGCGCTCAAACCGATTCTGATCATCGGACATTTGGATGTGGTCGAGGCACAGCGCCAGGATTGGAGCACCGATCCATTCCAGTTCGTCGAAAAAGACGGTTACTACTACGGCCGCGGCACGCAGGACATGAAGGAAAGCGACGCCATCGCCGTCACGGACTTCATTCGGATGAAAAAGGAAGGTTTCGTTCCCGACCGCGACATCATCCTGGCGCTGACGGCCGACGAAGAAGGCGGCAAGTCAAATGGGGTGGCATGGCTGCTGAAGAATCATCGCGACCTGATCGATGCCGAATTTGCGTTGAATCCGGATGCCGGCCAGGTCAGGCCGGACAAACCGCTCATCGTCGGGTTCGAAGCGACTGAAAAGCTTTACGCGGACTATCAGGTACTGGCGACCAATCCCGGCGGCCATAGTTCGCTGCCGACGGCGGATAACGCGATCTACCACGTTGCCGATGCGCTCGCGGTCTTGCAGAAATCGCCATTCCCCTTCGAGCTCAATGCGGTCACGCGCGAGTATTTCGCGCAAATGGCCAAGATCGAAACAGGACAGACGGCCGCCGATATGCGGGCCATTTTGGCCACGCCGCCTGATCCGAAAGCGGTCGAGCGCCTGTCGCAGGATACGCACGCGAATTCCATCATGCGCACCACCTGCGTGGCGACGATGTTGAGCGGAGGCCACGCACCGAATGCACTGCCCGGCCGCGCGGAAGCCAACGTGAATTGCCGCATCTTCCCAGGGCACTCCCAGGAGCAAATTCGCCTGCAGCTGGTCAAGTTGTTCAATGATCCGAAACTGACTGTGCGCTATCGCGGCGACAATGGCGATTTGATGGATCATGGCTCGGACCGCAAGGCGATGGCGCCCCCGCCATTGAGGGACGATGTCATGAACTCGCTGCGCGGCGTTGCCGGGAAACTATGGCCGGGCGCTGCGGTGCTGCCGATCATGGAAGCCGGCGCCTCGGACAGCATTCACACCATGAATGCCGGGATACCCAGCTACGGCATTTCCGGCATCGCGATCGAGCGTGATGATGATCGCGCGCACGGCAGGGACGAGCGCGTCAAGATCGATGCGTACTACACGGGCGTCGAATTCTATTACCAATTCCTCAAGGCGCTCACGACACCCGCCCCATGACGGTGCTCATCGAGGAGCGCGGGGCACCGCCTGTCCGGCTGCGCCGCTGCGAGTGAACGCGAACTGCAGCAGCCACTGCCGGGAGTCCTGGCCGTCCGCCGGTGCGAACTTCCATTTTTTTGCGGCCTCCAGGCTCGCGCGCGCGAAATACCTGCTTGTACCCCGATTCTCCAGGGTCTCCCCGATCACATTTCCTGAACGGTCAACGGTCACGAGAACCGTCACCTTGATTTGGCCGCGAATGGAGTCGCGGGTGCCGCGCGAGAGGGCGGGTATTTCTTGATGAAGGACGGCAGCCGCCGCGGACACCGGCGTCGCCGAACTCTGTGAAGCTGCCGCCGGCGAGACCGCTAGTGGCGATGATTGCGCGGTGCCCGATGTGGGCGGCGCGGAGCTCGGGGGACTCCGAAACGGGCGCATACCGGCCCAAATAGCCACCAATACGATCACGCTCACCGCGATAGCCGGGACGAGCACGCCCGTTTTTGATGGGCTCGTCGCGGGACCAGGCTGGCTGAGTGCCTTCACGTCGGCAGGCAGGCGAGGAGCAGGCGATGCCGGCGCCGGCGACCCCGGCGACGCAGGCGCCGGTACCGGGCTGAATTGGGCTTGGAGGTCAGGGATCGAAGGACGGCCGGCCGGGTTCGGACTCAAGCATCGCCGCACGGCGCCCGTCAATGCGTCGGATGATTCTCCAAGAGCCGCCGTGGGGTCCTGCGTAAGCGCCTCGACCAGGGTGACGCCGAGTCCCCAGACATCGCCGGCGGCCTCGATCGCGCCGTTTTTTGCTTCCGGAGCGTCGTACACCGAAGGCTTTACGCTCACTGTGGCGGGATCACCGGCGGGCCGGATGGTATCGCTCGCCAGCTTCAGCTGGTCATTGACGACCAGGAAGTTCGTGGGTTTCAGCTGACCCTGCACCAAATTTTTGCGGTGAAGGTAGGCCAAGGCGCCGAGGGTCGGAATCAGCATTTCCCGCACCTCGTCGGGAGTGAGCGGCCGGTGAGGAAGAATCTGAGCGAGAGTCTGCTCGGCGTATTCCATGACAACGAATAGAAAGGGGTGTCCCCCCAGCTTGCATTGGCCCGAGTCGAGAATGCGAACCAGGTGGGGATGGGATAGGGACGCCATCCTTTGCCAGCGGGAAAGTTGTGCCTCGTCCAACGCCGGGTCCGCCGGGACGAGCTTGATCGCGGCTTTGGAGAGATTTTGTGCCCTACACTCGGTCAGGAATACCACGCTGTGGTTCGACCTTCCGAGAAAGCGGCGCAAGGGAAAGAGTCCATTGACAATCTGACTCTCCCACTTCGTCCAGATCTCGATCTCCGTCATCGCTTGCCTCCAGGGGGAAGGAAGATATCACCAAGCGTTGCTCAAGGAGCATGCGTGTCCGCGTTTAACGACACAATGTGGCGCTGAACTTCGAGGGTTCCCGCGCCCTCCAATGCCATAATGACCGGAGCTGAAAACCCCACGAGCGCTATATGGCAATTCTACAATTGGTGCATGCACGGGAGCGAGATTTGGGCGGCTTCGTCGTGCGCCGCGTGCTTCCCGCGCAGGGGCGGCAAATGGTGGGGCCATTCATTTTTTTTGACCACTTGGGCCCAACGCAATTCGAGCCGGGTCATGGAATCGACGTTCGGCCCCACCCTCACATCGCGCTCGCCACCGTTACCTATTTGTTCTCAGGTTCGCTTGAACATCGCGATAGTCTCGGCAACGTGCGCGAGATCCGGCCGGGCGACGTGAACTGGATGACCGCGGGGCGCGGCATCGCGCATTCGGAGAGAACACCGCGCCTTGCGCGAGCCGCAGGCGAGAAGATTCATGGCATCCAGAGCTGGGTCGCGCTGCCCGATGGCCACGAGGACATCGAACCGAGTTTTACGCACTATCCGGTCAGTGTGCTGCCGCAGCGCGGCCTCGACGGTGTCACCCTGTCGGTGGTTGCAGGCGACGCATTCGGCCTGCGCTCACCGGTGTTGAGCTTGTGGCCGACGCTTTATGTGCATGCCGGCTTTGCGCCGGGGGCGACTCTCGAGATCCCCTCCGAGCATGACGAGCGCGCCATTTATGTGGTGAACGGCGAACTCGCCGTGGACGGTGCCAGGATTACCGCGGGTCAACTCGCCGTGTTGGAGCCCGGAAAGAATTCCACACTGCGCGCCGCCGGCGAAACGACTGCGATGCTGTTGGGAGGCAAGCGCTTTCCCACGCCCCGTTTCATATGGTGGAATTTCGTGGCGTCATCCCGTGAACGGATCGCGCTCGCGAAGGATCAGTGGGCCAATCGTCAATTCGCACCGGTGCCCGGCGAGACCGAATTCATTCCGCTGCCGTCCGCTTGACATCCTCCTCCTCACGACTCGACAACTCCGGAGTTTCAAAATGAGCGATAAAACTGCAACTGTGCATTGGGAAGGGCGGGGCAAGCAGGGCGTCGGCAAGATCAGCACCCAGACCGACGCGCTGAAATCCTACCCCTACGGCTTTGCCAGCCGCTTCGAGGATGACCGGCAGGGCACGAATCCCGAGGAATTATTGGCAGCGGCGCATGCCGCCTGTTTCACCATGGCGTTTTCGTTCGGCTGCGATGCGGCCGGCTTTGCCACCACGGCCGTCGATACCCAGGCTGCGGTGCGCTTGGTGCGACAAGGCGGGGGCTTCGCGATTGCGCACATCGGCTTGCGTCTCGAGGCCAGCGTTGCGGGGATTGACGAGGCGACGTTTCAGAAAATTGCCGCCAAGGCGAAACAGGATTGCCCGCTCTCCAAGGCGTTGGCAAGCGTGCCTGAGATCACGTTGACGGCGATTTTGCGCTAGGCTGAGATCAGAAAGGTCCGCCGCGCGTCAGACGCACGCGCTTCCAACAGATCGGCCAACAGATGGCCACGACCGCGATCCTGCTGACACGAAACCGCAATGGGCGCCTCGTATCGTTGTGACACCAGACGTGTTCCCAACTACAGGAGGTGTTTCATGGCGATTTCCCGCCGCTTCGCGGCCATCACGGCATTGGCCGTTTCTGCGTGCGCGACCTCATTGGCCCTGGCCGATGACGACGGTCACGACCGTTCCCATAGCCGTCATGTGCTATTGATCAGCATCGACGGCATGCACGCGCTGGACTTCCAGAATTGCGTCGCCAATCAAACGTGTCCGAACCTCGCGGCCCTGGGAGCTACCGGCGTCAACTATCGGCGCACGTCAACCTCCAAGCCGTCCGACTCGTTCCCGGGGCTGATGGCAATCGTCACCGGCGGCACGCCCAAGCTTGTGGGCGCTTACTACGACGTGGCGTTTGACCGCGTGCTGGCTCCGCCCGCGGCGGACACCGGCAATGGGATACTTCACGGAGCCTGCAGGATCGGACAGCCGAATGGCACCCGAACCGAATATGAGGAAGGTGTCGAGTTCGATCAGACGAAGCTCAACGGCGGCGCGCCGAATGCCGGGCTGACCGACGGCGGTGTTGCGGCGATCGATCCGCAGAAGCTGCCGCGCGACCCCTTCAAGGGCTGCGCTCCCGTGTACCCGTGGAACTTCATCCGCGCCAACACCATCTTCGGCGTCGTGCATGCCGCAGGCGGCTTCACGGCCTGGTCGGACAAGCACGGCGTGTATGCCGCGGTGTCCGGACCGACGGGCACCACCGTGCCGAGCAACGTGGATGACTACTACTCGCCGGAAGTCAACTCCAATTCCGTGCCGCTGCCGGGAGTCAAGACCGCCACCGGACTGGATTGCTCCAAGGTGAACATCAACGGCGGCGACTGGACCACGGATTTCGACAACATCAAGTGCTACGACCAGCTCAAGGTCAATGCCGTGCTCAACTGGATCGACGGCAAAAACCATCTGGGTACCGCTAACGCGGTCGTGCCGGCGCTCTTCGGCATGAATTTCCAGGCGGTGAGCGTCGGGCAGAAACTGATCGAGAGCGGCGTCAAGGGCGGCTACACCGATGCGGCCGGCACTCCAACCCCGAGCATGCGCGGCGAGATCCAATTCGTCGACGGTGCGATTGGTCAGTTCGTGAGCGAACTGAAGCGCAACCGCCTCTACGACTCCACGACCATCGTCATCACTGCGAAGCATGGTCAGTCGCCGATCGACACCCATCGCTTCTTCCCGATTCCGGGACACAGCGGGGCGAACGGCACGCCGCCCTCGGCGATCCTGGGCTCGGCTTTCCTGTCGGACTCCCAGCTCAACCAGATCGGTCCCACCGAGGATGATGTGTCGCTCCTATGGCTGAATCCGGGCACGAGCACCACCGACGCGGTGGCGCTGCTGGAGAGCAATGCCACCGCCGCGGGCATCGGCCAGATTCTCTATGGTCCATCCCTGGAGACGGCGTTCAATACCCCCGGCCTGCCCTCCGAGGGCGGCGACCCACGTACTCCGGACATCATCGTGTTGCCGAACGTCGGTGTTGTGTATACCGGCAGTACGAAGAAGCAAGCGGAGCACGGCGGTTTCGCGCTGGATGACACGAACGTCATGCTGCTTGTTTCGAATCCCTCGCTGCAGGCCCGGACCGTCACGACGTTCGTCGAGACAACCCAGGTAGCCCCGACGGTTCTCAAGACCCTTGGACTGGATCCGAGCAGGCTGGATGCGGTTCGCAAGGAAGGGACTGCGTCCTTGCCAGGCATCGAAACGCGCGACTGAGTATCGCCAGGTCCTGAGCAGGACCGGCAGTGTGAAAGGGCGGACTCCGTAAGGGGTCCGCCCTTTGCTCAATTCATGGGCCAATGAAGCCCTTACGCCTGCCGAGTCGTTTCCAGGTTCGAATTTGAAAACCGTTGGACGGGCGACAGCGCTGAGTTGATGCCACTGCGCGAAGGCGTTGGCAAGCGTGCCGATTTTAATAACTGCGCGGCCGGCGAAAGGCGCCCAGCAGCGCCAGTATCCATCCGCCGGTAATCAGGAGAAATGCGATCATGCCGCCGCCGAACAATTGATTGGAAAGTTGCGGCGGCACGCTGCGATGCGCAGCCAATTCCAGCCAATGGACGTAGCAAGCCATGGCCACCATGATCGAACCGAACCAGACCCCGTAGTTGACGAGTAGCGCACGCGTTTGCGCAATGCGTTCCGGCGCCAGCCAATAGTCGCGATTCGGTAATTTCATGTCCCTGGCGTTCGAATAGACCAGCGTCAACAGCGTCACCATGGCCATCGGCAGTCCAACGCTCATCCCCAGTACGAATTTTGTATAGGAGCTGCGCGCCATGTACGCGTTCGCGTGGCCGGCGCCATCGAAGTGAGAGGCCACCAACGGCGGCAAATCCGATACGGTGCGAGTCACATAAAGGATCGCGAACAGCAGCATCAAGCCAAAGATGAGCCAGGGAATTTTTTTCATTCAAGCTCCCGTTACGCGCACCATAGCACGGGGATGAGCCGGTGATTCAACGGCGCGCCGGCGGCCAATTTGCCGATCATTTGGGCGAGCCGAGCAATTCCTCGAGCAAATGCGTGCCTCGGTAGGCGAAGCCCGTATAAATCTGCAGCAGATTCGCCCCCGCGCGCAGGGTCTCACGGGCGTTGGCGGCGTTCACGATACCGCCGACCCCAATGATGGGAAAGTCCGCACCCAGCTCGGCGCGCAGTTGGGATATGACCTTGATGGACAAAGGGTGCAGCGGAGCGCCGCTCAAGCCCCCGCGGTGTTCCGCGGCAGGCTTGCCCAGCACGTTCAAGTCGCTCGACGTGTTGGTGGCGATCACGCCGTCCGGCTGCAGCGAGCGCAATTGCTGCGCCAGTTCGGAAATCTGCGCTTCGCTCAAGTCAGGCGCGACCTTGATCACCAAGGGCACACGCTTGCCATGACGCTCCTGCAGCACGACCCGCTCTTCGAGGAGCGTGCCGAGAATGCGCTGCAGGCCGTCGCGATCCTGCAGTTCGCGCAAGCGCGCCGTGTTGGGCGAAGAAACATTGACAGCCACGTAGTCGGCATGCGGGTAGACCTTGCGCAGACAGGCAACGTAGTCATCCTGGGCTTTCTCGATGGGCGTGTCGAAGTTCTTGCCGATGCTGACGCCGCGAATGCCTCGATAGCGGCTGCGAGACAGCCGGGCAATCAGATGGTCCACGCCTTTGTTGTTGAATCCCATGCGGTTGATCAGCGCGAGACTTCCCGGAATTCGAAACATGCGGGGCCTGGGATTGCCGGGCTGCGGACGCGGGGTCACCGTGCCCAACTCTATATGACTGAAGCCCAAGGCACCCAAGGCATCCAGGTAGTCGCCGTTTTTATCGAAGCCCGCCGCGAGCCCCACCGCATGGACAAACTGCAATCCAAAACAACGCACGGAACATTCGGCCGGGAAGGACCGCGCCTGCCACAGGGGCTGCATCCATTTCAATCCCACCAGGCCCAAGTCATGAGCCCATTCAGGATCCAGGCGCGTGAGGATCGGCAGCGCAGCCCCTGCGAGCGCCGCCGCGGCGCGTTTCAAATGTATTTCCAAGTCGCCAGCGCTCCCAAATAAAAGCAGCCTTCAGTGAGCTGCTGCGTCATGTCGAGAGCGTTGCGCGATCCGTCGGCACGCTTGAACTTGAGGAATGCAATGATACCCATGCCCGCGATTATGGCCACGGCCAGGCCGATGAGCCCGGGAATTCCCAACAGCGCGGCCGGCGCGAATCCGATCAACAGCGCAAGACCCAATGACCCGCCGCCGACCCTTGGCGCGGACTTCTCGGGCCGTGACGCCATGACTGCGACCGGCAGGGCGAAACTGGCCGCATGGCCGCAAATCATAATGAGCGCGAGGGGGACGTTCGGCGGTACGGCGAAGGGCAGCTTCGCCGCGGACAAGGCCATCAGGGCGTTGTACTTGATCAGCAGGCACAGCACAGGGCTCAAGACGTCGATGCGCGTCGCCGGCAATGCGCCGCGGATCTGGGTCAGCAGGACGGTTGCCGCCATGGACAAAATCACCGCCACGCTCGAGGGCCAAATTTGCACCGCCAGCCAATAGATGGCCCCGCCCAACGTCCCGATCAGTGCACCGATGAGCGGCGCGAATGGGCCGGTCACGCGCACTGTGACGTCATGCCCGCTTACGTTCGAAGCCACGCGTCGCTGCCAGGGTGGCACGCAGATAGTGTCCGGTGTAGGAAGCCTTGTTCGCTGCGATTTGTTCCGGTGTGCCGACGGCGATGATGCGCCCGCCCTTGTCGCCGCCTTCGGGCCCCAGGTCCACGACCCAATCGGCGGTCTTGATGACGTCCAAGTTGTGCTCGATCACGATGACCGTGTTGCCCTCGTCGCGCAGGCGCTGCAGTACCAGGAGCAGCTGTGCAATATCCGCGAAGTGCAGGCCGGTGGTCGGTTCATCGAGAATATAGAGCGTACGCCCGGTGGCGCGCTTCGAAAGCTCCTTGGACAGCTTGACGCGCTGCGCCTCGCCGCCCGAGAGCGTGGTCGCGCTCTGACCCAACCGCACATACGAGAGGCCCACATCGAGCAGCGTCTTTAATTTTGGCGCCACCGTGGGTACCGCCGAAAAGAACGGCAATGCATCCTCGACCGTGAGGTCGAGGACTTCTTGGATATTCTTTCCCTTGAAGCGGATCTCCAGGGTTTCGCGATTGTAACGCTTGCCCTTGCACACATCGCAGGGCACATAGACGTCGGCCAGAAAATGCATCTCGACCTTGATGACGCCGTCGCCTTGGCATGCCTCGCAGCGTCCGCCCTTCACATTGAAACTGAAGCGGCCCGGCCCGTAGCCGCGCGCACGTGCCTCGGGCACGGCGGCAAAGATCTCGCGAATCGGCGCGAATAGGCCGGTATACGTCGCTGGGTTGGAGCGCGGCGTGCGTCCGATCGGGCTTTGGTCGATCTCGATCACCCGATCGATGTAATCCAAACCCTCGATCCGATCGAAGTGCGCGCTGCCGGCCGACGCATGATTGAGCGAAGTCGCGACGGCGCGAAACAGGGTGTCATTGATGAGCGTTGATTTGCCCGAACCGGAAACGCCGGTGACGCAGGTCATCAGCCCCAGGGGAAATTCCGCCGTGACTTTCTTCAGATTATTGGCCGTGGCTCCGATCACGCGCAGCATGCGCTTCGGATCCGGAACATGTCTCAAGCCCGGAATCTCGATGCGGCGGCGGCCGCTCAAGAACTGTCCCGTGATGGACTCGGGGTGCGCGGCGACTTCGGCCGCCGTTCCTTGCGCAACGATGTTGCCGCCATGCACGCCCGCACCGGGCCCCAAGTCGACCACGTAGTCGGCTTGGCGGATGGCATCTTCATCGTGCTCGACCACGATCACGGTGTTGCCAAGATCACGCAGATTCACCAAGGTGTCGAGCAGGCGCTGATTGTCGCGCTGATGCAATCCGATCGAGGGCTCATCCAGGATGTACATCACGCCGACCAATCCGGAGCCGATTTGACTGGCGAGCCGAATGCGCTGTGCCTCGCCACCCGACAAGGTGTCGGCGCTGCGGTTCAAGGTGAGATAGCCAAGCCCGACATTGCCCAGAAACCCCAAGCGATCGTTGATTTCCTTGACGATCTTCACGGCGATTTCGCCGCGCCAGCCGGCGAGCTTGAGCTTGCCGAAGAACTCCAGCGCGCGCTGCACCGACAACGCCGAGATTTCCGGCACGCTCTTGCCGTCGACGAAAACATTTCGCGCGGCGCGATTCAAGCGGGTTCCCTGGCAGTCGGGGCAGGGTCTGGAGGAGCGGTACTTGGCGAGTTCCTCGCGCACCGCCACCGATTCGGTTTCGTTGTAGCGGCGCTCGAGATTCCTGACGATGCCCTCGAAGGTGTGCTTGCGCGATACCGTGCCGCCCTTGCCGTCCAGGTATTTGAACTCGATCTCATCGTCGGCGCTGCCAAACAACACCAGATCCTTGATCTTCTGCGGCAGGCTCTCGAAGGGCGCCTCGATGTCGAACTTTGAATAGCGTGCGAGAGACTGGATCAATTGAAAATAGTAGGCGTTGCGGCGGTCCCAGCCGCGCACCGCGCCGCCGGCCAGCGACAGATGCGCATTGGCGACTATTTTGGCCGGATCGAAAAATTCCTGGGTGCCGAGACCGTCGCAGGTGGGGCAGGCACCGATCGGACTGTTGAACGAGAACAGCCGCGGCTCCAGTTCGCTCAAGGAATAGTTGCAGATCGGGCACGCGAATTTATCGGAGAACACCAGTTCCGCGCGCTCCGGATCGTCCATATAGGCGATGCGCGCGACTCCCTGGCCCAGTCGCAGCGCGGTTTCAAAGGATTCCGCCAGGCGTTGACCCAGGTCAGGCCGCACCTTGAATCGATCGACGATGGCCTCGACCGTGTGCTTGCGGCGCACGTCGAGTTTTGGCGCCTGATCCAATTCCACCACCTTGCCGTCGATTCGCGCGCGCACAAAGCCGCCCGCCTGCAATTCTTCGATGAGTTCGACATGCTCGCCCTTGCGCTCGGCAATGGCCGGCGCGAGCAGCATCAGGGCGGTGCCTTCAGGCTGTTGCAGGACGGTGTCCACCATTTGGCTTACCGTTTGGGCGGCAAGATCGATATGGTGATCGGGGCAGCGCGGCGTGCCGGCACGCGCGAATAGAAGCCGCAGATAGTCATGGATCTCGGTCACGGTGCCCACGGTGGAACGCGGATTGTGCGAGGTCGATTTCTGCTCGATGGAGATGGCCGGCGACAGACCCTCGATGGTGTCGATGTCGGGCTTCTCCATCATCGAGAGGAATTGCCGCGCATAGGTGGACAGCGATTCCACATAACGCCGTTGGCCCTCGGCATAAATGGTGTCGAAGGCCAGGGAGGACTTACCGGAACCCGACAGGCCGGTGAATACGATCAACCGATCGCGCGGCAGGTCGAGATCGATATTCTTCAGGTTGTGGGTCCGGGCACCCCGGATTCGGATATTTTGCATCTAACCAATCACTATACGCCCCGCGTCAAGCGCGGGTAAAACGGCCTGAAAGCACGCTGTTATCTGCTGGATTACGCGCCTGAAGCCAAGAGATTGGGGCGAGGCCGGCCGTCTACAATATGCGCTCATGAGCAGAAAGGCCGACGCCGTGCTGATTCGCGGGCGATCTGTGTGACACCACGGCGCGCTGTCGTGATCCGGCCATGGAGGACTTTCAGCGCGTCGATGTAGATCTCAGAGAATGTGGGGAACGGCTGGATGATGTCGCGCAGCACCGCGAGCGGCACGCGGGCGCGAATCGCCAGCGTGGCCTGCTGCAGCCACTCGCCGGCCTCGGGGCCGAGCGCATAGGCGCCGGTCAGCCGCTCGCCGTCGCTGAGCAGGGTCATGAATCCGTTCGACTGGTCGTAGCTGCGGGTGTAGGTGGCGGTCTTGGCCACCTCTGATACGCGGGCCGTCGCGCTGAAGGTGGCTTCGGCCGCGCCGACCGATGCCGCCTGCGGATCGGTGTAGGCCACTCGCGGCACGGCCTCGTAGTTGGCCTCGCGCGGCTCGCCCAGGATGTTCGCAGCAACGATCCGGGCCTGATACTTCCCGACGTGCGTCAGCTGCCAGACCGCGTTGACATCGCCGATCGCCCACAGCCGTTCGCCCGCGCGCAGCCGCGCGTCGACCGGGATCGCGCGGCCGTTGGGATCGAGGCCGACGGTCTCGAGGCCGAGCCCCTCGATGCGCGGACGCCGGCCCGTGGCGATGAGCAGCCGATCGCCGCTCAGCTTCCTGCCGTCGTCGAGTTCCAGGAAGAAGTGCTCACCCTCGCGACCCGCGGCAGTCGCGTGGACGCCCAGGGCGAGTTCGACGCCGTCCCGGCGCAGGACCTCGGCGAGCGCCTCGCCCAGCGGCCGAGGCTCGCGGGGGAGCAGGTGCGCGGTGCCCTCAATCAGCACCACCTCGCCGCCCAGTCGGCGAACGGCCTGCGCCATCTCGACGCCGACCGGCCCGCCTCCGAGCACCAGCAAGCGGCGGGGGATCGCCTTCATGCCGGTCACCTCCCGGTTGGTCCAGACTCCCTCGAGGCCGAGCAGGCCCGGCACGGGCGGGATGATCGGCTCAGAGCCGGTCGCCACGACCACGTGCGCGGCGCCGTAGCGAACGCCGTCGACGTCGACAACACCGGTTCCGGCCAGCCGCCCGCGGCCTCGAATCAGGTCGATGTCATGAGCCGCAAGCCAGCGCTCCTGGCCGGCGTCGGAGTAGTTCGAGACCATGTAGTCACGCCAGGCGAGGACGCTCTCGATGTCGACCTTTGCGGTCGCCGCGGCGTGATTGGCGCCGTGCACGGCTTCCCCGGGACGCAGCAGCGTCTTGGACGGGATGCACGCCCAGTAGGAGCACTCGCCGCCCACCAATTCGCACTCGACGAGTGCGACGCGCAACCCGCCCTCTGCGAGCGCGCCGGCGCAGTGCTCACCCGGCGGGCCGCCGCCGATGACGATAACGTCGTAAGTGCCCTCGATCTTCATGCTGTTCATGTCGAGCACCTATTTTTTTCCGGGTCGATTGCACTATGGTAATTAGGATGATATCGGGAGACTCACCATTCGCGTCGCGTGCGGTGGTCTCAGGTAATATGTGGTCATTCTGGCATCTAATTGACCGGCGCTATTTCGCCGACGAGTCGGCATGATGTAGGTCTGTGGAGACAAGGCTGGGGATTTGCTAAGTACTTAATTTCTAGGGGAAAGGACATGGCGCGTGGCGTAAATAAAGTGATTCTGGTGGGAAACTTAGGCGCGGACCCTGAGACCCGTTCCATGCCGAGCGGGATGACGGTGACCAATATCCGGATTGCCACCAGCGAATCCTGGAAAGATAAGGCTTCCGGGGCTCAACAAGAGCGCACGGAATGGCACAACATCGCGCTATTTGGCCGTTTGGGCGAGATCGCCGCCGAATACCTGCGCAAGGGATCGCAAGTTTTTGTCGAAGGCAAGCTGCGAACCCGCAAGTGGCAGGACAAGCAGGGCAATGATCGATTTACCACGGAAATTATCGCCGATAATATGCAAATGCTCGGCGGCCGCGCGGGCGGCGCCGGCGCAGCTGCCGGGGGTGGCGGCGAGCGCGGCTCGAGCGCCGGCGCACCGCCGCGCGATGACTATGATCAATCACCGGCGCCGGCGGGCGGAAAAGAGGAATTCGACGACGACATCCCGTTCTGATTCAAGGAGGCGAATTGGGCGCAAAAGCGACGCGGATACCGGCGGCCGATACCGGGAACGGCAAGACCACGCTGTGCTCCTGGGTCAAGGCTATCTGCCGCGCTTTGGATGCCGCTGGATGCGACAGCGCAGTGCTGCTCGCCGAAGCGGGCTTGGATGCGAAGTCTCTCGACGGCCCGACCGCCCGCTGTCCCGTAACCTGTAGTCTGCGGCTGTGGAAAATCGCTCTGGCCGCGACCGGCGATCCTGCCTTTGGCCTCAAAGTGGCGAGCTACATTCGGCCAACCAGTTTCCACGCCATGAGCTATGGCATGTCCGCCAGCTCAACTCTCAAAGAGGCCTTCGAGCGGGCGCAGCGCTACTGCCACATCGTCAGCGACGCGGTGGATTACCAGTTCTATCTGCGCGGCTCCGAGTATCACTTCATCATCTCACCCACGACCGACTTGGGCGACGCGCCCATCGATGCGGTGGTCGGCCTGTACCTGCGAATGTGCCGCTCGCTGATCGGCCGGGAGTACTCGCCGGTGCGCATCGAGTTTCGCCGCTCGGAGCCCGCGAAGCTCGATGATTTCTTGAGTTTGTTGCGCGCCCCACTGGTGTTCGACGCTCCGCAGACACGCTTGGTGTTCGACCGCGAAAGCGTTGAGCGCCCCTTGGACGGCGGCAATCCGGAGCTGGCACGGCACAACGACGCGATTGCACTTCAGTATCTGTCGCAACTCGAGCGCGACAACATTGAGGTGCGGGTGCGCGAAGTGCTGACGCAACGGCTGGCGCACGGCGAACCCTCCCAGGAAGACATTGCGGAAATTCTCGGCATGAGCGCGCGTACGCTGCAGCGAAAACTGGGTGAATCCGGCACGACCTATAAAGAGATACTCGACGACACGCGTTACGCCCTGGCGTTGGCTTACTTGAGCGTGCCGCGCCACAGCGTCAGCGACATCACCTTTTTGCTGGGGTTCTCGGCCGGCAGCTGTTTTACCCGGGCGTTTCGCCGCTGGACCGGCCAATCACCCTCCGATTGGCGCGCGGGTGCAAGACGGTTGCCCTCGGCAGAGACGATTGCTTAGGATGCGCAAATTCAAACGAGTACTTCGGGCTGTAGAATTTGGTATCTGAAGCCGTAGAGTAACCGCCCGGAATTTTCTCTCCATGGTCAATCGAGAAATCCTCGAAGTACTTGTTCGGGGGGCGGCCGTAGGCGCTTTTCTCGGTCTTGCGATTGCAGTGGGCCGCGCAGGCGCTTCGGCTGCGCGCGTGACAGGCGTTCTGTTCTGTCTTGCCGCGGCGGCTCATACCGTGGCGCAATTTCCAGTCCTTTGTGCAGCCGTGGGGTGGGCGGAGCCTGTGGTTTGGGCGCTATCGGAGTCCGGGGCCGGCCTCTTCTGGGCGTTCGCGACGGACTTGTTCGGTGATCGTGAACGTTCTGTCTTGACTCGATTTCTTCCGGCGGGGGCACTCTTGGCCCTAAGTGTTTCCACCCGCATGAGCCCGCCGCGGCTCCAAAGCGCGCTATGGCTGGTTCATCATATCGTCGATGCCGGATTGATGGTTCATGTGCTGGTGATGATCGCCACTGAATGGCGCGGCGATTTGGTTGATTCACGCCGCCGCCTTCGGGGCCCGATACTTGGTGCGGCCGCTCTCTACGTATTATTGCTTGCAGGAGTCGAGTCCGCGGAAGTTCTGGGGCGCTCCACGGCGGCGTTGTCGCCATTTGCCGCCCTTCTGCTCCTGACCTTGAGTCTGGCGAGCATCGCCGCTTTCCTACGGGCCGATCCGGCGCTCTTTGGAATCGCGCGGTCCGGCGTGCCGGAACCGAAAACATCCATTCCCGCCCAGGACCAGCCGCTGCTGGCGCGACTGAACGAAGTGTTGGAACGCGACGAGGTGTGGCGGCGCGAGGCGCTCGGCATCGGCGACCTTGCCGGCCTGGTGGGGGTGCCGGAGCATCGCTTGCGCAAACTGATCAATCAAGTCCTCGGCTACCGAAACTTCGCCGCCTTCCTCAATGAGCGCCGCATCGCGGCCGCGCGCCATGCCTTGGCCGATCCCCACCATGCGCGCACGCCCGTTTCCGCCATCGCCTATCAGTTGGGATTCGGGTCAGTGGGTCCCTTCAACCGCGCTTTCAAGAGCGCAACCGGCCTGACGCCGACCGAATGGCGGCGAAAATCGCTCATCGGCTCGCCGAATTCGTAAATTTCTAGCTGACTTCGAAAACGTCTCGAGAATTTCGGAACTTGGCGAGACTTGTTGACCGGTGGTATGGCGCAATCGGGTCGGGGTCTCCAAGGAGTTGAAATTGAACATTACCGATCTGACCGCGATTTCCCGAGAATGGCTCGACAACTTAGGCACCGACTTATTGCGCTACGTCATATTCGCGGTCGGTGTCTGGCTTTTGCTTTGGGTGCTATTGGCGCGGCAGCTGGCGGCTCGAAAGATTCGACCCAGCCGCCCCGCCGCCCGTCAGTTGCTGCTGGAGTTCATCTTCTCGGTGCGCTCAATCGCGATTTTTTCGACTGTCGGCCTGTCCACGTTTGCTCTCCAGCACTTGGGCTATTTGCCCGGACCGGGTGTGGCGGTCGGTTGGGGAACGGGGTGGGCGGTCGCATCACTCGTTCTCATGATCCTGGCCCACGATGCCTATTTCTACTGGACGCATCGCGCGATACACCATCCCCGGCTATTCCGGCTCTTCCATTTGCGGCACCACCGTTCGCACAATCCGTCACCGTTTAGCGCCTACAGCTTCGACGTCACAGAAGCGGCGCTGCAGGCCGCCTTCGTACCCATCTGGATGCTGCTGGTGCCGACGCAATGGCCGATTATCGGCTTGTTCATGGTGCATCAGATCGCACGGAACACGATTGGCCATTCGGGTTACGAGCTCTTTCCGGCGCGGCGGGATGGCCGGCCTCTGTTCGACTTCCTTACCACTACGACCCATCACGACCTGCACCACGCCACGGCGCGGTCCAACTACGGACTGTATTTTACCTGGTGGGATCGCTGGATGGGTACCGAACATCCTGACTACTACGCGCGCTTCGCCAGCGTTGCCCGCCCTTCAAGTGCTGCCGCTGGACGGTCAGTCAGTGTATGAGTTTGGGATTCACGACAGGGTACCGAGCGATGTCTCCAGTTCGTTGGCGAGCGCAATGAGTTTCGGCCGCACCTTCTCCAGCAGAAAATCCTTCGCGACCATGTAGGCGGGAGCGCCGCAATTGATCGACATGGGCGGCAGGCCGCCGCCGGGGCGTACGGGCACGGCAATGCCGTTGACATCCTTCTGCCATTCACCAAAGGAGCAGCAAACGCCGAGCTCGCGGATGTCGCGCATGGCTTGGTCGACGCCCGCGTTGATCTGCAGCCAGCGATCATCGGGAACCAACTCGCGCACGCGCTCCATGATCTCGTCTCTTTCACGTTCGGACACGGCCGTGATGTAGGCGCGGCCCATCGCCGAGGTGGCGATTTGAATTCTCGCTCCCATGTCCAGGCTCAAGGTGACGGCCCCGGAGCCGCGCACCACGTCGATGTACAGCATCGAGAGGCGGTCGCGCGTCCCCAAACTCACCATGCACTGCCCGAACTCCGCCAACTCCTGCATGCGCGGATGCGCGAGCTTGCGGATATCCAGGCGCGCCAGCATGGCGCTGCCCAGGCTCAAGGTCGCTATGCCTAAGCTGTACTTCGCGCTCTCCTCGACATAAATCAGGTAGCCCAGTTTGGTAAGGGTATTGGTCAAGCGGGAGACAGTTGATTTCGGCAAGCCGCACGCTCGAGCCAGATCCTGATTGCCGAGCACGCGATCGCCGTGGCGGAAGCAGGCCAGCACTTCCAGCCCTCTTCCCAAGGCATTGACGAAGTGGCGGTCGGCTTTGGCCGCGGCCGTTATCGCGGAAATATTCGGCTTTCTTTTCGGCGTCATTGACAACCCCTGATCGGCATCCGCATAATTTTGCACCATTTCAGAATTAAGTTCTGATCTGCGGAACAGAACTTAAACGGAAATTTCCTATGCGTCTAGAATTTACTGACGAGGAGCAGGCCTTCCGCGAGGAGGTGCGCGTCTTCTTGCGGGAGAAATTGCCGGCTGCAATACGCGACAAAGTGCTGAATGGGTTTGAGCTGAGCCGGGCAGATCACGTGTTGTGGCAGCGCACCCTGCATGAGCGGGGGTGGGGAGGGGTGAGCTGGCCGAAGGAATTTGGCGGACCCGGCTGGAATTCGGTGCAGCAATATATTTTCGAGGAAGAGACCGCATTGGCCGGCGCCCCGCGGTTGATTCCCTTCGGCACCAAAATGGTGGCTCCTGTGATCATGGCCTTCGGCAATACCGCGCAACAGCAGCGATTCCTGCCGCCGATCAGCTCCGGTGCCGAATGGTGGTGCCAGGGCTATTCCGAGCCCGGTGCCGGATCGGACCTCGCGTCATTGAAGACGCGCGCGACGCGCGACGGGGATCACTACATCGTCAACGGCCAGAAGACCTGGAACACGCTGGGTCAGTACGCCGACTGGATCTTTTGCCTGGTGCGCACCGACGCTCAAGCCAAGCCGCAATCCGGCATCAGCTTCTTGTTGATCGACATGAAGAGCCCCGGCATCACGGTCAGGCCCATCACGCTGCTGGACGGCGGCCATGAGGTCAACGAGATTTGGTTCGAGGACGTGCGGGTGCCGGTCCAAAATCGCATCGGCGATGAAAACAAAGGATGGACCTATGCGAAGTTTCTGCTCGGACACGAGCGCACCAATATTGCAGGCATCGGCGGCGCCAAGCGGGAACTTGCGCGCCTCAAGCGCATCGCGGCGAGTGAGACCAAGCATGGCCGGCCGCTGATCGAGGATCCGCTGTTCGCCGCGCACATCGCCCAGGTTGAAGTCGATCTGTGGGCGTTGGAAATCACCAACTTGCGCGTGCTGTCGGGCGAGCGCGGTTCGCGTGCCCCCGGACCTGAGGCGTCGATCCTCAAGATCCGCGGCACCGAAATCGCCCAGCGCATCTCCGAGCTCTTGATGCGCGCGGTCGGCCCCTACGCGCTGCCGTTTCGCCGCGAAGCGATGGAAGCCGGTTGGCAGCCGGACCCGGCTCTCGAGGCGTCCGGACCCAGGTATGCCGCGACCTTGGCGGCCGCGTATATGAATCTGCGGAAACTGTCGATCTTCGGCGGCACCAACGAGATCCAAAAAAATATCATTTCCAAAATGATCGTTGGTCTCTAAAGAGAACCGGGCCAAAAATGAACTTCGAATTCAGCGACGAGCAGCAACAGCTGCAGGATACGGTCAGTCGATATCTCACCGATCGATACGCCTTCGATAAATTCCGCGCCATCAATGCATCGCCATCGGGGTGGGACAAGGCCGCCTGGGCCGGCTTGGCAGAGCTTGGCGTGCTCGCACTCAATGTTCCAGTGGCGCAGGGCGGTTTGGGATTTGGGCCGCTGGAAACCTTGAGCGTGATGGGGGCGTGCGGACGCAGTCTGCTGCTCGAGCCCTTCTTGAGCAGCGCCGTGATCGCGACGGCGCTGCTGCGCGCCTTCGATGAGGCCCCCGCCGCCGAGCTGCTGACGCGCATGGCCACCGGCGATGCGATTGCCGTGCTCGCGCATTACGAGCCCGACTCGCGCTTCGAGACGCAGTGGGTGAGGACGCGTGCGCAAAAATCAGGCACCGGCTACCAGCTCGATGGCCACAAAGCCGTGGTTCTGCACGCCGGCGCTGCGGACACGCTGCTCATTTCGGCGCGCACCTCCGGCGAGCCCGGTGATGCACAAGGGATCTCGCTGTTTCGTGTGCCGCGCGATGCCGGGGGTTTGAGTTTGGATCAGTACCCGACCATCGATGGCCGGCGTGCAGCGGATATCTACCTCAATGGCGTGCAAATCCCTGAGAGCAGCAGGCTTGGGAAGGAAGGCGGTGCATTGCCGGCGATCGATGCGGCCCTGGATGCAGGGCTCGCCGGATTGTGCGCCGAAGCGGTCGGTGTCATGCAGGCGCTCCTCGATGCGACGGTTGCCTATGTGCAGTCGCGCCAGCAGTTCGGCACCGCCATAGGCCGCTTCCAAGCCTTGCAGCATCGCATCGCGGATATGCTGATTCATTTGGAGCAGGCCCGCTCCATGAGCTATCTGGCTGCCCTGCGCTGCAGCGATGAAAATGTAACCGAGCGCCGGCGCGCCCTGTCGGCCGCCAAGGCAGTCGTCGGCCAGTCATGCCGCTTCGTCGCTCAACAAGCGGTGCAGCTGCATGGCGGCATGGGCATGACCGATGAACTCATCGTCAGCCACTGGTTCAAACGCCTTACCGCGGCTGAGCTGATGTTCGGCGACAGCGATACGCATTTGCAGCGCTATGCTGCGCTCACGCGCTCTTAAGGTTTCAAGGAACTCTCATGGCTCAGTTGGCGAAAGCAGTATTGGCGCGCGAAGTCGGCAAGCCCGTCGTGGTCGAATCGATCGAGGTGGCGGATCCACGGCACGGCGAAGTGACGGTGCGCATCGCCGCTTGCGGCGTCTGTCACAGCGACCTGTCGGCCACCAACGGCACCATTCAATATCCGCTGCCGCTGGTGCTGGGTCACGAGGGCGCGGGAGTCGTGGTCGCGATCGGCGATGGTGTCGATAATTTTGCCGTGGGCGATCATGTGGTCTCATCGTTCGTGAGCATGTGCGGGCATTGCCATTATTGCCAGACCGGCCGGCCGCAGCTGTGCGTGCAATCGCTGAAATCACTGTTCACCCTGCCCGACGGCACCGTACGCACGCGCGACTCCGCGGGAAAAGACCTCAATGTTTTCTGCGGATGCGGCGTCATGTCCGAATTTGCAACCGTGCACATGGGCAACGTCGTGAAAATCGACCAAAGCATGCCGCTCGACCGCGCGGCATTGATCGCCTGCGGCGTCATGACCGGCGTCGGCGCTGCCGTCAACACAGCCAAGGTCGAGGCGGGCTCCATTGCGGTGGTTTTCGGCTGCGGCGGCGTCGGCTTGAATGCGATCCAGGGCTGCGCCATCGCCGGCGCGGGCATGATCGTGGCCGTCGACACCAGTGATGAAAAACTCGAGCTGGCGAAGCAGTTCGGCGCCACGCATGGCTACAACATCTCGGGTCAGGCGAGTGCCGCCAAAGACTTGTACAAGTTGACGGCGGGCGGCGCTGACTACGCCTTCGACTGCGTCGGTGTGGGCAAGATTTCAGAGATGGCGTGGGGAGTCCTGCGCCGCGGCGGTACCGCGGTGATTGTCGGGATCTCCAATTCCAAGGATCAGATCACGCTGAACGCGCAGCAGGTGGCGACCACCGAGAAGACCTTGACGGGGAGCTACTACGGATCGGCGCGCCCGCAGCTGGATTTTCCGCGCTTGATCGGTCTATACCGCTCAGGAAGACTCAAGCTCGATGAATTGATCACACGGACGTATTCCATCGACGAAGCGCCGCGCGCCTTTGCCGATCTGAATGAGGGCAAACAAGGACGCGGCGTCATCATTTTCGACGAAGAATAAGGGGAGGGGTAAGAGGCCTCAAGGTAACGAAGAAACAGTTACCTTGAAGCCTCTTGCCCCCTCCTGACGAATACTCGAACTGATCAACATCACGATGCCGATGCCGGCGGCGGGGGGTTGGGCACTCGATTTCCCGGCCGGCGAGCGCGAATCAGGCGGCGGTTCCGATTGCGCCTCTACGATCGATTCTCTCGATCGGAAAATGTTTCAATCGCGGCGGTAGCACCCTAACGGCCAAGAAGAGACGCTGGGGGTACGGGGGCGACCGCGTCGAAGCGGACGTTCGAGGCTTCAAGTAGGATGGGCAACAGAAATGCCACGGAGATGATCCCAATACCTAGCTGCGTGCCATCGTCATTGTCCACGCATGCAGGGACTGAGAACGGTCTGGCGTGCGACCTAACGGCGTGGCAGCACATATGCTGATTCAATATTTGGTAGGTCTGCGAAGCCGACGTACCTTAGTCCGCGACACGTTTCTAAAGTCACAGGCATCGTATCTTGAGTTCGTGGATGTGGCCGAGCAGTGCGCGTTAAGGGTATCGCCGGATTACAAATTAGCCTGGCAAAACGTGTTTAAGTTGCAACGCCTGCTAAAGAAGCGTGCAGACATGCGATTTGCGCATCTATTGCAGGCTTGCAATTTGGACTGCTCACTTTTCGAGACATTGGACGATCTCGCAGCGCGACTCGAAGCTGGTTGGAGCGAAGCAGAAGAAATCGCCATGCAAGAATGCAATGCTCATTACAGTGAGATATCGCAAGAAATTGGGGACATCCGTTCGAAGTGGGACCCGCACGCCGTAGGCGAATCGACTCGGACATTAGAGCAAGACCCTAAGTATTTAGCGGCCCGATTGGCTCTGGCGGACAAGGCTAAGAAATTCGCGGAGCGCATACAGCGGTAAAGCTGCCGTTCGTCACTGACGGCATTGGGTCCGTCAGTAGTCATTCGTGAGACCTCACGCACCTCGGCGGTTTCCGGCAGCAATCGGCTGGTCCAGCCTTTCAGCGAGCCACAGCTTGATCAAAGACTGCCGCGTGACGCCCATCCGGCGTGCCTCCCGGTCCAGGGAGTCCAGCCAAAGCGGGACTACTCATCGACCAGGACTTCCCCGGGAAACAGCGCATCGTTGAAGCCGAATTGGGTGAGATCGCGAATGCGGCGCGGATAGAGGATGCCGTCCAGGTGGTCGACTTCGTGCTGCACCACGCGGGCGTGGAAATCCTTCACGGTGCGATCGATAGGGGCTCCGGCGGCATCGAAGCCGGTATAGCGCAGTTCGCGATAACGGGGCACCAGTCCGCGCATCCCGGGAACCGACAGGCATCCCTCCCAGTCCTCGTCCATGGTTTCGCCCAGCGGCGTGAGC